>Ga0169931_10001111_pt1 | contig 44226 bp, 42 predicted proteins | sample Kivu_15m_20L_FD_129675 | JGI IMG/M metagenome (GOLD analysis project Ga0169931, IMG submission 129675) | Freshwater microbial communities from Lake Kivu, Western Province, Rwanda to study Microbial Dark Matter (Phase II) - Kivu_15m_20L... | ecosystem: Environmental > Aquatic > Freshwater > Lake... | reverse complement strand
CGGAGCTCAACTTTAGAAAGGTCGAATTCAGAGCTTCGCTCGAATTCGCCAACCGACGTTGGGCTTGAAGTGACGAAATGTTACTACCAATCGTAATTGCCATGCCTCATTCCTCCTTGAACTGCTTGGACTTTGACGCGATGAAACACCACAGCGAGCCACGACCATAATCGACCTGGGCCCTCCATGGAGTGCACTCTGTCACCAGAACATCCGTGCCCTGGTTCGATGCCGACGAGTATGGTGAGGGGGGTTTGGCAGATCTGCCGAAAGAACCACTACATCAACTGCGTTACAGCCTGAGTCACACTAAGAATACTTTCGACAGTGCTTCGTTTTCTCTTGAGCGAAAAGTTTGGCCTGCTGCTGGCTGTAGCCTACCGGCCTAGGCCTACGGATCCCGCAGATGAACCTGGTGACTTAGAGTGCGGCGATTTGTCGCATTGCTCTTGTAGGCGTAAAGCCATATTACTTTCGCAGGTAAAGCTCGCTATATCAGCGGCTTGTGAATATCGGAGGAACGGGTATGCGATTATGGGGCGTAGCGATGTGGGTTGCAGTGTCATCTCTACTGGCTTGTGGGGGTGGTTCCAGTGACGGCACCGTTGTTCAGGGTACTTTGACGGAACGTGGTGAGGGGCATTCAGAGAAGATAACTATACAAGCCAAGCACTCTGCTGGTGAGCGAATCGAGGAGGTCAAGGTGTGTATCCTTGGTGAGTGCTCGATTACCGATGGTCTCGGTCAATGGGGGGTCAATATCGATAATTTCCCCGGAGGAGATATCGCCATCGACGTTAACGGGCACGGTATCGCAGGCTCGATCGTCACTAACGTACCAGCCTCGGCCAAAGAAATTGAGATAGCTCTCGACCACGCTGGAAATGAGATCAGTATTTCGAAGCTTATGATTGATGGAGAGGACCATACCGGGCATACACACGATCACAATAAATAGCCTTGCAGCATGAAGGTGGTGATGTGCGTGAATATGCGGTGGTTTTTTCTGACGGCGCTTGCGCACGTGTTCCTCGGAGCTGTTACATCCTACGCCTGTGATCCGTGTGGGATGCACAACTCGTTACAGCTCCCTGGCGTAATGAGTTCAATGCGCTCAGTTGGACTTCAGTCTGGAGCATGGACCTTTGGCTTAACCGAGCAATTCAGCACCTTTCGCGTGAGGAGCGACAATGATCTTCGAACCACTGATAGTGATATCGAACTGATCAGGAATCTCTCGGTAACGCAGGTGACGAGCGCCTACAACATCTCAGAGAGCTTTTCACTGCAAGTTAATCTACCTCTCGTGATTCGAAACTACTACCGCTTCGAGCGTTTCGCCAAAGTGAGCGATACGGAGGCTGGGCTCGGCGATATGAGCATCTTGAGCTCATACTCGCCGTACTCCTACAACGACGTGCAGCATCGAATCTTCTTTGCTGGGTTTGCTGGGCTCAAGGTGCCTACCGGCGACACCGGCTCCTTAACTAGGGTGGCGAGCCAGGATGGTGATACCTCAGACGACCGTATTCAAGGGCGGGGGCTTACCCTCGGGACGGGCTCAGTCGATGTGCCGCTCGGTATAGTGGCATATGGCCGAAGTGGGCGGATGCAGGCTTTCGCCAGTGCCCAGTATACCATCAGAACTGAAGGTGCTTCGGAGTACCGCTTTGCCAACGACCTGTCGTGGTCGATCTCTCCTGGGTGGTTGTTTTTGATCGGAGAGGATCAGAACATCAGCGCATCTCTGGCGCTCTCCGGGGAGACCAAGGGCGGAGATCACCTCGATGGAGAGCTCCTCTCAAAGACAGCGGTTAACAATCTCTACCTTGGGCCTGAACTGTTTTATTCCCTCACGAACCGCATATCGATATTGTTCGGTATCGATCTCCCAATCGCAATCGATGTAGGGGGAGCTGCGGTGAAGCCGGAGACTCGCTCCCGATTCGCCGTTAGTATGAGCTTCTAAGGGTCGGCGCTTCGGAAAATCGAGTGGGTAGAGTGGGTCAACACGTGGCCGGATTATGCAAACAAGCAGCGAGAAATACAAAGAGAGCGGGAGCACAGCGGGGGTGAGAGACACAGGAAAATCGATATGATACCCCCTCAACTACCTCTCTGTCCTCTACTGTTCACTTCAAGCGCTTGAGCCAGGCCCACCTCCCCGCTGGAGCCTAATCACCAGGCTCCTTGTGAAAAATGTCGCATGTCACCCACTTGAAAACGCGATGAACCTTTCAAAAATCACTCGCGAAGGTTTTATTCCGACTCAGCTTGCCGTAACTTCCTCTGTAAGCTGCGGCGATGGACACCGAGTATCTTAGCGCTTTGCGATACGTTTCCTCCGCATTGATCGAGTACCCGTTGCACATACTCTGCCTCAACTTGCGCTAACGAGGGGAGGGCTTCAAGCGCAGTGTCGTCGGATTGCGGCGAAAAGGAGGTGAGTATCTGAGAAACTGTAACGGGCTTGGTAAGATAGTTGATCGCCCCGCGTCGGACCGCTTCGAGAGCAGTTGAGATACTGCCGAACCCTGTCAAAACGAGCACTTTGCAAGCGGGGTCGTGCTTGGCGATCTCTGAGACCAAGGTGAGACCGGTCTCTCCAGGCATCCGTAGGTCAACGATCACCCGTGTTGGGCGATATTCTAAAAACGTTTCGAGGCCATGTCGGACGTCTACTGCTTCATAGACACAAAAGCCCTTGTCACGAAGTGAACGGGCAAGCCTTCTCCTAAAGGCTGCGTCATCATCGCACACAAGTATCTTCTCGGAATCTCTGTCCATATCCTATGCCCGCACCGACCTGGGTATACTCAAAAGCACCTCTGTGCCGTGCCCCTCTTGAGAGTGTATCTTTAACCGTCCTCCAACCTGGAGCGCAAAGAGCCGCGTGAGGTACAACCCGAGGCCAATCCCCTGACCGGGCTCCTTACAGGTAAAGAACGGTTCACCCGCACGGGCTTGTACCTCATCGTTCATGCCAGTTCCAGAGTCTCGAACGGCGAAGGTAACTTCGTCTTCGGAGAATTCGGTATGGCACTCAACAACCTCATTGTGCACAGAGGCCTGAAGTCCATTGTTGATGAGGGCTTTAAGCGATGCCACTAGGGCATCTTTGAGCGAGTAGATGGTTGAATCAGGGGTCGCGGCGGCACTGAAATATACGCGAGGATCGCCGTCTGAATGAAACTCCCCTTTGAGCTCGTTAAAAAGCTCCTGCAAGGAGAAGTGTTTTGGGGTCTCACCTCCTAACTCTGAGCCACTGCTGCGCATGCGTTGAAGAATTGTAGAGCACCTTGTGAGCTCATGCCGCATCGTCTGAACATCTTCCATCCAACGGGGGTCGGTGCTCAAAGCCTCAGAAAGGTCCTCGCTAATGAGTGAGAGGGTTGCGATCGGAGTTGCGAGTTCGTGCGCCGCACCAGCAGTCAAGGTTGCTAGCGAGAGAAGACGTCTACGCTGGTCTTCGACGCGTTGAAGCTCGGCAAGCTGCGCCGCCTTTTCGCGCATCTCACGATTCATGCGGGTTACGAAAGCAGCTACTATTCCTCCTATCAGCACGAAGGCTACGAGCATGCCGTGCAGATGAAGCGAGAAGCCTTCGTGCGCTGCGTGGTGTTGGTGATGCTGATGCTGCATCCCCAGTTGGGGTAGTGGTATGTGCCAGAAGAAGAGCGCAAAGAAGCATGCCAGGGATACCGAGAACACGATCCAGGTCCAGCGAGAGTCGAGCACCACTGCAGCGAGGGTCACGTAGGCTAAAAACATCATACTGAAGGGATTGGTGTATCCTCCGCAGAGAAACAGTAACCCAGACAAGAGGAAGACGTCGAAGATAATGACTCCACCAGCCGTTAGGCTGTACAAGCGAGGAGATGGAGATCGAAGGAAGGTGAGAGCGATGTTGGATAAAGCTCCTACGGAGAGTATCGCTGCAAGAGCTACGTTTGACAGTCCTAGCTGTAGAGCGTAGTTCGCTCCGAAAAAAATGATTGCAAGCGACACGAGAGCCGCCCACCTCATCCGTTCTAGCCAGCGGAGTTGAATACCCTCCTGGGTTTCAGGCTGGATCGGGCCCGTCTTTTCGGTTTCTCTTCCTGACTCAAATCTCTCCATCGATATGCTCTCCCCGGAACATGGATGCTCCGAGATTAGCATCGATTAAATAACCTGTGAACCGATCAGTGACGCTCAGTTTGCTCGCACACGGTATTAGAGCGCACATCGGGCTTTTCGTTCCCGTTGGGCGCCGTAGCGTATTGCAACTAAGGGCCTAGGTCGCACTCAAACCGAAAAGATCATACGATCAAAACGATACGAGTGAGACCCATGGCAGCAAAGCTCCGTTTTTTACGTGGAGCTTCATTACTTAGGCGTCAGGCATGAGACGGGGGTCTTTTTCAACCGCCACCCATGAACCTGAGTCCTTGATCCACAGCGAAAGGTAGTGAACGATTCTACCTCCTCCCAATTCAATCCGATGGCCAAGCCCTACCAGTGAGGGATACTCAGCAACCGGATAGGTTTTCTTCAGGCGATACAGATCACCCGAAAAAGCGAACGGTAGACGGTCCTGCTCTTGCTCAGGAAGAACCCTTGCGGGAACCTCGGAGCTCACTCGTATATGGAATTCCATTAAAACCTCCTTGCTCCTCGAAAGAGCGTAAACCACGAGTGTCGAACCTAGGAAGGTTAGAGGTTAGCCGAATCGGGGAATCAAGGCAAAGTTTCCCTGATGTCGAGTGGTAGCTTACGCCAGGGGGAGGGGACGCCTGCCTGAGGTCGGTACGAGTCGGTTTAGCTAACGACGAGTACGCCGCGAACCGAACCTTCGCACGCGCTGCACTCCGTAGCGCCCCCGGCTGCTTGCCCATGAAAGCTGGGTCTGAATGGAGGTACACACACTTGCAGCGAGGGTTCGATCAACACGTGGGTTGTAACTTGATTGCGAGTTTGAGATCGACACGGAATCGCGGCTAGCGGTTCCATCAGTCAACAAGCTAACGGTCATTCCTGAGAAGAAACGGGCGAGGTTCGTGAGTCGCACAGATTGGTTGATAGAGGCCGTAGAGGATCGGAGGTTAATTGGATTGCAGGGGTAGCGCGTGCCTGTCGAATTGACGAGGACTACGGCGAGGTTTGAAACCTTGGTGCCCTGAGGAATTCCAGCAGAGATGGTAAAGCTTGATCCGGCTTGAACGCTCGGTTGTGGAGAGAGCGCGATCCTGGGTGAGATAACGCTACCCGGCGAAGTAGCTGCCGCTGTGGGGGTGAGCGTTGGTTTTGCCGTCTGCGTGGGTGCGGCAGTTGGGATTCGTGTAGCTGTCTGTGTCGGGATCATCGTTCGGGTGGCCGTTGGTGTTTGTGTGCTGGTGGGTCTCGGTGTCGGCTGTTGAGGCGTGCTCGTTGCCGTTGCAGTAGGCGTGTGTAAAGCAGTTGGTGCGCTGGTTGGGAGAGCGCTCGGTGAGAGGATCGGGGTAGGAGTTGCAGTGGCAAGAGGTGTCCCAGGTGTGGAGCTCGGAGCAGCCGTTGGCGTTGGTGTGGGAGCACACTGTGATTGCGCTGACTGAACGGCCCCAAGTGCATTGACGATCGATGAAGAGATCGTCTTACCCTGCAATGATGGGTAGACTGTGCCCGTTTTGAGCAACGCGTCCTTTAACTTGGGCAGGGTTAGACTCCCGTTGCATATCGCTTGCGCCAGGAGCGCTACGCCCGAGACTTGGGGAGCCGCCATCGATGTTCCACTCATGAGCACGTAGGAGCTGTTTGGGTACGAGCTCACGATGCGATTACCTGGGGCGGCGATGTGTACCGAAGACGCGCCGTAGTTAGAGAAGGAGGAGAGCGCTCCGTCAGAGCCAACGGAGGCGACTGAGACCACGTTAGGGATTGAGTAGCTCGCTGGATAGCTCATGACGGCATCGTTGTTGGCACTCTCGTTGCCAGCGGCCGCCACGAAGAGGATACCGAGATTCGAAGATTCGAGGATCGCGCTGGCGAGTGCCGGTGAGTATCCAGAGCCTCCCCACGAGTTGTTACTGACGACAACGTTGTATCCGGCTCGCTTTAAGGCGTTACCATACTGGATGGATTTAATAGCGTTAGCGACGCTGCCACTTCCTGAGCTGTTGAGAAACTTGGCGGCCACGATCTTAGTGTTCCAGGCGACCCCAGCGCTGCCGATAGAGTTGTTCCCGCGAGCACCGAGGATACCGGCGGCGTGAGTTCCGTGCCCGTTGTCGTCGTTAGGGTCGCCCGAGCCGTTAATTGCGTTGATTCCGTAGACGTCATCGATATAGCCGTTCTTGTCATCATCGATACCGTTCGCCTCTATCTCACCTGGATTGCGCCACATGTTCGGGGCGAGGTCGGGATGGGAATAGCTTACGCCTGTATCGATTACGAGCGCGAGGAGGGAGTCGCTGCCTGTAGTGTAGTCCCAGGCCGTTGGTAAAGACATCAATCCACTACCGTATTGTAGATAATGATACTGGTCATTAGGGGTGCGCGAGGCCGTGAGCGCCCAGTTTGGAGAGCACGTTGCGTGCCCGGGTATACGTCGCAGGATGCGGCGCACCTTGGCGCGGCGACACGGATTACCGACGGAAGCGTATGCTCGTGGCTGTCCCGAATCTCGGAGTCTCTTGGAACTTATACGGGTGTCGAGATGTACGACCCCGGGAGCGATCCGTTCCGCTGTCATGTCTATCGGTGTGACCTCGGGAAGTCCCTTATTCACCGCGCCAAAGGAACGCGTATGGCCTCGTACGCTTATGATCGCCCCCGGATAGACGGCCTTATCACCGGCGTATGCCACGGTAGCTACGGTGCTGTAGAGAACCACCAGCACCGTAAGATACCTGAGGGCCAAAAGGTGTGTTGCAGACTCCATCTACAGTGGCAAGTCGGCCCTCCCTGAAGGAGCATGAGGGTTTGGGGCGTATCGGAGAAAAATACGAGAAACTCTGAGTCTGGGTTATGCACGAGCCTTGGCGTAGAACATGTGATATGTCGATGTGGTGACGGAGGAATGGTAGGGGCGCAGGTATGAGCCAAAGAACGATCGATACAGTGGTGATAACGAGACCTGCTGGTCTTCATCCAGGTGCAGATAGCTTAACCCCTAACATCGAGGCGCTTGGCTTGCGAGCCCTAGTGCTTCCGGTGTTACGCTGCGAACTGGTCGAACTATCGGCTGGCGATGAGGCGCACGTCCGTGCGTGTATCGAGCGCGAGTGCGCTTGGATCGCATTCTTAAGCCCTAACGCCGTCCGCGCGCTGCATCGCTTGTGCAGCGATCGGTTGGGCTACGAGAGTGCACACGGCGTCGTGCACTTGCCAGAAACGATGAAGATGGCCGTACAGGGGGTAGGCACGGCTAAGGCTCTTGCGGAGTGTTTCGGTCGACATCCGGACTTTATGCCGAGCGTCTATGTTGCAGAGGAGTTCGGGCACGAGTTCGCTGCGGCAGCGCGGCACGCTGCACAGCCACAACAGGCGAAGGTGTTCATTCCACAATCAACGCAGGGGAGGGGTGTGCTCGCACCGGTGTTGCGCTCGCATGGATACGAAGTCGTCTCGGTCGATATCTACCACACACGTGAACTGTCGCTATCCGACGAGCTACGGGGTCTTGTGAGCCACCTCGATCCAACGACAACCGTATTCGTTTTCATGAGCCCTTCGGCGGTGCGTGCTACCGTGCAGCAGTTAGCGCAGCAGAGGGCACTCCTTGAAGCGGCCGCGATCGTTTCCGTCGGGCCGATCACGAGTCAAGCGGTGAGATCTGCAGGTTTGGTCGTCACAGCCGAGGCAGCTTCTCACTCTGAGCAGGGGATAGTCGAGCTTTTGAAGCCGTAAGGAGGGAACCCTTGAGATGTATTGCTCTTTATTGATGCTCGTCTGGCGACGGCGGAAGCCCCTCAAAGGCCTAGCTTCCTTGAAAAATGTCGGGGGGTTAGGTAAGGTAGGGGGGTCTACAGGAGAGGCCACCGTTGTATGATTGACCTGCATGATCTGCGTGAACGTCCGGATGATTATCAGCGAGCGTGCGAGAAGAAGCGCGTTACCTTCGATGTGAAGGCATTCCTTGAGCTCGACGGTGAGTATCGCAAGACGCGATCTGAGTTTGAGTCGCTTCGCGCTCGGCAAAATGCTGGGAGCAAGGAGCTGCCCACATTAAGTGGAGCCGCGAAGGAAGCCAAGCTCGCGGAGATGAAAGCGCTCGCCGATCAGATGCGCGATGATTCACAGCGCCTGAAGGATCTCGAGGCGCGCTGGAGCACACAACAGCTCCTCATACCATCGATCCCGCTCGAACGTGTCCCAGTTGGAAAGGACGACACAGAAAACGTTCCGCTGCGCACGTGGGGTGACGTTCCGACACCGAGCTTTGAATTGCGTGATCACGTACGCTTAGGGAAAGAGCTCGATCTCTTTGACCTCGAGCGTGGTGTTAAGACAGCGGGTGCTCGCAGCTACTTTCTCAAGGGTGATGGAACGCGCTTGCAGCATGCTGTGATGAGCTTAGCGATGGATGTGCTGCACAAGGCAGGCTACACCGTGATGGATCCACCCCACATCGTTAAATACGAAGCGATGCTCGGCACGGGGTACTTCCCCGGAGGCGAAGAGATGGCGTACCACCTCGATGAGCGCGATACAGGGTTTCACCTGATCGGCACCTCTGAGGTTCCTGTTGCATCGTTTCATGCTGATGAGATCTTGAGCGCAGAGGATCTCCCGAAGCGCTATGCGGGCTACTCTCCTTGTTACCGACGTGAGGCCGGGGCCTACGGCAAGGACACGCACGGGCTGTATCGCGTACATCAGTTTTACAAGGTCGAGCAGGTGGTGTTCTGCAAGAATGATCCGGAAGAGAGTATGCGCTTTCATGCAGAGCTGCTCGGAAACGCCGAGCAGGTGATGCAGCTCCTTGAGATCCCGTACCGAGTTGTGGACGTGTGCACCGGCGATATGGGGCAGGGGCAGGTATACAAGAACGATATCGAGGCCTGGATGCCCTCTCGTAAGTCGTATGGGGAGACTCACAGCTGCTCCTCTTTTTACGACTTCCAAGCACGGCGATTGAACACGCGCTACAAGGATACGAACGGTAAGAACGTGTTCTGTTACACCCTCAACAACACCTGTATCGCCTCGCCGCGTATCTTGATCCCGTTGTTGGAGAATCACCAGAACAGCGATGGCACGGTTACGATCCCGATGGCGCTACGCCCTTACATGGGTGGGCAACAAGCGATAGTGCCCAAGAGCTGAGATCGTAAAGAGGTACTGTATGCATGATTTCCTGGAAGCCCTGCACGCCAGACGGACGGAGCGAACTCCGATATGGATGATGCGTCAGGCGGGGCGTTACCTACCTGAGTATAGAGCGCTCCGTGAGCGTTTCTCGATGCTTCAGATGGTCATGACACCAGAGCTTGCGTGCGAGGTCACGCTACAGCCATTAAAGCGTTTCCCACTCAGTGCAGGGATCATCTTCGCTGATATTTTAACCCCCTTAATCGGGATGGGAGCGTCGCTTGAGTTCAAAAAAGGTGAAGGGCCGGTGATCGACAATCCGGTGCGAAGTGCGGCGGATGTCGAGAGCTTACGGGTACCTGAGCCGAACGAGAACGTGGGGTACACCCTCAATGCGATTAAGTTAGTGGTAAAGGAATTGTCGGGTAAGACCCCGTTGATCGGCTTCGCAGGCGCTCCGTTTACCCTCTCCTGCTACCTGATAGAGGGGCAGAGCCCGGGTGATCTGCAGAATACGAAGGGGTTGATGCTGCGGGAGCCTGAGACCTGGCACTCCCTGCAATCAAAGCTCGTGCGGCTGACGGCTGATTACCTAGTCGCTCAAGCAGAGGCGGGGTGTCAAGCGCTCCAGATCTTTGACTCGTGGCTCGGTTACCTCGGCCCACGGGAATACGATCAGTTTGTTGCTCCGTACGTAGAGACCCTCGTGGCAGATGTCAGATCACAAGTTGAGGTGCCGATCATATTTTTCGCTACCGGTATAGCGGGTCTTTTCTCGCGGGTTGGGAAGTTGCCCGTGCATGCGTGTGGGGTTGATTGGCGGTTATCTCTTCCGGATGCAGCAGCCCTCATCGGCCGGCCGCTCCCACTGCAGGGTAACCTTGACCCACAGGTACTTACCGGTCCGTGGGAATATGTCGAACGTTCTGCGCGCGCGATCCTCGAGGAGGGCAGGGGCTTACCGGGGCATGTTTTTAATCTCGGGCACGGGATCCTTCCCCATACCCCGGTAGACAACGTCGAGCGGCTGGTTGAATTAGTGAGCACCCACCGATCATGACGCATCTCACCTCAGTGCTTGCAATCGTGGCTTACGTCATCACCTCAGTGGTGATGTTGGTGCAGCTCTGGAGACCGAGCAGGGCGGGAAAGACTACGAAGGTAGCAGAGATTTCGTTCGTGATCGGGCTTGTGCTGCATTCAATAACGATGCTGTTCGTCGTTCGTGATCCGCGCTTTGTGTTGGTCGACAACGGAGCCGATTACTTCCTGTGGGTCTCGTGGGGCGTGGCGATGGCGTTCGCGTTGCTTAAGCGACGGCTGAACTATCCCCTGGTTGGGGCGTTCATTGTGCCTGGTATCGTACTCTTTATGGGCAGCTCATCGTATCTGCTGCACAAGGGTTCTGCTTCGGTGCTCTCGTTGCCGAGCGACTCCGGCGTAGAGCCTCTGCTTCTCCCCTTTCTGCATGCGGTCCCGGCCTTTGTGTCGGTCGTGAGCTTGGCGCTGGCCTTCGTGACGAGCTGCGTCTTCCTGATCGTTGAGCGACGCCTCAAGCGGCCGCGAGTTGGCGTTCTGACGAGCTTCGGTCCGAATCTTCAGATCCTCGACCTGCTCAACAAGCAGTTAGCACAGCTCGGATTCGTAGCGATCTCATTGGTTGTCTTGAGTGGCGGCTTGTGGGCGGTAAGTCAACAAAAGCCCGTTTTTTCGGCTGATACCTCGGTCGTATCAGGCCTTGTCACGTGGCTCCTCCTGGCTTTTATCCTGTATGTGCGCCTCGTTTTAAAGTGGTCGCCAAAACAGGTCTCTCGACTCACGGTGTTCGTGACCGGATCGTTCTTCGTCTCGGTTTTTGCGGTTCTCGTGGTAGCTGGGCGATTGACCCATGTGAATCTGTGATGTGAAGACGGATGATGAGTAACGTACGTGCAGATATACGCCCTGTGGATCATTACGACCCGAGCGTGATCGTAACTGGGGTAAGTTTTCGTACCCTCGATGTGGTCGGAAGGGAGCTGCTCGCGCGCAAAGTGCCGCAGCCCGAGGCGCTCGCACAGCGTATCGTGTCAGATGGCTTGGCAAAGGAAGCGGCAGTTATCTCTACCTGTAATCGTTTTGAGATATTCTCGGTTGGTGGAGAAGGCGGTGGGATCCGGGCATTCTTTTCATCTTTGCTGGAGCTCGATCGCGCTCCGACGGATGTGCTGTATCAGTACCTCGATGCCTCAGCGGTTAAACATCTCTACCGGGTCTCTGCAAGTTTGGACTCAATGGTGCTCGGAGAGGTGCAGATCCTAGGGCAGGTTAAACAGGCGTACCAACGCGCGGTTCAGGTAGGAAGCGTGGGGTCACACCTGCACCACCTCTTTCAGAGCGCGTTTCACGTCGCCAAGCGAGTCAGGTCACACACAGAGATCTCCAGTCATGGCGTTTCGGTAAGTTACATCGCTGTGCGGTTGGCGCAGCAGATCTTTGCAGATCTCTCGGCGTGCTCGGTTGTGGTGGTAGGTAGTGGAGAGATGGCGGAGCTTGCTGCTCTACATCTCTGCTCGCACGGGTGTCGTAAGATAGTGGTGGCGAATCGCACCGTTGAGCGAGCAGCGGAGCTCGCAGAGCGTTTCGGTGGTGCTGCAGTGGCTCTCGGTGATCTCGAGCAGGTGCTGGATCGCGCCGACATCGTCATCAGCTCGATCAGCATCGATCGTCCGGTCATTACCCGCTCATCACTGGGGCAAAGGTCGAACGAAAAGCCACTTTTTCTGATTGATCTCGGGATGCCGCGAAATATCTCACCTGAGCTCGCTGAGGTCGACAGTGTATATCTCTACAACATCGATGACCTCGCAGCGATAGCCGATGAGAATAAAGCGCTCCGTGAAGCTGCCGCGCGCGATGCAGAGATCGTCATCGAGTACGGTCTCTTACAGTTTGAGCGTTGGAGGGTTAAGGTAAGTGCACAGCCGGCGATCGTCGATCTGCGTAGTCGTGTTGCAGCGATCTGCGAGGGTGAGGTACAGCGAGTGCTCGGAGGCCTGGCTCAGCAGCACCCGGAAGTGGCGATACAGTTGAGCCGCGCTATCAGCCAAAAGCTGTCACACACGCTCGGAGAGCTGATGCAGGGTCGCAGTGACACCGAGGAGGAGCTGGGACGATCTTTTGCGATCGCTCCGGATGGTGAATCATCGGATATGTAGGGTGGTGGCTTTTCGCCATGGTCGTGAACCAGGGAGGATCTCGATGAGTAAATACTCTCTCGGCAGGGGCAGCATCGCGGTGCTGGTGATAATCGTTTCAAGTGTAGTGGGGAGTGTGCAAGGTATGGCTGATGATCAGAAGAAAAGCTCTGAGGAGCTCCAGAAGAAGCTCTCGCCGCTGCAGTATCACGTCACTCAGGAGTGTGGAACCGAGCCTCCGTTTCGAAATGAGTACTGGAATAATCACGCGGCTGGGATCTACGTCGATGTGGTGAGTGGTGAGGCCCTTTTTAGCTCAACCGACAAGTTCGACTCAGGGACCGGTTGGCCGAGCTTTACCAAGCCGATCGACAAGGGTGTTGTAACGGAGAAGAAGGACGTCTCGCACGGCATGACCCGAACCGAGGTGCGCTCCAAGGGGGGAGATTCACACCTCGGACACGTGTTTACCGATGGCCCCGGAGAGAACGGGTTGCGGTACTGTATCAACTCAGCATCGTTACGTTTCATTCCGCTCGAGCGCTTGGAGGCCGAAGGGTATGGTGAATACAGGAAGCTCTTTGGGTCGGAGGGGGCTAGTACGATAGGACCTACGACCGAAGAGGTTGCGATCCTTGCGGGGGGCTGTTTTTGGGGCGTTGAAGAGCTGCTCAGAAAGCTTCCGGGGGTGATCTCAACCGAAGTGGGCTACACAGGGGGTCAGTGGCCTCAACCGAACTACGAGCGGGTGTCGTCGGGCACTAGCGGGCATGCTGAATCGGTACGTATTGTCTTTGATCCTCGCAAACTCGCCTATGCCGATCTCTTACGGTATTTCTTTCGCTTGCACGATCCAACCACGGTGAATCGGCAGGGGAACGATCGGGGTACGCAGTACCGATCAGCGGTCTTCGTTGCGTCAGATGACCAGAGGAGGATCGCTGAGCAGATTAAAAAAGAGGTCGATACCTCGGGGAAATGGAAGGCGCCAGTTGTGACCGAGATAGTCCCCGCTTCAGCATGGTACCCTGCTGAGGAGTATCACCAGGATTATCTGCAGAGGAACCCCAACGGCTATACGTGCCACTACCTGCGGGATTGAGAAGCTTTGTGCCTAAACCGTCGTGATCTCTATGCTCGTTATCCCCCACTCGAAAATGCGATGGTCCACTATTGGCTACGCAGGTGTGTGGGTGCCTGTATATGCAACAGGCTAACTGTAGGAGCAACTATGAGCCTGCGCCCCTCGCATCGAAATCTCAAGGTAAGAAGGCCTGGCGAGCGTTTCCCTGTTCTGGAAGGCCGGGATGGTGATGCCCTCTCTGAGCGACTGTGAACGCACGTATTCCAAGACCTCGAGCAATGAGCAAGGAGCGGAACCAAATACTGACGGATCTTGAGCATTTAATAAACGACGACCCTTTGCATCTACTTCGCTACCAGTAATGACCGAAGAATCTGCGGTCACCGATAACCGCTTTGAATCTTGCAGTAGCAGTTGGAAACTATCAACCGCTTTTACTTCTGCAGCGATCAGGTCTCCAACAGTGAGTTCTCCCGTTTCTCGAGCTTTGAGCACGAGTGGCGAGAAGAGTGGACTCACAAGAGCGTCAGCAACTTCAATCGCAGATCTCTTATCAACACCTGGATTAGAGGATCTCTCAACAACCGCAACATTCATGAAGCCATACATCAGTGGTTGAGAGAGCGCCACAATAGTCGGAAACGACTTAATCGTACGACCAGCACGGAGCGCGAGGCGATCGAGCTCCCGTAACGTACCCTCAGCCATGGTGTACTGCTGACAAGCGTCTAGGATAACCGTTACATGCCCAAAAGAAAGGGTCTCACCCTTCTGGTCTCGCTCTACCTGAGCAGTAAACAGAGCCTCTGCCAACTCCACGTAACTTACCGCATGAGGATGCCTCATCTGATCGGGAGCGCGCTGGGTGCCGGGGGTCCCGTGGTAAAACCAGGAATGCTCTGGACCGCCGTGCATGAGGTGCCATACAAGACAGAGTGTATCAGGGTCGGCCGTAGCTTCCTTAAGAAGGCGCAGATACTTCTCCTTCGGCTCACTGCTCCTTAACGCGTCAACCTCTTTGAGGTACTCCTGTCGCGCTGAAGAAGTTTGATACGAAGCAGTTTCACCTGCGTCAAAACCAGCAGCACCATTCGGCAAGATACCGCCCTTAACGATGTGAGGTTTTTGCGCTCCCACAAGAGAAAAGATGTCTGTGGCAGGCTCTGGAGAGAAACTAATCTCGTAGTGCAGAGCCACTACTCCACGGCTTTCTTTGGAGAGGATGATCTGATCCGGTATCTCCGCGCGCTTCTGTTTCAAAAACGCAGCACACTGAATACAGAACTCATCAAAGACTCCCGGCCCCTCTCGTATCACGGCATCAAGGTATCCCGGCGCTGCAGCATCGATACGTTGCAGTAAATGCATAAGGGGCATCCCAAGATAGGGCAGTTCCTTTACCAATTCGGCAGCGCCTCATGATTTTTACTCGTAAGAAATTGGCTCAGTGTACCATCGCTTACAAGAACTGAATGAGCTTCGTACATATAACGAAGTACAGCCAAACGCACTTCATCACTGGGATGCTGCTTGATGATCGCTCTCATCCGCTCGGGGGTTATCTCTGTGCCCCTTTCCAATCGGGCGTGCGTCAGAAGTAGCGTAACTTTATCATCCGGTGCAACCCTACCTCGTTGCCAAAAAACGCTTACTTCGGACAACAGAGGTCGAGCAACACTGTCTGCTATGAGTGATACCCCTGCTACCTCCGGCGTGAGTACCACTGTGTGCCAAACTTGCGATCGAGCCACGCTCTCATCTGTGCGAAATCCGGATTGGTGCGGAGGAGATCTTGCAGCGAGATCCTAGGATTTGCGGCCTTGCCGTACTCAGGGAATCGCTGTTCATCACAGAGCTGAGACTCGAGATGCACGGCGTTCTCTACCAAAGCAGCAACAACCGCCATAAACTGCTCCTTACGCGCTTCACTACGGAATGAGCCTGGAGTTCTATCTGCCGCCATGGCCATCGCCAGTGCGAAGACAGCCATCTCTTCATGACCGTTTGATAGCTGACTTTTCCAGCCCTTCCCATCTCGGTTTGAAGCTACGAAATAATCGTAACAAGCGAGATCGGTCCGGGCACCCGAACAGTATGCAGATAATTCATCTAAAAGGTATCCGGCCCGATGGTAACTTTCCGGACCCATGCGTCGTATCAAATATGTGTCGTATCTACGCCACGTCTTTGCCGACACAGGCACCATATCGCGAATCACCTGGGTAGTGACACCAGTCGGATGATCAACATGTGAGTCAATTCGTGGGCGGCATTAGATACCGGGCACTCAAACTTCTTCATTACCTCCTGCTGTGCCCGAACGATGTTCTAAAGAAGAATTTTCTCTTTTCAGAGCTATGCGGAGATTTTATTCACTAATCGCGGAAACTGCCTCCCTGGATCAAAGGCTGGGGTGAACCGATCACTTTGCGACACCTTGTACTGCATCGAACTCTTAATACCAAGAGCTCCCTCCGTAAGTGCCTTCTCAGAGATTCGGGGGTGAGACATCCGCAGTGGCTCTTTTCTGTTCTGGCTATCTGTGGTTTTGTGAAATCCACAAAGATTGGAAGCGCCACAAATCCTACTAGTCGTTGAGCCGGAACAGTATCTGTTTGGCGATCTTGGCAAAGGCCAGGCTCAAGCGGAATGGATCGTCAAGTCCGACATATTCGCCCGGGGTGCCCGGTGGAAATGAGTCGGGAGAGCGCGAGCCGCCCGCGTGCGTGTATCCAACTTTGAAAGTTTTTCCGGTCTGACGATGCGTGCAACTAGCCGGGATCGTGATATCTCGTATACCCTCAAAATTATTCTTTGCTTGATAGGCGCACGAGGTGGTGAGGATCTTGGTAGTATCCAGAGCTACGCGAGCCAGAAAATTATCCTTTCTCAAGAAAGAGTTGTCTGAATCCTGCAGAGGGTCGTGGTTGTAACACGCAGCGGGTGAGGGTGGGTTGCCCAGCCCTACGGTGAATACACTCCCGTTTAAGACCTGGCGGATGTAGTCGGCTGCCTCGATAGTGCAGTAGTATGGGAGTTGGTCGGTATATTGGACCGTTCTTGAACTCGGAGTTGCGTCGTTATTGGTAAAGGTAACACCCCTTACACCATAATTAGAGCCAGTTCCCGGTATATCGAAGTTAAGGCCCGTGAGACACCCGCGTGTCCTTGAAGGATCCGAGGTTGGAGGACTTTCGGCTTTATTGAGCGAGCCGATCATTTTGAATTCGGGCTCTTCATACCACGCAACTCCGCACCTGGCCGGGCTAGGAGCAGGCGTAGGAGTTGGCGTCGGCGCAGGCGGCGTTGGGCCAGCCGCTGGCAGCCCGTCTATACCGATAGTGTTGTTGAACATTCTGAAGGACTGGTGGATGAGGGGCCCTGGGCCGCGGTAGAGCGTTCCAGCATTGTTCCATTCGATCGAGTATTGGTACCAGTCATTTGGGGCGAGAAAATTCGGCTTGGCATTATCGAGGCGTGTTCCATCCGGTTGTATGAAGCTACCGCGCATGGCGTTTGGAGCTCCATCGGTAAAGAAAACGATCTGAGGGCGAATTGTTGTTCCATCGAGCGCTGCGTTTGACCGCAACTCCCTGATCTCATCTGCGGCCATGATGAAGGCGTCACAGGGATTAGTATTACCAAAGGGGATAAGCCCTGTAGCGTCATTGCTTGCTTCACCGATCACGTTTTTAAATGTCGTATATGTCAGGCTATCAACTCCAAACGGGCGCGGAGCTCCTCCGCTTACGAGGCGGAAACTCCGATTGGCACCTAGGTTAAAAGGTATGATTGCGATCCGATCTCTCACAGGGTTAAAGAAGCTGTGGAATTCATGTACAGCGGTTTTCAAGAGCCGTATCAGTTTGGGTCTATTAATCGGATCGGTCGTGCCGCAGGGGGTAATGAGGTTCGTACGACAGGAGCAGTTATCATTTCCCGCCTCACATTCCATGGAGCCGGAGGTGTCGAGGAGCATAACGATGGTCGCTGGATTAAGAGCAGCCCGCTGCGTCACTGATAATTCACACAATGCTGGATCTGTGGGGGAATTACACCTCATCGGTACGCCAAAAGGTGAAATACGCCCGAGGAGTATCGTGGGGATATTCATCGTTACGGTTACGGTTGCCAGATCCTGGCCTAAATCGTAGTCAGCGGTGCTCACCGGGATGCTACTAGTTGGAAGTGTTCTGTTGGAGCGGACTGTTCTGTCAGAGGCGATCTGCATCTGGGCGCGCAGAGCAGCAAGTTGATTGGTAGTGCCACTCGGAGGATTAACGAGAGCCCCTGCCCCAGTGTACTGGGGTGCTCCACCATACACGAAGCTCCAACCCTTGAGCGTTCTGAACCCAAGACCAGCAGAGACCCCTGCCTTCGCCGCGCGTTCCAGCCGCATCCTCCAGATGTAGATGTTGCCCAGGTCTATGGCGAGCATCGCTATCGTGAGAAGCGCCATCACGACAAAGATACCGAGGACGAGGATATACCCCGATTGGTTAGAGGATCGTTGTTTCACGAAACTCCTCCGTCGTTCTCAAGAGATCGATAGGCCCCAGCAGCACCCTATAGATCGGGATAGCTGGTCTGTAGGTATAGGCGACCTCAGCGATTACGATACGCTGCATATCTCGCACCTGTGCATCAGTAAGGATAAGGGTATCAACTGGTGTAACCCTCTTAAGCTCGGCTCCGACTGCGTTGTAATGCGAGCTTAAACCTGCTGTCGAGGAAACGATGCGCCTGAGCGTGGTGAAGCCGATAGCTGTTCCGCTATCCGTGACCTGGTCTCTGCGGTAAATCGATAAGACAACCGAAAACTGAGGGTTAGTTCCCACGTTAGGGGAGATTGTGTTCAGCTGGGTTTGGAGGTTGCCCCTGAAGGTGTCCAGGCAGCCCTGAATCGCGGCTGCCGTTGCGGTTGCGTCAAAGACGTCGCTAGTATTGAAGATGAAGAAGTCGGTGCACCGACGGTAGGCAGTGATCGCTGCCTCCTGACTGAATACACTCGCCATCTGATTGAACCGCAAGAAACGCGCGACCTCCATAGCGCCCCCTGCGATCGCCAAGAGAAGTGGGGTAATAAGGAGAAACTCCACCAAGATATGTCCGGCCTGTTGCGTGTGTTGCCGTTGCATCATCATCATCCGTTAGCCCTGCCCGTAGGGCTCCATGACCGCCGTAGCGTTCCCGATTAGAGTATAGGGAAAGAGTCTAAGGCCGAGCGCGTTACCTGTAAATGAAACCGAGAGTTGGAAGAGATCTCCTCGGCTATCCTCCGTTCCGGGTATATCGCGATCGGTGCCACACGCATTGGCCGCCTGGTTTGCCAACAGACGGGTAACCGTCAAGGTTGTATTTGAGGTGGTCATATTGAGGGCGAACCTCCTTGAGAGGTTGTTGATGATATTATTCCTCACGCTAGTGAACACCGCATCTGACGCTCCCGTGCAGTCCAAGCGCTTTGTTGTTGTACAGCCCGTACAAGCTCTCCAGGTAGCCTGAGCGGGGGTGCAATTGAGCCAAGTCGCGTAGTCACGCGCTGATTGGTTGGCGATAATCTGAACCGAAAGCGCCTGCCATGATATCGCGATCAGCTCTATCGCACTGAGTACGAGTGCTATGAATGCAGGAGTGGCGATAACCGCCTCAGTTGAGGCTCCGCCCCCTTCATCTGCCGTTCCCCGCCGGATCTTCATAGACACAAACAAAATCTGTCGCTGCTACCTTCCCGAACTGTTTTATAAGGTATCGTCATTTTTGTCAGGGGACTTAAATACTTTCAGGGGGCTAGGGTTTTATTAGTCGATACGGTATTAGTGAGTAGGTGATCTCTTCTGGGGTGGGTAGCTATGAGCAGTAAGTATCATTCACAGTCAAAGGGTAGGGTGTCTGGGCTAGGATTCCTCGTTGTAGCAGGCTTAGTCATCGGTGGAGTCTACGGATTGGTGCGCTACCAGGGCGAATTCAAGGCACCTGTCGGGCTCTTTGATAGAACGCCACCGAACATAGAGATCGTCAATAAGCCCAGGGGTTTAGGTGGCTCTGTGCGAGATCTAGGGGTGCGTCTCAGTGACCCTGGCTCCGGTTTAAAGAGCGTTTCCGTGGTGGCGCAGCAAGGCGATCGACGCGTCGCGCTTCTTGAAAAAGGTTACCAAGAAGGTCGTGTTGAGCAGGATGAGCTATCGGTTGCACTCGATGCAGCCGGTCTTGGTCTAACCCCCGGAACGGTAAGCCTTGCGATCGAGGTGATAGATCATGGGGTATGGTCTACACGCGCAGAGACCTCAGTGGAGTTACCGGTCGACCTGCGTAAGGGGCGGATAGAACCGTTGACGGTGCAACACAACACCGCGGTCGGGGGTGCGGAGGTGGTTATCTTCCGCTTCGTTGGTCGTGAGCTTGAGAGTTGTGGTGTTGAGATTGACGGCGCGTTGTTCCGAGCCTTTCCGCTGCAGGCGTTCAATCCCGCATCCACTAACACGCCGGGCGTGTATGGCGTGCTCTTCCCGGTCCCAACGACATTCAATCCTCAGCGCGGTGAAGTCAAGTTGGTCGCTGTTGACGATCTCGGCACGCGAGTCGTGAGCCCCTTTTATCACCGCATCGCGCCTACATCATTCCCTGAGGCAGAGATGAAGGTTGAGTTGCAGTTCCTGAGCTCAAAGGTACCTGAGCTTCTGCAATCTCTGCAGCGAATCAAACCTGACTTGTCGGTGAGTGGGGACCATGCCCGTGACTTTACCCTGGTAAATGAGACCTTGAGGGGCTTTAATGAGGAAGCGATCCAACGCGCGCTCAGGGCCAGTAGCGTCAAGGAGAAGTTGTGGAACGGAGTGTTCGAACGACCCCTCGCGGCAGCACCGAAAGCGGGGTTTTCTGAAAGCCGGGTGTATCGGTACGAAGGTCAAGATATCTCGCGTTCGGTGCATATGGGGGTAGATCTGGCCGACGTCCACCATGCGCGAGTAGGTTCGGCACAGAGTGGGGAGGTCGTATTCGTCGGAGATCTCGGGATCTACGGAGAAACCGTGATTATCGATCACGGGGTTGGCGTATCCTCGCTGTACGGGCACCTCTCCGCGATCTCAGTTAAGCAGGGTGAGCGGGTTGTAACCGGACAGGAGATCGGACGCACCGGGATGTCGGGTTTAGCCGGGGGTGATCACCTACACTTTGAGATCCGGGTTCAGGGTGTTCCCGTGGCGCCCTTTGCGTGGTGGGATCCGAACTGGATGCGCGATCACGTTGAGGGCAAGATAACAGAGATTGAGAAGATGCTTGCTGCATCAGCCAAGAATGAAAGCGGAGAGCCACGATGACCTCAAATCCTCTCGGGAAGAAGACGCCTTATTCTGATATCTTTGACCCGGAGCTGCTCTTCCCGATCTCTCGGGCGCAGTCGCGTATGCAGATCGGCGTGCGTACGCCGTTGCCGTTTGAGGGGGTAGATCGATGGCGTTGCTACGAACTGTCGTGGCTTGATCCAGAGGGGATCCCGCAGGTTGGTATCGCAACGATTGAATACTCAGCGGCATCGGGATCGATAGTTGAATCAAAGAGCCTCAAGCTCTTCCTCGGTAGTATGAATTTTACACGCTACGGATCGGTGCGAGCCGTTGAGCAAACGATAGAATCTCACCTTCAGGAGCGTCTGGAGGTTGATACCTTGTCTGTAACGGTTGTGTTGCCTGATGAATGGCAGCGGTGTGCGTTCCAGACCCTTCCGGGTGAGTCGGTTGATAGTGTTGGGTATGAGGCGGCGGGCTCGGTCAGGTTGCGCGCTACCGATCAGGTCCTGCAGGAGACCCTCCATTCGAATCTCCTGCGCTCGCTCTGCCCAGTAACTGCGCAGCCGGATTGGGGTAGCGTTGTCATACGGTACCGCGGTGCGAAGCTCGAGCGTAGTAGCGTGCTCGGCTATCTGATAGCGCACCGCAGCTTTCAGGGGTTTCACGAGGAGTGCTGTGAACGGATCTTCCTTGATCTGGTTGAGGCGTGTGAGCCCTCTGAGCTGTGGGTCGGCTGCTTCTACACCAGACGTGGCGGGATAGATATTAACCCTGAGAGATGGATCCCCGGCTCTCCGCGGGTTGATATCGGAGGTCGATTAGCGCGGCAGTAGGTGGAGCGCGTTGCTGACCTCATTCTCTCGACGCATAACATCTTCTAGAGTTCCTCGGCGCTCGATTACCTTGGCAGCTCCATCTGCCATGAGCAGGATAGAGGGTGGGAGGTTCATCGAGTTGTAGTCGCTCTTCATCGCATGGCTGTAGGCTCCGATCAAACTCTGCACCATGAGGTCTCCGAGCTTAAGCTTGGGGAAGGTGCGGGGTGCGAGGGATCCGTCCTCCGTTCTCGTAAAGATGTCACCGGACTCGCACAGGTACCCAGCAATTACGTAGCTCTGCTGCTCAGACACCGCACGACCGTCACTCGTTACGAATTCGATCGGATGATAGGATCCGTAGATCGCCGGGCGAGGGTTGTGATTGAATCCGGTGTTAACGATGGCAAAGGTGTAGTCGGGTGTGTGTTTCAGGTTCTGCACCTCGCCGATGAGGTAACCAGATTCAGCCACAACGAAGCGCCCCGGCTCTATCTGAAGCTGTACATCCTTGCCGTACTCACGCGAAAAGCTCTCAAAGCTCTCCGTCAGGCGTGCTCCCCATTCAGTGAGCGGCATCGGTGAGTCGGTTGCAGGATTGTACACCACTGGTAAGCCTCCACCGAGGTTTACGAAGTCGAGATCCGCAAAACTTCGAGCAACCTCGAGGGTCAGATCCTTGATTCGTAGCCAGTGATGGAGATCCGTGCCGGACCCGATGTGCGCGTGTACGCCCGTGAGCTTAAGGTCGTACTCTCGGAGTACCCTACGGACTTCATCTAGTTGATCGATGTAGATGCCGTGCTTACTGGCGGGGCCACCGGTATTCACCTTATTGTTGGCCCCATGCCCCTCGCCAGGATTGAGACGGAAGGAGACCTGTGCTCCAGGACACACACGACCGAGGAGGCGCATCTGATCGAGTGAACTACAGTTCATGGTAACTTTAAGGTGGAGTAGCTCATGGAAGACCGCCTCTGAGGCGCTCTCTCCTGTGTATGCGATCTGGTGCGGTGCATACCCGGCACGTAGTGCGCGTTTCGCCTCGTTCAGCGAGGAGGCGTCTATCCACAGCCCCTCATCGCGGATGATCTCAAGGATGGCTCGCAAGGTAAGTGCTTTGCATGCATACCTGACCACGGTGTTAGGGTATGCGATAGCTCGTTTAAGATCTCGACACCGTTCGCGGATCGTAGATTCCACGAACACATACAGTGGGGTGTGAAACTCTTTCGCTAGCGCTCGTACAAGGTCTGGTTGTAAGCTCATGTGCGTAGCATAGCTGGTCAGGATGAGCTACGGAAGGGCGTTGAGAGACGTGCTACGTAATCGGATACGTGGTAGTCAACTATCTCGATTCCTTCGAGCTCGTTCGAGAGCTTTGGCGACCTCCTCCTTACCCCTTTCGGTATAGCGCATCGTAATACGTACATCGCTATGTCCCAGGGCCTGAGCGACGAGTCTAATATCCTTGGAGTCATCAAGGAGCTCCACCGCGAAGGTGTGACGGAGCAGGTGAGGATGCAGCTTGGTCTCGACCGAGTAGCTGCGAATCGCTCGCCACACGCTTTTTGCCCCCATGAGAAAGGAGTCTGGATTATCTGCTTGAGCGCCATGAGTGCTGATGAATACCGGCAATTTTCCGTCGACGCTCGGTGTCAGTTTTGGAAAGAATCTCTCGAGCTGTACAGCACGAGCCTTGAGATACTCCGTGAGGTGATCCCGAATTGCGCTTGAGATGTACGCATCTCGAAACCGACGCCCCTTCGTTTTTACCCCACGTATCCATTCGAGCTTGTCATCGACCTGGGCTCGCTTGAGTGTACGCACCTCATCCGCTCGTAAGCCGGTATCGAGGAGGAAGTAAAAGAGTATCTCGTTCCGATAGCTCACAAAGTCTCCCTTACGCGTTCGCTTCGATGTGGCAAGCTCCTTAATGCGATCAATCTCCTCGGCATCAAGCGATTGCGGACGGGCATTCTGGATCTTTGGAGCTCGTACATCACGAACCGGGTTTATGAAGCCCGGCCAGCGTTCAGCTAAGACACGACCCATATGTTTCAGAGTTGCCAGTCGTCTCGCTACGGTCGCCGGTGCCTCAGCCTTCAGGAGCTCATCAACGAAGTGCTGGCAGGCGGAGAAGTCCCAATCCCCAACCGTCAGGTGCTCGATCTCTGATACCTTTCGATAGCGTTTCAGGAACTCAAGAAATCTGTCAATGTCGAGGCGTTTTGCGCGTGCAGTATGACCAGCGCCCTCTGCGAAAAGGTCAAGGTATTCTAGCATGATAGGAGCGAGTGGCTGGGTAGCCACATGCTCAGCCGGCTTGACCGTGCCGCGCAAAGCTTTGAAAACCTCGGAAGTCATAGATCGCTAGTGTACTGTAGCCCGCAGCATGACAGAAGGGATTAAACGGTCTACACTGCCAGCATGTCACACGAAGTCAATTTTAGCCCCGCTATACGAGATACCGTTGCTCTGATCGAAGCAGCGGTTTTGGATGCTGCTCAGTATATGGTTGATGCCGCACGGTCAGGGAGAGCTTTGGAGGTGCACGTCAAAGCAGATCACTCCTTAGTGCTCAACCTCGATATTGAGAGCCAACGACGCATCCTGGCCAAGCTCGGTAAGACGCTCCCGATAGTTGCCGAAGAGGATGAGAGTTCCCACAATCTAATTGAGAGCTGCTCGTCGTATTTCCTCGTTGATCCTCTTGATGGTACCACTTCGTGCAAACGTTTTCTGGGGCAGCAGGGCGGTCAGGTGGGATACGGCCCCTTGGTTGGGTTGGTAAAGGACCATGCCCTCTCGGTAGCGTGCTTTTACAACGTGCCACACCGTAGCCTCTTCACCGCCGTCAAGGGCGAGGGGTGTTACCTGAGCGAGATCGATCTCCACACAGTGTCTACCCCTCTCTCAAGGCGTAGGTTGCTCGCAGGGTCGTGCAGCTCCCTGGCACAGGCTGGTGCGCTCTTCCTGCTCGGGCACCACGGTGAGTCTCGTATAATGCAGCATCTACGAAATCTGAACGCTGTTGAGAATATGTACCGCTTCGGTGGATTTGCAAACGATTGCGCCCGCCTCGCGCAAGGCTTCGAGCAACTCAGTATTCAGTTCTCGGTAAAGCCGTGGGACTTTCCCGGTGTTCTGTTCGCCCTTGAAGCTGGTCTCGAGGCGTGGGCCGATCCGCTACAACGCGCGGTTCCCCTTTCAGAGTGGAGGATAGAGGCTAACAATCCGATGTACATCGTTCATCCCAGTATCCGAGAAGAGCTCTTCGCGGTCTTAGAGACGCTCAACTAACTACTGAAGGAGTTCTCAAGGTGATCATACACTTCGATGCTCACGCACACCTGTATGACTCCTACGACCTCTCGGTGTGGTGTCGATCAGCGATCGCTGGACTCAGCGGTCAGGGAGGTAGTGCATATCCGGTAGTGATTGTGCTTGACCGCGAGGGGCACGATACATTCGCCCGTTTTCGCCGTGAGGTTCCGAAGTGGTCTGAGCTTCCTGATGGTCGAGCAGGGGTGTGTCACGTTGCTGGAAAGGAGCTACTCGTCATTCGGGGAGTTCAGTACAACACCCGCGAGCGTATCGAGGTGTTAGCTTTCGGATGTAGTCGCAGCGTCGAGGACCGTGCCTCGATTGACGAGATTCTAGCTGCGGTAACGGCGGGGGGTGGAGTACCGTGTCTTCCCTGGTCCCCCGGAAAATGGCTCGGTGCGCGGGGAGCTTTAGTAAGGAGGCTCTTGCAGAACGGTGACCCAGCGAGGCTACTCGTAGGGGACGTCGCTATCCGTTCAACGTGCGGTCCCCCCTCTTCACTGCTGGCGTATGCGCGGCGTCTCGGATACCGAGTTGTGTGTGGTACGGATCCCTTGCCGCGCAGATCGGATCAAGCGCTTGTCGGTTCATTTGGGCAGTCTTTTGAGGTCGTGTCCGCACCATCGCCAACAGAACTAGTGCCAGCGATCCTGAGCTGCCTCTGTGATAGCGGATGTACCTTGACTGAATGGGGTCACCGCAACAACCCGCTGAAAGCGCTGGTGCGCTTCGTTTCGAGTAACTTGACGGGTTAACCAGCCTGTCTGAGTAATTGATTTCTCACTCGGTCCTCTGCTCTCGAGTGTAGAGAGAAACTCTCTCCAGGGATAGATCATTATCCCCATCCTCGGTCACTCGTTTGTTTTGATCGCACGATACAATGCAATATACTTGTATAAGCCCCTCCTCTTTGAGCGCTCGCAACCCCTTTAGATGCCGATCGTGCGCGAGATCGGTGGCCTTGACCGCTACGACCAGCTCATGTCCGATTATACAATCGACTTCAAATAGTACTAGGCGCGAGCAATAGCCTTTCTTTTCCTCGTTTTCGTAAAGCCCGGAAGGGAAAAGCCAATCAGGGTATCATCAAGAATCGAGATGTAGTTCTTGACGGTCATCGGAGAAACGCCGCAGTCGCTCGCGAGGTATTCAGGATTTATCTCAGATTCAGTTACGCAAAAAATGACCAGTGGATGCAACGCAGCGCCTATCTTTACTAGTAGATCAAATTTAGGGAGCCTCTGAATAAGTCTCTGCATTTTGCTATTGATTAGTGATGAATTGATGTCTGACGCTGAAGGATTACGTTGACGCCGGACGACAAACGGTAGACGTGGGCGCTTACCGTCCATCGTTTTGCGGTGGCGTAGGCGGCAAGAGGACTTCTTCAGAGGTCAAGGGCAAAACAGGCGATTCCAGCAGGCCCTTAAGGAAAATGTCATGCCGAAACTTTCACAAAAACACAGGCAATGCGCCTTATCTGGACTTAATCAGAGCATCCTTGATTTTACTTCTTAATTGCAATATCAGGATGCATGTATGGGGCACCGCATTTTTGTCTATGGCTCACTCATGTTCCCGTCGGTCTACGATGGGGTAACGGGAACGAGCCCGGATTATTCCGAAGCTACGCTATCGGGTTTCAGTTGCTTTGCCGTTCGTGATTCGCCGGGGACTCAGTATCCGGCAATTATTCCAGACCCTACTGGGGTAGTTGTCGGGAAGGTAGTGTCCGGAGTAACCGCCGACGAACTTGCAGCGCTTGATCGCTTCGAGGAAGTTGGAGCAGGCCTTTATAGACGGCGCCTCGTCACTGTGCAGGGGGCTGCTGGATATCTCGAAGCAGAGGCATATATCGCAAGCGACAAACTGCGGACCAAGCTACAAGGGAATTGGGATCCGAATGTGTTCGAAGCGACCTACCTAGGGGAGTATCTGGCTACAGTAGTGGCGCACTTTAGGGTCGAAGAGGCGGTAAGGGTGCAGAGTGAGAAGGGCTAGCGGAGCAGGGACTTGGGAGGAGGGGCGAAACCTCGTAGGGCAATCCCTACATGAGCTTTACATGCAAATAGGGTTCAATCAGCTCGTGCTCTTGGGTAATATGCAAACAAGAAGGGGAAATACAAAGAGAGCGGGAGCGCAGCGGGGGTGAGGAGAATAGAAAGCTCAGTATGACATCTTGACATGCACGGGCACGTTCACGTGGAAAGGCGCGCTCTATGGGTCAAAACAGGGGGGCGTGCGTTGTCTCTATGCTCCCTCCCACCCACTGGATTCTACGATGAGCTACTTAGGAATCTCCCAGGTGCTTCCCCTCGCTTTCCTAGCGCACTATAGACCAATCCGGTTCTTGCTGTGTTGAGCAGTGTAGCGTCCCACCACCGAGGATCCAATCCGCGCAGTGAATCCCGATTGCTGTGTGGTTAGGGAGGAGGTCCGCAAGGAGTCCGAGAGCCTGTCGGTCACGCAGATCATTATAGGTCGGCACGAGCACGATGCCGTTAGCGAAGTAGAAGTTCATATATCCGGCTGGCCATCGTACTCCGTCACAAAAGCGCGGCTCGGGGAAGGGAAACTCTACTACCGTGAGCTTTTCGCCGTTCGACGTTCGATAGCTCTGAAGCGCCTCTACGTTCTCTCGTAACTTTGCATATTGCTCTGCATCCCGCTCATCGGCAGCTGCTACTACGACAGTCCTCGGTCCGACGAAGCGTGCCACGTTGTCGATATGGCCGTGTGTGTCGTCACCAGCAACGCCGTGCGGAAGCCAGATCGTATCCCTCGCTCCTAAGTGCTCTGCGAAGAGTCGCTCATAATCGTTCTTGGTAAATCCTGCGTTACGCTGCTGTGTTGTCGAGAGGAGGCACTCCTCTGTCACCAGGATTAAGCCATCACCGCTGACATCGAGCATTCCTCCCTCTAGCACCGGTCTTGCGCTACCCGCCTGTGCCTCGATCAGTGGCACTGATGTGGCGCTCGAAACGAACTGTGGAACGAGGCGATCGAGCTCCACCTCGGGTAGATGCCCCCAACCAGTAAAGGTGAACGAGAGCCAGTGAGGGCGCTCACCTACGACCCCAACGGGTCCAGAGTCTCTGAGCCACGCGCGATTATAGGAAGCCCTGTGGATACGGATATCACCGCTAATCTCCTGTCTCTCAAGCCGCTGGGTGAGGTCGCTTTCGAGCTCTTCGTTCAGGCACAGGATCTCGACCCGCTCGACCCTGGATACATGGCGGATAAATTCACAGTAAGCCCATCGCACGGCATCGAGCTTGTCTGGATAATCCGATTCGAGATAGGGCCAAGCGATCCAGGTAGCTCGGTGTGGCTCCCATTCGGCTGGCATGCGCTTCTGGTGTGACATACGGTACGGTCTCCCCTGTTCGATATGTTCGGTTATCGTTCTGCGTTGCTCGGCTCTTGGTCGGAAGGTGTCCCAGAGGGTGCTGCAAGAGGTCTCTGGTCTCGAACCCCGAGGCGAGTTGCAAACTTGTCCTTGAGAAGGAACTCCTCTGGGATGAGCTTAAGCTCCTCAAGCCATATGTAGATCCGCTCTGCAGCCATACGATGAGCTATCTCGTTTGGATGACGATCGACGCCAGGGATTACCTGAAGCCGTTCGAGGGGGATCCCTTGGTAGATCGGCGATAGATCCAGGAGCGGCACCTGCAGCGACGACATCAGCTCCTGTACCTTTGAGTGGATGCGATGGAAGGGGTAGTTACTATCCATCGGTATGCCGAACAGCGGAAAGACAACAGCTATGATCGGTTTGTTCTCTCCCCTTACATTCGCCACTAAGCGCCGCATCGAATCAGTAAATGGATTCCACGTCCGCGGGTTGTCAAAGAGCGCGTTGTAGTAATCGATGTATGCCTGGTGAGTCTTGGTGTTGTGTAAGCGAGTGGCGATGAAGCCATATGACCTCCAATTACGAGCCAGCCAGCCAGAGCGGCCCTCAAGCTTCAGGGGCGCGAAGGGATCGTGTAAATTCTCTGGTATACCGCTTGGGGTGTGATGCTTGAGCTCAGGGTCATTGAGGGTGATCTGCAGGATAACCACATCGCCCCCTTCCTCGAGCGCTTTCTTCGCTACCCGAACCTCGTGTGAGGTAGAGTAGGCGGGGACACCGTAATTGATCACCTCGACCCGTCGAGTCGTGTCGTTTAGGTTGAGGATCTGCTCGAGCTTCTTGGGGAAGGAGTCCGTAAATTGCATGAAAGGGGCGAAGGTAAAAGAGTCGCCGACAACACCGATGCGGAACACGTCGCTCGGCTTGGGAACTACATGCGGGTAGTCCTGCATCGACGGTACGGATGGAGAGCGGAAGTAAAAGGGCGGACGATCGCTCCACCCCGGTCCCTGGGTAGTTCGAACCGGCACGAGCACGCGTACCCCTACTTCGAGCGCACAGAGCGCAAGGAGTATGCCGAAGATCGGGACGATAGCCATCAATGCAAGGGACTTTAAGGTGCTCACACGTCGTCTCCAACCGCTAGCGGCGCTTGTACAACGGAGCCCAGTGTTCGTTGTTCAACCGTGTCATAAAGAGCATGGAGCTGGACTTCGAACGCTTCGCGTGTGTACAGCTTCTCGGCCCTGGCACGCGCCCGTTGCCCTAGAGCATCTCGAAATTCGGGTGTGTCGAGCAGAGTACGCATCCCTTCTGCAAATCCATGAGGCTCAGCCGGAGCCAGTATCGCTATTTCGCTGTCGAGCACCTGGCGGTGTGTCGGTAGGTCAGTAGCGAGAAGCGCCTTTCCGGAATGAATGTAGGAGTAGATCTTCATCGGGGTGTTGTTACCCCTGATTCGAGGGGATACAAGGATATCCGCTTGCGTAAGGTATGATTTCAGATCTGCGACTGGCTTCGGACCCAAGAAAGTGACGCTCTCGCTCAGGCTGAGCATTGCGACCTTTGTTCGATAGCGGGCGATCGTATCAGGGGTTCCTCCCACAATAGCAAGGCTGGGCCGAGAGGGGTGATCGCGAACGAGGGCAAAGGATTCGATCAGCAGATCGATCCCTTGATACGATTCGAGATTCCCTACATACAGCACTACCGGTCGCGTATCATCGCCGATCGCACCGAAGGCCTCTGCGCGGGTCATGGCGCTGCTATCACCGCTCGGTAACAGTGACATATCCCGAAGCATCACCGTATGTGGGGAGCCGTGATCCGTTGCGATCGCTTCTAAGGCGTCACATACGGGTGCTACCGCGATGCTGCCACGAACGGCAATCCCCTCAACAAATCGGAAGAACGGCAGAGCCGGCCTCAAAAGCCACCACTTCTCGGTCAATTGCAGAGCGAGTGATGAGTCCATGTCGTAGATATACGGTATGCCGAAGAGCTGTTTTGCGATCCAGGCTATAAATACCGACTCCTCGACGGCGTGCACGATCGTGTATTGGGAATGGCGATTGTGCCGGAGGAGTTTGAAGGTGATCGCGGTGAAGATCAGATCGCATACGAGCTTCTTAATGGAGATTCCGGGTCTAATCCCCTTGAGCGGTGTAGGGGTCGGGATACGGATGATTCGGACACCCGGAATCTCGATATCGTCCCCTTCTGGGTAGGTCAGCAGATCAACGACCGGCTCATCTGCTGTCTGTGTGCAGAGCTTGCGTGTGAGCGCTTCGAGCGCCAACCTCACGGCGATCGGCGTGCCGCGCTCCTGATAAAAAGGTTGGGGGGCGAGGAAGAGCACTCGCATCATCAGCTCCGCCCGAAGAGAGATCGTCGCAGCTTCGCGAGCGAGTCGCGAACAACGAAGCGTAGCGTTCGACGTTGAGAGTTGAGCCACAGGAGTAGGTATCCCCCGCCTGACAGCGTGAAATTAAGTACGTACGGGCGAAGTTTCGGCAGATGACAGAACATGTGGGTGAACATGTGGATCTCGGTCTTAACGAACTGCTTGCCCGATTGACGCGGAAAGCGGAACCCGTGCGGGCCGTATGCCGGAACTGGCTTACCCTGTCTGCGGAGCGTTTCGATCACTCTAAATGCACGCCAGCGCTTCTCCGTCCCCATCATGCGGTTACAGGCCAGTGCCTCACGACGCGTAACCGTCTCAATCTGGATCTCTTTATCTTCGGCGACCTGCTTGCACACCTCCTGCCCTCGAGGGGTGCGTACCAGCGCGAAGCTCCACCCCTTGTAAAAGTCCACTCCGTCGTGAGGTGGCGCCATCCAGGGGTCTCCTACGGCGATGTCCGCAAATTCAGCGCTGGCATCAAAGCAGGTCAGGCAGCGAGCTGGTGTATAGAGCCGATACACGATGTTAATGATCTCCATTGACGAAGGGCGGTAGCCTCTCTTCTCACCGAAATACACCGGGTAGAGCGATCCGTCGTGCATCTCAAGGTGTGGTGTACCTGGGTGCTTGCCCACGCGTGAGATATATCTCCGCGCATGAGCTACCTTGTCGCCCAAGCTCTTCCAGATGATCTTGAGCGCTTCGTGCTCAACTGCGGCATGACAAAAAAGGCCGATCGTCAGGACCACCCGCTCACGCAGCCTTGAGTCGAGTTCAGCGGCTTTTACAAACCCATGGATCTGGCAGGGAAGCCCGACAAGGGCATATCGACCAGGGATCTCTCGTATCTCGCCAAACACCGAGTTGGTGGGGCAGATAGCGTATTTTGATTTCATCGCAGAGAGGATCTCATCTCGGCTGCGAGCTACGATCGCCTTGCCCTTCCAGAGCTGCTCTTGATCTGAGACGATAACAACAGCTCCGTCTATCTCGCCGCGGCGCATTAAGTTGAGCAGGATACCGGTGACCAAACCGCCGCTCGTCGAACGCTCCCGGATCTCTGGGTCGGTGGCGTACGAGATGAAGGAGTCGAGGAAGTGTCCATGGGTCGAGGTAACATCGGCTTCTACCCCAAAGGTATTTCGATACGCCTCGTGAATGTCGAACTCGTCGCCTGGACATACCTTGACGCACAGGTCGCAGTCGGTGCAGGCGGAGAGGTTCTTAACGCTCGGATAGTCCTCGCTATCGAGACCGAGTACTCCGGTTGGACAGATACCAACGCACGAGCCGCAGCGGTGACATAGTCCGCCGTCGATGATCTTTCCGAGGCTCCGTAGCGCTCGTGGCGTAGAGTTGTCCCGATCGCTCATCCATTCGAGCGGATCAATGAAGGGCCCCGAGCCCCGCAATAGCGTCCCGGTGTTCGGTTCATTGACTATGGCGAGTGACGCAGGACGTCTTGAGTTGCGATTGGGGGCGTTTGTTGATGCAGGGTCGGCGGATGGGGACATCTGCTTACTCCCGCACAAACTTTGCGATGACGGGGGACCCGAGGAGCTTTCGGAGCCACAGGGTACTTGTGACCGCTTCGAGAGCTTCAGAGGTTTTTCGATTCTTGAGCATGCGGTGGAGAGCCATCGGCCAGACGAATTGCTTCTCGAGTCGTTCGAGGCGAAAGCCGTGCCTGCGAAACTCACGGATGATCTCACGATTTGAAAAGAGCCTATAGGTCCGGGTGTTCCCTTCGATTCGCCGCTTCAGAGAGAAGAGTAGAGGGCTGAGGATGTTTACACTACACCACACCGGATAATCGATGATCACTGCGTGGTTTGAGACCCTACACATCTCCGACACGAGGGTTTTCCACGCGATGCTGTGACTCATCAACCGAAAGCTCGTCACCAGATTAAACGACCCTGCTTCAAAGGGTAGGTCGACTAAGTTTCCACATTTGAACGCGATTGTCCCCTGCGCGATCTCATCTGATAGTTGTGCGGTACAGGCGGGAGAGCTCCCGAGAACGGTTACTGCTCGTTGGTTGCGCGAGAGCGGCTGCGCTATCTGGCCGTGCCCACCACCCACGTCGAGTACAGAGGTGATTTGATCGTCGAGTAGGTCAAGCAGTGTCCTCTCCTGAAGATCGAGCATCCATCTCCCGGTGGCATCGCTGAAGCGAGCCGCATATTCATCCGAAGACGCGTGTACATCAGCAGCGTGGTCGCTGATGAGTTCAGGTACAGCGCGGTGAAGTGCATTGTGAGAGGCTCGATTCATCGTTGTGAAGGCTCGCTATTTACTCGCGACAAGGCACCTCGTGGTCTCCGTGGATGAGACTGTGACTCTGTGCAAAAATTATGGAGACAGTAGGTCCCGGATCGTCAAAACCGAGTCACGACCATCCTGCGCGGACCGCTCGGAGTATAGCGGCGAATCTGCTCCAAAGGCAAGCCTGACGGGTCGCTAAGCATTTGAATTGACGAGGTTAGCCCGGTTATCTTGACGGTCTCTTGAGAAGCCCGATGCCATTTAATCAAAGAGCGAGCGCTCGTTGTGGAACTGTTGCCCAACCGCGAGTAGCAACTCCTCAAGTTTGGCGTTAACGGTTCGTTTCTCGAATCCGAGTAGCAGAGCCAGCCGTTCCACCTCGGCTTTCGATCGGGGATAACGAGCTGGGCTTCCGATCTCCAACTCGTGCACGAGTAGATCGGCGAGCTGCACTATCGCGGTCTTCTGGTCCTGCGGACGCTCGGGAGCCGATTCGATCAGATCTTGGTAGTGAAGAATAGCGCGGCAGGTATCCGGAGAGAAATGCCACTTCTTTGCTACCAGAGCCCCGATGAGAGGGTGTGAAAACCCGAAGATCTCCTCCTCGACGATCGTGTACGTACACGGGCTTGCCTCTATCTCCTCAAGGACGCGGGAGTAATCAGCGCTCGTATCTTCATGATTCATGAGGATGATCTGTCCTAAGCTATGCAGCAGCCCAATCAGGTAGGCCTCCTCAACGAAGCTCTTCTTCAGCTTAAGTGCCAGTGCTCTGGCGCACATAGCAGTGCACACTGAATGGTCCCATACCATAGCCCGCAGTGGGGTCATCTGATTGTATACCTGGCGTATCGTTGCTGCAGCGATGATACCCTTGAGAGATTTAAACCCTATGACGACGACGGCCTCACGCAAGGTTGAAATCTCTTGTTGGCGGCAGAACATAGCAGAGTTTGAGATCTTCAGGATGCGCGCCGCCAGAGCTGTGTCTGTGGCGATCAAGGAGGTAAGTTTTTCGCAGGCGACATCGGGATCGTCCAAGAGAAGCAAGGCGCGGGATGCAACAGCAGGCATAGGAGGGAGGTCTCCTATCCAGGCGACTAAGTCGCGCCAGTCCTTGCCTTTGGTCAATCGGCCTTGGAACTCAATCGGGGTCTGTCCCTGATTCATCAGTTGTCCTCACGAGCTTCCGGGGAAGGGCTGCACGAGACCTCCCGAGATTTACCCTGGTAGTCGGTAGAATTCGTGGAAATGTTAAGGGTATATGGAGGTTAGAAGGAGTTCCATTCAAAGGCGCAAAGAAACCTTCAGCTTTTTGTTGTGGTTGTCCGATAACTCCAGTGGAACGTACTTTCACGAGGGTTAGCTATGGAATTTCCAACTGAGATTATTGGAGAGAAGGGGTACATCAAGGTGACGGGCGATCTCGATACCGAGACCGCAGGAGAGGCGCTGCGCTCAGCGTTCAACGAGATCTACGACAAAGGCAAGCGCACTATCGTGCTCGACCTCTCGGGCGCTCAGATCATCAACAGTTATGGGATCGGTAAGGTGCTGATGTGTTACAAGCGGCTCAAGGCCGAAAACGGGGTGCTGATGGTCAAGCCACTCCAGGGCTTTGTGAAGGAGACCTTTGAGCTACTCATGCTCGATAAGATCCTGCCGACGGATAAGTAAGCGATTAAACCCCGCCGCTCCCGTGGCTGGTACGGAAGGGAGTGGCTCAGGTACTTGAGTTCTTGACAAATGGGTATGAGCTCCGCGCCACCTCACATCTTGCTCGCAGATGACGACCCGAACAGCCGTGCGATATTCAGTGAGTTTTTCGAGCGTTTGGGATGGCGCTACAACGTTCTCGGCGAGTCCAACCAGGTGATGGCAGCTCTTGCGTCGAGTGGATACGACGTAGTGATAGCCGACGTTACCATGCCTGGTATGGATGCTATGCAGTTTCTCGACCAGGTGCGGCTGCAGAGCCCTGCTCAGGCGGTCATCGCTGTGAGTGATAATGCGTCAGTCGAGAATACCCTGGCGTTCTTTCGCAAGGGGGCTACTGATGTAATGGCCCGGCCGGTCGACTTTTCCTGGCTCGAACACATCGTTACGGATGTGGTCAACGTGTTGAGGCACGACCAGAGCGAGCGAAAGCTCTACCGATACGTTACCAGTGAGCGCACAGAGATGAGCCTATCGTGTCGGGAATTAGCAGAGTTGAACTGTTTTAGCCTTCCGATAATCGAGCGGTTGCAGGAATGTGGTTTGCTCGATGAGCCTTGTGCGCTGCGTCTTAAGCTCGCCATTCAAGAGGCGGTGATGAACGGGTTTGAGCATGGAAATCTCGAGCTTCTCTCAGCATGGAAGGAGGAGATTCAAGATGACGGTCGTGACAAGTTTAGTATCGTTCGCCGTCAGAGGCTTGATGACCCTCTCTATGGCGAACGCAGAGTCAGGGTGGTTTCCTGGTTTCATGAAGGAGTGTTGGAGATAACCGTTAGTGACGATGGAGCAGGGTTTCTGAGTCGTGATGGCGAGACCATCGTGGGCAGCGCGTGTCCGAATGATCTCACCTGCTCCGGTCGGGGGTTGGCTCTCATGTCGAGCGCCGTGGATATCATGAGGTATGCCCGCCGAGGTGCAGAGGTTACGTTGATTAAACAGCTTATGAAGCACGAGGATAGCTGAAAGGATGGCGCTCAAGTTTAGACTGAAAGGCCTTGCGGAAACCTTTGTTGATTCGATTACCTGCCCCTGTTGTGGCACCGTAGGTTCGGACGATCAAAATTTCACCACCGAACTTACCAAGGTAACCTACGAAGGTATTATCGTGGTTGTTCAGTGTAAGACCTGTAGCGAGATCTTTGTTCCCAACACACAGCGCTTAGGCATCCTCGATGCTGCGGCTCTCAAGGTAGCCGTTGTGAAAGATAGCTCAGATAGCGGGGAGGCTATCCTGGCGGGTATTGAGGCCGTGCGACTAGCCGCCGAGAAACTAAACGCTCAGAAGCGGGGTGGTTTGCACTAAGGAAGCGAGGAGGACTACAGGGCTTCCTAGGCAACGTCTGCGATCGAGAGCTTGTGCTTTTTGAGAGCCCCCATAAATCCCAGTTTATCGATCGTGCGCAACATGCGGGTTGAGACTCTTACGCGCACAGTTCTGCCGAGCTCGGGAACGAACAACCGCTTGGTCTGGAGATTCGACTCGAACTTGTGGTGGGTCTTGTTGTTAGCGTGGCTAACCCTGTTTCCGTTTTGGTATGTTACACCCGATATTTCACAGCGCCGTGCCATAACTCTTCTCTCTTAAAAATGACCGGTGGATCATAGAGCAATCGCCTAGTAATGTCAAAGCCTTGGGGCTGGTAGAGGGTGCTGGCGGATATACCGTTGAATCCTTTCAACAGGCTGAGTTTATTGAACAACCCGGGATGGGCATTCGAAGTAGTGAGGGGTCTTCCGCGCTAGTACATCTGAAAGCTTCGGCGGGTTGGGAGTCGTCCGGCCCCCGGACCCTTTTGCAGTTCAGCACTGGCCATAAAGGTTGAGGTGCCGTAATCGACCTTGGCGATCACCTCAAAATAGCTCCCTTGTGGTGCTAGGATTGAGGCGATCGGGTTAATTACGTTCGCGCCGGCTATGGCGGACAATTGGTTGCGCATGTCGCTCGTAAAAGGGCCCCCATTTTGAGGATTTCTAAACTCGACGATCTTCTGAGCGATATCCGGAGTTATATCGGGTGAGAGCGCCATGAGCACCTCGACCGGTGCTGCGTTGACGTTGACGTTGCTTAAGTTTGTATTCGCCACGAACGGCAGGAGCCTCTGGACCCTATCAGGGGTGAATCCCGGTACCGATCCGAGCTCGCTCGCGAGCGAATCAAAGGAGCCTTGATTGCGCAAGGCTGCTTCCGCAGGTAGGTCGCCCTCCATCCCACGAAATGAAGCGGGCAGGCCGGGCATCTGAAAACTTTGGGTATCCCTATCGAGATAATCAACTATGTTTGCCACCAGCTCCTCGGCCGAAAAAACCCTCTGAGGTTGAGCTGCTGCTGCTCCGCCGGTGAGGGTGTTGCGAGGGGGTTGGTCTAGTTGGAGCACCTTGAATAGCCGCGCGAAGATTTCGATGTACTGCTGATTGGGGCCACCGGTTGCGCTCAAAAGCTTCTGGATCGGTAGTTGGCCGGCCTCCGAGGCGATCAAGAGAGTTATCCGTACATTTGGCTCGTTCAGCCCCAAGACCTCCCCCGGGATCTCCTGTTCGTTGCTGAACGCCATCCACGCGTCCTGTACCGGATCGTCATGGGGAGTCAGGTCGTTTTTTATGAGAACTTGGGCAACATTCACTGCTGATTTCAGCACGTATTCGGCACGTACCCGACGTTCGGTGGCGCTATTAAGTCGCATCGCCACGTACGTTGAATCTGCGAGGGAGGCGATCAGGGCGGTAGCGAGCGCAACCATGAAGGTTACGATCAACAAGGCTACCCCACGCTCTGAAGTATCCGCGCCGATTAGGCCCTGTCCCGAATTCGCTCGCTCGAATAACACTCGATCCATGACATCAGTGTAGTATCGAAACGCGCACAGCGAAACCGAAAAGAGTGTGTAAATGATACAGTGGTTGTCGAAGGTTGTATGACCACTGACAGGGGTGTGATGGTGCACGATCACGTAGCATTCTTGCACTACAGCAGCCAGGGTGTCTTGTGGAGATGTTGCGGTAGGATACAGTTACAGTAAGCTATGATTCCGAAGTCGATGTGAGTCTTACACAGCGTGGATGTGGAATGAGCCGAGTATTACTTCTAGAAGATGATGCCTTCTCGGCGCTTGCGCTCTCGTCGCTGCTTGAAGGTGAAGGATTCGTTGTTGATTCAGTCTCTAATGCAGAGCGTGCTCTTGAGATCTCGATGGTTGAGCCCCCCGATCTTCTGATAGCCGATTGGAGCATCGAGGGAGACAGTACATCGGCAGATGTCGCGCGACGTTTAAGGCTGCTCAATCCGCAGATGCGGATCGCATTCGTCACTGGGTATGACACCCAGGATATACGCCCTGAGATAGTTGATCTCCACCCCTATGAAGTTTTCTCTAAACCTCTCGATTTCGAAAGCTTTATTGCGGAGGTGAAGGAAGACGAGAGTTCGCGGAGGTATAGCCGTACGAATCTTGAGCATGGTCCGGGAAAAGGTGGTGAGATCGCGTGATTTGAGATGGTTAGCAATTCTCTCTATGATCTTCTGGTAAGCTCGCTCACGCTCCTGTACGCAGCTCAGCGAGAGATGCTGCGTGTCTTGCCACGAGTTATCTCCGAGGTCTCTTGTGCCGAATTACGCGAAGTACTGCTGAGTTACATAGGTGCGATCGAGACAAGGGTGGAGCGGCTTGAGTCAGCGGCACGAGTGTTGAGCTTTCCGATGGCGAGTGGCGCAAACTCAGGGGTTAACGGATTGATCCGTGACCTAACCAAGATCGCCAAACGTCGCGGCGAGATCGGTGTGGTCGATGTCGCTCTTATGGCTGCACTGAGACAAATAGAATTTTGTGAAATCAGCAGTTACGAGACTGCGCGTTCAATCGCGGAGGTGCTCGGCGAGGGTGAGGTATCCCAGCTATTTGAGGAGAACCTGCGGGAGGAGGAGGGTATGGAGCGTTTCCTCACAGTCCTGAGCGAAGAGTTAATCGATGATCACGGTTCTCGTCGGGTGTGACAGCTCGGGAAGCAAGGCAAAGAGTGGCGATTCATGAAGAAAATCGCTCTTCACCATACATCTATAGCGCTCTCCCAAAGGATATCCTCATGCATTTTCAAAAATGAATGAGGCCGGATGACCTAGCGAGACCAGAGTAGAGGCAAGAGCTCTCGTAAGCCGCTGTCCCTTTCGCTGATCTCGCCGGCACCTTTGCAAGAATTCGGTCGTTCACTCCGCGCCTGTTGGGATCTCTATCTTCTGGTCTAACAGAAATTCTCCGTCTCGGAGTCGGTCAAGCCGTCGGTATTCGTGGAGATAGCCTCCAGGATAGCCTTGGCGTCGTCGCGGATCATGGCGGAGAGGCCGTTAATCAGTGACACGTTGCGGGTCACGTCATCCCAATTCTTTTTGGAGATAGCTTCGCATAGGGAGACAGCCAAGGAGCGTTGCTTCGCCAGTATCGTATCGTATGATTCGAGTCTTCGGAGAACCCCTGCTGGTACTGACTCCCTTTTGTTCAAGGTCGCCCGCGCCTTGGTGATGGCAGACTCTAGTTCAGTGAAAGATTCAAAAAGACGCTCGATGATATTTGACTCCATTTCCGTTTCTCCCTGTGTCGCTTAGCCGTGTTGCTTTCCCTGTGTCCTGTTAACCATTCTTCGTGCAACTGATGAGCCCTCTTATTATTACATCGAGGTTTCTCGAAACCTTTTGTTTCAAGTTATTCACGTTCTTGCTCACGCTGTTGCATTGCTGCTGTGCCCCGCTATCGCTAGCGTCATTCTACGTTCTGAGAGCCTGGCTTCACCAGGCTGTTATACATATTAAGTTGTCGTGCGTGTCCTTAACCGTTCCCTTATGCCCTTGTGGAGCGCGCTTTGGGGAACCGTCCTTGGTTCATTCAAGCGCTTTGAGAGAGCTCTTTTGCAAAGATGTTGCCAAGTTGTAATATCTTGAAAACTCTTGGCTTTTTTAGGAGAGGCAGAGGTAGAGAGGGTGCGCCACACAACTCTGTAGTAAGATCAGATAATTACAACTGCATTAGACGACGACACCTGTTTGCTTTCAGATCACCTATGAAGTTACTGCGTCCTCCCAAAAAAACGGCATCTCTGCCGACTGCTCGCTGGAACAGAGTCGAGGTGTACAACTCCGGTGATCGCTTCTTTGAGGACGTGGAGCGAGCATTAGCAGAAGCACAGCGAACGATCGATATGGAGAGCTATATATTCGCCCTCGATCAGGCTGGTGAGCGCGTGCTGAGGGCGCTGGAAGGTGCCACTGCGCGAGGAGTACGTGTACGACTGGCTGTTGATGGTATCGGCTCTAGCACGTGGACCAGGGCGCTGCGAGAGCGAGCTAAGAGTGGGGGGATCCTTTTTAAGGTGTATCACGAGCTACCGTGGGAACGGTGGCGTCGCGGCGAGAGCCTTGGTGCTCGCAAGTGGGGGTTGAGTCGTATCCTTCAGCGTTTGAATACACGTAACCATCGCAAGGTGTGCATCATCGATGGCATGCGGGCCTTCGTAGGCAGCATGAATGTCTCTGCGTGCCATCTCTCTACAGTGGTGGGCTCTGCTGCCTGGCGGGATACCGGCGTGCTGGTAGAAGGGCCTGATGTCGGGGTTCTCAGAGATAGCTTCGAGGAGGTCTGGACTAGGTCGTGGCGACGTTTGCGTCGACGTTTCAAGAGGAAGCGTGTTCAGTCGAACGAACTGGTCAGGCTCAATGTCAGGCACCGCGAAAGGCAGTCCCATTACCTCGATCTCCTAGTGCGGATAGTACGAGCACAGCAGCGGGTGTGGATAACGAACGCGTATTTCGTGCCAGATGGCTCTCTGCTGCGAGCTTTGACTATCGCCGCGCAGGCAGACGTTGATGTTCGAATTCTTGTGCCTCGTTTCTCGGATATCGTATTCATGCCCTGGATCGCTTCAGCTTTTCAGTTGGGTTTACTTAGGGCCGGGGTGAAGATATTCGAGTATCAACGCTCGATACTACATGCCAAGACGATGTTGGTAGACGACTGGGCTCTCGTTGGGTCGAGTAATTTGAACCATCGAAGCCTCCTGCATGACCTTGAGGCGGATGTTGTCGTGGCTGACGATAAAGCTCGCAGCTCGCTTGAGGAGCAATTCCTCCTCGATTGTGAGCAGTCAGAGCAGGTGACACTTGAAAACTGGCGCAGGCGATCGTTGATCGAGCGATTCCTCGGACGGCTCCTGCTCGCATTTCGATATCTGTTGTGACGCTGTATGGCTGAAGGGATAGTTCTACGCATCGTTTCGTACAACATTCACAAAGGATTGAGTGTCGGTAATCGCGCCTTTGTGTTGCCTGCGATCAGGGATGCTCTCGGACCGCTTGAGCCCGACATCGTATTCCTACAAGAGGTGCTAGGCCAGCATGACCGGCATGCGGAGCGATTCCAGGGATGGCCGACTATGCCGCAGTGCGAATTCTTGGCCGAGGGGCTATGGCCCCATGTGGCGTACGGTAGAAATGCGGTGTACTCACACGGACACCACGGTAATGCGATCTTGAGTAGATATCCGATCCTCAGTTTCGAGAACCTCGATGTGTCGACCAATGCCTTTGAATCGAGGGGGATCCTGCATGCAGTGATCGAAGTACCTGGAGTGAGGAATCCTGTTCACTGCATGTGCGTTCATCTAAACATGTTGCGACGGGGGCGCGAGCTGCAGCTCAAACACCTGTGTAAGCGTATCGTGCGAAGCGTCCCCCGCCACGATCCACTCCTCGTTGCGGGTGATTTCAATGATTGGCGAGAGGATGCCTCTGACCTCCTGTTTGATAGCATCGGGCTGAGCGAGGTGTTTCTCGACCTCCAAGGAGAGCATCCTCCAACCTATCCGAGTCGATATCCAGTATTAAAACTCGATCGGATATACGCGCGCGGCTTTGAGCCTCTTGCGGGCGATGTACTGAGGAACGCTCCCTGGGATGCCCTATCCGATCATTCGCCGCTGTATGCAGAGCTTCTGATGCGGTCAAGCTGAAGCAATTGAAGCCACGCCTCTTCGTTACTTAAAACTGAGGAGCTTGTTCTGGGTAGCTTCAATCTTTGATACCAGTTCGGAAAGAGAGAGACCCGCAGCAGCTCGCGACAGCGTGTCGATCAGGTTCGGGATATCGCGAGCTATCTGCTGTTGAGTTCGAAAGAGTATCTTTGCCGACGGATCCACGAGTTTTATCTGCTTCGCCTTGCATCGTGGATCCTTTCGATCACAGCTGCGACCTGGCTCTGGCGTTGTCGAGATCCCCGGAAATGAGGCAATTATTGCTTTGAGCTGTTGCTCTACGACAGCTTTCTGTCGAGCCACAGGTGGTTTCAAAGATGCTCGCGTGAGAAGTTCGTTTACCAGTCCAGCGTACAGTGGGTTGGCCCTAGACGCCCCGAAGGTGGAGTAATACAACCGAAGTGATCCGTCGAGCTCTGCACTTGTCTCCTTGAAGACCTTTGTGTTGCTTGCGCTCGTCAGCATCAAAGCGCGTGCGTCCGTCAGGGTTTTGGATGCGGTATCTGCGCGTGCTTTTGCGGTAGCAATTCGCTCTGCTGATCGAGCGTTCTCAGCTGACAAGAAATCGACCTTGGCCTTCGTTGAGGCTTCGTAGATCGTTAGAGCCTCGGTGAGGAGGATATCTCCATCAGCTATTCCAGCCCCCATGACTCCGAGGCTCTCATCTGCCGATTCGAGCTGAGAGATGAGGCGATCAAACCCCTCTTTTTTGATTATCTCGATATTTCCGGCTACGAGCGCGAGTCTCGACTGAATCTCCTTCCAGTCTTGTAGGCTCGAGAGGGCGCTCATCTCGGTCTGAGCTTCATCGAGCAGGGCTATTGCGGCCGCGAATAGCCCGGGGAAGGTTCCAGCTACCTCGTTTAGGTCCTTCACATGAGCAGCGACCGTCTTGCGCCACGCATCGGGGTAAGCAGTAAGGCTATCTGGTGTGGCTTGCGCTCCGACAGAGTTTAGTATCGATAGGAATTGGTCGCGGCGGTGAGTAACCACTGCGAGTTGAGCATCGAGAACGGTCTTTTCAAATTCTAATTGGGAGCGTTGAAGGTCGAAGGTCTTTGCAAGGTCCTGTTCTCCACGCTGCAAGGCTCTCGTAATATCATTCGTTAGGATCTGAATGTTTCTGGTTTTTGAATTGATGCAGTTTGACCAGCTCTTGATATAGCCCAATTGCCCTGTCTGGGCGTCGCCATTGTAGGCGATTACCGCCGCCTCGTTCATTAGTCGGGTCCATGTCACCACATTCGGGTCTGTCGAGGTATGCTGTCGAGGGGCTACGGACCACTGTTCCACGATGGCAAGATCGCCCGTGAATGACCGGAAGGTGGAGGATGATGTGCTGGAACATTCGAACTTCGGCTCTGCGGTTGACCCATCTGGGTTCTTACCGTTGAAGAAGGGTGATGCTTTGATTAGCTGGGTGCGTCGCGCGTCGAGGCGTTGCTGTGCGCTGGTGAGGTAGTGGTTAAAGCCGAATGTGAGAGACTGAGGATCGCGTTGACCCGATACGTTTCTCAAATCTGATTGAAGGCTTGTGAGCCAGGTCGACGTTGCCTTTAGAAGAGCAGTCACCTGTGCCAGGTAAGCCTTTTCGGAGAGCACTATCTGAGACATCGCCCTACGACGGCCGAGTAGGGGATTGCCCGATATAAAGCCGGCTGATGAGCTGTTGATCGCTTGGTCACGAAATGCCTGCACTTGGTCTCTAAGCTTTGTGCTGAGGTTTAGGATCGCAGAGGTGGTGAGGCTGTAGACCTTTGTGCCGTAGAAGGCCTTGATCGCGGAGCCGAGACCCTCCTCTGACTGCTGATACGACACCATCGAGGTACGTTCCTGTTCCTGTAGTTTACGGAGGATCGGATCCAGTTCACCGTTCCTCTTTTTGAGCGATTCCACCCGAAGGAACGTGGTGCTTAAGGTCTTGCGCATCTCCAGCAGGAGAGGCTGCACGGCAGCATTTATCTGGGCTGGGGCTGGAGTTTGTACTTTCTTGGGAGTAGCATCGGACAGCGTCGGAACTGCGGCACAAGTGGCTGCTAGGGCGATCAGTACAGTGAACAACCCTCTCTCTGAAGTAGTAACCATGAGTACCCCCACCTAAAACCGGCAAGTGCCCGACACGTGCCCTTTGATCAGATTATGGATTGCGGCACGGGCTGTGTGATCTAGGCCCTTAAAAAACTGGGCGCTTCCGGGCTTTGAGTGGGTGACATGCGATGTTTTTCACAACGAGCCCGGTGTTTCGGCCTTGCACAAGCGCTTGAAGTGAACAACGAGGACAGAGGGGTAGCCGAGGGGGTATAATACCGATTTTCCTTGATATATGGAGGGAATATGCTCCTTCTGCCACTTCGCCACCTACAGTACGATATGCGTATATATATCTCTCTCTTTGTCGAGCTGGAAAGTAAGCGCCTCGAGCGCGTTGAGTTTCAGTCCTGTCAATCGTCGGAAACTCGTGTCTGCATCAGAAGCAAAGAGCTCTCTGGATTTCCGGACGCT
>Ga0169931_10001110_pt1 | contig 44228 bp, 43 predicted proteins | sample Kivu_15m_20L_FD_129675 | JGI IMG/M metagenome (GOLD analysis project Ga0169931, IMG submission 129675) | Freshwater microbial communities from Lake Kivu, Western Province, Rwanda to study Microbial Dark Matter (Phase II) - Kivu_15m_20L... | ecosystem: Environmental > Aquatic > Freshwater > Lake... | reverse complement strand
TCATAGTCCGGAAGACTTTATATATTTTTTGGGACTCGCTTATGAACGGCTAAACTTTAACCGCGAAGCAGATCCACTCATTCTGGCGGGTGAGGTTGAAGAGGGCTCGGCTATTCATCAGCTCTGCTTTCGGTATTTCAGAAACATTCAGTTTTTTACCCGACCCGGCAATGCTGCCCTTCCTGATGCTCCCGAGGGGTTTCCTGAAATTAGTAAACATGCTTACATTACATTGCTTCACCCTTATGATTCGGATTATTAGCGGCAAATGGAGGGGGAAAAAGATCATTGCTCCCGCCGATCTGCCTGTTCGTCCAACCACCGACCGGGCCAAGGAAGGTCTGTTTAACTGGTTGAATTTCAGAGTCAATCTGGAAGGGATTTCTGCCCTGGATTTATTTTCCGGAACAGGTAATATTGGTTATGAATTCCTGTCCCGCGGAGCGGATCAGGTCATTTGCATCGACGAGGATAAACAATGTGTTGCCTTTATTAATAAAGTTTTTGGTAGTTTCGGCAAGCATCATTCGCGGGCCATGCAGGCCCGGATACCCCATGTTTTAAGCAAAATGAATCAATCGTTTGATGTCATTTTTGCTGACCCTCCATATCGATTCGAAGAATATGATCTCTTAATTAAAGAGGTGTTGGAATCTAACCTATTGCATCAAGAATCCTGGTTTATTCTTGAGCACGACGGGACTTTTGAATTTGAAGATAAACCATTCTTTTTTGAGACCAGAAATTATGGAAAGGTTCATTTTACTTTCTTTACAAAAAATCAGGAAGCATGAATCAGCGTATCGCCATTTTTCCGGGCAGTTTTGATCCATTTACGGTTGGCCACGAAAGCATTGTGAGGCGGTCGCTTGGATTGTTTGATAAGGTTATAGTAGCTGTTGGTAAAAACTCAACCAAGGCCACCCTGTTCAGCATCGAACAAAGAGTAAATTGGATAGAACAGGTTTTTAAGGATGATGCACAGGTAGAAGTGGACTCTTACGAAGGTTTAACCGTTGATTATTGTGTGAAGAAAGGCGCCCGCTTCATATTAAGAGGTTTGCGTACTTCTTCAGATTTTGGTTTTGAAAGAGCGATTGGACAAGTAAATAAAGCCTTGCTTCCGGAAGTAGAAACCATTTTTATATTAGCATTGCCCGAACATTCAGCAATAAGTTCCACCATCATACGTGATATTATCAGAAATGGAGGAGACGCATCTCAATTTGTTCCGAAGGCCGTCAGGTTTGTTTAACATTTGCCTAGCCTTGTTTGCGATCGTATTCGCAAATAACCTGGTTTCCCAAACCATTCAATTGAGTATTCAGTTGCCCAAGGGCATGAATGCACCGCTTAAAGTTTCTGTTAACGAAGGCATTTTTCAGGAGCGAGGTAAACAGTATTTTGTCGAAAACCAGGGAAGTGACCTTTTAAATCTGGAGCTGGAGGCAGATTCACTTGCGCAAATCACCATTGCCTACGGCGATCTTTACCGGGAGTTTTTTATCACTTCCCGGCAAATGCAGCTGGAATTGAGCTCTTCAACCTGGGTTTTGAAAAACAAGGATGGCCTTAATGCGCAAATAGACTCAATAAATCAGGCCGTCAATACAGGCGTTTTAAACTTCACCCGTTCGGGTGGAAAAGCCATGCAATCAAAGGAGATGATTCAATTGTCAGATTCTTTGCAAAGCATTTATAGAACAACCAGTGATTCCTTTCTGGCGCCGTTTTACTTGTATGCAGCGGCTGACCTACTCTTGATTAGTCAAAAATTCGCCAGAAAAGCTATTCAGGTCAGGTTTTTTCGCGATCGGGACATCTTGCCCGCTCATCCTGCCTGGAAATTCAGTTTCATCAGTCTCTTTGAAGGGGAGGCGCTGAAACAGATGCATAATGAACAGTTTTCAGAGGCCATTAAAACGGCCGATTGGTTGAAACTCAGAAGTGTATTTGCTCAAGACAGTTCGATCGCCAATTCAAATCTGGCCGATTGCGTGGCTTTGCTTTGCAGCTACGAGCTCATTTTTAAGCAGGAATATGGCTTTGCAACGGTTTTGCCCTTGCTCGAAAATGGCTTAAAATATGTCCGGCAGGAAGATCTTCTGGCTGAAATCCAGGCAATTATTGATTTTCATCGCCCACGTATCCGTGGGACTGAGTTTCCGGACATCGAGTTTCAATGGTCTGCTAATATCACGAAGAAGGCACTTTCTGATTTCAAATCAAAACCGCTATATGTCATGATTCTTCCTAATGCAGGAGAGTCATCACAATTGATCATGCGCGAGGCGCTTGCACTTAAAAAGAAGTTTGGGGAAGAGGTCGGTTTTTTGGTTTTACTCCCCGCTCAACAAAAGGACTTGATTTCTGAATTTGAATCCAGATACCCGGGCCTTGAGTTTGGGCTCACCAGCTGGTCTGATGCAGGCTTGGATAAATTATTGCGTAATCCGGACGAATCTCACTTCCTCTTATTGAATAAAGGTCTGATTACCTGGCAGTTTCCTGCCGAAGCACCTGAAACAGGTATTGGTACAACTATTTCATCGATGTTGATCGGGAATCGCTGATACGAAGCAATTCCAAACATCTTTAATGGATGGGTACGATTGGCTGGCTGCATCATCGGCTTCTTCAGAATTGAGCCAAACAGCCTGGGTGATTGCTTCCTCGGTTTGAGGCAAAGGAATGGAGGAGTCTTCGGTTTCGAATTTATACCACCAGGTTTTTTTTAGGATGCTTGTGCGTTTTAATTTGTAAATGTGGTAGGTGTGACAAAGAAAATGACCGTCAGCGTTCACGTGAATACCGGTTTCTTCTTCAATTTCCCGCGAAGCGGTGAACATTGGAGTTTCATTCTTTGACGCTTTTCCCTTGGGTAAATCCCATTTGCCAAGGCGATGAATGAATAGATGCTGATTTTGTTTATTAACAACAATACCTCCGGCGGCTTTAAGGAATTTTAGGTGCTTTTGCAGTACGTCTATCCCTTCTTCGAAGGATATTTCATTCAGGAGCACCGCAATTTTGTCGTTTTCTGAGTTATCAACAAAAAAAACAGTTTCAAGAACCGTATTTTCAGTGCGACCTGAAAGGGGAATTATGTCCAAAGGCTGATCCTGAAGACCTTGCGGATTGTTGAAAAATATGGCTTTTTCGTTCAGGTAAACGACGTATTTTTGTGGCATGCTCTACAATTCTGAAACAGCGGCACAACTTGCAGAATTTTTACTGCAAATCAAAGCAATTAAATTGCAGCCATCCAAACCATTCATTTGGGCTTCCGGGTGGAAGTCTCCGATTTATTGTGATAACCGATTGACGCTTAGTTATCCGCGCGTTCGGACGTTTATTCGGCAGCAATTAAGCAAAGCCATCACCGATCACTTTGAATTGCCTGATGTTATTGCCGGTGTTGCAACCGGAGGGATTGCTCATGGTGCGCTTGTAGCGCAGGAACTGGGCTTGCCCTTTGTTTATATCCGCTCTGCATCCAAGGGACATGGCATGGAGAATTTAATTGAAGGCAAGGTGGAGCAGGGGCAAACAGTAGTGGTGGTTGAAGATTTAATTTCAACGGGTCAAAGCAGTCTCAAAGCAGTAAATGCCTTACGAGAAGCCGGTTGTATTGTTAAGGGATTGGTTTCAATTTTCGATTATGGTTTTGATGTTGCCTCCAACAATTTCAGAAATGAAAAGTGCCCTTACTTTAGTTTGAGTGATTACGATTCTTTGCTGGATCAGGCTTTAAAAAGCGAATACATATCAAATGATGAACTTGAGCCATTGCGCACCTGGAGGAGTAATCCGGAGAGCTGGGGTTCAACCTTAAAAATAGCCTGAACAATGAAACTTGAAACACCCGTAAAGACGATTTCCGCTTCGGCTTCAGAAGTATTTGCATTTCTTTCTGATTTGAACAATCTGGAATCGATGATGCCGGAACAGGTAATCAACTGGAAATCAGACAAAGATAGCTGTTCATTCACCATTAAGGGAATGTCAGACATGCATCTGGTCATTCAGGATAGGTTGCCGGATAATAAAGTGGTGATGGCCTCTGCCAGCAACAAACCATTTTCATTTACCTTATCATCCATCATTGCTCCCGAAGGAGATCAATCGCAGGTAAAACTTGCATTCGATGGCGATGTCAATCCATTTCTAAAAATGATGATTGAAAAACCCCTTAGCAATTTTTTCAATCTCTTACTTGATGGACTTGAAAAAAAGTTCAATACGAAGTAGTGTTAAAAAACGTTAATTTATTGCTTGTGTAATCCAAAAATAACAAGCAATTTTGTCACCCAATATAAAACCAATCCCATGAAAAACACTTTGAAGTTAATGGCAATCGCTTTGGTTGCTGTATTTATTGTTAGCTGTGGCGGATCAGAAGGTCCTGAAACTACTGCAAAAGCATATTTGGATGCAATTACAGCTAAAGATTTTGAAAAAGCCAAAGAATTTTCAACAGAAGAATCTAAAGCGATGCTTGACATGCTTAAGCAATTTGCAAGCATGGGCGGTGAGCAGGAAAAATCAGAAGCAGCTACTTACTCTGATTTGAAATGTACTGTTTCCGGAGATACTACAGCTGTTTGTACTTACAAGTCAGCTGAAAAAGAAGAGTCTATCAATCTAAAGAAAGTAGATGCCAAATGGTTAGTTCATCAGCCAAAAGAAAACCCAATGGGTGGTGAAATGGATGGTGCTATGGATGGCGCTGGCGAAATGATGGAAGAAGGTGGTGAAATGATTCAGGAAGGTGCTGATGCAATTCAGGAAGGTGCCGCTAAAGTTGAAGAAGCTGCTAAAGCAGAATAATTGTTAAAGCCTTTAGAGGCCTATGAAGTTGCTCTCTAAAGTTTTATTGATTTTAACAGCCCTCTTTCTTGTCGTTGTAAGCTTTTTGGCTTACAAGGTTTTTTGGGATCCTGAAAATACAAAACAGGTCTTTTACCCACTAACCAGACACGAAAGAGGGCTTCTTCGTTCAGGTGATATCATTCTCCGGCGCGGATATGGCATGTTTTCCGACGGTATCATACGCGTGCAAAGTTCGAAATATCCGGTTTCTCATTGTGCCATGATTCTTGCCGACTCTGGTAAATTTCATGTGATGCACTCACTTTCCAGTTCTGTTTCACCTATTGATGGAGCTCAAACTCAGGGGCTTCAAAGATTTCTTAACGAAAGCGTTCCCGGCAGTATCCTTGTGGTAAGATTTAAGAGCAACCGGGATACAGTTCAACAAATCATTGATAAGGTTAAGTATTATTCCGACCTGCATGTCCCCTTTGACCATGAGTTTGACCGAAGTGATACCACAAAATACTATTGCACCGAGCTATTTCAACATTGTTTTTCAGGCGTCCTCAAAAGAGATATATTCGAAGGACAATTAGATTCAAACGCAACAGGGGTTTACGATTTAACCACCTTTCTTGATACCAGTCTGTTTGAAGTAATCATCAATCATCACGATAATTCCGTCAAAAATTAACGATTATTCTGCATTGTTGCCGAACAAATCTGCTATATTCGAGGCGAAAACAGGAAACGCATTATGAAGAAACTTTTTTGGCTTGCTGCCTGCCTCATTGCATTAAATGCAGGTGCGCAAAATGATGATGCTATAGAAGCCTACAATCAGGGCATTAACCTATACAATCAAAAAGATTACTCAAAGGCTTTGGCACACTTTAATGAGGCGATTGAGAAAGATCCTCTCTTTGCGAAAGCTTGGTTTAACCGCGCCGTTTGTAAAACGGATTTGAAAGATTATCAAGGCGCTATTGATGATTATTCGCGGAATATTGAGCTCGATACTATCAATAATGAGAGGGCTTATTTTAGTCGCGCTCAGGTAAAGTATTTGAAAAACGACAAAGAAGGCGCCTTGGCCGACTTCAGATCAAGCGCTTCCCGAAACCCCGACGATGCGGATGTGAGGTATTTCGCTGGTGGCATTTGTTATGAACTCGGTCGTTTTCAGGAATCTATTGATGAGTTCACTCTTGCTATTAAAGCCAAGTCAGACTTTGCCGAAGCTTATCACGACCGGGCAGGTGCCTATCGGCAGATTGAAAAGTATGACAATGCAATAGCCGATTACAGGGAGGCAACCAAACTCAGGCCTAAAATGGTGAGTGCTTACAATAATTTGGGAACTGTTCTTCGTCAGAAAGGAGATATGCAGGCAGCCATGGTTGAATTTAATTTTGCCGTTCAGGCAGACCCTTCGGGCAGCGCGGCTTATGTGAAACGTGGTCGTCTCAAATATGACATGGAAGATTATGCAGGAGCCTTGCTTGATTTTAACAAGGCCATCGAAAACAATCCACGCGATCATTACGCCTACAACAACAGAGGCTGTTTAAAGAATAAGCAAAAGGATTACACCGGCGCCATTGCCGATTTTGATCAGGCAATCAAGCTGGATCCTTCTTATGGTTATGCATTTATGAATCGTGGAATTGCCAAAGAAAATTTGAATGACATGTCAGGAGCTTGCAGCGACTGGAAAAGCGCAACCGGTTTAGGCGCAACTATAGCCAACCAATTTGTTGATTCTCAATGCAATTGATATTCCCATGAAAATAAACTTACGAATTCTATTCCTGGGCATATTTCTGCCTTTCTGCCTATCGGCTCAAATTAAAAATGTTGAGTTTACAAAAGCCAATTTTCCGAACAATAAGGCGGAACTTAAGCAGGCAATCAAAAACCTTGAAACAGGCGATTCATATTATTTAACAGCCGATTATCTAAAGTATTTGGCCATTGATTTTTATCTGAAAGCTTACGCTTTCAACCCTGATAATGCCTTGTTGTGTTTCAGATTGGGCAATGCCTACCTTAATTCGCCCAATAAATACAAGGCGCTTGAGTATCTCGAAAAAGCTTATCGGATTGATCCATCGGTTGATAATGACATCACCTTTTATCTTGGCGAAGCCAATCACCTGAACCATGAGTTTGATAAAGCAATTGAATATTATACGCTTTATAAAAAAGTGCCTGAACGCAAAGCCGGACTTGATCCCGATAAACGCATCACTGAATGCAATGAAGGGAAATATTTGGTCGCACACCCGGTCAGAGTGTTGATTGAAAACCTGGGCCCGACGGTGAATTCACGCTACAGAGAGTATGCAGCAGTTATAACTGCCGATGAATCGGTGATGCTTTTTACATCTCGCAGACCCAATACAACCGGGCAAAGCATTGCCGACGATGGTTTGTATTATGAAGATATTCTTTCTACGACCAAACAGAATAATGCCTGGACGCCTCCGGTGAATTTACCAAGTCCCGTTAATACCAAATTGCACGATGCTACAATCGCCTTGTCGGCCGATGGTCAGAAACTATTTATATACACCGATGAAAATGAAGGCGATATTTTGCTTTCAAAACTTCAGGGTGATCAGTGGTCAAAACCTGAACAAGCCGGTGGAAACTCCATCAATACACGTTTTTCGGAAATTCACGCCTGCTTTTCCTACGATGAAAAGTCCATTTATTTTGTGAGCAATAAGCCCGACGATAGCTACGGTGGTTTTGATATCTACGTAACCAAACTGGGGCCTGATGGAAAATGGGGTAAGGCAGAAAATCTTGGACCAACCATCAATACCATTTACGACGAAGAAGGAGTTTACATGCATCCTGATGGTAAAACTATGTATTTCAGCTCCAAAGGACATAAAACAATGGGTTCTTATGATATTTTCAGGAGTGTTTTCGAAAATGGAAAATGGTCAGAGCCTGAGAATGTAGGCTACCCAATCAATTCTGCCGACAGAGATGCTTTCTTCGTGGTATCTGCCTCGGGTAAACACGGTTACTATTCCTCTGCACGAATGGATGCAATTGGGGAAACAGATATTTACATGATCACTTTGTTGGGACCTGAAAAGGAAACCGTAATGAATACCGAAGATCAGTTCCTGCTTTCAAGTAATATTACTGAAAGAGAGGCGGTTATTGAGCCAAAGGTAGACAGGAAATTTGCATCCAACGTAACCATTCTCAAAGGCGTAGTTACTGATGCCAGCTCTAAGGAGCCTTTGAATGCAGTGATTGTAATTACCGATAACGAGAAGAATGAAATTGTATCAACCTTCCAGTCCAACTCAGCTACCGGTAAATACCTGGTTCCATTGCCTTCTGGAAGGAATTATGGTATCGCAGTAACCATGGAAGATTACCTGTTTTATTCCGAAAACGTTGATTTACCAGCTTCAAAAGCTTATCAGGAAATTGAGAAGAACATTGAATTGAGTAAGCTTGAGGTTGGTAAGAAAATAGTGTTGAAGAATATTTTTTATGACTTCGACAAATCAACCCTGCGTCAGGCCTCAATGGCTGAGTTGGATCGTTTGACGAAACTTCTTGAGCAGAATCCTAAAATGCGCATCGAGATTTCGAGCCATACAGACAATGTAGGTTCAGCTGCATATAACGAGAAACTATCTGCAAACAGGGCGCTTTCGGTTGTGAATTATCTGGTTGAAAAGAAAGGAATCAATAAAGATCGCCTTGAGTTCAAAGGGTATGGATTTACACAACCTATTGCACCCAACGACACCGACCAGGGAAGGCAGCTAAACAGAAGGACAGAGTTTAAAATCCTTTCAAAATAGAACCTACTCCATTGCTCAAGCTCATTGAAACAGGTGATAAAAGTTATTCATTCCGCGATGAGGTTTTAAATGAGACGTACCATTCGGTGCATGGAGCAGAGGCTGAGAGTCTACATGTTTTTATAAAAAGTGGCCTTGATTATTTTGCTGCAAGCAGCAAAGAAAGAGATATTCACATTTTGGAAGTAGGCCTCGGAACAGGATTGAATGCGATTCTGAGTTTGGAATGGCTCAACAAGCATCCCGATAAAAGGATTGTTTACCAGGCCATTGAACCTTTTCCAATTCAAAAACAGCTTGTAATCCAGCTGTTAGAAGTTACCGAAAATCCGGAACGTGCAGCTTCGCTGGAACAAATTCATTTCTCAGATTGGGAACAACCTACCATATTGAATTCTCAATTTACCTTCATGAAACACAAGGTAGCCTTGGGTGATTATCAGACCAGTGACTCTTTTTCCATCGTTTATTTTGATGCTTTTGGTCCTCAGGTGCAACCTGAAATGTGGACACAAGAAATGATTTGCAAGTCAACCGAATCGCTTTTGGAAGGTGGGATTTGGGTTTCTTACTGCGCAAAAGGACAGGTTCGAAGAAACCTGATCAACTGCGGTATGAAAGTTGAGAGGCTGGCGGGGCCTCCTCCAAAACGAGAAATGTTGCGTGCCAAACGTTAATTCAGGGAAATCCTTAATTTTGCATACCAAACTCAAACTATGAAAAATTTTCTTTTACTCATTTGCATCCTTTCTGGATCTGTTCTTTTTGCTCAAGAACCTCAATACTTCGGTGATAAAATATCACCGGATGGTGCCATTTCGGGTGCCGATTTTGCCCGCAGAATTGAAGGCAAGGATAGCCTTGAAATAAAAATGAGAGTTTTAATCAATGAAGCTTGCCAGAAAAAGGGTTGTTGGATGAATGTGGATCTTGGAAACGGTCAGGTAATGATGGTACGCTTTAAAGATTATGGTTTTTTTGTCCCTAAAGATTGCAATGGAAGCAATGCGATCATGGAAGGAATCGCTTTCAGAGAAACACTTTCGGTTGAGATGCTTCGTCACTACGCCGAAGATGCCGGTAAATCGCAGGAAGAGATTATGGCGATTACCAAGCCTGAAACTAAGTTGTCATTCGAAGCCAATGGGGTAATAATTTATCCTCCCAAGAAAAAATAATGAAACGGTTCTTGCTGTTTTCAATTCCAGTTGCCTGCCTGGCGGTTGTATTCTCATCCCTGCGCTTGCCGCAGGATGATAGTGAGTTAACACTGCTGATGCGAAAAATGACAGAGGAAATGAAAAAAGTAAAAACGCTTAGTCTGAACGATCAGTTTTGCACAGACTGGGCAGTCGATTACAAACAAATCAACCTGGCCACTCCAAGCACAGAAGCTAAGAAAGGACCTAAGTTTGATGAATTTTCAAGGGTATTTCTGACCCAAATGGACCGATTTCAAAAGAACCGGGAAGTTTCACAGATTCGCCCTCAATACAATTTGCTGGTGAGTACTTGCATTCAGTGCCACGAAACATTTTGTCCGGGTCCTTTGAGCATGCTTAAGAAATTAAAAGTTGCTGAGAATTAATTCATTTAATATTTCATTCAAAAGCCGGTTTCTGTTGATGAAATCGGCTTTTGTATTTTCAGGTAACTTAATAAACTCCGGAATCCTTAAGAATCAAGCCGGCTTGTTATTCCGGGCTGAGGCCCAACGTTTCTTTAAGTGAGGTAACGTTTGGATTCATTTCTTCCAGAGCCTTTAATTTTTCTTCCGGGGTGTAAGGCCTGGTTTTTATAGGAGTTTCAGATTTCTGAAGAACCAGCTTGATGTCATAATTCCTCAGTTTTTTCCTGAGAAACTCCATTAAGCGACTTTTTTCAGTTTCAATTTCGCTTCTTTGACTTTCATTCTGAACCTGGTAAACCACACTGTAATCTGCACTCAGGATTGGTTCACCCAGGGTGAGGTTGCCAATCATTGCATTGCGACGATTTTGCGCGAGTTCGTCGCAATAGGCCTTCCATGCCGCATGCAGTTCGGCCTGTTCGAAAGGCTCGCGAGGCAAGTCTTCAATGACGAGCGAATTTGTTTGGTTTTGGTTTTCCGTTTCTTTTTGTTGTTCAGATGATTTTCTGGCAATATCTTTTATTGATACCGTTTTAATTTCGGGCTTTGCCCTGAAATTCATGATTTTAGTTGGTGTTGGAGGCGCTTCAGCCACTACAGGCCTGGACTGAGAAACGGCAGCCGCTTGTTGCTGAATCGGTTCAGGATTTTTTTTTTCCTGATTATCAGAAGGCTCCAGCAAAAGAGTTATTTGCATCAGTGCAAGTTCAACTTGAAGTCTTTGGTTTCTGGCGTATCTGAATTTACTTTCGGTTTCAGATAAGATATCCAGCGATTTAATTAGATGTACCGGCTTGCAGCCGGAAGCCTGAAGCTGGTACCTGCTTTTCACTGTTTCGCTTGTTTCCAGAAGCACCAGTGTGGAGCTATCCTGACATACAAGAAGATTTCTTAAATGCTCAGCGAATCCGGTAAGAAAATTAAGACCGTCAAAACCCTGCGACAATACCTCATCAAACAAGACCAGTGACTTGTGAATATCCTTATTCCACAAGGATTCCGTAATCTGGAAATACACTTCGTAGTCAAGAACATGTAAATTCTCGATGGTCTTTTGGTAAGTTACCGGCTCGCCACCGGAGAAACTTACAATTTGGTCAAACATAGACAAGGCGTCACGCAAACCACCATCTGCTTTTTGGGCGATTACGTGAAGCGCTTCTGGTTCGGCTTCCAGGTTTTCCTGCGAAGCCACCCAACTCAAATGCCCTGCGATGTCATCGATGCCAATTCTATTGAAGGTAAACACCTGACAGCGTGAAAGAATGGTAGGAAGAATTTTGTGCCGTTCGGTTGTTGCAAGAATGAAAATAGCATGCGCGGGAGGTTCTTCCAGAGTTTTCAAAAAGGCATTAAATGCATTGTTAGATAGCATGTGCACCTCATCAATGATGAAGATTGAATACCTTCCTGACTGTGGAGCAAAGCGGACTTTTTCGATCAATGCGCGAATTTCTTCAACACCATTATTGGAAGCCCCATCCATTTCATGAATATTAAACGAAGCATTTTCATTGAATGATTTGCAATTATCGCATTGGTTGCAAGGTTCGGTATCGCCGTTTAGGTTAGTACAATTCAATGCTTTTGCAAGGATGCGGGCGCAGGTGGTTTTACCCACTCCGCGAGGTCCGCAAAACAGGTAAGCTTGTGCAAGTTGTCCGGTTCGAATGGCATTTTTTAATGTTGAAGTTATGACATCCTGACCAACAACGGATTTGAACGTTCCTGGTCTGTATTTTCTGGCCGATACAATGAAATTATCCATGAAACAAAGATATTCAAGCCGAAAGGCTTTTGGCTAATTTGTTAACATCTTTTCACATCAAAAACGCTGTTTTAACTAAACTAGCAATGCGGGAAGTTTTTTTGAAACTGCAATTGACTAACTTGTAATCTCAAAACAATTCAGGCCAAACCCTGTTCATTTAAAAAAACAAAAAGATGAAAAAAATAGGATTACTTGCATTACCGCTTGCTTTGCTGTTGAGTTCTTGTGGGGGAGGGGCTGAAAAGCCAGCTGAAACTGAATCACAGCCTGCGGTTGAAGAAACTGCTACAAGCGAATCAAGCGTTCCCGGTGAAGCCAAACTGACCATCAAGGTAACTGGAAACACCATGATGGATATGGCATTCGAACCCATGTCGGCCAAGGTAAAGGCCGGCGATAAGGTTACCTTGACTCTGGCCAATGAAAACAGCGCTGAAGGGATGCTTCACAATTGGATTCTTGTAAAACTGGGTTCAGGTCAGGAAGTGGCCACCGCAGCCATCGCAGCAGGCGAAGCAAAAGCGTATGTCCCTGAAAATGAAAATGTAATCGCGGCTTCTCCTTTGGCAAAGCCAAATGAAACTGTCACATTTGAGTTCACTGCTCCCGCAGCAGGCTCTTACAATTACATATGTACGTATCCCGGACATTTTCCTAAAATGATTGGTAAACTTGTGGTTGAATAAGAATTTAAAGGGTTTTAATGAATGATTAAATCCGCCCTTACCGGGCGGATTTTTTTTTAACAACCCGACTTGTACAATTTGTTAAAAAAGCTTCGTTGATGCACTTCAGGATCATTACATTTGAGGTATGAATTTCTGGAAGAAAATCGTTCAAAGATTTCCGCTGCTTGGCAACAGGTACGTAATGACTATTGTGGTTTTTGTTACCTGGGTTACTTTTTTAGATAGTAACAGTTTGATCAACCAGTACCAGGACAGACAAGCGCTATTTGAATTGCGTAAGGAAAAAAAATACTATCAGGACGAAATTAAGGTGACGCGGTCGCGGCTCGATGAACTTTTATCAGACAGCAAGTCACTTGAGAAGTTTGCCCGCGAACAACATCTGATGAAACGCGAAAATGAAGATATCTGGTTGGTCATCGACCGGAATGAAGTCGTTAAGCAAGAATAATGTCGGCCTGTTGCGCAGGTTTTTTATTTTTGCCTGAACATATCCTTTTCGTTTGAAAGATCTTTTATCAACTTTTTCTGTCCCCTCGAATGAGGAATGGCTCAATCAAATTAAGGCTGATTTAAAGACCGAAGATCCTTTCAGCCTGCTGAATCGCCATGCAGATGGTTTGGACATGCAAGCCGCCTACCAGGAAATTGAGCAGACAGCATTTCACAACACACAAAACCGTGAACCTGTAAATCCTGAGTTTGCACACGCAAACGAATGGTTGAGCATGGTTTCGGCAAATACCGACGATTTGGTAAAAACCAATAAACGTTTGGTAAAACTGCTTGAGCATGGTGCAGGTTCGGTGCTAATGACCGGATTTGGCATCAGTAATCAGGAAGAGCTCCGGCTGGCCATGAAAAGCATTTTGCCTGAAGTGGCACCAATCAGCTTTTCTGCGGGCGAGGCAACACCGGCACTGCTGTTTATGTTGATTGATGAATTTGAACGCATGCAATGCGATTCTTCGAAGATTAAAGGTTGTCTTGGCTGGGATCCTTTAACCGATTTTATTCGCTACGGGTCTTTTTCGAACGACATGGGCGAGGTGTTCAATCTGGGTAAAGCACTGCTTCAACGCGGAGCTTCCGAATTGCCTGAATATCATATTATTAAAGTAAAGGGTTCCGTATTTCATCATGCCGGAGGCAATGCTATTCAGGAACTGGCTGCCATTTGTTCTGCTATTGCTGATACAGTTGTTAAATTAGAACCCATTGAACCTGCACTAATTCTAAAGCATTTGCGGGTGAATATGAGTGCCGGATCGGATGTCTTGGTTCAGGTAGCCAAATTCAGAGCCATGCGCGTTCTCTGGGGTATGCTATGCAAGGGCTTTGGCCTTAATAAAGAGCTCTTTTTTCATCTTGAAACAGAAACGGCTTTTCGGAACAAATCCTCGCTCGACCCTTACAACAATCTGTTGAGGTGCACTTTAGAAACTTTTTCCGCCGTATCCGGCGGATGCAACGAGCATTTGGTTCATCCCTACAATGCTCATTTTGAGGAAGATAATTTTGACGCAGCACTGCTTGGGCTCAATATTCAGCACCTTTTAAGAGAAGAAAGCCGCCTCGACAAGGTGCTTGATCCCCTGGCAGGCGCCCCCTACATTGAAACAATGACCCGAAAGTTGGTGGAACAAGCCTGGGAACTGTTTCTTCGTTGGGAAGACAAGGGTGGTTTTATTGCTTCTGCCCGTGCCGGGCTGATTCAGGAAGAAATCATCGCACAACGTGCGAAAACAGAAAAAGAAATACGAACAAGAAAACGGGTAATTGTTGGGGTAAACAAGTACGCTGATCCCAATCCTGTCAACATCCAAAAACCTCTTGCCGAAAAGGATCCGCTGCTGGGACTACCGCAAATAAAGCCATTAGAACCTTATTTTGAAACTTTGTCGTTTGAATCGGTGCGCAAATTACTGTGCCTCGATAAACAGCCCGCTGCCTGTATTTTTGAAGACGGGGATGCAAAAATGAGTCGCTTGCGAAGCGGTTTTTCATCAGATTTTCTCGCCAGCGGCGGAATCAAATGCCTAGAAAAAGAACGATCGGTTCCTTTGAAGGATCGGTTTTTTAGCAATGCTGCTCAAGACGCAGATATCTGGGTTTTTTGTAGTGATGACAACAATTACAGAGAAATGATTTCTGCTTTCCAAGCAGCATCAGTAAAAGGCAAGACTCTCCTTATTGCAGCGAATCCAAAAAACGTTCAAGTTTCTGCTGAAACTGAAGAGCTTATTTACATCTATTCCGGTTGCGATGCCATTCATGCACTTCATGCCATATTGGAGACCACCGAACAAAATATTAAATAAATGAAGAGGCCTGATTTCAAGTTGATAACAAGCGCAACAGGTGAAAATCCTGAAGGAAGAAACTGGTTATCGCCCGAGGGCATTGAAATTAAGCCAGTCTATACCCATGGCGACATTGCGGACGAAAAGCATACCGGATTTCGTTCGGGGATTGCACCATTTCTGCGTGGTCCTTACACAACCATGTATGTTTCGCGACCTTGGACTATCAGGCAGTATGCCGGTTTTAGCACTGCGCATGAAAGCAATGCCTTTTATCGCCGCAACCTGGCTGCCGGTCAAAAAGGGCTTTCGGTAGCTTTTGATTTGGCTACGCATCGGGGTTATGATTCTGATCATGAGCGTGTTACAGGCGATGTTGGAAAAGCAGGTGTAGCCATTGATACGGTTGAGGACATGAAAATCCTCTTCGATGGCATTCCACTCGGTGAAATGAGTGTTTCGATGACTATGAATGGCGCCGTGTTGCCGGTCATGGCATTTTATATTGTTGCCGCCATGGAGCAGGGCGTTCGCCCGGATCAGTTAAGTGGCACTATTCAGAATGATATTCTGAAAGAGTTTATGGTGCGAAACACGTACATCTATCCACCGGCTGCCAGCATGCGCATTATTGCAGACATTTTTGCTTATGCTTCGCGCAACATGCCTCGTTTTAATTCAATCAGCATCAGTGGTTATCATATGCATGAGGCCGGTGCAACGGCCGATATTGAGTTGGCTTACACCTTGTGCGATGGGCTCGAATACATCCGCACCGGCATAGCCTCGGGTTTAAAAATTGATGATTTTGCACCCCGTCTTTCCTTTTTCTGGGGAATTGGCATGAATCACTTCACAGAAGTAGCTAAAATGCGTGCCGGCAGATTGCTTTGGGCCAAGTTGCTTCAACAATTTGAGCCACAATCGGCTAAGTCGCTTGCCTTGCGAACCCATTGTCAAACCAGTGGCTGGAGTCTCACCGAACAGGATCCATACAACAATGTTGCACGTACCTGTATTGAAGCATTTTCGGCGATTTTGGGCGGAACCCAGAGTTTGCATACCAACGCTTTGGACGAAGCCATCGCATTGCCAACAGATGCATCGGCAAGAATTGCCAGAAATACCCAGCTGTTCATTCAACACGAAACCGGCATCACCGATGCAATTGACCCCTGGTTTGGTTCATACTACGTTGAAAAACTAAGTGCTGATCTCATGCGGAAAGCATGGTCGCATATTGAAGAAATAGAAAATTTAGGCGGAATGGCCAAAGCCATTGAAACAGGCATTCCCAAAATGCGAATAGAGGAATCGGCCGCCCGAAAACAGGCAAGAATCGATGCCGGAACAGAAACCATTGTTGGCGTTAACCGCTACAATTCAGGAAAGGAAACCGATCTTGAAATTCTGGAGGTGGACAATTCAAAAGTTCGTGATAGCCAAATCGCGCAATTGAGTAAAGTAAAAGCTTCCAGAAATCAGGCTGAAGTTGAACAGGTTTTGTCGGAATTAACGAAGGCAGCTGAAACAGGTGAGGGGAATTTGCTGGAAATCTGTATCAAAGCCGCTTCATGTCGGGCTACTCTGGGCGAAATTTCCTATGCACTCGAGAAAGTCTACGGACGCTACCAGGCCGTAATAAGAACAATATCAGGTATATATTCAAGCGAGGTGAAAGAAAATGAACCTTTAAAAAGAGCCAGAGCACTTGCCGACCGCTTTGCTTCGCTAGCCGGCAGAAGGCCACGAATTTTGGTTGCAAAAATGGGTCAGGACGGTCACGACCGTGGAGCCAAGGTAATTAGTACCGGCTTTGCCGATATTGGTTTTGACGTTGACATTGGACCACTTTTTCAAACGCCGCAGGAGGTGGCCCGACAAGCTATTGAGAATGATGTTCATATTTTGGGCGTTTCTTCATTGGCCGGAGGCCATAAAACCCTTGTGCCTGAAGTAATTGAACAACTAAAACAGATTGGAAGGGAGGATATCATGGTGATTGCAGGCGGAGTTATTCCCAAAAAGGACTATGATTCACTTTATGAGGCAGGAGTAGCAGCCGTGTTTGGCCCCGGAACAAGCATTCCTGAAGCAGCTTCAGAAATACTGGATTTATTGATTGAAGCCTACGAAGGACAGTCAGCTGCCGAATGAAGGAAGTAATTGTTTGTTGCGCGATTATACGTGAAGGCAATCGGGTATTAATTGCCCGGCGTTCTGCAAAAATGAGCATGCCACATTTGTGGGAATTTCCTGGTGGCAAGCTCGAGCAGAATGAAAAACCGGAAGATTGCCTAATTCGGGAAATCAGCGAAGAATTAAATATTTTAATTGGGAATCTTCAATTTCTTGGGGATTTCTACCATGATTATCCAACATTCAGAATTCGTTTGCAGGCATTTGAAGCTAAACTCATTCAGGGCAATCCATCGGTTAACGAACACGAGGAACTACGTTGGGTTCACAAGGATCAATTGAAGGATTTCAAATTTACCGAGGCAGATGTGCCAATTGTGGATTTGGTTTGTCTGAAAAGTGTATAGAATTATACAATCGAGTTTTGTCTTCGTGAAGATATTCTTGTAGTCGTTGATAAACGTTTAAAAAACGCTTAGGTGTTTAAATGAACGTGCGCGCGTGCGGGGGCCGGCCTCTGACCACCCTCCGGTGGCAAATTTCGGGTTCCCGCCGGAAATGATTCGTTTGTTAAACGTGTATAATCGCTTAAGTTCTCAACATGACTGTTGAAAACCTTTTTTTAGTTTTAATCTATTGTTAATTAGGTGATTAGGTGGGTTTCAATAACAGAGTGAGCTCTTTAGCGGGCCTGATTCAGGGATCTATATTAAGATTGGCCTGCCTGGCCATTTATACGAATTGTGTTTTGTATGACGTTACAATAGCAGTAAACGGTCATGAAGACGAAGGGTAAAAACATGAAGCATGCTCAGCATTCGGCGGATGCAGCGGCTGATAACACAAACCAGCGTGAAGAAACGAAGCGTCAAAGCCCTTTGTTTCACCGCTGGATACAGGATTTTGAAAAAGCAATTCGGCAAATTAACGCCGGAATTCTTTAAGCAGATTTACTTTAAGGACATGCTGTGCTTAAGTTCACGGCGGACCTTTTTGGATGTTTTTGCTTTGGGCTTTAGAATGTTTTTTTCGAACCGCCATTCAGCGACGGCTTTGTCTTGATCAATGCTGATAAGCAGGAAGCCGTGGTCTCTGAAATTGATGTAGTCAATATGCGGATTGAGGTTTTTTTCTTTAAACCATTTTTCTACAATTCTGGTTTTCCAGGTAGGAATGTACTCATTCAAACTACCGGAAGTGATGCTGGTGGTTACCCATTCCCTTCCGATAGAGGTATTGCTTTGTCGGATGTTTTGCCTAAGGTCCAGGGAGAAGGCGGCGTGCACGTCGCCGGTTACAATAATGACATCTTGAACATTGTTTTTTACCCAAGCATTTAAGATAAGATCACGCTCAAAGGGATAGCCTTCCCACATGTCCATGTTTTTGGAGTACAGTGTAAACTTTTCGGGATAGTCGTAATTAGAAAAGATGACCTGATTTCCAATTATTTTCCAGCGCGCCTTTGAGTTTGTCACCTCCTCAATGAGCCAATCTCTTTGGTTTTTACCGAGCATGGACCTAGTGGTATCGTATCTGAGCGGATCGTCTTTGGAATTTACCTGTTTAGATCTGCCTTCCAGGCGTTCGTCCAGCATGATTAAATCGGCCAAAGGCCCGAAACTGAATTTCCTGCTGATTTTCCTTGATGCCTGATTTTGGATGGGTAGCCACTCGAAATAGGCTTGTTTGCTTACTGATTTTCTGCTTTCCCAGGATCCTTCATTGTCCTGGTGATTTTGAGCACCCTCGGCATAAGCGTCATTGGCTATTTCGTGATCGTCCCAAATGGTGATAAAGGGAACTTTTCTGTGAAGTTCCTGTAAATCAGGATCCAGCCGGTATTGTGCATAACGCGAGCGATAATCCTGAAGCGTAACAATTTCATGGTTGGGGACATGATTCCGGTCTTTAAGCTTCTTGCTGCTGTATTTACCAGTTTCGTATTCGTAAATATAATCGCCTAGGTGAATGACCAGATCAAGGTCTTTAATTTCAGAAATGCTTTTGTATGCATTAAAATAACCCCATTCATAATTAGAGCAACTTACAACAGCCAGTTTTATGTTTTGTGGATTTAAATCTAATGTTTTTGTGATGCCTGTTGGCGAATATTTATTTTCATATTTAAACCTGTAGAAATAGGTGGTAGCGGGTCCCAATTCCTGTACGTTTATTTTCAAGGTATAACCTGAGGTATCGTGAATTTCGAACTGTCCGTTCCTGATAATTTCAATGAATTTTTCATCCATTGCAACTTCCCAATCAACCAGATTGGAATTACTTTTTTGAAAAGGGTTTATGGCTGTCCATAAAATTACTGAGTTTGCCTGTGGATCGCCCGATGCCACACCAAAGGGAAAAGCCGATGGGTTTGCAGTAAGTAGTTGATTTATTTCGGAGCAATAATAGTTTTGGCTTGAAACAGGACTTAGGCTTACCAGAAAAAAGGTAATGAATGTGAGCAGGTTGAATTTCATTTACAATTTTATTGGTTATCGAATTGTTTTGTATTACTTAAATATGAAGAAAATGTAAAAGATACCAGACTTCTTGAGGCGAATCAACTAGGATTAATCTTGATTCGTTGAATAACAAGTTCAGTTAAATCATCGATTTGGTTTTGCTTGTAAGGATAAATAATCATTTGGGAGCAATAAAATAAATATACGTTCGTGGAAAAAGTACTTCATTAACTTAAATGGACCTGGATTTAAAAATGAGATATTTATATTATCAAGCATTTCAAATTTTGTTAATCCTGCGCTTGCAGGATAATCAGCTTAATTGGAATTTAATAAATCTAACAGGTCCTCCTCAACACTTCTTTTTGGATATTCAACAATAACACCAAGCAGTGTTTCGCCTTGGTAAAGTTTTAATGTAGGCACATTTATGATGTCCCAATTTGTGCATTCGTTAGGATTGAAGGGGCATTTTTTTGAGCGATCAAGCCCGGTAAGCTTGAATGGGATTCCAGCTTTTTCGAGGGTACTGATCATTTGAGGAGCAAGGATGTAACTATCTTCACACCAGGTTCCAACAATTAATTCAGCATGCGTGTCCTTATTTACTTTTTTAATGATTTCAGATAAAACAGATTCCTCAGGAATGTATTTGTGGAGACTGTCGTTTTGGCCCGAAAACCAAACCTGAGCAAGCGTGTCTTCGCTGAGCCTGCCTGTTTTTTCAGGAAATTCTTGTCCCTTCATGGTATTTGCAATTAAAATTGAGAATAAACAAAGCAGTTGAAATTTCATGGCAATTGCAGTAAAAATTGAATGGTGTCGATGTTGTCGGCATAATCTGCCGGACCCGGATTTTGAGTGTTGCCGAAACTTACCGCATTTTGAACAATGGTGTTATCGGAAGCAACCATGCATTGTATTTCCTGGGTAATTTCTTTTAACTGGTTTTTGAGCAATTCGTGCGAATTGTATTTTTCATAATACAAGACTGAAACCGGAGGATGGAGTCCGGTATCCTCTTTTAGGAGAACGAATCCATTATCGAAATGCGCAACACCATTCACCAGATAAATGGCTTTATTGTAATTGTAATTATTCATGTATTTATTATTCTGGCTGAGGTAGTTCCACTTTTCGGCCTCATCTAGAAATTTAATAAAATCAAAATCTTCGGGCACAAATAATTTAGTCACATTTCGGCATCCCATACCAAAATAAAGAAAAATGTCCTTGTATAATTTCTCAATATTTTCGAAAGATTCCTCGGGTTTTAAAATGGCTAAAGAGGTTCTGTTTTTTCGAATGATGTGTGGGTATTTCCCGAAATAATATTCGAAATACCTGGATGAATTATTGCTTCCTGTGGCGATAATTGCATCAACAGTTCCAATTCTTTCGGAGGTAAAATGAATTTTATCGGCAAAACGGGGTTCGATTGCTGTAAGCATAGCTGCGAGAGCAGGAATGAGAACAGAATCACTTGAGGATAGCTTTATTTTCGCCTGATGCCCGCAAAGCAAGACGCATAAAAAATCATGAAACCCAACAGCGGGAATGTTGCCGGCCATTACAATACCTACAGTTTTGGAGATTTGCTGATCAAAATGATACCGTTCAAGCCAAACCTTCAGTTTATTTTCGTCGAGTAAGTTGCAAATTCCTTGCAGTGCATGTTCAACATGATTTGGACTGAACCAGGCATTAAAGTGATGCACCGTATTCGCAATTTCAAGGAGTTGCTGCTGACGAATGTTGAGATTTTCAGGGCTGTTTTTTTGAGTAAGTGCTTCGCTCAATTCATGCCCAAGGGCAACAAAAGCATTCTTTCGTTGTTCAAAATCCATAAATGAATTCAATAATAGTTTATTTTTGCGCTGCAAAAATAAACTTAAAAATTTAAGCAATCATGGCTATAATGATAACTGATGAGTGCATTAATTGCGGAGCATGTGAGCCGGAATGTCCCAATAATGCGATATATGAAGGTGGTACCGAATGGCGTTTCGCCGATGGTACGTCTCTGAAAGGGCAGGTAAGCGCTGCCAGTGGAACTTTTGAGGCCGATAGTGTGCAGGAGCCCAAAGCAATGGATGTATATTACATCGTATCTGATAAGTGTACCGAATGTGTAGGATTTCATGATGAACCTCAGTGTGCCGCCGTTTGTCCTGTTGATTGTTGCGTAGATGATCCTGCTCACCGCGAAACTCAAGAGCAGTTGTTGGCAAAAAAAGAGTACATGCACCTTTAATTCATTGAAAAAGTAAAACTGAATGACGATTCACCGCGAAGGTCACCGCCTTTTGATTTCCATGCTTATTGTTCTTGTATTTATTAATGCAGGAGTTTTTTATATCAGCGATTCTTCGCTATTGGCCTTGGTTTTAAGTGGCTCTGCCTCGCTTATTATTTATCTTCTGGTACTTCAGTTTTTCAGAAATCCCTCCAGGAAACAAAATTTGGGTGATTGGGTGTTGTGTCCGGCAGATGGCAAAATTGTAGCCATTGAAAAAGTGTTTGAAAGCGAATATTATAAAGATGAGCGCATCCAGGTAAGTGTTTTCATGTCGCCACTAAACGTGCATATTAACCGCTTTTCCATTTCGGGTAAGGTAGTTTATTTTAAATACCACGAAGGTTTATACCTCATTGCCAGTCACCCCAAATCATCTACCGAAAATGAAAGAACAACCGTAGTGGTTGAAAATGGTACTCAAAGCGTATTGCTTCGGCAAATTGCCGGATACGTAGCTCGAAGAGTGCTTACGTATTGCAAGGTAGGTGATGCCGCCAAACAAGGAGGCGAGTTCGGTTTCATTAAATTTGGAAGTCGTGTGGACATCTTATTGCCTCTTTCAGCAAACATCGAAGTTCAGCTTGGTCAGATCGTAAAAGGAGGCATTACCCGGATAGCAAATTTTAATGCTTAAAAAACTGCTTTATTTCACTTAATAATTTGTACCTTTGAATATCAAAATCAATCAAATGAAAAAAATCATTGCAGCTCTTTGTTTCGCTTTTTTAGCAGGCGGAGCAATCACTTCTGTTCAGGCATTAACTACGAATCAAGAAGTTCTTGTTTTGTCGCTTGATAAGGACAAGGACAAAAAAGGTAAGAAAAACAAAAAAGCTTCTGAAAAGAAAGCTTGCTGTTCCGAAACTAGTGCTAAGTCTTCCTGCTCTGATGCAGATAAGGCAAAAGCAGACGCATCTAAAACAGCAGCAAAAAGCTGCTGCAGCAGCAAGGCAGCTTCGTCTTGCTCTGATTCAAAAACAAAAGCAGCAGCACAAAGCTCTACTCCTGCAAAGTAATCTGTCAGGAAACAATTTTAAGAGCGGACTTAATTTTATTAGGTCCGCTTTTTTTATGAAAACAAAGGCAGTAATTCCGGTAAGGATTCTACTTCATGAGCCTGAGAAAACGGATTGGCTAGTTTCATGGTGTTCACCAGAATGGTGTTTTTCCAACCGGCGTCCAGGGCTCCTGCTATATCAATGGTTGGGTCATCACCTATCATCACAGATTCATCTGCATGAGCTCCGCAAATATCCAGAGCATAGTCGAAAATTTCCCTGTTGGGTTTTCTTGAACCGGCGCCGTCGCTCGTAATCACTTCCTTAAAAAAGTGGTCGATGCCACAATTCCGAAGCTTAAAATTCTGTACATCCTCAAATCCGTTGGTAATGATGTGCAAAGTGAAGTTCTTCGAAAGAATCTCAAGTGTTTCAAACGCTCCGGGTAGTAGTCGTTTTTTTGAAGGCGTATGCTCCAGATAATGGTCTTCCATAAGCAGCCCAAGATTTTGATCGTCAATTCCCAAACGGCTGATACTTCTTCGAAATCGTTCTTTCCGGAGGAATTCCTTGTCAATTTTATTCGCAGTAAATAAATCCCAGAGTTGCGCATTTTCCTCTCTGAAAATCTGTATGAATTCCTGAACAGGCTTCGGCGATTCGTTTGCCAGATGGGTGTTCCAAAGGTCGACGAGCGTTTCGTAGCTATTGGTTTCGTAATCCCAAATGGTTCTGTCGAGATCAAAAAACAAGTGAGAAGAATCGCGCATTAGGATTGGAACAATGAAGGGAAATGCAGTATGGCCGACATGGTAAAGGCCCACAAAATAACGGAGCAGCTCAGGTAAATAAAAACAAGATTTCTGTTCGGGAAAAATCGTCTGGCGAGAATGGTTCCAACAGGAATAGAGAGCAGGGTAGGGGTAAGAAAAGCCAGTCCCGGCAATCCATATTTCTTCACTAGGCTCACGTATCTCCGGTTTCGCTTCGTAAATACTTTCCTTTTTTTCTTTTCCGCCTTCGGCGGAAAGTAACGCATCCGGAAGTTATCCCATAGTTTAAATAGCCAGTCGCTCAGAAACACAAAAACAGCTACACCAAATATTCCGGCAACCGAGGAGAATAGGGATAATTCCCAAAAGTTCATCTGCCAGGCTGCATAAGCAGCCGGAACGCCCACCAAAAATTTGACAGAGGTGAGTAAAAACAAAGGAATTACTTTAAACAAGGAAAGCATGAAGGCGACTTAGTAAGCACTTTTTACTAACGTAAATACAGGTGGTCTTGTTGCAAAAAACTATTCAGATTTCTTGCCATAAGCCAGATCTCCTGCATCACCAAGGCCCGGAACGATGTATGATTTGGCAGTTAACTCATCGTCAACAGCGCCCAACCACACAGTTGTGTTTTCGGGAAAATGACTATTCACATAATTCAGGCCTTCCTGGCTGGCGATGAGACCAACCACATGCACATGCCGGGGCCTTCCTCTTTGCAAAAGAGCCTTGTAAGCAAGAAACATAGATTGTCCGGTGGCCAGCATTGGGTCGCAAATAATCAGCACTTTATCATCGATGAGTGGCGCACTCATGTATTCAACCTTAATTTCAAAGGAATTGTCCTTGTGATGTTTTCTATAGGCCGAAACGAATGCGTTTTCGGCCCGATCGAAATAATTCAAAAAACCTTGATGCACAGGCAATCCGGCTCTAAGAATGGTTGCAATAACCGGCTGATCCTTTAAAACTTGCATGTTTGCAATTCCAAGCGGGGTGGTGATTTCCTTTTCAACAAAATCCAGTTCCTTGCTAATTTCATAAGCAAAAATTTCACCCAGGCGTTCGAGGTTTCTTCTGAAACGCATGCTGTCTGATTGAATGGCAACATCGCGCAGTTCTGCGATATACTCACTAATAATGGAGTTTTCCTTGCTTAGGATTTTGTTCATGGGACTGATTAAGATTTTAACCAACGCATATAAAAAGGCAGCTGATTTACCTTCAAATGTACGTAGTTAGATTCAACAGCACCAAAGCTTTCGTAAAATCTTCTTAGACCGGCATCGTCAGATCCCTCAAAATCAAATATTAAGGCGTTTTGACGGTGGTTTTTTATGTAATCATCGATGAGTGCCGGCAAGGCTCCGGAATTTTTTCCTGATGCTGAATTACCTGAGAACAAAAAGGTGGAACGCCCCTGCCACTCAATAACAAACATGCCGGCTACCAGGATTCCATTGGGATCGTAAGCTCCGAAGCAGGCTCCTCTTTTTCTTAAAGCGGCCACATTGTAAAGTTGATCCAGTGTATTGTACCAATCGCTGGTGGCCACGGGCAGTGTAGCTCCCCGGTCTTCACGAAAAAGCTGAATGACAGATCGCACCGATGTAGAATTGAATCTTATCCCTGCTTTTTCGGCTTTGCGAATATTTCGTATCATGTTTTCAGAGTAGCCTGATTGGATTTGCTCGTAGCTTAAGTTCAGGTTCAGAATCAGGTTTGTTCGGGTTGAAATCTGGAACTTCGGTTCGTCCTTGAAAGTGTTCATCCAATTGAAATTGAGCTCAATAAAAGGAACAATCTTCAGTGCTATCTGCACGAAGGCATTGCAAAGTTCTTCATCGGCCGCTTGCGGCCCGAAAACACCTAGCTGCTGAACAAAAGGAGGTGTAGGTAAGTAGTTTATGCCAAACTTTCTTCGGACCGGAAGAGGCATCACAAACTCGTAATCGCCGTAAATAATGGCTTGCCAGCTCTGATTGGTGACTGTATCGAGATACCAGCTGGTAGCATACACCAGAGAATTGACCGAGGATGAAACACATTCGTCCCACCGCACGCGGTTGATTTCTGAATAAGCAAGCAGGCTGAAATCTCCGAATTGTCTCATTTTTTAAGGTAAAGCTGCTTCAATATGATTCTCATAGACGGTTCTCCATCCTTTCCAACGTTCATTTTCTGCAAAAGATTCATTGTGCCAGACCGAGATAAACTGACCATCAACGCGTTTAACAGAATCAATAAGTGGATGAATAACCTCCATAGCTTGTGAAGGTGCAATATTCATATAATCTTTTAAAGTTCCATCCATAATTGCAAATGGATGCAGCTTAAGTGACGTTTCTATCTCAAGGTCTAGGTCGTAAAAAAAGTAAGGACTGCAAATGCTTGCCCTGAAACCCGGTAAATCGGGATAGCCCATGGTGTAATCGTCGGTGATATCATGATCGATAAGGCGCTGGTAGGTTTCAGGGATGCTCAGTTTAAGAAAGTGCTGACGCGAGAGGTGAATTTCCTGGTGAAGTATGGCTGAAAGTCGGGCAATTTCGCGGCGAAGCCGTGAAGGATCTTCGCCTGAAGCGTAAGAAGGATGAATGCCCACCTGACCAACATCGCCCATAAACTTAATGAGCGATTGCATGTGTTTATTCTGGTAAGGCACATTTTTATCGTAAGTAGCATATTCGCCCAAGAGGATAAAGTAAATGGGTTCAATGCCATACCGTTCAAACAATTTCACCTGGTAATCATAGGTGTCGTAGGGATCATCAGCCAATCTGAAAACCGATTTAAATCTTTCGGTGAATCCTTTAAAATTAAGCTTACTAAGGTCGGCCAGTAAGCCACCTCCTATACGAATAAAACCTTTGTGGCGGTAAGCCCAGGCATTGTCAATATCGATTGTGGGGACAAAGCTGTATTTTTTTTCCTGCGATGGAATTTTGCCAAAGCGGTTTTCAAGGAGTTTACGAATTTCCTGAGCCCACTGGTTTACGACCGGTTTTTGCAGAAAGCCATGTTGAAAGGCGAGACTTTGCGATGGTGTAAAACGGCCATGCTGATCTTTGAGGTGAGGCAAATATTCTTCGTACCTGCTTACCAGCAGGAAGGATGCAGCAAAGGGATCGAATGGCAAGGCTGATTTGCGTGCCACAGGAAACAACACTTTGTTGCCATTCCAGCGCATGGTTCCGGGTTCCTGCACCACGATTCCGGTTTCAAACAGCAATTCGGTGGCACAGAAAAACAACTCATCGTCAATGCTGCTCCGGCAATAGGTGAATTTGGGTCCCTGCCATGCTTTAAATTCTTCCACTTGCGTGGTGATACGAAAACTGATACCCAAAATATCCTTCAGTATCAGTTTGAATGTGTACTGATTGCGGGAAGTTAATTTATGTGTATAGATGAGCAGCATTCGAAATTAGCTAAGCGGCTTCGATTGGTGAACCAGTAATTGTTCGACAATAAATTCGGCTGCTTTACCATCGCCGAAAATGGGAATAAATTGAAGCGTGTTGTATTGTGTATCAAAATAATGGTAAGCTTCTTTGATTTTTACCGGGTCGGCATCACAAATCCGGGCGCAGCCCTGATCAACAATTTCAATCCATTCGGTTTCGGGCCGAAGAATAATGCAAGGTTTTTCAAAGTAATAAGCTTCTTTTTGAACCCCTCCCGAGTCGGTGATCACCATTTTTGCATTTTTTTCGAGGACAATCATTTCCAGAAAGGAGGCAGGTTCAATCAGCGTGAGACCTGAGTTTTCGATACTTTCCTTTACATCGCTGCGAAGCAGTTCCTGCATCATTTTGCGCGTTCGCGGATGCACCGGAAGGATGATTCGCATATTTTCATCGCGCGAAAGCGAGGCCAAACAGCCAAACAGTTCGTTGATGCGCGCAGGGTCATCGGTATTTGCATTTCTATGAATGGTAGCCAAAACAAAAGGTTTAGAAAGCTCCAAACGATCATAAATATCTGTTTTTTCTTCCGCCACCGAGGCGAAATAGAGGCTGTTGTCATACATCAAGTCGCCACACTGGAATATTCCCGGCCTATCGGCCGAAAAAGGAGGCTGCAGTTCGGCAAAGCCTTCATGAATAAGGTTGTTGTAACCTGTAGGTGTAGGAGAAAAAAGCAGTGTCGACACATGATCGCATAAAATGCGGTTTACTTCTTCAGGCATAGATTTATTGAACGAACGCAAGCCGGCCTCGATGTGAGCCACCGGAACATGAATTTTTGATGCCGCAACGGCTCCGGCAAGTGTTGAATTGGTATCGCCGTAAACCACCAGCCAATCGGGACGTTCTTTGAGGAGTATTTCTTCCAGTCCGACAATCATAGCGGCTGTTTGCTTGCCATGGCTTCCTGAACCCACCTGCAAATTGTAGTCGGGTTGAGGAATTCCCAGCTCACGAATAAACACTTCGGACATATTTTCATCGTAATGTTGGCCTGTATGCACAATAATTTCGCGGATGTTCTGGCCTGAGTTTCTGATGGATCTGCTTAATGCCGCGGCTTTAATAATTTGTGGTCGTGCCCCGATTACTGTAACTATTTTCATGCTTTTCCTGTTTTGGAAGTGCGAATATAAGACAGCACATGCTGTGTGATGCTTGTTTTGTACTTTTATCGGGATGGATTTTAAAAAATGGATTATACGTGTAAGTCTCACGGGCCTGGCTATTCTGGCCTCAGCATATGTTTTGCCGGGAGTTCGTATTGATGACTACGGTGCGGCCTGGGTGGCTTCATTGCTCTTGTCGGTGCTGAATGCATTCGTAAGGCCTTTATTAATTATTTTAACGCTTCCGATTACTCTGTTCACTCTGGGATTATTTCTTCTGGTGATTAATGGTTTTATGATTATGCTTGCTGCAGAATGGATTGAGGGCTTTCATGTTCGTTCACTGGGCTGGGCGGTGTTGATGGGGCTGGTGGTTTCGCTATTTACTTTTATACTGGAACAGATTAGTAACAGACCATCAAGAAGCCAGATAGATGAATAGTTTAAAGGGATTTAATTTGACACAAGTTTTATTTTTCAATTTTCTTGAAAAGCTACCTCAATCAGTTTTTGTAGCCTTAAGAAAAGAAGGTTCAGCATCTGTAATTGAGTACATGAATCCGCACATGCAGCAATTCTTGCATCAATCCGGATCCGGCTTAATTGGAAAACCTGTTTTTGAGGCTTTTCGTCCCTATTCATTGGCGAATCAAACATTACTTGAAGAAGATGGGGGTGGCCAAGGTGGGATTCAATATCTCTCTTTGCCGCATTTGAACGAAGGAATTGTGATTGTTGGGTTTCATGTAAATGAAATTGTTGATGGTGAGCAAGTGTATGAAATCTGGACCGGTCAGAATCAGGAGTTTGAGCAGGTTAAACCCCTTTCGGGGGATGAATTGAGGAACCATTTTTCGGAGCTGTTTGCCTTAAGCGATGAGATTGTAATCTGCCTGAACGGGGATCAAAAGCCGGTTTACTGGAATGAAGCCTTTGGCAGACTTACCGGTTTAAGCGACTTTGAACAATTTGAACATTCGTTCTTGAATGTTGTCGGCTCAGCCGAGCCTAATGAACTTGAAGAAGCTTTTTCTGCCGCATGGCAGGGAATTCCTCAGGAAATACTCGTTTCGCTGAAAGCGAGAAATGGCTCAGAACATTGGTTTAGCTGCACAATTACACCAATTAAATCAGGAGGCTCAACCCAGGCGGTTTTTCTGCTTGGTCGCGAAGCCACTATGCAGCAAATCAGGATTAAGCATGAAATTTTATTGAACGAAATTTCAGGCATTTTCAGGCAGGAAGAGGATTTAAAGCCGGCTCTTCACAAGGTAATTACTCGCATTTGTGCAAAGTTTGGCTGGGAAGCCGGAGAGTTTTGGTTGCCCGATCAAATTAATCGAAGAATCAAGCTGTTTTCCTGGCTATATCCTGAAACCAAGGGTTTTGAGCAATTATTAGGAATTTCTATGTCGGAACAAATGTCCTCCGAAGTAGAACATTCTATGACTACTGCCTCCGGACGACCACTTCTGCATAAGGCTTCGCATTTATTCCTGAATGATAATTTTCCGCGAAGGACCTTCGTTTCGCAAGCAGGTATGAACCAGGGCTTTTCTGTTCCTGTGTATGCCGGGGATCAAATTGTAGCTATTATGACCTTTTTTGCATCAGGCAATGCGAAAGGGTATTCAAAAGATTTGCTGTTTTTTTGCCGAGAGCTTGCTCAACGCCTTGGAGTGTACATCCAATTGCACCGAATGCGACATGATTACAAGCAGATGTTTGAGTTGGTGCCTGATTATTTGATTGTGTTGAATGCCAATGGCAGAATTTACAAAGTAAACAGGTACATGCAGGATGTTCTTGGCTCAAGCGATGAGGAACTAAGGTCAAAATCGCTTATATCCTATGTTCCGGAAGATTATCAGGAAGAATTGATTTCTCGTATTCAAGAAGTGAAGAGCCGGGGAGCTGTGAGTTTTGAGGCGGTGCTAAGCGGGAAGACCCAGGAAATTTTAATTGAGTGGTCATTTTCCTACAATCGTGATGAACAGGTAATTTACGGAGCCGGAAAAGACATCACGTTAAGAATTAAATACGATCAGGAATTTAGAAAGAACAGCGAACGGTTTCAATTGCTCAGCGAAGCCATTTCTGATGCCATTTATGAATGGGACATCAGAGACAATAGAATAGTCTGGGGAAATAGTTTTTACAGAAGTTTCGGGCATTCCGATGAAAATCAATTCAATACAATAGAAGGTTGGAGTTCATTCATTGCCGAAACAGACCGGCATCGCGTTACTTCGAATCTTGATGCTTGTATTTTCAGAAAGGAGCGGTTGTGGATTGATGAATACCGTTATCGTTGTGCCGATGGCACGTACAAATCGATATTGGATCGTGGAGTTTTTATATATAATGAAAAAGGCGAGGTGGTTCGTATGGCAGGAACCATGCAGGACATTACCCCTTTGAAGGAAAGTGAGGAAACGCTGATTCGATTGAATGATGCCTTGCAATTGCGCGCCAGGCAATTGCAGGGATTTAATAAAGAGCTGGAGCAGTTTGCCTACATTGTATCGCATGATTTGCAGGAGCCACTTCGCATGATTTCGAGTTTTATGCAATTGCTCAAAACGAGCAATGATATTGAGAAAAGTGAGAAAGCCGACCAATATATTGATTTTGCTATTGACGGAGCCCTGCGCATGAAGCGGCTTATTCAGGATTTGTTGACTTATTCAAGAGTTGGTACAACCGAAGAAGATTTTCAGGAGGTTGATTTGAATAGCATTATACACGACACCATTATGGTGTATCAGCAACAAATCAAGGACAAGAATGCACAATTAAAAATTGAAAAGTTGCCCAGAGCGAGAGCTATATTTTCCTTAATGGGTCAATTGTTCGACAACCTTTTATCGAATGCACTCAAATACAACCGGAGTCCGCAACCAGTGATAGAAGTAAGTGTTTCGCAGAACGAAAAGCATATTGTTATTTGTTTTTCAGACAATGGAATCGGCATCGATCCGCGACATTTCGATTTAATTTACTTGCCATTTAAGCGATTACATAATAAGAATGAATATTCGGGTACCGGCATTGGCCTGGCTGTTTGCAAGAAAATAGTTGAAAAACACCAGGGAACCATGTGGGTCGAGAGTAGTCCCGGTATGGGTTCGAAGTTTTATTTCAGCATTTTAAAATAAAGCCGATCGAATAGCTCTGTGCTCATCTGCTGCTTGCAGCTTTGCTTTCGTAAACAAACCGATTAGCTTATTTGAGCAGCATTTTTAAACGTTCTTCTCTCAGAGGTTTTGAAATAAAATCTTTAACATGTTCGTAGTTACCTGCTTTTTCCTGATCGCGCGGATCGATGGAAGAAGTAAGCATGTAAATGGGAATCTGAATATTTCTTACGGCAAGCTCATCTAAAAACTCCCATCCATTCATGCGGGGCATATTAATGTCTAAAAAAATGGAATCAGGCAAAGCCGGATTTTGCTCCATAAGCAATTGGAGTGCTTCTTCGGCATTTAAAAAAGTTTTCGCTTCTGACTCAGGCAACACCCGGTTCATCATTCTTAGGCTAAGCATGTTGTTAATTTCGTCGTCGTCGATAAACCAAACTTTTTTAAGACGTACCGGAGGGTTAACAGAGATATTTGCTTTTCCAAACGAAATAGCGTCGGTCATTTCCTTAACTACATCATCGAGTGCGAGTGCTGATTTACGTATTTCAATGACGAGGTCGAAAAGATTTTCAGGTAAGCTAACTTCTTCTTTTAGCAGGTTTGAGATTCCTATAATATTGGCAAGTGGCCGGCGCAGACTGTGGGAGGTGAGATGCGCAAACTTTTCGAGTTTTTCCATTGTTTCGCGCATTTTTTCCTCGTTGGTTTTCCTTTCGGTGATATCGCTTAACAGTCCAACAATTCGTTTGGCTTTACCTTCTCCGTTTCGTTCAAAGGTTTTACCCATGTTGAGCACCCATCTTATTTTGCCTTCACTGTCTTTCATTCTGAACTCGGTGTAAAATTGTTCAGAACTGCCTTCGATAAGATTTTGGAGGGTTTGCGAGGCATTGTTCAGGTCGTCGGGATGCACAATATCTACCCATTTATTGAGGGAGTATACTTCTTGCAGGGGGTATCCGAAAATGCTGCTAAAGGATTCGGAAAACCAAACCTGGTTGTTTTCGATATCAGTTTCCCACACCACATATTGGTTTCCTTCAATAGCAAATTGAAGCCTTTCTTCACTTTCGCGTAAAGCTTGTTCCTTTCTCCTGTTTTCGGTGATATCTAATCCATAAATTGCAATGCCGCTAGTTTTATTCTCAACCTGAATGGGGTTAAGTGAGACTTCAAAACATTGTCCGTCAATTTCGTAAACCAACTGTTTGGCTCCATGTTCAAACACATCATCGTAAAGTGCTTTCCAGGTGTTTTTAATATCAGGCCTTACCTTTTCGAGGATATTTTCTCCAATTTCGAGTTGATTTTTGTTATAGTCAAGAAATGCATTTTTAAAGCAGTTGTTGAGGGCTGTAACTTTATAGTTATGGTCAATAGACCAAATGCTAACATTGTTAAAATTATTGATGGTGGATTTAATGTTTTCGAGCGTTTCCTGAACTTTATCATTAAGCATCATGCGTTCAGAAATATCTCTGCCAAACCCTTGAATTTCTATATGTTCGGAATCGTTATTGGCAATAAATTCCCATTCAACGGTAATGATTTTTCCATCTTCCGAATCGCTTGCGGTTCGGTGAATAAAAATTTGCCCCGGATTAGCCAAACAAGTGTCTATAATAAGTTGAAGCGGCATCCCGGCCTCGGGCCGGAGAAAATCAAATAACTTTTGATGACCCTTGCACTCCTCTTGTTGGCTGATACGTTGCCTGAAGCTATGATTGCAAAAATTAATGAATCCGTCTTTATCCATGCGGATTAGATAATTGCTTTGCGAATCGATCAAAGAGCGCAGTCGTGACCGGTCAATTAAGATATCTTCGGCACGCGTTTTTTCATCCGTAATATCAGCAACAGTTCCAACAAATCGCCAAGGTTTTCCGGAAGAGTCGAGCAAACATTTACCGAGCAAGGAAATAAGCCTTTGTCCGGTTAGCGGATTTTGCATTTTAAGCTCCACTGAGAGCCTGCCACCGGAGATTTTTGCCTCTGTCCAGCGCGCATAAAGGTCTTTAACGCCGACCTCGCCAAAAAAAGGAATGAAAGTTTGAGTATCGCATGAGAATTCATTTTGAGCAATGCCAAAGATCTCGAACATGCGCTGATTAAGTATCCATTTGTTGCTTTCAAATTCGTATTCCCAAACCCCGAGGTGATTAATATCAGCAGCTAGTTCAAGTCGTTCGCTTGCGCTTTTCAGTGCTTTTTGGGCTGCAATCTTTTCGGTTACATCGCTCCATTCGTAACTATAAACAAGGCCATCGTTTGTGGCAAAAACATTTACTGTAAAGTCCAGTTTAATTCGCTTTCGCGAAAGATTGGTGATAACAATTTTGCCTTCATGGATTCCGTTAACCGAACCGGTTAGAGGGTGAAGAATTTGCTGCATGTATTCAGGTAAAACCAGAAAGGGTTCCAACAAATCTTGCAATTTGCTTTTAGCAGGAGATCCTTCGAACCCTAGTAATTTCCTGAAAGCCTCATTCATAAACAAAACTTCGCCCTTTGAATTCAAAAGGGTTCGAGGCAAGTGACTTTGTTCAAGAATCTGCTCAAACAGGCATGTAGCTGCTCCTATCATTCCTGTAATTTTTTCTAAAAATAGTGATTTTTATTTTCAAAACACACGAAGCAAATAGAAATGAGTAATTATTTACACAAATACATGAAACAGGTTCGGGTGAAATATGTTTTGGGAAGTATGTGCTTCAGTGTTTGTTGTATCTGATTGTGGAATTAAAATGAGTTCAAAATATTTTCCAGGCGGGTTTGTCGTTTTCTTTTGAGTGCTTATATTGGTGGTATTGAAACCTAACCTGAGCACATCCGTATTGTGTTCTAAAACCAACTATGATCTGTTTGTACGTTTACAAGTTTGCTGGACTAGGCGCGCCTGTTTCGGTGTAAATGGAGATTTGAGAAACAATTTCCATGGAGCCGCTCAGGTTAAATATCCTTGTAGTAGAGGACAACAACGGCGATTTCCTGTTAATTCAGGACATGTTGTTTGCTATTAGAGATTTCGCGAAAGAAGTAAGTCATTCGGAGTCCTTGCTGGATGCTGTTGAGTATGTTCAAAAACACAAGACAGATGTAATTTTGCTTGATTTGTCTTTGCCTGATTCTTATGGAATTGACTCGTTCACGCATTTGAATCAAGCCAATCCGGCAGTACCCATTTTAATTTTATCGGGTTTAAATGATACCCGATTTGCCCACGATGCCGTTAAAATTGGTGCGCAGGATTATTTAGTAAAGGGTGAATTTGAAGAAAAGCTTCTGGCGAAATCCATACTTTACTCGATAGAACGTAAGTCGAGCATGGAAATGCTTCGTCAAAGCCAGGCGTCCTATAAATTGCTATTTGAAAACAATCCTATTCCGATGTACATCCGGAGCAGAGATCATTACAAAATAATTAAGGTAAATCAATCGGCTGTTGAGCATTTCGGCTACAGCGAAGAGGAAATGTTACACATGCGTGTGCATGACTTGCATCCTCCGGAGGAGCATGAGTACCTTCAAAAATTGATTGATGAGAGTGAGGGAGCTTCAGGGCGTATTTCAATTTTTCATCACGTATGCAAAAATGGTATTGTACTTACTGTGGAGTGCCGTTCGCAGGAAATTATTCTTGACGGAACCCCGGCAATGCTAATCCTGGCCGACGATATTACTGAGAAACGCCGCGTGCAGGATGAGGCACTTTTTCTGGCCGGCGTGCTTAGAAATGTTCGTGATATTATTTTTGTAACAGATGTCAATGGCTTTATAACCTACTGGAACGAAGGTGCCGAAAATACATTTGGATATTCGAAAGAAGAGGTCCTGAATAAAAGCTATGAACTGCTTTACTCAGAAGTGGATAAAACCGGACTGCGTTTGGAAGCCCGGGAGGTGGTTAAGGGTAGCTTAGAGCAATGGGAAACACGTTTGATATCCAATGAAGATGAAATTGTGTGGGTAGATGTGAAAGCATCCCTGCTGTATGATGATAAAAATCAAATTGTCGGTATTATCAGGGTTTGCAAAGACATTACTGAAAACCGCATGTTTTCTGAGCGGCAGAAAGAGACTGTTGCCATGCTCAATTCCATTTTCGACAATGTAAATCAAAGTATTTTACTTATTGATTCGGACATGCGTTTGAAGGCTTTTAATTCAAATGCGGCCAGACATTCAATTCAACTAATGGGACTTGAACTTTCTGAAAACAGGCCCGTGAGCGAATATTTGCTGAAGGAACAAGCTGAAGAATTTAAAGAAAAGTTTCAGGAATCCTTGCAGGGCAAGGAAGTACAGTGGGAAATGGCTTACCGTTTTTCGCCCAGTTCTGTGCACTGGTTCAGTGTAAACATGAGTCCCGTTTCCGATGAGAGTGGTCGCGTACTTGGTGTTTGTGCGAGCATGTTAAATATTACTGAGCGCAAAAGCGCCGATGAACGTTTTCGGGGACAGTTTGAGGAAATCGAACAAAACAACCGTGAACTCGATCGGCTGGTGAAAATTCTATCGCATGATTTGAAGGCTCCAATGAATTCGGTCAGCGGACTTATCACGCTTGCGCGCGATGAACAAAACCCGGCCGAGTTTAGCAATTACCTCAACATGATGGAAAAAAGTCTCAAAAAGCTGGAGACGTTTACCAACGATATTATTTCATCTCTTAAAAATCGCGGTAAAACCGCCGATGCTGATATTAATTTGTATCAGCTTATTCTCGAAATCATTGAAGAGTTGCGTTTTGCTCCCGGAGCAGAAAAGATGAAGTTTGTAAATTCGATACGTTACGATTTGAATTTAAAAAGCGATAAGGCTCTATTAAGGAGCATTTTCTCAAATTTGATTTCTAACTCAATTAAATACAGCGACGAAACAAAACAGGATTCATTTGTCGAGATTTCTTGCTCGGAATATCCTCTAATTGTGGAGGTTCATGTAAGAGACAATGGAATTGGAATTTCAGAAGAGCATCATGCACGCATTTTTGAAAACTATTACACCGTTGAGAAACGTCCCGACAGCAACGGACTTGGCTTGTCAAATGTGAAAGATGCTGTATTCAAACTGAATGGCACCATCGAATTTGAATCCACGCCCGGCGTGGGAACAACATTCAGAATTCAATTGCCTCTGCACTAGTTTATTGGATTTTTTAGTCTGCCTTTTGAGAAGAGTTATTGTATAGAACTAATAATTCTTGCTATTTGAGGAACTTCTGACTATAGTTTGTCAAATTCTTTTAGCTTTAGAATTTGCATCATAACATAGAATTAATCGATTAGCTAATTCATGTACATCAAGCGAATTAACTGTTTGGTAACGGTTCGCCGCTTTGCTCAGCGTGGGTTTCAGAACTCGAGTACATCAAATGAAACCAAATTATCCAGGCAAAGCGATGACTTTTTGAAACACAAATGCCCGCGTTGCGCAAAACCGCTGTAATGCACCGTTCTAACTTTCTTTTTTTGAAGTAATTAGTTCATAAATCAATTCAGTCAATATCTTATAATCACTTTCAATTGTTCCTTTCATGTATCTTTCATAAACACTTTTGTTGTCCGGTGGGCTAAGATTTAAGTTCAAATCCTTTTCCAAAGCAAATAGACGTATAAATTCCCTTTGAGTTCTTCCATTTCCTTCTCTAAATGGATGCAAGTAATTTACTGAATCTAAAATCTCGGCTAATTTACCGGCTATGTCATTAAGATTTTCTTTTTTAATTAATTTATAGTCTTCAATGAGTGAGTCAATATACTTAAATCCCATTTCAAATCTTTCACCATCAAAAAATGGTTTACCGTCTTTGCTTATGTTGACAGTTCTAACTTTACCAGCCCATTCATATACATCTTGGAATAGGAAATAGTGAATTTCTAATGTGATTCAGAGTTCTTTATTTTATCGGATTTTCCGTTAATTCTTCTATCCTTTTTGAAACTTTAAAGCTTTCGAAAGCAATTAAAACATTTTCATTACTAATTTTTGCAATATTGTGAAGAACTCCACTTTTATTACTGTATAAAAATTCTGGATCTATGTATTGATATTTATTTCCCATGAATGGTATGAAGCTTAATCAATAACTCTGAGTCTGAAACTAAACCAGAACTCCAATCCAAATAAAGTTGAATAAGCTCCGTTGTCGGTTCAAACCCTTCAAACATGTTTGAACCAATTGCATTCGCTGTATTTTCAAGTTTCATAAGATCAGGAAATTGCACACCAAGGATTGTCAATTTATCTCTGTCTATTTCAATTGATTTATACATTATTTCGTTCTTCTATTATAAACAAAGATAGTTGATTTTTTCTATTTAGAAAACAAGCTTTATCTGACACAAAGAATGGTGCATAACTACTTTACATCCGAACTTTCGCAATTATTTAAAGGTTTCAAAAATGGAAATAGGCATAAAGAACCGTTTTTCCTTTATTCCATCATTTTCAGGCATTCATGCCGTCGAAATAATGGTCATAAATGCATGAATAAAATAAGAAAATAATGCGGTAATTAAAACCCAAAATAGGGCAATTTTCCAGTTGTATAGATTTCGATGCATTCTATTTTTCTTGTTTAATTCAAATAAAAATAGGGCATCTTTTCTTTATTTATTTATTTATTTATCACTGGAGGAGCTGGAAATTTTTGCGAGCGCCGGGTTCAAATCAGGAATCCATGTTTTCGCATTTTTTGACTGTCTGAATTAAACTAATTGTTTGGCTAAACAACACGTATTAATGCTTTACCATCAATCGCGCGGAGCGCAGACCTTTTTCGGTTTCCAGAAATACCATGTACAATCCTTCAGGGAAGTATCGTGTCTCCACCAATCCACCGTTTCCGGGCAGCGTATTTTCAAATAGTTGTTTTCCCTGCATATCGTAAATTCGGCAAAGTGTGAAGGCGTCCTTTCCATTGTGCGAAATGTTAACCACGGCATTGGCCGGATTGGGCATTAATTGCATATCAAAATTACCGGTTGCCTGAGCCACACCCACAGTTGTTCCAACAATCATGTCAATACTGGCTGTATCGCTGCAGGTGCCGTTGGATGCAATGCAGGTAACCACAAATTCGCCTTCGGTTGTAAAGGTGTAAACCGGATTTTGTTCGCTGGAATTTCCGCCATCACCAAAATCCCAGAACCAGGTATCGGCTCCCGTGCTTTGTGCTGTAAAGCTGACTTCGCCATTGGGCAAAAGTATTATGGTTGATGAGGCTTCTGCCATAACACTTACAGGTTCTGCTGCCTCAATGGTAAAGTCGGTACTTTGAGAACCGAAATCGCCAAATACAAATTCCAGTGTATAGGTTCCGTCGCCCAGGTTATTGAATTCAAATTCAGCGATTTCTGATGTTTCTGTGAGAACGGTCTGGTTGGGTGCAATCAATCGAACTGAAGCATCTTGAACGGGCTCGGTAAAAAACTGGATAAAGCCATCGTTTTGGGCACATGTTTCATTTACAGCTACATACACCAGCTGAAGTTGCTCAAAACGATCGCGAACAATTGCGGAATTGGCAGCTTCGGTAAGTTCCTCGAGGGTGTTTCCGCCCACCAGGGCGAAACGCAATTGGAGCGAATCGCCGCTATTGAGGTTGAACGATTCAGTACCGATTAAGGCAGAAATCTCGCCAGATGCGGTGTTGCGGGTAACATTGCCCGACAAGGCGCTGAATTTTTCGGCATTACTGAAACCATCGTACAGGGTGATGCTTCCGTTGCTTCCGTCGTTGTTAAAATGATAAGGATGAGCATTTTGTGTACCCAAAAACACCCAGCCCATCCAGGCCCCGCCGGATGAAGTAACATAACTCATTTTCCGTTCTGCGTCCCAGGCAAGCGTATTTTCGGTAACTGCAGGTAAATCCCAATCGGTGAAAATTCCGGCATGCAAGCCATTTGCGGCTTCGCCCGAATTGTTTTGAATTGTAAAATTGAAATTGATGTAGTTTTCATCGGCCGGTGAGGCCGTAACCTGCTGTATAATAGTTAATTGCGACGATGCTGCATTGTCGGTTGCAAAAGCCGATTGCAGGTTGTTGAGGTTTCCGGGTTCGAAAGTAATTCCTTGTGTGCGGAAAAAGTCGCGGTCGTAACCCGGAAGCGTTTCAGCATAAGAGTTGTCGGCCATTTTTTGAGCCGAGCTGCCCAACATAAAGGAAGACGAGTAAATCAAACTTTCGCTTCCCGCGAAGCGGATACCAGAACCAGCCTCAGCGTAATCGGCTGAATAACCGATGTTTCCGTTGGAAGTAGCCGTCACGCTCAATTCCCCGGAAGTGATGTTGAGATAATCATTATTCACCTGAACACGAAGCATTTCCCAGCCGTGGTAGCCGTTTGCATAATAATCGAGCCTGAGATCCACGTTCAGGTTGTAAGGCGCATTAGGAAGTACTGAAAACGCCAGCGTGTTTTGAGGAATTGCAAATGACGTTTGTGTATTGACATTGCCTGCAGACAAATTGCTGCTTGTAATTGCAACAAATGGCGACAAACAAGTCAGTTGAACCTGAAGGTTTTGTGCATTGGCCAGGTGGTTAAACAAATCGCCTTGCAGGCGGATGGTATCGCCGGGGATAAATACCTGGTCATTATTGTCATTAAATGTTCCGTTGATGAGTCTTATTCCCGGTTTTTCGGGATCAGACAGTGCCCTTAAAATATTGAGTCGGCCTGCGCCGAGATAGGTAGCAACGGTATCATTTCCGGCAAGTTCAAACAAGGCGGTATCGGCGGTAACGCGCAAACGTTCCTGAATTTGTGCTGCATTGTATGTTGGAAAGTGGCTTTTAACGAGGGCGGCTGCACCGGCAACCAAAGGTGCCGAGAAGGAGGTTCCTGAACTGACGTCGTATCCGTTAAATGGCCAGGTAGATTGCAGTAATTCACCGGGAGCCACGATATCCATGAAAGGCGAGAAGGTGCTTTCGCTCCAGATGACATCAGTCGGCCCACTTGCGCCAACGCTCATTACGCCCGGGTAGGAGGCAGGGTAATAGGTTTCGTTGAGCCCGGAATTTCCTGCAGCAGCAATAATCAGACATCCTTTCACATTGGTGGCATAATCAACCACATCGGCTGCCATGGGATCAAAAAAGGTATTTCCCCAGCTGGCATTAATGATTTGACAACCTCGTTCGGCGGCATAAATAATTCCTTCGTAACCGAAATTAAATCCGCCAGCATCGTCAATACGTATGGGCACGTAGCGGCAGGAACCTGCAGTGCCTGCTATGCCGATACCATTGTTTACGGTGGCATTGCTCAAACCTGTGGTAAACATGCCGTGCGGCGAGAGGGTAGCGGTGGGGTTGTTATTGTTACTTGCTGTGTTCCAGCCTGCTATGTCGTCAATGTATCCATTATTGTCATCGTCAACACCATTTTCGGGATCGGCATAATTGAATTGCCAATTGCCGAGGTCCTGGTGATCGAACTGGATTCCGGCATCGGTGATGCCAATTAAGATTGAAGTGTCGCCTGCTTCTATGTCCCAGGCTTCGAAGGTTTTGATTAAAGCATGGTGGTATTGTTGTGCAACGAGTGGATCGTTTGGGGTGGCCATGGGCTTGCTCACAAAGCGCGGCTGCACATGTGCGAAAAGACCCGAATGCTCCAGTAAGCGTGCTTTTGCATGCAAATCTGCATTAGCATCGAAGAAGAAATTGAGGTATAAATCGAGTTGTTGTGTTCCGGGCCTACCGGCCGAAGGAAAGTTCTTTCTTACATCGGTAATGCCTGCCCGGCTCATTAAATTTATAAGTTCTGCCGAAGGATTTTGGGTTTGAAAAGCCAGGGAAGCGAACTCAGGTTTAAGCTTGGCGATGAGCTGGCCCGCAACGTAATCGCCTTTTTTTAATTGTTGCGGAAAACGGTAGTTCTGCGCTTGCGCGCTAATGCTTGCCAGAATTACTAGTAAGGTAATAAGACGTTTCATACTCAGTGGTCTTTGCGTTGAAATTAACAAATGGTTTCGTTTGTTGACTGACGAAACTCCATTTAATATTAAAAAAAAATCAAACAGGCAAAAGGTCAGAAGTTCAGATAAACTTACAGAGGATGTGCTGATTCAATGATGTGCTGATGTGCTGATTTTTTGAATCGCATCGGCATCCGCCTTCGGCGGACGGAAAAAACCAAGTGGTTTATAGCATTAACCCATCAGCCTATCAACACATTAACATTCCGCCTTCGGCGGACGGAAAAAACCAAGTGGTTTATAGCATTAACCCATCAGCCTATCAACACATTAACATTCCGCCTGCGGCGGACGGAAAAAACCAAGTTGTTTATAGCATCAACACATTAACACATCAGCACATCAGCACATTAACATTCCGCCAGCGGCGGACGGACAATAACCACGAAGATTTTACATCGCAAAAACCAAGTGGTTTATAACATTAACCCATCAGCCCATCACCCCCTAAGCTCGCCAAAGAAAAGGATACAGCAGGCGCGAGAGCACGATAACAATGATGTTGATGCTTAAAAGTCCCATTAAGTAGGGGTTTTGAACACTGTGGTCGAGTCCGTCGACGGCATTTTTTGAAAAGCGGATCAAAACCAACAGCATGGGAATGAGCACCGGAAAGCTAAGAATGGCCATGAGCGTGCCGCTATTACCGGCTTTGGAGGCAATACCTGCAACCAGTGTTAGAACCGAAGAAAAACCACAGGAACCCAGCAACAAGCCCAGAATAAACCAGGGTAAATCCTGAACCGGATTGCCAATGAGCAAGGCATACATCAGGTAACCCGAAATAGAAATGAGAAACATGAGGCCGGCATTGTAGATCATTTTCGAAAGAATCACTGCCGGAGCACCTGCCAGGGTGTAGTAATACAGTAGGCGGCCCTTACTTTCGGTAGAAAAACTTTTGGAAGTGGCATTCACTCCGGTAAAGAGCAGGATAATCCATAGTAAAGCATTCCAGGTAGGCACATCAAGCACCTGTTTAAACGAGAGGTAACACACGAAAATGGTGCTGAATACGTACAAAAACAAGCCGTTGAGCGCATACTTCTGTTTCCATTCAAGCATCACATCGCGCAAAAGCAAAAGGCGTATTTCTTTGAATAATTGCTGCATTACAAATTGTAAGTGATTCCTTTTTCGGGAATGGTGATGTGTTTAAAGCCTTTTTCGAGTAAGCGGGACTTCCAGATTGGAAGCACCTCTTTGTCGCCATGCACCAGAAAAGTATGTTTTACCAATTTTGGATTGATGCAAGAGAACGCTTCTATCATTTCATTGTAATCGCCGTGAGCACTGAATGATCCCATGACTTCGACGTGGGCGCGGCGATCGCAGAGTTCCCCAAAAATACGCACCTGTTCATCGCCGCGCGCCAGCCGATACCCCAGGGAGCCTTCTTCGCAATGACCGACAATCAATAAGGTGGTACTAATTTTACCAATGTTATTGGCGATGTGGTGTTTAATTCGTCCCGCTTCGGCCATGCCCGAAGCGGAAATGATGATAGCGGGAGTTTTCAGGTGATTGAGTTCCTTGCTTTTGCTTGCCTCACGAATGTATTGCAGTTTGTGAAAACCAAAGGGATCCGGGTCGGATTTCAAATATTCCTGTACGTTTTCGTTAAAACACTCGGGGTGATTTCGCATGATATCGGTAGCTGCTGTTGAAAGCGGGCTGTCCACAAATACGGGAATATCAGGCAAGCGCCCTTCGTTTTGCAGCCTATCGAGCGCATAAACAATTTCCTGGGTTCTTCCCACGCTGAAAGCGGGGATGATGAGTTTGCCTTTTTTCATCACACAGGTTTCAATGACCACACGAAGAAGCTCATCGATAGAACGGGTTTCTTCGTCGTGAAGCTTATCACCGTAGGTGGATTCAGTAATCAACACATCGCACTGTGGAAAAGGCTGAGGTTTGCGGATAATTCGCGGATTTTGACGTCCAATATCACCTGTAAATGTGATGCGTTTGGTTTGGCCGGCTTCATCCACCGCCAGGTGCACCATGGCAGAGCCCAGAATATGGCCGGCATCGGTAAACAACACCTTTACCCCTTCCAGAACCTCGGTTTCCGTATCGTAGGGAATGGTTCTGAAGTAGTGCAAACAATTTTGAACGTCTTCGGAATTGTAAAGTGGCTTTAGGGCTTGTTGACCACGTGCAATGCGGCGTTTGTTGAGGTAACGTATATCGCTTTCCTGAATATGCGCAGAATCCTCGAGCATAATCCGGCATAAATCCTTGGTCGCCGGCGTGCAGTAAATGGGGCCTTTATATCCTTGCGCCACCAGCGCAGGAATTAAACCTGCATGATCAATGTGTGCATGCGATAAAAGCAGCACGTCGATGCTTCGCGGATCAAAGCCAAAATGGCGGTTTAATACATCAGTATCGGTGCCGTGGCCTTGAAACAAGCCGCAGTCGAGGAGTATTTTAAACCTGTCGGTTTGAATGAGATGCTTACTGCCGGTAACAGTTTCGGCTGCGCCGTGAAATGTGATGTTCATGAGCTCAAACGTACAAAAAAGGATGCTTAGCTGAAAAACTTTACTTTTGCCCAAAATGAACACGATGAAATTAGACATTCTTGCTTTTGGAACTCATCCTGACGACATTGAACTGGGCTGTGGCGGAATGTTGATTTCGGAAATCGGAAAAGGACACCGGGTGGGTTTGGTTGATTTAACTTACGGTGAATTGGGAAGCAGGGGCACCGTTGAAATCCGCAAAGAGGAAGCTCAGCGTGCCGCCCACATAATGGGAGCTGTGATGCGCATCAATCTTGG
>Ga0169931_10001109_pt1 | contig 44237 bp, 33 predicted proteins | sample Kivu_15m_20L_FD_129675 | JGI IMG/M metagenome (GOLD analysis project Ga0169931, IMG submission 129675) | Freshwater microbial communities from Lake Kivu, Western Province, Rwanda to study Microbial Dark Matter (Phase II) - Kivu_15m_20L... | ecosystem: Environmental > Aquatic > Freshwater > Lake... | reverse complement strand
CTCAAAAGCACGCCATCGGCGGAATAGGTCTTGAAGTGGAGTCGATTGGCTTGCCCCAGGTATAGGCGCGAAGGAGCAGCAGAGGAAAAGGCTTAGAAGTAGACGGTTCATAATCTTCGAGCAAGTGCAAAAAAAAAGTCGCCCACAAAGGAACGACTTATATAATCCCATGAACATAAACCATTTCAGGGCGGAGAGGAGGGCGGCGGTTCCGAAGGATTTCCCTCAAGAACCACCGCATTAAGCCTTCTCGCGCGGGAGTGCATATCTTTACACTCCAACCATTGTAATCAGGCATGAGCCCAGGACCTATATCTTCGGGCAAACGTGATTGCCCCGCTGTAGGAATCAGAAAGCGGATTTATCGTCCCGAACGGATTCGGGACGACAAAACCCCGACAATATAATCCCATGAACATAGTCAAATCAGATGGCGGTTCTTTTGCCGCTGTTCCCCCTTTGGGTCACTTTCACAATACAAATATGCAAAGGGCAATTCCTGAGTACAAAGACAAAAAAGAAGCATTGTGAATGACAATCTATTGATTATGAACAATAATTTGTTGTATATCAATATTTTACATTATTTTTTGTGAAAATTAAAATTTTTTTTCTTTTCCATGGGTTGATTTTTTTTCGTTCAACCTGTACATCGGGTTATCCAAGGTGCTTGAAAGTGGCACAGATTGGTGAACTAAGGGACGCAACAAAGTATTTGGTTATCTTTGATTTATTCGTCAGCATAAATTCAGCATTGTGGAGCACGACCATTATCAGCGGCGGCAGGACATTGTCCATTCGGTTAAGGTAAAAGCCGGAAAACGGCGGACTTACTTCTTCGATGTGCGCCGAACCCGGGGAGACGATTTTTTCCTTACGCTCACCGAGAGTACGCGGCGAATGAGCGATGGCAGTTTTGAACGCCACAAGATTTTTCTGTATAAGGAGGATTTCAATCGGTTCCTGGCGGGTTTAGAAGATGTTGTGGCTTACATCAAAACCGAATTGATGCCCAACTATGACTATGACGAGTTTTCCCGTCGGCATGATGAATTTGAGGGGGATTTGGAATACGACGAGGATTATCCAAGGGAACAGGGTCCGCCAGATGCCGGTCCGAAACCTGGAAGTGCGGAGGATTTGACTTGGTAGTCCAGTTCCGGATACGGGAAAAGGTTTGGTGATTATTGCAATTTTTTTGGGAAGGTTCATTTCTGAATTGGCCACCGCAGCGGGTCATAGTGCGGGACCCAAATCTGCAATTGTTGGCGCTTCCAGAAAGCATTTCCCTATTTGCCTTTAGTGAAACCCTTACATCATAAGGCCAAAATACCGGCGAATCCCCCACTCCAAGGTCAGCGAAAGTAGCAATAATAGCAAGAGTAGCGGCATACTCAAAAGCGTTCGGCTTTTTCGCTCAGAGACGATGACGGGTTTAAGGGAAGCGGCGGACCGAATCTCCCGGGCTAAGTCATTCAAGGCGTTGGCATGGAAAAACCGTCCCCCACTTTCCGCGCTAATCACCCGCAAAAGGTTGTGATCGGCGGTCAAGCGAGCGAATTCTAACTGCAGGGGACGTACTGAAAATCGGGCTGTGGAGGTAAGTTCTTTGCCCTCGTAGCGCGTGCGGGCAGTGCAGGAATAATTTCCTACTGGCAAGCTACCCGCCTGAAGTCGATAACCTTTGCCGACTCGCCCAAACTGAAAGTTGTAGGCATTTCCATCTTCGTGTTTGAGGGAAATACTTACTTCAGGGTCATTGATTAGCTCGTAGGAGGAATTATAGAGTTCAGCATCGAGCGTAACAGGTTCATTTTCATCAAACAGCGGTTTGCTGCCGACAATCCGAAACCGCCGGTTATCGCGTTTTACGCTAAGGTATTGAATGATTTTCCCTACAAAGCCGTCGAAGGCCTCATGATTGCCATTTTGCTGGAAATCGGCTAGACGCCAGCGCCAAAGCCCATCGCCAACAAAAACGGCGCTTCGAACCGATTGCGATTCCCCGAGGGTGAGCACAGGATACTGGGTGGCAATATTTTTAATGCGCTGAAAAAGTATTGGCTGGCCAGAGGCGCGGCTCAACACATCACCGAAAGGAACCTGCAAGGGCGGGAAGCGGGAAATTTTCCGGGACCAGTCCTCCTCCCATTGGAAAAGCTGGAATCCTTCGTTCCAGACAGCTTCAGCCTCTGTTACCAGATTTTCGGAAATAGTAAATGAAATAAAAGGCTGCAGGTTATTGAGTGCGCGGAAATCGGAAGATTCCCCAACAATCCACCAAAGGGCCATGCCTTTTTGTTGCACCTGCTGCAATAAGGGGGTAATTTGGCGGCCCGGTGAAGGAACCTGGTGCATAACCAAAAGGTCGAAGGATGCCAGATCGGGAAGGGGTTCACCCAAAAGCGACGTGACAACCTCGTAGTTTGCATTTGTCTCTAAGGATTGGCGCAAGGCGGCCAAATCTGGATGTGGTGCCTGAGCCAGCAAGAGGATTTTTTGCCGGCTCTCGAGCACGGTTATGAAAAAGTCCCGGCTATTGTTCATCCGGGAAGCCTCTCCGGAAAGCGGTTCCGCTTGCAAGCGTAACTGTCTGGTACCCGGACGAGAGGCTGGAATGGCCAGGGATAAGGTCTGGAAGTAATCTTCCCGGTCCACTTTGAAATCTACCGACTTTAAGCGGGTGATGCGCTTGCCTTCCACTTCAAAAAGCGAGAGCCTGGATGACTTCCCCGCAAGTTGATGCGCCACCAAATCTACCTGCACTTCCAGTTCATCCCCTGAATAAACCAGTTCATTATGAAAGAGCCTATTGATAGCCAAATCACGCTGCCTTGCTGTATCGCCTAATCCCACGGAATAGATGGGAATGGAAAGATTTCCTGCCGGATAAATCGGATTGTTGCCTTGATTGTACAATCCGTCAGTTAGGAAAATGAGTCCCCCCAACTGGCGACCTGCAAACCGGGTGTTGAATTCCTCAAATAAACTACCCATATCGGTCGCTTTATCCGATGAGGGGCCATCGATACCCTTACGCACGGACTGACCGAAGGAATATGATTCCACCTGAAATTCGCCATCGAGGCCATCGAGTAGATTAGTCAATTGCGCCGTGAAACCAGGGTCCTTGGACTTGAGGTATTCGCCTACTGAGGCAGAGGCATCGCGTGCAACCAGCAAAACCGGTTTTTCGATTCGCTGTTGCAGACCGCGCCACAGCGGTCCGAGCAGAAGCAGGCAAATAAGAAACACCGAAATAAATCGAAGCAGGGCTAGACCAGGAATCCAGCGGCGATAACCCGCCGGTATACCATCGTGCTGAAAGTACAAGAGCGCGGTGGCAACCAAGGCGACGGCAACACACAACAAAAGGAATACTCCGTCGTATTCAAAGGCAAGCGCCTGCATAGAAAGTTTTTCCGATGGGTAAAGGTAGGGGTTGAACCACAAAAAAACTTATTTTGTTGCTAAGCCATGTATCCCTGACTATGTCAACAAATTCACTAAAAATTATCCTGGGAACCTTTTTTTGGGTCCTTTTCCTTACTCCTCGCCTGAACGCATCTTACATGTTGCTTCCTATGGATTATGAGGGTCAGAAGGACCATCTCAAAGCCTATGGGATTACCTACTGGGTATTGGAAGCAGGACAAGAGGGCTGGTGGCTGCTCAACTATCGCGGTGGCAGCTTTGCCTTTCCACATACCACCCTTTCGGAAAAGGAGTGCAAGGCGCGTGGGGTAAGCTACGAGGTCATCAGTGATGCAGCTTTCAATCAGATTTTGACAGAAATTGCTGATCCGGGCCGAAACATGGATGCCATTAAGCTGGAAAAAGCACCAAAAATAGCGGTATACACGCCAGAGTTTAATGCCTCCGGGGAGAGGATTCAGCCATGGGACGATGCAGTGACTATGGTGTTGACCTATGCAGAAATTCCATACGAGACTGTATATGACCGGGAGGTAACGCAGGGAAAGCTAGCGGCTTATGACTGGTTGCATTTGCACCATGAGGATTTCACCGGACAATACGGCAAATTTTACCGCAGCTACTCCGCCTTCCCATGGTACCGGGAAAATCAGCGGCGCATGGAAAATCTGGCTAAAGAACTTGGGTTTCCCAAGGTTTCCACGATGAAACTTGCCGTGGTAAAGAAAATCAGGGAGTTTGTAGGTGGTGGTGGATTTATGTTTGCCATGTGTTCCGCAACCGACACTTACGACATCGCCCTGGCTGCTGACGGGGTGGACATCTGCGATCAGATTTACGACGGCGACAAGGCTGATCCCCAAGCTCAGTCAAAGCTTAATTTCGACAACACCTTTGCATTCAGTCAGTTCCGGCTTTCGGATAATCCCATGGAATACGAGTACTCCACGATTGACGTGGCACCGGAGCGGCCCATGCCTGCCGAACAGGATTATTTCAATCTTTTTGAGTTTTCGGCGAAATGGGATCCTGTTCCTACCATGCTCACTCAGAATCATACCCGATTGGTCAAGGGATTTATGGGACAGACCACTGCTTTTCAGCAGGCGTACATCAAGTCCAACGTACTTATTCTTGGGAACAACAAGCCTTATCAGGAGGCCAGATACATTCACGGCATCTTCGGGCAGGGGTTCTGGACCTTTTATGGCGGCCATGATCCGGAGGATTACCGCCACCATGTCAATGATCCAGAGACCGATTTAAGCCTCCATCCAAATTCTCCGGGGTACCGACTCATTTTAAATAACATCCTCTTTCCTGCTGCCAAGAAAAAGGAACGAAAAACCTAACGTATATGACCTCAGCGCGTAAGTTGGCCATTTGGCAAACCATCACGGGCATTTCCCTGCTCATCCTTGCCTTCTTGGCTGGAGCTTCCTGGATAGCGCGTGAAGATGCTGCCGCACCGGAGGCCGTTCAGGAATCACCCCGGGTGGATGGCAATACGGTCCTTACGCAGGGAGAATTATCTACTATTCAGCTGTTTGAAAAAGCTGCGCCGGGCGTCTGTTTCATCACAACCTCCAATCTGCGGGAAAACTTCTGGACCCGGGACATTTCAGAAATTAAAAGTGGGACAGGCTCCGGATTTGTCTGGAACAGGATGGGACATATTGTGACGAATTACCATGTGATTGAGGGTGCAGACAAGGCCACGGTGACTCTGGCAGACCAGAGCAACTGGCCGGCTGAATTGGTAGGAAGTGCACCTGAAAAAGACCTGGCGGTATTGAAAATCAAAGCCCCAGCGGAAAAGTTAAATCCTATTCCTGTGGGTGTTTCGGAGAATCTACGCGTTGGTCAATCCGTATTTGCCATTGGTAATCCATTCGGATTAGATCAAACGTTAACTACAGGGGTGGTGAGTGCCTTAGGTCGGGAGATTCAGTCAAGAGCCGGGGTACCGATTCGCGACGCTATCCAGACCGATGCGGCAATTAATCCAGGTAATTCGGGAGGGCCACTGCTAGACTCCGGAGGTAAGCTCATCGGGGTGAATACCGCTATTTTTAGTCCCTCAGGAGCCTCGGCAGGCATTGGATTTTCTATCCCTGTTGATGCGGTGCGATGGGTAGTGCCTGAATTGATTCGCTACGGAAAAATCCAGCGGCCTTCGCTTGGAGTTGAATTAGCCAGCAATGATATTGTTTCACGTTATGGTTTGCAGGGGCCTCTGGTCCTTAATGTCCCGTCGGGCAGTGAGGCTGAGCGGAGCGGTATCCAGCCAACGCGGCGAAATCGCTATGGCGAAATTGTTTTAGGGGATATTGTCGTGGGGATTGATGGCGAGCCGGTTCGAAATAATGGGGACTTATATTTGCTCTTAGAAAAACGGCAAGCCGGGGACGCGGTGGAGGTGGAGTTGCTGCGAAACCAACGTAAGCTAAAAGTCAGGCTAATGCTTACAGAAGGCAATTAATCATCTATGTTGGAATTGTTTGTGGCTACCCTCGGGTCAGTCTTTTCCATTGTTAATCCGCTAGGGGCAGTACCGGTTTACTTGGCGATGACGCCGGAGTACACCATTCGGGAACGCAATCGAACGGCGCGGATGACAGCCATTTACTTCGTGCTCATCTTGAGTGTTTTTTTTCTGGCCGGCACGTACATCCTTGGCTTTTTTGGCATAAGCATCGGGGCTATGCGCATTGCGGGAGGATTGGTCATTATGAGTTCGGGATACACCCTATTGACGGGTAGTATTGCGAAGAGTGGCGCTACTTCGCGCAAGTTGACGGCGGAGGGACTGGCAAAAGACGACATATCTTTCACCCCGATGGCTATGCCCTTGTTGTCAGGGCCAGGCTCGATTTCGCTGCTAATCACCTGGTTTGACGATTATCCTCTATGGTGGCAGCGTGCCATTATCTTGGGGGTTTTGTTTGTTATGGGAGTCCTGGTTTACTACATCCTCCGCTTTGCACCAGTGTTGTATAAGGTATTGGGAGAAGCTGGGCTACGAGCCCTTTCTAGAATTATGGGATTTATCGTAATGTCGATTGGGGTACAGTTTATTTTGGGGGGAATTTCAAAAATCTTTTGATTCATCAGGAATCGAGGAATCTGGATTTAATCGTGACCCATCAGGATAGCGATGCACCATCGTGTGTCAATCAAATACATTTTGTCCGCGGAGGGAACGCATTGCCGTGGATTGTTCCATTTGGGGAATCCATTTCCAAGGCAAGGATTTAATCCCATTGGAAATGAACGGCAATACGTGGAAAGTGTCCGAAATTGGTTTACCTTTTATCGGGTTTCTGTCGAAATACTCCTACATTAACGGGTAAATGACAGATTCAAGACAAATGGATAGATGATGTGGAAAACATTGAGTGAATTTCTTCTTTTCCGTGTTGCCGGCTTCCGAATAGTGGGTGAAATACCGGCTGACCTAAAAAAGTATTTAGTTATAGCGGCACCGCATACGTCTTGGTTGGATTTCCCGCTCGGCCTGCTGATTCGTTCTATCATTCAGCGAGATATTCGTTTCATTGGAAAAGAATCTTTGTTCAAGGGACCTTTCGGCCTTTTGTTTCACGCCTTGGGAGGGTATCCGGTTAATCGGGAACAACGGTCCAATATGGTGGACACCATGGTTGAAATTTTTTCCTTGCATGACCAATTTGCCATTGCCATTTCCCCTGAAGGAACACGTAAGCGGGTGGATAAATTCAAAACCGGATTCTATCATATAGCCAAAGGAGCGGGTATTCCCATCGTGATGGTCCAGTTTGACTTTGAGCACCGAAAGGTAGTCATTGCCGAACCTTTTTATCCTACAGCAGATAAGGACCGTGATCTAGCATTCATATGGCAGTATTTTAAAGGAGTCAAAGGCAAGGTACCTGATTATAGTATATTGTAGGTAATGGTTCCAAAGCAGGGGGATTGCGTTAAATGTAGTTCATGCAATAATTCAGTTTGGGTGCTTAGGCAAAAATGACCCTCAAATTAGAGGGCACTAATGGAAGGAAATTCAGGCCAAAATTCATAGCCAAGAAGGCTAAAGATGCCATTAGGGAAGTCAAGTCCTGCACAAAATGTCGATGAAGCTCAACAAGTTCCTGCCCAAATCAGCATGATGCAGCGAGAATGATTCCTTGGTGCTAAATCGAAGATGTTATTAGGGTAAATACGTTTGGAAGCCTGCTGAGAGATCTGGTAAAGCCCAACATTGAAAATCAAGCGCCTATTAAGGTCGGAAAATGAATAAAAGCAAATGTTAGGGCCAGGAAATCCATTGGAGGCGAAGCATCATGCGTCGTTACAAAAGTTGCAGGCACCCTGAATTGGAAAGGAATGGTACCTATGGAATAATGAAGGCATGTGCCGGTTTAAGGGGGTCCATATTATCTGATGCTGGTTTAATTCATTTCGGATTGAAAAAACTGGTTGATTTCCCGTGCTGCATCACGACCCTCAGCGATTGCCCAAACCACAAGGGATTGGCCTCTTCGCATATCCCCGGCTGCAAAGACCCCGGGGATTGACGTGGCGAACCCGGTAGTCTTCACATTTCCCCGCTCGTCCAGCACCACACCTAAATCCTGCAAGAGTCCCTCGTGCCGGGGATGCATAAAACCCATTGCTAAGAGCACTAAATCGCAAGGAATCCGACGTTCCGACCCTACCTTTCTTGTAAAATCAAACCGGTTTTCCCCTTGAACGGGACCCCAGATCACCTCCGACAGATGGATGGCACAAACGTCACCTGAGGCATTGAGTTCGAAAGATTCGGTGCGAACTGCCCATTCTCTGGCACACCCCTCTTCATGGGAGGAACTCGTCCGCAAAATCAAGGGCCAGTTGGGCCAGGAATCAGCACTGCACTCTGCAGGGGGCTTTGCCAGCAGTTCAAGCTGGGTCACTGAGGCAGCCCGATGACGATTGGAAGTACCCACGCAGTCGGCCCCGGTATCTCCCCCTCCAATGACCACCACATGCTTTCCTGTGGCCAAGATGACCGATTCTGGAGGAATAGGCTCACCAGCCACCCGCCGATTATTTTGCTCGAGAAAAGCCATTGCCGGGTGGATACCCCCACCCTGTCGCCCGGGAACGGGCAGGTCGCGATACACAGTGGATCCGCCGGTGAGGAGCACCGCGTCGAAATCGCGACGAAGCGCTCCAACAGAAATATCGACACCGGCCTCGACTCCTGTCCGAAATCGGATACCTTCTGCTTCCATTAGTGCCAGTCTCCTCTCCAGCACCCATTTTTCTAGTTTGAAATCGGGAATACCGTAGCGAAGAAGACCCCCCACCTTGTCATTGCGCTCAAATAGGGTGACACTATGGCCGTATCGATTGAGTTCTGCAGCTGCAGCAAGTCCTGCCGGACCTGATCCGATGACAGCCACTTTGCGCCCGCTGCGGAAAGCAGGTGCTTTGGGCCGAATATACCCGCGATCGAAAGCTATTTCAGCAATGGACTTCTCGATATGTTCGATGGCTACGGGTTGCTGATTGATCCCCAAAACGCAGGCTGCCTCGCAGGGGGCTGGACAAATACGGCCAGTGAATTCAGGAAACGGGTTAGTTCCAGAAAGAAGCTGGAAAGCTTCTTGCCAATCCGCTCGATACACCGCATCATTGAATTCAGGGATGACATTGCCAAGCGGACAACCAGCGTGGCAGAAAGGCACTCCACAATCCATACATCGGGCCGCCTGATTTCTGGTTTTCTCCTCGGGAAATGCCGCAGGTATTTCGTGGTAATCCTGCAAGCGCTCCTCCGGAAGGCGTGAAGCGGGAAGTTCCCGCCCATAGGTCATAAAGCCTTTGGGATTTGCCATATATCAGGAAATTCAGGGTGTCGCTGCGGCGACAGTCAGCTCGAGCCGGCGATTGCGGCTCTGCAGTGCCTGGCGGTAATCGGAGGGCATGACCTTACAGAAGGCATTGCGCTCGTGCTCCCAGGCATCGAGCAACCCGCCGGTAAATGGGGACCGGGTATAGTGGTAGTGATTAACCAACAGGGTGTGCAGCATTTCCAAGTCATAGGTATCCAGCGTCTCGAGGTCCACCATTTCGCGATTGAGATTCTCTGCAAAGGTCCCCTCCTGGTTGTAGACATAGGCCACTCCACCGCTCATGCCCGCCGCAAAATTCCGTCCCGTCGCCCCAAGGACAACCACCATGCCGCCGGTCATGTATTCGCAGCCATGGTCGCCGATGCCTTCCACCACTGCCGTCATTCCGGAGTTTCGCACGGCAAAACGCTCGCCGGCACACCCGAGAATATAAGCTTCACCTGCGGTAGCGCCGTAGAATGCTACATTGCCAATGATGATATTCTCTCGAGCCAAAAAACGAGACCGCGCATCGGGTACTACAACCAGTCGACCACCTGAAAGACCTTTACCGAAATAATCGTTGGCTTCACCCTCCAGTCGAAAGTGCAGGCCTCGGGCTCCGAAAGCCCCAAAACTCTGCCCGGCCGAACCCTTAAAGGTGAACCGGATACTTCCCTCCGGCAAGCCAGCCCCCTTGTATCGGCAGGAAATCGCATAGGACAACATGGTGCCTGTAGCCCGGTCCGTATTGCGGATGGGAAACGTGGCTCGCACGGATTCGCCTCGATCCAGCGCTGGCCTTGCTGCTTCGATTAACCGGTGATCCAATACCCCATCCAGGCCATGATCCTGGGGTACCCGTTTGAACTGTCCCACTGACTCGTCGGCCGGTTCCTTGTAGAGAATAGGGCTGAGATCTAGGTGAGCGTATTTCCAATGTTGAACTTCCTGCTTCAGTTTGAGCATTTCCACCCTACCCACCATCTCGTGGATGGTACGAAAACCCAAGGAAGCCATTATTTCCCGAAGATCCTCGGCGAGAAAACGGAAGAATTGGATGACATGCTCAGGTTTTCCGGTAAATCGCTTCCGAAGCTCGGGGTCCTGGGTCGCAATACCAACTGGGCAGGTATTTACATGGCATTTGCGCATAAGGATGCAACCTTCCGCCACTAGAGCAGCGGTGGCTACCCCCCATTCTTCGGCACCCAGTAAGGTAGCTATGGCGATATCTCGCCCCGTGCGAAGTTGTCCGTCAGTCTGCAGCACCACCCTGTCACGAAGTTTGTTCTTAACTAGGGTCTGATGAGATTCGGCCAGACCAAGTTCCCAAGGCAATCCGGCGTGGCGGATGGAAGTTAGCGGCGATGCCCCGGTGCCCCCATCGTGACCCGAGATAAGAATGGCGTCGGCATGGGCCTTGGCCACGCCCGAGGCAATGATACCGACCCCTGCTTTGGAGACCAACTTCACGTTGATTCGTGCGCTCGGATTGGCATTTTTCAAATCGAAGATAAGTTGTGCCAAATCTTCGATGGAGTAAATATCGTGATGGGGAGGCGGGGAAATGAGGCCTACTCCCGGCGTCGAGTGCCGCACCCGGCCAATCCAGTCGTCAACCTTATGCCCGGGCAACTGGCCGCCTTCGCCAGGTTTGGCCCCTTGCGCCATTTTTATTTGCAATTCGTCGGCCTGGGACAGGTAGAAGCTTGTTACGCCAAATCGGCCAGAAGCTACCTGCTTGATTGCTGAGCGCTCCCAGTCGCCGTTTTCCTTAGGGTCAAAACGCAACTCATCCTCGCCACCCTCGCCGGAATTGGATTTCCCTCCGATACGGTTCATGGCAATGGCTATTGTCGTGTGGGCTTCATGGGAAATGGATCCGAAAGACATTGCACCGGTGGCAAAGCGCCGCAGGATATTCGCCACGGGTTCCACCTCCTCCAGCGGCACAGGATTTCCTCGTCGAAAGGTGAGCAGGCCCCGAAGCGTCAGAGCCTGCTCGCTTTGCTCGTTTATAAGGTCGGCATATTTTCTGTAGGCGGCTGCATCGCCGTTGCGAGAGGCCAGCTGGAGGAAATGGATGGATTTGGGATTGAATAAGTGGGCCTCCCCATTGACCTTCCACTGGTAAATACCCCCTGAGTCCAATTGATTATTCGCGCCATAATCTTCAGGAAAGGCTCGTTGCCGGCGCCCCCCGATTTCCCGGGCGATGCCATCGAATCCAATACCCTCGATTCGGGAAATGGCGCCGTGGAAGCATTTAGAAACCACCTCCTCGGAAAGCCCCAGGATTTCAAAGATTTGCGCTCCCTGATACGATTGCAGCGTGGAAATACCAATTTTTGACATTATCTTCAGGATTCCCTTATCCACTGCTTTTTTGTAGCTATACACCACCTCTTCCACCGTGTCCTTTCCCTTTAGTTTGCCCTGGCTATGGAGGTCTGCCAGGCTGGCGAGAGCGAGGTAGGGATTGACTGCTGAGGCACCAAAGCCGAGAAGTGTGGCAAAATGGTGAACCTCCCAGGCATCCCCCACCTCAGCTACCAGGGAAGTAGCGCCGCGCAGGCCCTCACGGACCAAGTGGTGATGGATAGCCCCAATCGCCAGGAGTGAGGGAATAGGGGCCTGAAACGCATCGGCATTGCGGTCGGAGAGAATCAGAATGGTGAAGCCGTTGCGAACCATATCTTCCGCCACCGCGCAAATATGGTCGATAGCCGCCTTGAGGCGACCGGCCTGCCCATCGGCTTTGAAGACAAGGTCCACCACCCCCGATTTAAACGAGCGTACAGCGACATCGCGCACCTTGGCCAGGTCCGAATTGGACAGGACCGGACTTTCCAGGTGGATGAACTGCGCGCGCTGTGGCACCAGGTCGAGATGCGGCGGTTCGCCCCCAAGCATGGCGAAAAGGGACATCACGGAACGCTCTCGAATAGGATCGATAGGCGGATTGGTTACTTGTGCAAAGAGCTGTTTGAAATAGTTGGACAGGTGCTGCGCCTTGTGTGAAAGCACGGCCAAAGGGGTATCTGATCCCATAGAACCCAAAGATTCCTGGCCCTCCAGGGCCATGGGAAGCAGAATGACCTGGATATCCTCCCGGGAATAACCATGCAGCAATTGCTGGCGAAGGAGGGTTTTTCCGTCCATGGCATAGGAAACCGGGGCCGAAAGCTGCAGGTCATTAAGGGTTATCTTGTGGTCATCGATCCACTGGCGGTAGGGAAAGCGACCGCAGATAATTTCCTTTAATTCCTCATCACCGATAACCCGGTGCTCTTCTAAGTCAGCAATGAGCATTTTGCCCGGTTGCAGTCGTCCTTTGCGGATGACCAGGCCCTCATCCACTGGTAGAGCGCCAGCCTCAGATGCAACTACCAGGGTACTGTCTTCAAGCAAGCAATACCTGGCGGGACGAAGCCCGTTTCGGTCCAGGGTTGCCCCCACCAAGATGCCATCGGTAAAGCAAATGGATGCCGGACCATCCCAGGGTTCGGAGATGGTGCGGTGGTATTCATAGAAAGCCCTTTTAGCATCCTCCATGGCCTGGTCTTCCTGATAAGCCTCTGGAATCATTGTCATGAGGGCATGGGGAAGGGAAAATCCGGACAACACGAGGTACTCAAGTACATTATCGAAGTTGCCAGAATCGGACAAGCTTTGCCCGCAAATGGGCTTCAGTTTATCCAACTCCCAGGGTGAGAACACGGCCGAGCGCAGTTCTTTTTCCCGAGAGCGCCACCAGTTGATATTTCCAGTAATGGTATTGATTTCACCGTTATGGGCGATGTAGCGAAATGGCTGCGCCAATTTCCAGCGGGGAACCGTGTTGGTTGAGAACCGGGAATGAACCAAGGCAATGGCGCTCGTAAGCCGCTCATCCTGAAGGTCAGGATAATAGCCTCGAAGCTGATAGGTTGTTAGTTGTCCCTTGTAAATAAGGGTTTTGTAGGAGAACGACGGCAAATAAAATGTATCAGCCGTTTGGGGATACGTGTGATGGATGTTGTGTGTGGCAAACTTTCGCAACACGTAAAGTTTACGCTCAAGGGTTAGCCTGTCGAGCGATACTTTCGATGCGACGAATACCTGCTCAATCCAGGGTTCTACAGCCAGGGCGGAGGCCCCCAGCCCATCATTGCAGGTTGGAACCTTTCGGTAGCCCAGGCATTGGAAGCCGCATTCGTCAATATAATCGTCGAGCAGTACCCGGCATTGGTCCCTTAGGATGCGGTCGGCTGGAAAAAAAATCATACCCACACCGTAACACCCAAAGGGCGGTAGATCAAAATCAAGCTCTTTGGACTGAATGACTAGAAAATCGTGTGGAACCTGAAGGAGTATACCTGCACCGTCACCAGTATTTGGCTCGCAGCCGCATGCCCCCCGATGCTCCATGTTTTCCAGCATGGTGAGAGCGTGCCGGACGAGCTCGTGCGATTTTTCGCCGTTGAGCCGGGCGATAAGGCCAGTGCCACAAGCATCGCTTTCTGCTTGCGGGGTGTATAGACTCTTCGTTAATTCGGTCATCAAACGATTATACTGCGTGAAATATAGACCATACCGCTGCCAATCTTACTTGGATTTTAACAGGTCCATTACCTTTTAAAACCATGATTTCCAATACCCAAGCAAAAGCCAAGGAAAGGATTTGAAATTGCCGAAAAGAAGGAAAAGAAAGATTTTGCAGGAATGGCAAAATCCATAAATTTTAATTTTTTTAATTTTAATCGTAACAGAATATTGTTTCGCAATAAATTTTAATGGCTAGTGCACAGAAATCCAATGGGATACCCAGGAATGTTTTCTACTTTAGCTTTCATGAGACGAAGAATCTTTTGCTTACCGCTCACATTCGCTTTGTTGGCATCTTGCCAAGTAGCGCGTCGAACAGAACCGGCAGATAAGGCTTTATTTGAAGGGCAATCCTGGACACTAGAAAGGAAGATTCACACCATGGCCTTCGGTTCCTGCAATCGAGAAGATTTGCCGCAAGACATCTGGGATCAAATTGGTATGCACAAACCGGAGATTTGGGTTTGGCTTGGTGACAATATCTATGGCGACAGTGAGGACATGGACGTCTTAAAGGCCAAGTACCTGCGTCAGAAACAATCTCCGGCGTACACCAGCTTCCGCAGGCGCACCTTGATTACCGGCATTTGGGATGACCACGACTACGGGGTAAATGACGGGGGGAAGGAGTACCCATATCGGGAGCAAAGCAAGGAGCTCATGCTGGATTTCCTGGATGTTCCGCAGCAGGAGGTGGTGCGTCGGCGCGAGGGAGCCTATCAGGCATACATGCTGGGACCACCGGGTAAACGGATAAAGTTGTTGCTACTAGATTCCAGATATTTCCGCGACACCCTAGAGGCATCGCGAATCCCGGGTAAGCGCTACGAGCGCAATGAAACAGGGGACATTCTTGGAGAGGCTCAGTGGACTTGGTTGCGGGCGGAGTTAACGGACAGTCCCGCCGATTGCCATATTATTGCCAATGGGATACAAGTTATTCCAGCGGAGCAAGGATTTGAAAAATGGGATAATTTCCCTGTAGCCCGCCGGCGCCTTCTTGATTTACTAGCCGAGACGCGGCCAAATCGGCCAGTACTCCTTAGCGGCGATCGGCACATTGCCGAATACAGTCGATTAAGGTGGGGGGCTGCTGATTTGCCGGAGGTAACCAGTAGCGGCCTCACGCATACCTGGAGTCGGGTGCAGGAGGAGGCAAATCGGCACAGGGTAGGTAGGATGGTGGTCAGTAAAAATTTTGGTCTGCTTCATTTCGACTGGGCCAAAGGCAGGATTTGGTTTGAAATTCGGGATGAGGAAAACCGGGTTCAGCTCACCGAAACCCTTTGGGGGGATTGACAGAAGGCATAAAGGGGAGATTATGCAGGGAGCTGAGTATCCTGCGGATACACCACCCCAATTTGCCGGCGTATTTCGTCCATCTGCCGCATTAGCTTTAAGCTTAGCTTGTGGGAAGCCACCATGCTGCTTATCCTCCCAGCTGCCAGACATTTTTCCGCTTCCAGCACTTGATAGTGGTAGCCGAAACCTTCCCTTGGGCAGCGAACTTCCTGGCTACCTAATCCTGGCTTAGTCCATGTAAAACCAGGAAAGTCAATCCAGCGGGCAGGAATGTGAATACTTCCTTTGTCCCCGTGTATGCAGGCTTCGGTTGGGGTATCGCTTCGAAGTGAAGCATGAATCTGGGCCATACCCCCACATGGAAAGCTCAATTGCACCATGCATTCATCATCGATCCCCTCCGGGGTCAGCGAGCCCTGTGCTAGGATGCGCTCAGGTGTACCTAGGCAAACATTGGCAAGGAGTAAGGGATAGATTCCGATATCCAACAAGCTGCCTCCTCCCAAAAGAGGATTAAACAGGCGGCTGTCTGGTTGCCGCGGGGTATAAAATCCGAAATCGGCCCGCACCGTATGCACCTTACCAAGTTCCCCTTCGTAAAGCAATCGCTGGATTTGCTGAATGGCGGGAAGGAATAATGTCCAAAGGGCCTCCATGAAGAAGCACCCCTTGTTGGCGGCGAGAGTCAGCAGCGACTCCAACTGGGGAGCATTGAGGCAGGCCGGTTTTTCGCAAAGCACCGAAACATTTCGGTCGAGGCAAGCCCGGGCCAGATCGTAGTGCATGGCATGTGGCGCTGCAATATAGGCGATGTCGGGACGCACCTTATCGAGCATTTCCACATAGTCCCCAAAGGCTTGGGGAATGCCAAACCGGTCTGCAAAGGCCTGTGCCCGCGCCAGATTGGAGCTGCCTACCCCCAGTAATCTATCCCCATCAAGCAACGCCAGGTCGGCTGCAAACTTCTGGGCAATACGCCCGGGCGCCAAGATGCCCCACCGAAAAATACGCATCTGAAATATGTAGAATTTATAAATATAAGCTTTTAAGTTATATCCACATTCAAAAAAAATGTAATTCGTATGCTTTTCCGCAAGGTAAAATGAATACCTTTGAAAAACGATGACGAAAACGCCAAGAAAGAATGCCCTAAGGGACGTTTTTGCCCAATCCCTGGATCGGCCGGTTGCCCAATGGCTGGCTGAATTCGGGGATTCGTTCCACCATCCCTGCCTCCTCCTGGCAGCCGGACAGGATTTACCCCAGCCTCTGGCAGAGCAGCTACTCGACGATTTGATGGCACAACAATGCCCTGATGGTCGCCTGCCTCTCCTTCAGGATGGGAAAGACACGTTGCTGGCATGTGCTCCGGTGCATGCGGCATTGGTTTGGGGATATGCCCGCACCTTATCCGACCGCAAGCAGATGCGGCGTTTTGTCAACCGGTATTTCGACGGCCTGTTAGCCTGGCATCGCTTTTGGTATTCCCATCGAGATCTGGATGAAGATGGACTGGTATCCGTTTTCCATCCGGAAGAATCCCTTTGGCCTCAGGCCAGTTCTTGGGACGCCCCCATGGCAGCCTGGCTTACAAGGCGAGGGATTACCGAGAAGGACGGAGCTAAAGCCTTATTAGATCGTCAGGGGTTTTTATTGTCCCGTGACGATGGAGAAGCTGCTTCCGAATGGTCAGTAAAAGATGTGGTCCTCAATGGGCTTTTAAGTTGGTCCAATGCGGCCCTGATGGCCATGGGCAACCTGGTGCGCAAAACCACCGTGGGAGAAATCTTAGCATGGCATGAACTGGCAACATATAGCATCAATGAGCATTTATGGGATTCGGAATACGGCCTCTACCTTAGTTTGGACCGAATAAGCGGAAAGCGGCCTTTGGTTGGCAGCATTGGTGGTTTTTTGCCTTTGCTGGCTGGAAATCCAGATCAGGATCAGGCTGAGGCAATGGTTCGATCCCTTAGACTAAATTTCGAGCATCCCGATCATTTTCGTCTGGTCTCTAATTCGTTATACGCTGCCGCCACCCAACCGGAGGAATTGGAACGGGGACCGGTTTCCCTGATAGCCAACTGGATGTTGTTTCAGGGTCTGGCGAGATTTGACTTTGTTGCTTATGCGAATTTGCTCAAGAAGGATACCCTGGCACTAGTAGCTGACTATGGCTACTACCTCCACTACCGTTCGCAGCGTGATGAGGGGAATATGGGAGGGCTTGGCCGGGGAAATCATCCCCTTGCCATGGCGGTGATCCTGCAGATGCAGCGTGCGCAGGTCATGGATTATCACGAAAAATAGGAAGGGCAGGGTCATATGACACGCGTGCCTTTTTCGGGTAGGGAGAGAGTGAATTGGCGGATGATTTCCGGTAAATCCTGAAATCGGTATCCAGGTTTTCCGATGCGAAGTGCTAGTTCCGGATTGCGGCCTCGGAATAGGAGTATCAGTTTGCGCCGATAGCTGATTCGGGTAAGCCGAATAGGTTTCCCCATGGACTGGAAATCGAGGTAGTACTCTAGCGAAGGATAGGCAACTGGGCGCAGGGTCCCATCGAAATCGCTAATCCAACGGGTTGTCAGGTCGGGACTTTGGAAAAGAGATACCCCTTTTTCACGAAAAAGAAGCTGGAGGAAAAGCCAATTCCGCCCGTCAAATTTGCTTTCAAAAAACAGGGCATCCTTAGCATTCCGATAAAAAAAGCCACGAATCATCCGGGGATGATAGGTATAAAGGGTACCAAAATCGTTCATGAAAAGAAGGGAGTGGTTCCCGTTGACATCAATAATTTCCCCGATTTGTCCGGTGAGTTGGTGGTGGTTCAGGGTGAGGACAAATCCCGGAAAAAGCCCATTTCCGGAGAAGGGCAGCAAGGCTGGAGGCGTTGCACGCCCCAGTACAGCCAAACAAAGCAGGAATGGAACGCAGTTCATCCCCCATTTTATTCCTTCAAAGATAAGGTTTTCCTTTTTGTCGGGTGTAGGGCCCTCTTCCCAGGTTCATAAAGCCTCCCTATATTGGCGAAATTTTAGCCGTGTCGAAACAAATCGTCCGCATCAATCTCTGGTCCAGCCCACGCAATGTAAGTACGGCTTTCCTATACGCTTTTGGGGAGCGGCCTGATGTGGAGGCGTTTGATGAACCGCTTTACGCCCATTACCTCACCCATGCCCAAGCTGGGGATCGGCATCCGGCAAGGGAGGCCATTTTGGCTAGCCAGTTGCACGACGGTGCCGCAGTGGTGGAGCAATTAGTTCTCGGTCCCTCCTCGAAGGACATTTTATTTTTCAAACAAATGACCCATCATCTGGTCGATATGGACTGGTCATTTATGACACAGACACGAAACCTGTTGTTCATCCGCAATCCCCGGGAAATCATTGCATCCTATGCCAAGGTCATCCCCCTCCCAACCCTGGACGATATCGGCATTGCCTTGCAGGTGAAACTGCTCCAATACTTGCAGGAGCGGGAGGCCTTAACAGCGGTCATTGACGCGGCTGATTTACTTCGGAATCCGGGCCGGATGCTGGAAGCGATTTGTGCGGCTTGCGGCATTCCCTATCTTCCCCAGATGCTTCACTGGAAATCGGGGCCAAAGCCCTATGATGGGGTCTGGGCTCCGCACTGGTATGCAGAGGTACACCGGTCTGAAGGATTTCGGCCCTACACCGAACGGGAGTTTCCGCTTGCAGACCATTTGGAGGAGTTGGCCGCCACCTGTGTCCCTTACCATGCCAAACTTATGGCGCAACGACTGCGCGTATAGCCCAGCACCAATATCAAAAAACGATGTTACAGACTTACAATCCGGCCAATCAGCACATCCAGGTATTCGTAGGTGACCGCCTTTATCCCCGGCAGGAGGCCCGCGTATCGGTTTTTGATAGTTCCGTGCAGGGGGGGGATGCCGTCTGGGAAGGACTACGGGTTTACAATGGCAGGATTTTTAGCCTGGACAAGCATTTGGAACGGCTTGAACTTTCGGCATTTGCCCTGGATTTTCAGCAAATCCCGAATCAGGATTTCATCCGGGATGCCATATTCGCCACGCTGCGGGCCAATGGCATGCGGGATAGCACCCATATCCGGCTGACGCTTACCCGAGGAGAAAAGGTCACTTCGGGTATGGATCCCCGGCTCAATACGATGGGGTGTACATTGATTGTATTGGCCGAGTGGAAGGTCCCGGTATTTCCTCCGTTTATACGGATGGTGACCACGGCCATTCGGCGCAATTCCCCCTTATTCCTTGACTCCAAGATTCACCACAACAATTTGCTCAACAATATTTTGGCCAAGATTGAGGCCAATCATGCCGGTGTGGACGAGGGACTCATGTTGGACCAGCATGGTTTTGTTTCCGAGGCCAATAGCGTCAATGTGTTTTTGGTCAGGCAAGGAGAGGTACAAACCCCCTTCGCCGATAATTGCCTGCCTGGCATCACCCGCGGGCACGTGTTGGATATATGCCGTGACCTGGGCATACCCAGTCGGGAAAAAAACCTTTCCCTCACCGAGTTTTATCATGCCGACGAGGTTTTCTGCACGGGAACCATGGGGGAACTCACCAGAGTAAGTGCCATTGACGGGCGAGCCATTCGAAATCGCTCGGGTCAGCCAATTCTTGAGGCCCTGCAGGCAGCCTTTCGCAGGAAAACGGAAACAGAGGGTACAAGCCTTCCTTTCTAATTAGGGCTTGGTCAGGCAGCCATTCGGCTAGTGAATACAACACGGAAAACCAGGGCCAACAGGATGATGCTACCCCCGAGCATAGCAAAGGAGCCTGGTGTTTCCCCATATCCCACCCAGACCCAAACCGGATTGAGGACAGGTTCCAACATGGCGACCAAGGAACTTTCCAGTGCAGTCACCTCCTTAAGGCCCCTGGTAAATAGTATATATCCCAAGCCAATCTGGACCAGACCAAGAAAGGCCAGAATTCCCCAGTCTTGCCATCCGGGAGTCGGGCCGGCCAGGGCAAGTGGTGCACCGGCCAAGACAACCCAAACATTTCCCCAAAAAATCGATGCTTCCTGATGTTGGGGAAGATTTTTACGCTGGGTGAGCATCATACCGGCCAGCGCCATACCGGATAGAAGCGAAAGGATATTCCCAAGCAGACCTCCCGCTGAAAAGTCATCTATGAAAAAAAGGCCCATACCCCCCAGGCAGAGGATGGCGGTAAACAGATTGGCCTGGGAGATCCGGTACCGGAATAACCAAGGCTCCAAGATGATTAGATAGATTGGGGCTGTGTACTGAAGGAAAATGGCATTGGCTGCAGTGGTCAATTTCGTAGCAAAGACGAAGGAGCCTACGAGAAAAGCATAAAAGCAAGACGCGAGGAAAATGCCCTGGGTGAGGATAAAAACCTTGCGGCGAAAGACCACCAAAAATAAAAGAGCAGCGAAACCGGCACGAATCGCCATGATGGAAGCAGGCGGCAGGGCTGCCCATTTGATGAGCAATCCGCCGGTGCTCCACAATAGGGCTGCTAGGGCTATAGAACCAAGACCGGCGCGGTGGCGCAGCACGGCCTCAGCGCCCGTTCCCACGGTACAGTTTCCTAGCAGCATCCTCGTACTTATCCCCTTTGGCCCAGGTAGGGGTAAAGGGTGCATCGGCAATCAGGCGTGCCAGGTGGGCGAAAGTTTGGGAAAACCGCAAGAGGTAGGCTTTATCCACGGAAGCTGCCTCGTCAGCAACGGTGTGGTAGTATCGGGCGATTTGATCGTCGAAAGCGTCGAAGCCAGGAGAAAACGTCAGTGCGGGCACCCCTTTTTCGGCGAAGGAAACATTGTCTGAGCGGTCAAAGAGATTTTGCTCAGGGGCCGGATCTTTGTAAATCTCCAATTTACACCGGCGGGCCGCGAGGGCGATGAGGTTGTCCGTACCGGTTCGGCCCCAGCCCAAGACGGACACATGGCGGGTGGAATTGTATCCGGCTCCGTCGGTATTGAGATTGAAAACCGTATGATGCAAGGGAACAAGCGGATTTCCTGCATAGTATTTGCTACCCAGTAGCCCGATTTCTTCGCCGGTGACGGCCAGAAAAATAATGGAGCGTGCAGGTCGTTTCTTTGCCAAATTAGCGGCGGCATGGAGGAGAGCGGTAGTTCCAAAAGCATTATCTCGTGCCCCATTAAATATAGAGTCCGAAGCAGAAACCTGACCGCCGCGGCTGCCGGCCCCTACGTGGTCGAAGTGGGCAGAGAGCAGCACATACTCCTTCTTAAGGGTGGGATGGGAACCCTCCACGATACCAATAACATTGCGGGAGGGTTTTGGGGTTACCGTGCTCCCGGCGGAAGAAAGAGAGGCCGACATAGTCGTTTTGTCGGCGATGAGCCCTTTGCGGATTAGGTCATTTTTATCTTTGACCCAGCCGTATATCAGGTTATTTTGATGGGAAAAGCTGCCGTCGTCGATTTGCAAGGATTCACCGCCAAAGTACCGGGTGAAGAAAGGCCAAGGCGTGCTAAGTTGGTAGAGTTCAAGAAGGGCGGCGGCTCCTTTTTTCAAGGCCAAGTCCCGCTTTCGACGAGAGACCTCCAAGATGGCTCTGGGATTCGTATTCCCGGGCGCACCGGGCAGGACAATCACTACTTTACCACTTACGTCAAGGCCGTCATAATCGCTGGTCCCTGCCTCAGCATCCTCTAGACCATGGCGAGCGAATACGACGGGGGCTTGTTGCAGGGAGCCCTTACCACTTAGGATAAGGCAATCGGCCCCTGGCTGGAAAGTGACACCCTGCAGGCTAAACTGGTAGGTTTCGGAGGGTCGGACGGCGACAAAGGGAATTTCCTGAAAAAAGGATGTCAGGCCCGGGGCATAAGAAAGGCCTGCCTGGCTGAACACCTTGGCAATGTAGGCTGCGGCCTCATCATTTCCGGGTTCTCCAGTCCGACGACCCATGCGGGCATCTGCAGAGAGGTATTCTAGGTAAGTGGACGTTCGGCCACCATCGGATTTGCGCTCAGGTTGAGCCTGGATTTCAACGAGGGAAAGGATAAAAAGAAGCGAAAGGATATAGTGCATGGCAAGTTTTATTTTTGGAGTATATCGGCCAGATTGGCTGGAGAATAGTGGAGAGATTTTAGCGTTTTCCGGTCAGATAGTCTGAAAACCAAGTATTTGTCACCCGAAGGCTCCACGATACTTTCCACCCCTTTGTTTTGCAAATAGTGCGCTTGGGTTTGTTGTGCCTCTTCAAGGTTGTTGCAGGACTTACTCATATTGGAGCGTTGAACCTCATCGAAAAGCAATTTAAACCGATCTCCAAGGCCGAATTCCAGGACAGCCCCGATGAGGACATATTGCAGGTCGCAAAGCGCATCGGCTACCGCCACGATATCCTTGGCAGCAACCGCCTCCTCCAGCTCCTCTAACTCTTCGCGAAGCAGGGAAAGGCGCAATGTACAGCGTTCAGCATTCGGTATAGCCGGAACTTGAGGCACCGGGTGTCCGAAAGTATGGTGGAATGCGGCAACCTGATTGAGAACATCCAGTTTTTCCATGATTTAACCAATAGCGTGAATTAATTTATGGATATGGTCATTTTTGCCAAACATAACGAGAATATCATCTTTTTCAAACTGAAAGCCGGGTAGGATGACCCCCTGGCAGCGGTATTCCTCTGCTGATTCCGTGCGGGATATGACGACGATTTCTTTACGGATGACCGAGATGATATTGACGGCAAAGCGGCCTCGAATATCTAGGTCTAGCAGTTTGCGGCCAATCATCCACGATGGGATTGGTGTTTCTGTAACCGAGTGGACGGCGTCGATGAAAAGCATTTCCTTGCCTAGATTGAACGTGAGGCGGTGGGCAAGTTGTTGAGCCGCCTCCTTTTCCGGGTGGACGATATCCATGATGCCCATGGCAGCCAGAATATACTCATGGGTCTTTGAAAGTGACCGACAGATGATGTGTTCTATACCCAGGCTCTTTAGGATGCCCACAGTCATTAGGGAAGCACCCTCATTTTCGCCAATAGCCACGATGACCCGGTTGGTATCTTTCAGCGGAAGGGTAAGCATGCCTTTCTGGTTGGTCGAATCAATGATGAAAGTCATTTCAAGAGCGTCCTTCAGCCTGGTTACCCGGTCGCGATCGGCATCCACACCGATAACCTGATGGCCTCGTCGGGTAAGATCAAGTGCCAGTTCTGATCCGAAAATACCCAGACCGATAATCATTATTTTACTTTGTGCCATATAAAAAGGATATCAGGTGATGAGCACATTCTCCCTGGGAAAGCCATACACTGGTGGTTCTCGACGTGCCAACAGTCCTCCCAAAATGGAAAATAATCCAATCCTGCCAAGAAACATGAGGAGGATGAGTACTGCCTTCCCGAATTCCGACATGGCTGGCGTAATACCCAGACTAAGTCCTACAGTGCTGAACGCCGAGAAGGATTCAAAACAAATGGCGAGAAAGGATTTGTCCGAGTCGGTCAGGGAGAGCACCAAGATACCCAAACTAATAGCAAGCAGGGAGAGCACGATGATGGCAAAAGCCCGATGAACTGACTGCGGGTCGATTTCCCGGTTAGCCACATATTGTTTTTCTCTTCCGGTCAGGGTATGCCAGATATTGAGCAGGGCAATGGCCAGGGTGCTTGTTTTTATACCCCCTCCGGTAGAAGCTGGGGAAGCACCTACCCACATGAGGAGGAGAGTGAGAAAGATTGTCGGCAGGCTTAGGGCAGTCATATCCACTAGATTAAATCCGGCCGTTCTCGGCGTAACCGATCCGAAGAAGGCGACGACGCTCTTGCCCCAAAGGCTAGGATGTTCCTGCAGGACAGGGCGATGCCACTCGGCAAGCAGGAAAAATGCCCATCCGAAAAGGAGCAATGAGCCGCTGGTGAAGATCACCAGGTGGGCATTGAGTGAAAGCCTTACCTTTCGAATATGGTCGGTATAATCCCGCCTTAACCATACAGCCTTGAGCCGCTGCCAGCGGTATCGAAAGAAATCGGATATGTTAAAATGGATAATATAACCCAGGCCTCCAAAAATGATGAGTAATGCCAGAACGAGGTGAATCGAATACCGAAAACGCAACAGGGGGTCGTGCAGATTGTCCCCAAGCAGTGAAAACCCTGCATTGCAGAATGCGGACACCGCATGGAAAAGAGAAAAAAAAAGGCGATCCCCGAGGCTGTTGCCTTCCGGAAGTGGTGGGAGATTCCACCAGATAATCAACGCCCCGATGCATTCTATGGTCAGGACAAATGTCACCACTTTGCGTGCCAGTCCTAAGAGATCCGCAAAATGATCAGCCCCTAAAAAATCCCCCAGATAGGTATTCTCCCGGTAGGTGGTCTCAGCTTTGAAAAAAGAGGCGAAAAAAGCCGTGAGAACCATAATACTTAATCCTCCTAGCTGAATCAACATGAGGATTACAACTTGCCCAAAAGGGGTAAATACTTTCCCTGTATCAAAAAGAGTCAGCCCGGTCACACTGACAGCACTCGTAGCGGTGAAGGCAGCATCCAACCAGCTTATTGATCCTCGGGTGGATTCTGGCACCATGAGAAGGCAGGTGCCGAAGAGGATCAAAAAAAAGAAGGTAGCAGCAAGTAAGATTGGCGGGCTAATGCTCTTGCGGGCATAAAGTATTTCACTAAGGCGAACACCTTCCCTAGCCATAAGAAATAAAGTATGGATAACAAAGAGCGAAAAGACCTCCCGCACCGCCAGATGAAAAGCTGAACCCCGGAGCCAAGATGCAAGGGGCAGAACAAGGATAGCCAAAGGAAGCAAACCAACCGCCAGGGGTAGCCATTTCCTTCCAGGGGGGAAGGCCTGAAAATCCTTCCAAACCACCCGCAGAGAAGCTAGTGCAAGGAGGGGATATATCGTTACGGTCCAGTGTCGCATCCAGGGTGGAGGACCAAAGCCAATGTCCCAAACTAAAAAAGCCAGGGTGAGCAAGGTGAGCAGGGAAGAACCTGGGATAGACATGCAATGGCAGCCGGCAGCTCGCGCAAAATTAGGGAATGCCGTTAGGTATTCAAAATGGTGAGCCAGGGCAAGGAGGGAATTTACTGGAAAAATCCGCCTGCTGAAGCCTGGTCGTTATGCGAGCCGCTTTTCGCCAGTCTGTTTCCCAGCGACGAAGAAGGGCTGCCCTTTCTTTTTCCACCAATTTAAGCAGGTCGGTGTTTACTTGTTGCTGAAAGGCACCTGTCAGGCAGCGAAGGTCGTTTCTATCGCGGGTAAGGACCTCTTGAACGCTCCCGGTTATCGTGTCATCCCCTTCCGATAAGGCAAGCAATTGGTCGAGGTAACTTATCGTTTGGTCGAGGCAACTCAGCACAGGATACCAGCCTTTGGCGAAGGCGGCGAATTGACTGTACAAGGAATCGACGACCTTTTTTTCATCAAACCATGCCTGAGTTTCCAGCCATTGGGGACAGGAGGCACAGGCGGGATAGCGCTGCTCTATCAGGGCGATGCCTTCATCGAGAGGCAAGGGTTTTGGATCTGACGCCTCCCTAGAAAAAACTATCTGGGCAAAATCCCTTTCCCATTCCGCACGAAGCAGCCCGGCCCGGCGAAAAGATGGCAAGGCCTCCACCTCAGAGGGCAACAAGCCATTGATCCTTGCCCCTTCTAGTTGTTTAAAGTAAAAGTCAAGTCGCTCTATGTCGGCATATTGGCTCTCGGCCGACCGGGCTTTGGGAGCAGGGTTTGGCAAGGCCCCTGAGAGCAGGCGGGCAACATCGCGGCAAAGGGTCAGGATTTCCCCCTGGAACCAAAGGTCAGATTCCGTCTGCAACTGGACATAGAGGGTGCGGTATTTTTCTCTTAGGCCGCCATCTAAGAAGTTCAGGCGGTGCATTGCCGCTTGGATGGTCATTGACCGCTGGTAGTGTGCATCGACGGCACGCGCCAGGGCCAGGCGATTGGGATGGCGCGAGAGGTTGGCTTGTTGAAACGCATCCAGGTGCCTTTTCACATCGAGGGTAAGGGATAGGGCAGCGAGGAATTCACCCTCCACCTCCTTTTTCTGCGGATCACGGATATGCTTAAGATCGGATGATTTTCGCTGCAGGTAAGCACTACTCAGGGTCAGTGCTGAATGGTCTGCCCCGTATTCGGAGCGAGATTGGAGTACAAGAAGATATGGAGCCGCGGTTCTGGGAATTTTGGCCTGAAAATCTTCTGCTCGGACGGGTTGCAAATGCTGAAAAAACCTCGATTTAGGAGGAGTTTCCACGTCCCAGTGAATTCGGTAAAGGGAAGCACTCACCCATTTTTCCCGATAGCTGCTGCTCGTTTGGGCAGTAAGCAAGGGGACATAGAATTCACTGACCATACGCACAGGATCGTCCATTTTCTCCAGCGAGCGCAGGCCACGGTCCACTTGGGGCATAATCTGGCGAGTCAGCGCAGTGAAGGGGCCTGCCAGACTCAGACTAAGCAGGTTATTAGCCGTACGACCCAGATCGGCGGAAATTCGCGCCGTTTTTTCCCAAAATTCTCGGCTCTCATTGCTTTTTATAGACTCAAAGACCATTCTAGCGGCAATGTCCCCCTTGCGCAACTCTTCGTCTGGAATATTTTCAAGCACGCGTCCCCCGTAGGCAAGAATGCGCGAGGAAAGGGCGGCATCTCGGGTATCGTGGACCATGAGTGGGATTGTAAGGGAAGCCGAAGGGTCGAGAGGATGGCGGACCCCAGCTGCCAAGTACATATAGCGGGGATAATCCCCTTTTCGCACACCTGCTTCCCTTTTTTCGCCCCTTTCAAGGTCTTCCCCTGAAAAAACCCTGGCCAACATGGCAGGATTTACCAGGAAGAGGTAAGCAGAATGAAGATTTTCATCAGGGGAAGCCGGAAGGGAGGAAGTCCAGGTTTCGATGCGTGTTGCGATGATGCTGTGTTGGGCATGGCTGGCCAGGCAGCCGAGAAGGAGGGCGGTAAACATCCAGCTAAGTCGGTTCATGGGAAAAGATTTGCCCCTTAATACGCATCTTTGAAACGAAATATTGAAAGAGTCTGCAAAATCCTGGCTGACCAGAGCATACCCCCATGCGAGAGATTGCCATCCTTGACGGAAATACCTTGAATCCTGGCGATTTGGCCTGGGACTGCATCCGGGCCTTTGGAAAGGTCCGTCTTTATTCGAGGACGAGTCTGGAGCAATTGCACAATCATATCGGTGAGGCAGAAATTGTGTTGGTCAATAAGGTCAGGCTTGGCGCTGACATCCTGGCGCGTGCTCCAAGGCTTCGCTGCATTTGCGTGACTGCTACGGGTTACAATAATATTGATTTGGAAGAAGCAGCCCGCCGGGGCATTGTGGTCTTAAATGCGCGCGGCTACGGCACCCATTCCGTTGCCCAGCATGTTTTTGCCATGGTGCTGCACCTTACCAATCAGGTAGCCCTCCATCATGCTTCCGTTATCCGAGGTGATTGGGGAGAGCAGCCCGATTTTTGTTATTGGCACACTCCATTGCAGTGCCTGGAGGGAAAAGTCATGGGCATTCTGGGATTTGGTGCCATCGGGCAGGCGGTTGGACACCTTGCAATCGCCTTTGGCATGCAAGTCCTTGTTTGCACCCGGAAAAGTCGGGATTTACCGTTGGGGGTGAAACAGGCATCAGATTTTGGTGAATTGCTCGCATGCAGTGATGTATTGAGCCTCCACGTCCCGCTCACGGTGGCGACGCGGGGGATAATGAACCGAGAAACCCTGCAGCTTATGAAAAAGGGTTCCATCCTGGTCAACACGGCAAGGGGCGAGTTGGTAGACGAGCAAGATTTGGCAAAGGCCCTGGCTTCGGGGCGACCCGCCTATGCCGCGCTGGATGTACTGGGGCAGGAGCCTCCAAAGTCAGGTTCGCCGCTTTTTGAGGTTCCAAACTGTGTATTGACACCCCATATTGCCTGGGCCACATGGCAAGCTCGGGAGCGACTCTTGCAAATGACCGTTTCGAATATTCAGGATTTTCTCCTGGGGAAATGGGAGAACAATCTGGCTCAGGTAGTCAGGGAGGACCCTTAAACCAAAATATCACAACTTCGATACGAAAGGTTGCCTGAAAGGATTATCTTTGCGCAGTTTTTCTCAAAATTTTATCGTAAAAACCAAGGAATTATGCAAGGCAAAGGGATAATCAGGTTTTTCCTGGTGTTGATGGTGCTGGTTACACTGATTCAGTTCCTCTTCACCTTGCCGACCACGAACGTGGAGCGGGCTGCGGAAGCCTATGCAGAGGCTGCAAGCCGGAACATGTCAGGCAAGATGAAGGAGGAGGTCTATAAGGGACGTCGGATTGCCTATTTAGACTCCATGTCATCGGAGGAGGTACTCAAAATACCCATGCTCAAGGCCTACAACTATCAGGAGCTGAAGAGTCAACAACTGGCGCTTGGTTTGGATTTGAAAGGAGGTATGAGCGTATTGTTGCAGGTAAATCTTCGCGATTTCCTGGTAGCCTTATCCAATGACAGTAAAGATCCAGCTTTTCAGGCGGCGCTGGATCAGGCTAGTCGGGAACAGATAAATTCTCAGACCGATTTTGTAACCCTTTTCACTGAGGCGTATACGAAGAACGACCGCAGGCTAGCACCCTTATTTTCTTCCTCGGAGATTTTGCGGGATCAGATAAGTTTTGGTTCCAGCAATGCCCAGGTCACTGCTTTATTGCGGGAAAAAGCGGGGGAAACCGTTGATTTAACCTTCAAGTTGCTCAAGGAACGTATTGACCGCTTGGGAGTTATGCAGCCCAACGTGTCATTAGACCCTAGCCGGGATTTGATTCTGGTGGAACTGCCAGGTATTGACAATCCGGAGCGGGCGCGGAATTTCCTTCAGGCGGCTGCAAAACTGGAATTTTGGGATGTTTTCCGTGTCACAGATCCCGTCAATCCCAATCGGCCAGGCAGTGAATCCATCCAAAAAGCCATTGCGGATGCCAACGCTGAACTGGCAAAGACCATTGGAGGCGGGGAGTTGAAGAAAGAAATCCTGCGCATCGATACCACTTATGCCACAGACGCTGATGGTAATCAGGACCGGAAGAAAATAGCTAAACTGGACACTTTATTCAGTCCTGTGAATATTGCCAGCGGACCGCTCTTTGAAAACCTCTCCTTAAACGCCGGAGGGGAATTCGGCATGTCTGTCATCGGGGTAGCGGAGCGCAACAAAAAAGGAATCGTGGATACCTTGCTCAGCCGGCCCGAAGTTCGGGGTAGGATACCTAGAGAACTATTTTTTCATTGGGCCCGCGATCCTATCACCAATACCCAGACGGGGGAGGTGACCGACCTATTTATGCTCTATGCCATACGGAAACAGGTGGCAGATGCGCCGGTATCTGGCGACAGGGTGGTTGCAGCTGCTGCCGAACCCGATCCCATAACCCAGGAAACTGGAGTCACCTTGCGCATGGACAAAAACGGTGCCAAAGCCTGGGCCGAAATGACTACCCGTGCAGCACAGGACAACAAACGCCAGGTTGCAATTCTGTTAGATGATGAGGTGGTATCGGCACCCAGTGTCAACGAGCCCATCACAGGCGGAAACACGCAGATCACCGGCAATTTCAGTATTCAGGAAGCGCAGGATTTGGCGAATATTTTGGAGATAGGCAAGTTGCCTGCTGAAACAAAAATAATTTCGGAAGCCTTAGTTGGGCCTTCCTTAGGTAAAGAGAACATTTCCAAGAGTGTCAACTCCCTGGTTTTCGGTTTTTTAACCGTTATGGCATTCATGATGCTTTACTTCAGTTCGGCAGGCATCATGTCAGTCATTTCCCTATTTTTAAACGTCTTCTTCATATTTGGTACCCTAGCTTCCTTTGGTACGGTACTAACCCTGCCAGGTATTGCGGGCATTGTACTTACCATTGGCATGGCTGTGGATGCCAACGTGATTATTTACGAGCGGATAAAGGAGGAGCTTGCTGAGGGTAAATCGTTGCTAACTGCGATTTCTGAAGGCTTTAGGCAATCCTATTCCGCAATTATTGACTCCAACGTCACGACCCTGCTTTCTGCTTTCATGTTGTCCTACTTTGGCTTGGGTCCCATAAAGGGATTTGCCGTGGTACTGATTATCGGCGTGTTAAGTTCCATGTTCACCGCCGTGTTGGTTAGCCGATTACTCATAGATTGGTGGACGGCTAAGGGCAGGCGACTTTCCTTTTCCAATAAGATCAGCAAAAGGACATTTTCTTCTCTTCAGTTCAACTGGATGGGAAATAGGAAAAAGGCCTATATATTTTCCGGGATACTTATGGTGTTAAGTATGCTTTCCATCTTATTCCGGGGTTTTGAATTTGGTGTGGATTTCAAAGGCGGTTATTCATACAACATCCAGTTTTCCAGCAATGTCAATCCGGATGTTCTGCGAAAATCCCTGACTTCGGCATTCGAAGGAAATACCCCCATTGTCAAATCAATTGATTCGGAAAATTCGCTCAATGTGGTGACCAGTTACCTGGTGGATAGTGGGGATGAGGAAGCGGCTGAAAAGGTTTTGCAGCGGCTATTTGAGGGGGTTAATGACGTAACTGGCGGCAAGTTGACGCTAGAGAATTTTCGCAATCCGGAAAGTTCTGGCACGCGAGTAGTTAGTTCCAGTCAGGTAGGGCCTACCGTAGCGGAGGATATTAAAGAAAGTTCATTTGAGGCAGCCTTATTTGCCCTCATCCTTATATTCCTTTACCTATTTGTGCGCTTTAGCAATTGGCAGTACAGCGCCGGGGCGATCATTGCCTTGTTTCACGATACCTTGATAACCCTAGGTGTCTTTTCGATGTTTCACGGCATCTTGCCCTTCAGTATGGAGATAGACCAAGCCTTCATTGCTGCCATTCTGACGGTCATCGGTTACTCCATCAACGATACGGTGGTGGTATTCGACCGCATCCGGGAAATGATGGGCATCTACAGCAAGCGGTCCCGTTTGGACATTGTCAATAAGGCCATCAACAATACCTTGAGTCGAACCACATTGACTTCCTTGACAACCCTTTTTGTGGTTACCATCCTGTTCCTATTCGGCGGTACAAGTATCAAAGGATTTGCGTTTGCCATCCTATTTGGTATTACGATTGGCACCTATTCCTCTATCTTCATCGCCTCGCCAATTATGTTGGATTTGATGAAGAGAGAGGAAACCGGCAAAGGGTAAATTTTCGTTTTTATTCCTTCACAAAAGGCGATCCTGATTGCAGTGGTCGCCTTTTCTGTTTATATTCCACCAGAAAACAAATGGAACTTCCGGGGTGTTTTCGGTTCAGATTTAAATTCGCTACCATTCGGCATGGACAAACTCCTGGTCCTCCTTCTCCTCGTCCCGATAACATGGGGCTGCATCTACACGGAAAAAATCCGCGACGGCAAGACGGCTTATGCCCGCAAGCAGTATACGGTTGCTGACCAGATGCTTCGAGCTGAGCTAAAGAAGGTTCGCACGGGATCTGACCGGGGGATTCTGGCCTATTTTCTGGCGGAAACTGCCTTGCAGCTTGGTCGGACTGACCAGGCTGCCGAATATTTCCGTCTTTCCTACGACAATGGTTATGGCCCGGAAGCCCTCAAAGGGCTGGCTTATGCCCTGAAGCAGGCGGAACAATATCCCGAAGCAATTCAAACCTTTCGTGAACTCAGCATTGAAATTGGAAGCCCTTACGAGTACCGCAAGGACATCACCCACTGCGAACTGGCCCAGCAATGGAAAAAGGAGCCTTACAAAGATTTCCGCGTGGAGCCCCTTCCCGTTAATTCCGCTTTTGCTGATTATGCGCCGGTGCTTCTGGACAAGAACACCCTGCTCTTTACCTCTGACCGACCTACGGCGACTGGAGAAGTTACCTATTTATGGACGGGTTCAGGATTTACCGATGTGTTTGCTGCCGATTTGGAAACCGGAGTTGCTTCACCCTGGCGTGAAGGGGTAAATACTGTGGCACACGAGGGGACACTCACCATGAACGCCGCGCGCACCAAGGCCGTATTCACGCGATGCGAAGGAGGTCGGAGAGAAGACGCATTTTGCCGCTTATTTGTCATGGAGCGGGTGGGATCAGGGGCTTGGAGTCCTGCAGTACCCGTATTCCCCGATCTCCGCGAGGTCAATGTGGGGCATCCGGCGCTTTCCACCGATGGCAGGTATATGTTATTCAGTGCCCGGTCTGCCGAAGGCTGGGGGGGCTTCGATTTATATGGCTCCCAGCTTTTGGACAACGGCAACTGGACGGAGCCCAGCCTGCTGAGTCGGCAGGTGAATACCCCCGGCAATGAGCAATTCCCTGTATTGGATGGCGATACCCTGTATTTCAGTTCGGACTTTCACGCGAGCATGGGCGGGTTGGACATCTTCAAGAGTTACCGGTTGGAAAGTGGCGAGTGGTCACCCCCCGTCAATATGAAAAGTCCTGTGAATTCCGGTGCAGATGATTTCGGGTTCTATATCATCCACCCTGTTAAAGGACTTCCCTACGGCTATTTCACTTCCAACCGGGAAGGGGGCAGTGGGCGGGAGGATATCTACCAGTTCGCCTTGTTGCCACCTGACCCAAGAAGGGAAGAAGCAGAGCGCAAGAAGCGGGAAGCGGAAAAACTGGCCGCGGTACCTCTTCAGTATTTCCTGGATGTCATAGTCCTTGAGAAAATTTTTGCCGAACCTGGTAATCCAAACTCCCCGCTCCTGGGAAGGAAGCCGCTTGACTCAGCCCAAATAACCACCATGGTAAGTGGCAACGATCAGCGGTTTTTTACAGACAGTACCGGTAAGGTGCGCCTGCCTATTCAACCAGACACCCGATGGGAATTTATTGCCGGCCGAGAGGGTTATCTGAACAATACCGCTTCCTTTAACGCTGCTGGCCTGCGGGCTTCTCCAACTGCTCCCGTGCTGGTTGTGGAACTGGAAATTGTGTTGGACAAAATTTACCGGAATACGGAAATTATTCTGGAAGATATATTTTACGACTTAGACAAATGGGATATCCGGACCGACGCCCGACCTACCTTGGACAAATTGGCCAATACGCTAAAGATTAATCCACAAATTCGAATTCAGCTGGGGTCCCATACCGATTGTCGGGGGAATGAAGCCTACAATCAAGTCCTTTCCCAACGCAGGGCCCAATCGGCCATAGAATACCTGATTGGCAAGGGTATCCAGCCAGGGCGTATGGTGGCCCGGGGCTATGGGGAGACCGAGCCGGCAGCCACCTGCGTATGTTCGCGGTGTACCGAAGAGGAACACCAGCAAAACAGGCGGACAACGTTTAAGATTATCGACTGACCCAAGGTGGAGCCAATAGCCTGAAATACTTACTTCAGAACGATATTGACCATTCGCTTCGGCACCACAACTACCCGTGACACGGTCTGCCCCTCTGTCCATTTCTTCACGGCGTCCAAGGATAGAGCAAGGTCTCTAATTTCCTGCTCCCCAGCCTCCTGGGCAATAGAAAGGTTTGCCCTAAGTTTTCCGTTGATGGACACGGGATATTCAATTATCTCCTCTTCCAGGTAAGCTGGTTCAAGATCTGGAAATGGGGCGTGGTGCACCGAACCTTGACCGCCAGAAAGATGCCATAGTTCCTCACTCAGAAAGGGGGCAAAAGGGGCAAGAAGCCGAAGGAAGGGCAGCAGGACAACCTTGGAGCGACAACCCATCCTCTGCCAATCGTTGACCGCAATCATAAAGGCACTCACGCAAGTATTGAAGGAGAAGCGTTCGATGTCGTCCTGTACCCGCCGGATCGTGGTATGCAACACTTTAAGAGCCTCCCGAGATCCTGCTTCCTCAACGGGCAGGAAATTTCCTTCGCTATCAATAAAGAGGAACCAAACTTTTCTCAAAAATTTATACACCCCGTCGATACCTTTGGTATCCCAAGGCTTTGCTTGTTCCACGGGGCCTAGAAACATTTCGTAAAGCCGAAAGCAGTCTGCCCCGTATCTGGAAACCACGTCGTCCGGATTGATGACGTTATACAGCGATTTAGACATTTTACCAACCTCCGAGTGAGTGATAAGTCGAAAGGTTCCCTTTCCCTGCTGCTGACCAGCCTGAATGACACCCTCGGACGCTTCAAAACGGGCATCGGCAAATTCAGGTCTCCAGGCGATGAAGTCGGCAATTCCTTGGGCATCGAGATGAGATCCCTGCATATTGCCATAATCGCGAACATAGTCCACCAGCACGGGAATCCGAGTAAAGGCAATACCCTGCTCTTCCTTCTCCTTTACCATGCTGGCACAGACGAAGCAACTCTTGCCATCTACCTTTTCCCGTTGCAAGTACACCGACTCCACAACACCCTGGATCATACCCTGATTAATCAACTTGCGGTAGGGTTCCGGGGTGGGAACTTTCCCCAGATCGTAGAGGAATTTGTGCCAAAATCGGCTGTACATCAGATGACCGACGGCGTGTTCGGTCCCACCGACGTAGAGATCCACATCCTGCCAGTACCATAGCGCATCCTTTCCGGCAAATGCCTCGGCATTGCGCGGATCCATGTAGCGAAGAAAATACCAGGAAGAACCAGCAAATCCGGGCATGGTATCTGTTTCCCGGGTGTACCCTTCGGGAAGTTCCACCCAATTACGGGCTCTGGCCAAGGGAGACACGGCACCCGAGGCGGGCTGAAAATCTTCGAGGAACGGGAGTTCCAGGGGCAATGCTGACTCTTCGAGAGGTAGGGCTACCCCTTCCTTGTCATAGATGATGGGAAAAGGTTCCCCCCAATACCGTTGCCGGCTGTAGATGGCATCGCGCAGTTTGTAATTGACCTGCCGGGTGCCAAGTTGGCGCTTCTCGATTTCTTGAAGCATGTATTCAATGGCATCGGGCACTTCCATGCCATCCAGGATTTCGGAGTTCACCATTATGCCCAGTTTATCGTGCCGGGTGGCGCCGGGATAGCCCGACTTGTCGATAACGTCTATGATTTCCAATCCGAATTTCAGGGCGAATAGGTTATCGCGATCATCATCACTGGGGACAGCCATGATGGCACCGGTGCCATAATCTTTTAGTACGTACTCGCCTATGTAGATGGGAATCCGCTTACCATTGAACGGATTGAGGGCATAGGAGCCAAGGAATTCTCCAGTAACGACCCGCACGTCGGCCATGCGCTCCCGTTCTGATCGGCCCTGGACGTAGGCCAGATAGTCCGCAACAGCAACCTTTTGTTCGGGGGTGGTCAGGCCCCCGACCAGCTCATGCTCGGGAGCAAGTACCATGAAAGTAACTCCAAAAAGCGTATCGGGCCGCGTGGTGAAAATCTCAAGCCGTTCACTCCGTCCATCGATAGGAAAGAACATGCGAGCGCCCTCCGATTTACCAATCCAGTTGGACTGCATTTTTTTCATGGCGTCCGAAAATGCGAGGGTCTGCAGATCTTCGAGCAGCCTCTCTGCATAGGCTGTGATGCGCAGTGACCATTGCATCATAGGCTTTTTCTCTACGGGAAATCCTCCCCGTTCGGATAAACCGTCCTTTACCTCATCGTTTGCAAGCACAGTACCCAGGCCCTCGCACCAATTGACGTAGGTGACCTTTCGATAAGCTAATCGAAAGTTCATGAGCAAATCCTGGCGATGTACCCGCGACATAGCCTTCCAGTCGGAAGCAGCAAACGGTTCAAAGTCACTGTGTGCGGCGGTTATCCCGGAGCTGCCATATTGGGCGAAGTGACCTTCGAGATCCTTTATTGGCCGGGCCTGCTGCTTACCACTGTCGTAATAGTGGTGAAACAAGCGCAGGAAAATCCATTGAGTCCAACGATAGTAGGTAGGATCGGAAGTCTGGACCTCCCGGGACCAGTCGAAACTAAATCCCAGATTATCCAGCTGGTTCCGGTAGCGCTCGATATTCCTGGCGGTAGAGATAGCTGGTTGGACCCCAGTTTGGATAGCATACTGTTCCGCAGGTAATCCGAAAGCATCGTATCCCATAGGATGAAGCACATTGAAACCCTTCATGCGCTTGTACCGGGCGAAAATATCGGAGGCAATGTATCCCAGAGGGTGGCCTACGTGTAAGCCAGCACCCGAGGGATAAGGGAACATGTCAAGCACATAAAACTTCGGTTTTGCTGTGTCATTGGCGACCTTATACGTCTTGTTTTCCTCCCACCACCGTTTCCACCGGGTCTCGATAACCGAAAAATCATATTCCATTTTCCCTAATTATTGGCGGGCAAAAATAGCCAAAAAGAGGCTTACAAGAAGAGGTTTGCCCCAGGAAAGCCAAAATTTGAGGTTATTTGGCTTACCTTTGATAAGATTATTTTGTCCTGAATCCAAATCTTCTCCTATGCTGCAATTCCTCTTCAAGTTGGTGGCTATGGTGGTCATCCTCCTCTTGGCCTACAACTATTTTTTGGGTAATGAAGAGGAGAAAGCTGGCTCCCGAAAGATTATTAGCGAAGTCATCCAATTAGGTAAATCTTCCTGGGATTTACTCAAGGCAGAAAAGCAGAAGCTTGAAAATGGGAAATACGACAAGGTCCTTGACAAAGTAAGCGGCTTGCTGGACGGGCTGGAAAAATCAGTAGACCAAAAAGGTGATACCTCTATTCGCGAACGCTATGAATCCCTAACCCGGGAGCGGGACAAGCTGCTGGAAGCAGAGAAAGCCTTGGCTGAGAAAAAAGATAAGACCAGTGCCGACAGTTCGGAAGCGGAGGCACAGCGGTTAAGTCGTCTCAAAATGCTTTTGTCGGAAACAGAGGCCCTTATGAAGTCTCTTGAAAATCGCTGAGAAAATCGCCATGAAGGTAGCAACTCCCCTACCCGGACAGGGAAAGTTTGGTTCCAAACCCAACTACTTTTCTGCATTGGTCAGTATCACGCTGATCCTCTTCCTGCTTGAGATTGCCGGATTTTTTCTCCTGCACACCCGCCACCTGATTTCCTTCTACAAAGAAAACCTGCAACTCATCGTTGAAATACGCGAGGGAACCGGAGAGGAGGAAGTTGAAAAACTGGGGGCCTGGTTGTCCCGGCAAGTGTACTGCAAACCAACCAGTGTGAGGCATATCGATAAGGAGACCGCTATGCAATGGATGCGCCATGATTTCGGCGAAGATTTCTTGAAGCTTGATCTGCCGAATCCATTCCTAGATGTTCTCACTTTCAACCTTCGGGAATCCTATCTGGAACAGAGCCGATTGCGGCAGATAAGGGCTACCTTAGAGGATATCCCCGCGGTGCGGAGTGTTTTTTTTCAGGACAGTTTTCTTCAATCCCTGCTCCGAAACATGCGTCGGATAGCCCAAGGCAGTCTGGTCCTGGGGGGAGTGTTATTGTTAATTTCAATTGTATTGATTTTCAACACATTGAAACTTGCACTTCATAGTCAACGGTTTCTAATCAAGAATATGGAGTTGGTGGGAGCAAGTTGGTCATTCATCAGCCTCCCCTTTTTACGTCGAAGTTTTATCCACGGTTTGCTTGCGGGTTTGTTAGCTACATCAGCCTTTGGGCTTTCATACATCTGGCTACAGGGCTACTTGCCCGAACTGACCGGGAACTTACCCCTTCGCGATTTATGGGTTTTGGGGATAGCCATTGTGGCCACAGGAGTATTCATCTACGTTTTCAGTACTTTTATGGTTGTCAATCGGTACCTGCAGTTGCGGGTAGATGACCTCTATTGATTACCTGCAAGCGAAATAGTTAATAAGTTATGAGCAAACCCAAAGTAAAATTTACCCGACCTGCCGCACCGCCACAGGGAAAAACTGTTCCTGCAGTTCCTTTTAAGCAGAAGCCTTCCCCTGGGGCCATTAAGGCAAGGACCCAGGCACCTCCTGCGGAAATGCTGTTTACGCGAAACCATTTTATCTGGATGGGAGTCGGTATCCTGCTGATCGCGCTGGGATTGGTTCTCATGTCCGGAGGCAACATGCCCAGTCCGGAGGTATGGGATGAGCATCTTATCTACAGTCCGATCCGCCTGGTGGTGGCACCTCTGCTCATAGTGGCCGGTTTGGTAGTGGAGATATTCGCGATTTTCAGGAAATGACGGCAGCATACCTGGAGGCCATCATCCTGGGTATTGTCCAGGGCCTTACAGAATTCCTGCCAGTGAGCAGCAGTGGTCATCTGGAAATCGCCCAATACCTTCTCGGGGAGCAGCAAAGTATCCAATCGGGATTGATCATGACCATTACGCTACATGCAGCCACGGCTCTTTCCACCTTGGTGGTATTCCGTAAGGAAATCGGTACAATTTTTCGAGGGCTCATGCAGACCCCCTGGCAGGAATCGCACCTGTTTGCGCGAAATATCGCCCTTTCGATGTTGCCCGCAGTTGGTGTAGGTTTATTCTATGAGGATGCGATAGACCAGCTTTTCGAGGGCAAGATAGTGCTGGTCAGCGCCATGCTGATTGTTACGGCGGTTTTGTTGTTCTTGGCCGATCGAGCTCCGCGGGGAAATCGAGGCATTGGCATGCGGGAGGCAATCCTTATAGGATTGGCACAGATGGTGGCCATTCTGCCGGGTATTTCCCGGTCGGGAGCCACCATTTCAACGGCGGTAATGCTACGAATCGATCGGGAAACCGCGGCCCAATTTAGTTTTCTTATGGTTATCCCACTTATTTTTGGAAAGATGGCTAAAGATTTATTGGATGGTTCTAGTACAGCGGTCGGGGTAGATATCATTCCTTTGGCGCTGGGATTTGTGGCCGCGTTTCTAACCGGGTATATTGCCTGTGCTTGGATGATTCGCATGGTGCAGCGGAGTAAACTTGGCTATTTCGCTTGGTACTGTTTGCTGGTCGGTGGCGGTATGCTTCTTTTTACAACTACTGACTGAGTAAATGGACGAGGTATCCCCCAGCCCATGGCTCCCTTCGGCAGAAATCCATTTACCTCAGGAAAATAGGATACTTGCCATAGACAAGCCACAAGGCTGGACCTCTTTTGATGTGGTCAATAAAATTCGGGGAGCGCTAAGGCGGCAATTAGGTCGAAAGCAAATCAAAGTAGGTCACTCGGGCACGCTTGACCCCATGGCCACGGGATTGTTGTTGCTGGGAACAGGTAAGTGCACCCGGGAACTAGCCGCTCTGCAGGAATTAGGCAAGGAATACGAAGGAAGCCTTCGATTCGGCATCAGCACCCCTTCTTACGACACCGATACGGCAGTGAACGGCCAGTATCCCTGGGAGCACATCACGGAGGCAAAAATCCGAGAAGCTTTGGAAACCTTTTTTTTTGGCGAAATATGGCAAGTGCCGCCCATTTATTCTGCCATCAAAGTTGGAGGACAGCCTTTATACAAGAAGGCCCGCCGAGGTGAAACCTTTGAGCCACCGCCACGAAGAGTAGTTATCTATAATTGGGAGATATTGCGCATGGAACTTCCGGATATGGATTTCCGCATAGCATGCAGCAAGGGCACCTACATACGCTCCCTGGCCCATGATTTGGGTCGGCATCTGGGATCAGGGGCCTGTCTTCACCGGTTGGTTCGCACCCGGATCGGCGCTTACTCCCTTACCGGTGCGCAGACACCCCAGGCATTTATTCAATCACTGGGTATCCACCCGTCTAATTCAGGTTCATGACAGCCAATGCCTTCGAAACGGTTGGTGTTATCGGAGCAGGAAGTTTCGGGTTAGCCATAGCTAACTTGCTGGCGCACAATACCGGAGTGCTCCTCTTTACCCGTAGGGAAGAAGTAGCTAGGGAGGTTAACACCCGGCACGCCCTGGGAAAAGTTTCCCTATCCACCTGCGTAGCGGCTACGACCGATGCTGCTGAATTGGCGGAGCGATGCACCCTGGTTTTTCCAGTGATAAGTTCCGATGCCTTTCGGCAGGTCATGCGGATGTTTGGACCGCACTTGCGCCCATCCCATTTATGTATCCACGCCACCAAGGGATTCGACATTGCCCTGACTAACGAGGACATTCAGGCCGGTAAACTGCAGAAGGACCATATCAAGACTATGAGCCAGGTAATTCGGGAGGAGACCTCCATTCGTCGAATTGGCTGCCTGGCGGGTCCGAATTTATCTTCGGAAATTATGGAGGGTCAACCTACGGCAACGGTTATTGGAAGTCCCTATGATGAAGTTTTCCTTGCTGCAAAAAAGGTTTTAAGTAGTGACCGGTTTCATGTATTTGGCAACAATGATTTACTGGGAGCTGAATTTGCCGGAGGGCTTAAAAATATCTACGCCCTTGGGGCTGGATTGGTTGCGGGCAAGGGATTAGGAAAAAATATCCAATCCATGCTGCTTTCCAGGGGGCTTATGGAAATGATTTATTTGGGCAAGACCTTCGGGGCTGGTGTTCGCACCTTTTTGGGGACGGCTGGCATTGGCGATTTGATTGCTACGGGCACCAGCGAGAACAGCCGCAATTACAGTTTTGGTATTCGTCTGGGCAAGGGAGGAGACATGGCCACCCTGCTGGCTGAAACCCCCGAGCTTGCCGAAGGAGTTCGAACACTCTTTATTTTCCATCATCTTTCCCAGAAAATCAAGTTGCGCTTGCCCATCACCCGAATGCTATACCAGGTGATTTACGAGCAAATGGATTTCGCAGATGCCTTGAATTTCCTCATTACCTACCCATACAATGTCGACGTAGACATTACCCTTTAGGACGGGAAAGCAGCCGGCAAATGCAAAAATTATGAAGCGACAGGGCATTACCGGGACCTTGATTTTATACTTTGGTGTGGTACTGGGTTTCATCAACAGCACGCTATTATTTCCCAAACTGTTGGGTGCTGATATTTTTGGATTCGTTCAGACCCTTTCATTCACCAATAATCTGCTGATTACACTAGTCCTACTCGGGCTACCTGGAGCAGTCATTCGTTTTTACCCCTATTTCCGAGAGGAAAAGCGGAGCCGCGACGCCTTTTTTACGCTGGTGATGCTTCTTGGAGGAATGGCCATTGTTGGAGGGGGGATTCTCTTGTACCTATTCAAATGGGAGCTCATCGGGCTAATCCGCGATCCGGCCAGCCGGGAAATAGCCCGTCAGTACTTTCATCTTGTATTTTTTAATTTGCTCACCTACACCCTTATCAGCATCCTCGAATCATTCAATACCGCCAGAGAACGGCCCTTATTTCCATTGTTCCTAACACAAGTTCTTTCCCGGCTCCTTACTACGCTGTTGATTGCACTGTATGCGTTGGATTTCCTGGACTTGAAAGGCTTTTTGGATCTCTATGGAATCAAGGGGCTTGTGAACATCATACTTCTAGTGGCCCATCAGGAATGGCGAGGGCGATTGGGGTATGCCTCCCCATTGGTGATGTTTCATTCTCCCCATTTTCGCGCTATTTTAACCTATTCCCTATTCATCCTCTTCACCGGCATGAGCAACAGCCTTATAGCTTACATTGACATGGTGATGGTCTCCGGGTATCTCGACTTTTCGCAGGCAGGTATTTACGCAGTTTTTTACTTTTTGTCTACCATGATTGCCATGCCTGCCAATGCTTTTGGCGCGGTCATTTCACCCCGGATTGCGGCGCTTTGGAAGGAAGGCGATTTGGCCGGAATTGGAAAACTGAACAGGCATACTACCAGGAATGTCTTAGTGATTGGAATGCTTGTCTTTGCTGGAATTTGCGGCAATCAGCACAATGTTGTGAAAGTTCTGGGCGAACCCTACCGGGCAGGCGTTCCCGTTGGCCTATTTTTGGGAATTGCCCAAATAGGATCCCTTGCCTTTGGATTTTCCAGTCTGGTGCTCATACATTCCGGAAAATACCGTTTCGATCTGTTGGCCAAGACCTTGATGGCAGGCCTCACCATTGGGAGTAATTATCTTTTTATAAAGCTTTACGGATTACCGGGGGCAGCCATGGCGACGGCAGGTACTGTTTTGCTCACTGGAACGGGCTATATGCTTTTTAACTACATCAACTGGCGCATCCACCCCTTCACCATCTCCCACCTAAAGATTGCCCTGGCTGGATTGCTAGCCTGGGTTTCGGTGTATTATCTGCCGGTCTATCCGCGAGCCTATGTAGACCTTGCTTATCGGGCGCCTCTTATGGTTTTAGTTTATGGGATGGTGATTTATTTGAGCGGTGTGCTCCCCGAGGCCAATGCTCAACTGAGAAGCCGCCTTCGGGTGCTATTGCAAGGTTGATTTATGCAATCCATCCCCATACCTAAAGCCTTTCGGGAAAAGATGACCGGAATCCTTGGACCGGGCGAAGCAGCTCAACTTATGGAGTCCTTGGAATCGACAAATCCGGTGGTGGGCGTGCGGATGCATCCGGAGAAAAGCTGCGTCCTGAAGAAAAGTGGAGAGCGTATCCCCTGGACTCGCGGGGGATGGCTACTTCCAGAGCGCCCGGCATTCACCCTAGATCCAGGGTATCACGGCGGGGCTTATTATGTGCAGGATCCATCCTCCATGCTACTGGAGTGGATTTGCAACAGGTTACCCAATCAGGAACATGCGCCTTTAGTCTTAGATATGGCGGCAGCCCCAGGAGGAAAGAGCCTCATTCTGGCCGATTGGGTCCGGGAGCAAGGAGGACTTTTGGTGGCCAATGAGGTGATTCGTACCCGACAACCCTTGTTAAGGCATAATCTGGCCCGCTGGGGTGCGGGACGAGTGCTCACCAGCGGCAAGGAAGCCCAATGTTTTATTGGCCTTGCCTCCCGATTTGATGTCGTGTTGTTGGATGCACCATGTTCCGGAGAAGGATTATTTCGAAAAGATCAACGAGCCCGTTTAGCATGGTCTCCCGATCATGTAAAACACTGTTCCCTTCGGCAGCGCAGGATTCTTGCGCCCTTAATCGCGCTACTCCGGGCGGGAGGGGTTTTCCTTTACAGCACTTGTACCTTCAATCCGGAAGAAAACGACGAACAAGTCCGGTGGCTGTGCCAGCAATATCCCCTGGAAGTGATACAGCTACCCATTCCGGAAGTATGGGGAATCGTTTCCACTCCGGCCGGAGGCCTCCAGTGTTTCCCCCACCGCATCGCCGGGGAGGGGTTCTATCTAGCTGCATTGATTAAAACAACCGAAAATTCAGATGCCCGTCCGGAGGTTCGGGCAAAAGGAAATCGAAAGCCACTCTGGCAACCTACGATCCCACCGGAAACCTTTTTAGGGGAAAAATCCGGCTTAAATGCCTATAGCCGGGAAGATGGCCAGGTAGTTGGCCTACCAAGAGAAGCAGAATCTTTGTTTTTTCAGGTCAGTCGCTATTTGCCGGAGGCTTCACCTGCCCTTCAAATGGGTAATTGGCGGGGAAGGGATTTCCTTCCAGCGGCTGAACTGGCCTTGAGTCCCTGGGTTTTTTCCGAAACACCACGCTGGAACCTCGAGCGCTATGAGGCGTTGGTGTTTTTAAAAAAAGAGGTGCCTGATTGCCTGCCTATGGCAAAGGGCTGGGGATTGGCAACATATGGAGGACTGCCTCTAGGATGGTACAAGCATGCCGGAGGAAGGCTTATCAACCATTTCCCTAAGGCGTGGCGTATTCTCAAGGATTTACCCCGTCGGGAGGATCTGCCACCCCTACCCTTTGGGTATGAATAATCTGGAATTTGAAGATACGCACACCCGATGGTTCGGTCATTCTTAAAGCAATTTTTTGTTAATCCGGCATCGGAGAAAAAGACGCACCATGGTGCGTCTCTACAAGAGGTTAATCCGCAATTTTAGGGGAAATAAGCACGCCAAAGAATCCCAGGGCTAGGATGGCGAAAGTGGCAAGGAAAACAAAAAAGGTCTGGCCGGATACACCGACCAGACCAATCTGACTTTAAGCTATTTTATAGCTATAGCTTTTTACTCTACGATAATCATCTTGCGAGTCGCCGTGAAGTCAGCTGCCTTCAGGGTGTAGGTAAGTACCCCTGTAGCCGTAAGTTCTGTTGACTTCAAGCTAACCTGGCTGTAACCCTTCGCATACTGGCCATTGATCACCTTCAGCAGGCGGCCCGTTACGTCCTGGATAGTCAGCGTGGCTTCTCCAGCTACTGGCAGATTGAAACCAATGATCGTCTCGCCAGCAAATGGGTTTGGCGTG
>Ga0169931_10001107_pt1 | contig 44263 bp, 42 predicted proteins | sample Kivu_15m_20L_FD_129675 | JGI IMG/M metagenome (GOLD analysis project Ga0169931, IMG submission 129675) | Freshwater microbial communities from Lake Kivu, Western Province, Rwanda to study Microbial Dark Matter (Phase II) - Kivu_15m_20L... | ecosystem: Environmental > Aquatic > Freshwater > Lake... | reverse complement strand
TTTCATTTTTAGGAACAGATCTTTTTTCCGGTTTTACCTGATTGGCAGCCAGGAAAGGTATAAATGCAGCAGATTTTGTAACTACTCTCGTGTAATTTTGAATGCCGATAAAATCAAACTGAAAGGGTAGTTTTTCCATATCTCCTTCTTTTACATATTTGTAAATCCCTTTTATAAAAGGGAATCCCTCCGTGGGATAACCTAGTCCGAGTGCAGGTTCAATATAGAGGCGGTTTAGTAAAATATCCATTCTGTGTGCAGCAGATTTGTGAATTTTAGTTTCCTTTACCGGCATAACCTTAGAGCAGGAAAAAGTAGTGCCAATTTGCGCATTGGGGTGGTTTTGTCTCAGTATTCTGGCTGCCTGAGATTGAACCATTGAGGTGTGGTGCGCAGATTTCAAAAACAGATTAGGGGCTATTTTACCGGGGGCATGCATTCCAATCAGGTAGCCCAAGGCGGTAAAAGCCATGGGTTCATTGAGTACCATCCAGTTTTTCACTCTGTCGCCCAATGTTTTGCTCATTAACTCAGTGTATTCAGCGAACCAGGAGATTATATCACGATTGGCCCAACCTCCTTTTTTTTCTAACGCCAGTGGTAAATCCCAATGATATAGTGTAAGCCAAGGTTCTAAATTATTCTCCAAACAAGTATCCACAACCTTATTATAAAAATCCAAACCTTTATTGTTTACCTTTCCTGTTCCCTCTGGCAAGACACGGCTCCAGGCACTTGAAAATCTAAAAACATCAAATCCCATGGAGGAAATGAGTGGAATATCCGTTTGAAATTTGTTGTAAAAATCACAGGCAACATTTCCATTTTCTCTTGTTTTTATTTTTCCAGGTTTTTTTTGAGTAAAATGATCCCAAACTGATGGACCCTTACCGTCAGCATCCCATGCCCCTTCAATCTGATAGGCAGCAGCTGCTACTCCCCATTTGAAATGAGGGCCAAAGTCAGATTTTTGAAAAGGATCATTTGTATGATTCTGGAGGAATACGGCCCCTGCAGCCAACCCATTCCATTTGAGAAAAGACCTGCGATTCATATTTTGCATTTATTTTTTTAATTGAATGATAAAAAAACCATCGTTTCCTTTCTTTTGGTACAAAGGCATGAGGATAAATCCTTGACAAGGAGCAAAAATCTTTCCATGTATGTCATCAGCCAAATACTCGTCTTTTTGAATAGGATCGAAATTTTTATACACTTTATCCTGTCTCATTAGGAATTTATCACCCGATTGAATGGAATGTCTGTATACAAGTTTTGCCTCTTTAGGCAGGGTAAAGGAATTATCCTCCAGGAGTAGTTTATGTTTATCCTCTATATCTTCTTGAAGAAATCCTCCCAGAGCAGAAAAGAATTGGATGATCATTGAACAGGCAAGTTCTGAAGAATTGGGGTCGTCATGTTGACCCGATTCAAAACATAAGGTGTGTAACTTTACATGTTGGTATGCGTTTCCATTAAAATAATGTAGCAATGTGCCATTTAATTCATTTAAAAAACCATGGATCAAAGGAGCGTTGAGTTGTTTTGCTATCTCAATGGATGATTCATTTTCAGCTGGGATTAAAAAGATTCCCCCTTCAGCGGTTGTAGTGTGCAAATCCAGAATGCCTACCATTTGATTTTCAGCCTGGTTTATTTCATTTTCTATGACCTGTATCAATTCTTTCAATTCTGACTCTTCTGTATTTTGTGGGTCAGATTTTTTTAAATTTAAAATTCGTTCAGGGATAAACATTCTGTTTAGGTCTTCATCAATAAATCTTAACTTCTGCCGGGTTGCATTCAGGTTTCCTACCAGACCTACTATTCTTCCAGACATATAAAAACCGGGATTTTGGTCCAATTCATCTTCAAGTTTCTTGAAGAATTTATTCATGGCAATAATACCTGCATGTTCATTTCCATGAATTGATCCAATGATAATCAGCAAAGGACCTTTTTCTTTTCCATTAATTTGGTGTAAGATGCGATTCATCAGACTATCCTTTATAATATGTTACATCTGTCATGATATACATCAGTCTGAGGGGATCTGTTCTGTTTAATTTAAGTTTTCCTTGTAAAGTTATTGGTTTATCCAGACGATATATCAAGGGTCCGTTTGTGACCAGTTCAATAACTGATTCCGGACCTGCGCCACCACAAAAGAAGCAGGAAGAGTAGGGAAAAGCAGATAGGGTCATTTTGCCTTTGCTCATCTCAGCTGGTATTACATAACCTTTTAGAAAGATGGTTTTACCTTCAAAGGCTTCTATGGATTTATTGAAGATCGGCGTGTAAATAATTTCTCCGCTTTCAGCATCCAGGTTCGATTTATATTTTACTTTGCTCAAAATTTTCCAATAATACATATCGTCGGTTTCAGGTGTACTTTGTGCTAGTAAAATGAAAGGACTGAGCAATAGTGACAAAATGGTGAAAAACTTCATAGCAATTTATTTAAGATGTAAAGTTAGTAATAATGGCTAAAATAATGCCAAGACTTTCCAAACAACTCAATTTCTCTCGTTTAGTAATAAAATAAATTTTTAAAAATATTGTTTAATTAAAGAAATGCCGTTATATTTGCATCCGCATAAAATGTGAGGTTCCGTAGCTCAGCTGGATAGAGCATCTGCCTTCTAAGCAGACGGTCACAGGTTCGAATCCTGTCGGGGCCACAAAGCCTCCAGTCAAAGACCGGAGGCTTTTTTGTTATCTGACATGAAAAAAATGATTTTATCAATGGCTTTGTTGTGCTTTTTTGGTTGCAAAGACCAAAAAAATGCCTTTGTTTATTGCAAATCTAAGGAGCTGTTGATTTTAAAAAATGCATTCGATAAAGAATCAGCCTTGATCGTATTGTATCGTGGCGATTCAGTTCAACTATTGGGAGATACAATTTACAACAGAAGTGAAAATCAAGAAGAAAGGATTGACAGCTCGGTCTATTATGTTTTAGTTAAAGCAAAAAGAGGGGTGAAGGGTTGGGTTTTATCGTCTGATTTACAAAAGAATCCAATTAAATTCAATACATTTGACAAAAATAAAAGAATTAAATCTAATCGGGATGATACATCAGATAGTTTGAAGTCTTTACAATCAGATACTTTTTTTAAACATCAAAAAGACAGTTTACATTAGCATGAAATCTAACAATTTACTTACCATTCTCTTCTTTTTTTCCCTCTTATTTACTTCTTGTATGGGAACAATACAATTTAGAGTGATGAAACCGGCAGATATTGATGTGCCTCAGAGTATTCAGTATTTGGCAACAGCCAATCGTTATAAACCTGATAAACCCTATCGTGCCTGGAATGTTATTGAAGGAATTTTATCTGGGGAAGGAATTGGAATGGATAGAAGAAGCGCAGAAGTTTGTCTGGAGGGATTAAACGCAGTCTTGAATGAATCTCCCAGATATAAGTATGCCCAGTTGGCAATAGATTTGCCAGGAACCGGAACAGCTAATTTTCCAGAACCACTGCAAGCTTCAGAGGTAGACCGTCTTTGCCAAATGTCCAAAGCAGATGCATTGGTGACTATCGAAGCTTTTGATTCAGACTCAAAAGCTGATTTTAGTACATTTACAAGAAAAGTTACCCAAAATAATGAATCAAGAGATGTAACATACCATAGAGTGGAATCAAATGTGAGAGTAACAGTGGGTTGGAGAATGTACAGAGCTAAAGATGGAGTTATCCTGGATCAATATCGAATGAATGAAAATTTAGTGTTTAAGGGTGAAGGCACTTCACGCAATGATGCAGTTTCAAAACTCCCCTCTAAAGAAAATATGGTAAGGGAAGTAGGAAGAAGGTTAGGAAACTTATATGCAAGCCGCATTTCACCAGCTTGGTTTTGGGTGAGTAGAAATTATTTTACACAGGCACCTAAAACTCCAGAAATGAAATTAGCCAGAAGAGCAGTTCGTGTAAATAATTGGGAAGAGGCTGCTCGTATTTGGAAAACTGTTTTATCCAAAAATGATCCAAAATCTTCTTCAAGAGCTATGTTTAATTTGGCTTTGGCATCCGAATATTCAGGTGATTTGAAATCTGCTACAGATTGGTCAGAACAGGCCTATAAAAATGGTTTGCAAAGAGCTTTGGAATATAATGGAACATTAAGACAAAGACTATTTGATGAAGAAAGATTGAAAAATCAACTATCAAAACCAGAATAGTATGTTAATGCCTTTTCATTTGGCTATACCCGTTAAAAATCTAGAGGAATCAAGAAAGTTTTATTCAGACTTGTTGCAATTGGAAGAGGGAAGAAGCTCTGATTCCTGGATTGATTATAATTTTTATGGGCATCAGTTAGTTATCCATTTGAAACCTGAATATTTTGATTCCCTTCAAAATAATTTATCTAATCTGGTTGATGGACATGGGGTGCCTGTTCCGCATTTTGGAATGGTTTTGGAATGGAGCGATTGGGAAAATTTGGCAGGAAAGTTAGATGGTTATGTTGATTTCAAGATTAAACCTTATATTCGTTTTCAAGGACAGGTAGGGGAGCAAGGAACATTCTTTTTTTTAGACCCCTCTGGCAATGCCTTGGAATTCAAAGCCTTTAAAAATCTTGATACTTTATTCGCTAAATAAATTTCCATGAACAAATTTTTATCAACCCTATTTCTTTTGATTTTATTTTCTACCGTATCATTTGCGCAGGAAGACCTAAAAAAGGCTGAAAAAGCGTATAGAATGAGCGATTATTACACAGCAATCTATTATTTTGAAAAAGCATTTGAGGTTAAAACCTTCACCAAGAAAAAGAAGTCAAAGGTGATTGAGAGTTACTTTAAATATGCAGAATCATGTAGAAATACCTTTAATTTCCCCAAAGCTGAAACTTATTATAAACTTGTGTATTCTGATCCTGTTGAGGGTGTGAAATATCCATTGACCAGGTTTCATTATGCATCGGCTTTGAAGCAGTTGGCAAAATATGAGGAGGCAAAAACTTCATTTCAAGAATTTATCGATTTTAAATCCAATTCAAGAGAAATAGAAAAATTTAAGACTATTTCACTGCAAGAACTTAAATCCTGCGATTTGGCTATTGAACTAATGAAATCCCCTGTCAAAGAAGTTAATATTGAGGCCTTACCCAACACTGTGAATACTAAATATTCAGATTTTGCTGCGCATATCTATGGAGGTGAATTATATTATTCTTCATTGAAATTCGAAACTGTTGAATCCAAAAAAGGCGGAAAAGAGAAAAAAGAGTTGTTTGGCAAGCTAATGTATGCAGGCGATTTGGGAAAGAAAAAAGGAATGTTAATTCCCATACTAAATCAAAGACTTACCAATGTGGGCAATTCAGCTTTAAGTTTGGACAATACCAAACTTTACTATACGATTTGTGCAAAGAATGAGGTAAATGAGGTGATCTGCAAGATCTATGTTTCGAGTCGAAACAAGGACGGTAAGAATTGGACCAAAGGTAAAATTCTGGATATCAATAATGTTAAGGGAACAAATACACACCCTCACATCGCCTACGACAGCCTGCAAAGAAAAGAAGTGATGTATTTTGTTTCTACCCGCGAGGGGGGGCAAGGTGATATGGATATTTGGAGGGTTTTTATAGAATCTGATGGTAACCTAAGTGATCCGGAGAATTTAGGAGCAATAGTCAATACGGTGGGAAAAGAAGCTACGCCATTTTTCCATACAAGAACGCAAACCCTGTATTTTAGTTCAAACTGGCATCCCAATCTGGGAGGGTATGATATTTTCAAAACCCAATTTGTGAATGGAGCATGGACTGAACCAATCAATTTGGGGACACCTATGAATTCTGCAGCGAATGATATCTATTTTTACATTACCCCCAATAATGATACGGCTGGATATTTTTCAAGTAATAGGCCAGGTTCTAAAATTTTAGTGGGGGAATCCTGTTGCAATGATATATATAGCGTTAGCTTTCCTTCTGTTCTGGGAAGAGCTGTTCAACTTGTTGATTACAGTTTACCAGAAAAATTAGCTGATAAAAATTCATTGATAACTAAAAATGGCAATGAGGAAAATACAGAAGAAGAAGAAGAAATTGTAGTTGCGCCAGTTCCTACCGTAGAGGAAAATTCTCAGGTTGAAACTGAGAAAAATATAGAAAAACCTATCACAACAACTGAAAATACATCTTCCAAAACAGAGCTGAAGGAGAATAAGAATGAAGAGATTAAAGAGCTAGAAGATGAATCGAATGAAGATGTTGACATCAACGATTTGGAAAGAATGTTACCCATTTCCTTATATTTTCATAATGATGAGCCAGAACCGAAAACAAAGCAAACATTAAGTAACACAGATTATTCCAAGTCTTATCAAAGCCTGATGAGTTTGAAGCCAACTTACTTGAGTGAATACAGTGGACAATTTTCGGATAATCTTGAAATTGTAAGGGCTAAAAATAATGTCAATGTTTTTTTTGATAAGGTTAAAACAGAATATGATTATCTAAATGTCTTTATCAAAGGAGTCAAAACTTTTCTTGATAAAAATGTGAATTTAGAAATTCAGATTCGTGGTTATTGCAGTCCTTTATCTTCTACAGACTACAATAAAAACTTGGCAAAAAGAAGAATCTCAAGTTTGAAAAATAAATTTTTAGAGTTTGAAAAAGGAGTATTGGTAAAATACGTGGCCAGAGGAAATTTAAAAATTATTGAATTGCCAATTGGAGAGGAAGAGGTAAATTCTGCCATTAGTGATGATCCAAACGATCCGGCTAATTCGATTTACAGCCCTGATGCTTCTACAGAAAGAAGAGTAAAGATTGAGGCAATAAAAATTGTCAAATAATAGGATGTATGAGTCATTAACTTTTCAAATATATTTAATTAATTTGCAGAGATTATAATAAAAAACAAATAAGATTATGGGTACAATAACGGGAATACCACAGGTTGATTTGGCGCAATTTGTTCATGGAAATTCATCAGAAAAAGCAGCTTTTGTTCAGGAATTAGGTAAAGCATTTTCAGAAATCGGTTTCGTAAGTGTAACAAATCATGGCATACCATTAGAATTGGTTAATCGATTTTTTGCTTTGTCAACTGAATTTTTTGCAATGCAAAGTGACAATAAAACAAAGTATGAAGTGAATGGTGGAGCCGGACAAAGAGGTTATACATCTATTGGTAAAGAACACGCCAAACACTCTAATGTTGGTGATTTAAAGGAATTTTACCAGTTTGGTCAGGAACTACCGGAAGGACATGAATTAGAAAATGAATATCCTGCCAACATTTATGTGGATGAAATGCCTGAATACAATAAAGTTGCGAGAGACTTATATGTTTCTTTTGAGAAGTCTGGTGAATATCTATTGCAGGCTATTGCCCTTTATTTGGGATTGGATGTTGATTATTTTAAAAAGCATATCGAGGGAGGAAATAGTATTTTAAGAGCAATTCATTATCCGCCTATTACTTCTGAACCCAAGTCGGCTATCAGAGCTGAAGAGCATGAGGATATAAATCTGATTACCTTGCTATTTGGTGCTTCTGCTGACGGACTTCAGGTGAGACCTATTGGTCATGATTGGATTGATGTGAAAGCTCTTGGTGACAGTATAGTAATCAATGTAGGTGATATGTTGCAAAGACTTGCAAATAACACTTTGAAGTCCACAACACACAGAGTTGTGAATCCACCAAGAGAATTATGGGGAACTTCACGTATCTCAATTCCATTTTTTTTACATCCCAGAAGTGACATGGATTTAACTTGTTTGACCTCCTGCATCACCGAAGAGAATCCTTTACAGTATGAACCCATCACTGCGGGGGCCTATTTAGATGAAAGATTAAGAGAAATTGGTTTGAAAAAGTAATCTAATCTCTTCGAGATTAAGTTTAAAATAAATTAAATGTTATATATTTGCTGCGTCTCGTTACAAGTATAGTAACGAGACTCTTTGTTAATATTTAGTTAAGCTTTCTTTATTTTGCAGATTGGCACGAAAATCGAAAGTAACATTTAAAATAAAAACATGAAGAAATTATTTTTATTGACTTTAGTTTGTTTCAGTTTTCAATTGCAAGCTCAAAAAAGTGCATATGTAAATATGGAAAAAATTATGGAATCTGTTCCAGAGTATGCACAGGCGCAAAAAGAATTGGAGGAAACAGCCGAAAAATGGCGACAGGAAATTTCGAAGGAGTATGATCGTATAGATCAGTTGTATAGAGAATATCAAGCCAAAGAAGTATTGATGAGTGATGAAATGAAAAAGCAAAGGCAGGATGAGATTTTGGCCAAAGAAAAAGAGGTAAGAGAATTACAAAAGAAAAGATTTGGTCCGGAGGGAGAGTTATTTCAAAAAAGACAATCTTTGGTTAAGCCTGTACAAGAGAAGGTTTACAACGCAATAGAAAAATTTGCAGGCGATCGTAATCTTGATTTTATCTTCACTGCTCCGGAAGGTACCACCATTATCTATGCAAAGGCAGATAAAGACATGACCAACGAGATTATCAAATTACTTCAAAAATAAATAGAATGAGAATCATCTGTAAGATATTTACCCTTTCCTCTCTTTTAATTCTGATGTCTTGTACATCTGAGAAAAGTAGCCCTTCCATCAAAGGACAGAAAATTGCTTATGTGGATCCTGAACAAATCATCCCTTCTATGCCAGAATATATCAGAGCGAAGGAAGAATTTGAGTCTTTAAAATCTAAAATGCAATCTGAATTAGAAGCTGAACAAGGAAAAGCCCAGTCATATTATGCCAATGTAATGAGCAGAGTTCAGCAAGGTTCCATGTCTCCTGCCCAACAAAAACAAGAGGAAGAGAAATTGATGAAAATGCAGGAAAATTTGCAGAAAAAAGCCATGCAAATGGAGGAGCAAATGGTAGCAAAGGAACAAGAAATGACCAAGCCTATGTATGATAAATTTAACGAAGCTTTAAAAGAGATTGCAAAAAGCGAAGGTTATATCTATGTTTTTGATAAAAAAATGATGCTTTACTCTGAAGGTGGTATTGATGCTACCCCCAAATTAAAGCAGAAACTGGGAATTAAATAATAAACAACAAATTATAAACTATGAAATTCACGAATCTTTTCTCATTGTTCTTTATTCTCATCGTAACAAGCCAAAGTTATGGGCAAAATCAGAAAATTGCCTTCGTCGATGTTGACCAGGTACTTCCTAATATGACAGAATATAAGGCAGCAAAATCTGAACTTGAATCTTACAAAAATATTTTAAAGAAGCAATTAGAAGGCGACCAAAGCAAGGCGCAACAATATTACTCTGAGGTTATGAAAAAAGTCCAGGAAGGTTCTCTTTCTCCCGCTCAACAGAAAATTGAAGAGGATAAATTAATGAAAATGCAGGAAGAACTTCAGAAAAAGGCTTCAAAAGCCGAAGAAGATATCCTTGCCAAGGAACAAGAACTTACGAAGCCTATGTATGAAAAATTTAATGAGGCACTTAAGTCAATTGCCAAGTCAAGTAATTATGCCTACATTTTAGATAAAAAATTACTTCTTTACTCAGAAGGAGGCGAAGATGCAACACAAAAATTAAAAACAGCACTTGGTGTACAATAATATATCTATGAAATTTATTATCATTCTTATCGGATTTACTTTCTTTGGGTTTCATTCATTGCAAGCTCAAATGACTTTGGCACATGTAGAATCTGACTCTGTAATACCTTTTATGCCTTCTTATCAGGAAGCTATGAATACATTACAGTCTTATGCACAAATTTTACAAAAGCAATTGGAAGGGAAAGAGGCAGAGGCTCAAGCTTATTATATGGAGTATGCTGAAAAAAAGAAAAAGGGATTGTTAGCACCCAAAGAAGAACAGGATTACCAAACAAAATTGCAGCAGATGGAAGAAAAATTAAAAATATCTGCTCAAGAAATGGAGAAGAAATTAGAAGATAAAGAGGTGGAACTGATGAAACCTATTGAAGATGCTTACAATAAAGCCATTCTTGAAGTTTGTAAGGAGAATAAATATGCCTATATAATCGATAAAAAAATGGTCTTATATGCAGAAGGAGGAATCAATGCTACACCTAAGGTAAAAGCCAAATTAAATTTATAGAATGAAACCAAGTACAATAGCTTGTCTGTTCCTGTCTTTTTTATTCATATTATCATGTCAACCCAAAAAAGGTTTGGCAGATACCAAGGCAACTACAAATTATTTCCCATCTGTTTTAGGGGATTTGCTTTTTAATCTTCCTTTGGATGAAGTATTAAAGAGAAGACCAGATTTAGCTCCGGTGAACTATGTGAATGATGCCTTTGTATTTAGAAAAGAATTTGTAGAGGAATTAAAGTTTGAAGGCTTGTGTAAGGTTATATATTATTTTGATACGGATAATTTCAAACCTCTCTATGAAGTAATTTTAGTATTTGAGGATGAAAAGTCTAGAGACGTTCAAGCCCAAAATCTTTTAGGTAAACCCAATGCCGAATCAAATTCTGAGTGGCTGTTCGATTCAGGATCAGGGTATAAAATTAAGGCTTGGAAATTTGAAAAAAAATTGGTTCTTGCTGCCTTATTGAGTGGCACAGAGTGGGAGCCTTAGTTCTTTTTGGATCTTCTTTTGATATCAATTGCCCTCCAGTCATCAACTTTATCTTTGGGAAAAACCGGATCATTAGTAACAATATCCATTAAAACCTGGGTATCTGTAATTCCTTTGGTTTTTACATAATATGTTTTTCTACTGATAAACAAATAATAAATTCTAAAATGGAAAAATGATTTTACTACGGTGATATCAGGCTTCCAAGCATTCAGTCCCAGTCGTGAATAGAAATTTGGTTTTATAGCCAAGGCGGAGTCTTCTGTGATTACCAGTTTTACATGCTCAAGATCCATAACTACAATTCTTCCAAAATCGCGTGTGCTTTTTTTGAAGAGTATTTTTCCGTTGATATCTAAGGGTTGATTGAATTCTGGTTGTAATTTTCCACCAACGGCTAATTTTATTTCTGAACCTAAATCCAGGTCCCAGAGGTACATTACAGCTTCAGCATCTCTTAGGGGTACATAACTAAGCAATCCCTTTCCCTCTTGAAGTAACCATTTGAGTATTTCTGTATTCTCACCCGTTCCCCCTGCTCCAACTACATCTGATGAATCACAAATGGTTATTGTTCCTAATTTTCTGGCAATAAATGACCTTTTTGCTTTTTGTAGTACCTGAGAAATTTCTTCTGGCCTGGGAGCTTCAATGAATCGAAGGTTCCAACATTTTTCAGCTAATTCATCAGCCCATTTCTCAGCTTCTTCCCGTTGATTATTTGTTATGATATAAGTACTCCATCCAATATTAGGATGCTTGATAAAAGGATGACACATATAGATGTTCGCATTTAAAACACCGAAATTTGCTTCAAGAATATCCATTCTTGCAAATAATGAAAACATGGGAGCTAAAAAATCTACTCCAGCACCGCCCCCTTGTATCATCGGTAAACTTCTCCAGGCAACATATGGATTTATTTCTCCTAATAGAGTTCTTATCAGCATATCGGCTGCTTTGTAACCTGTTTTTTGATAATCTCTGTGAGGATTCGTTCGATAGGCACAAATAATATCTGTGGCATCAACCATAGCCTGCGTAAGCGTGGCATGCAGGTCAAGAGTTACTGCTATTTTTAATTTATTTGTTGACTGTTTTTTTAGTTGATCTATGAAATAAACCTCTGCATTTTCCATATCTTCAACATCTAAAGCGCCATGAAGTGAAAGAAAAAGAGCATCCAATTCAAGCCCTTCGATTTTCTTTATGAAACAGTCTAAAAAATAATAAAAATCATCTTTCTTTAAAGGACCACCCGGTATTGCAAAGGCACTAATCAAAGGAAATATTTCAATGGATCTGTGGAATCTATGTCTCTCAACTGCTTTGTAAAATCCGGTAAGTTCCATGTTTTTAAGAAATCCTTTGATTTCCCATTGACCTGGTTTGCAAGCTTCAAGCAGTTGATTTCCAGTGATGAAATGTTTAAAATCAGATTTCGTGGTAAGAACAGAAGAAAATGAATTAGTTTCCTGCATAAATCTTCCAAATCCAATTCTGAGTGGTCTTCCGTTTTCTATCATTTGAAACTAAGATCAAAATAGCTAATTAATTCACGATTTAATTCATGTTTTCCCTCAAAACAAAAAAAATATGTTTCTTCAAAAATAGATTTACACCCCAGGTAAATTTTATTTATTTCAGAAGCTTTGTAATAGGGATCTGATTGCCCTATACAGAATGATAGCCTGTCTATTTTAGGAAAAACATGCTTCATGTCAACATCATCGGGTAGTGATGAGCCCCAAAGTATCAGATTGTCTATATGTATGATATGCTTGCTTTGAGCCAGCCATCGTAAGGCTGTGGGCACACCCTGAGAAAAGGCGTGTATATAAATTGGAAGCCCATTCAAAGGGCTTATATAATTTTCAAAAAAAGAATCAAGATATTGGACATATTCTTCTATGTCTAGCAAACGATCTTCTTTGGTCATCCAATTTGCACCTACCTGGGTATGCTCTTTGTCCCAGTAAAATCTGGAAAGTCCTTCGGGGGCATAGACAAAACTCGAATCAGGTAAATGATTGAATTTATTGATAAAGCTGTGCAAATCCTGTCCATAACCATGTAAAACAACATGTATGGATTTTGTGGTGGCAGATAATTGGCCTAAACTAAAAATTCGCGCCTTTTTTTCTACTCTGAGGTAATCAATCTGTATATTCTTCAAAGTTTTGAATATTAAAACTATCTAAATATCTATGTTTTGGAGAAATAATTCAATTTGCCAATACTAAATTTATAATAAATTATTAGTTTTGTGCTATTATTCAATGAGGCCATAAAATAGAGTAGATTTGAAAGGTCTATAAAAGTTCTTCAAATATAATGTTAAGCAGAAATAACATTAGGACCAAAGTGTTACAAACCTTGTACGCCAATGAGATGAATCCTATGGACGGGGTTGAATCTGAAAAGTTCTTAATTAAATCGATCAATAATAGCTATCGCCTCTATCTTCTGGTAGTTTTATATCTTCAGAAAATTGCAAGTTTCAGTTTGAAGGATTTTGAAATCAAACAAAAGAAATTCGTTCCAACCGAAGATGATAAAAAAGCGTCTACTAGATTGTATGAAAATCCTGTAATTCAATCTTTAAGAGATAATGATGTTTTTCAAAAAACCTTAAAAAAAGAAGGAATTTTTCAATTAATCGACGAAGATTTAATACGCAAAATGTACAAAATATATTCTGAATCAGAATATTATGAATCGTACAGAACTGCAGAAATCTTGCCATTAAGAGAACATCAGTATGCCATTGTTAAAATGTATATGATTTTGAGGGAGCAGGAAATATTTGTAGAACATATTTCTGATTTATTTCCGAGTTGGGAGGATGATGAGTCTTTGGTCTATGGTTCTATTAAAAGGAGTATCAGAGATTTGCCCGAGAATCAACTTTTTTTTATAGATCAGTTACCTAATACAGAGTTTGTAGATGAATTGGGAAAGGATTTATTATACAAGGTTTTAAAATATGATCAGGATTTTCAAAACATGGTTGCATTGAAATTAAAAAACTGGCAGGAAGATCGGGTGGCCTTGCTTGATATGTTTTTAATGAAAATGGCAATTTGTGAGTTTATGTATTTTGATTCAATTCCTACCAAAGTAACCATTAATGAGTATGTCAATATTGCTAAAATATATAGTACTGACAAGTCGAAACGTTTCATCAATGGTATTTTGGATCGACTAATGCAGGAATTGACAGATGAAGGTAAAATTGTAAAATCGGGCCGCGGATTGTTAGACGAATAAATCGAGTAGCATGAAACTATCAAAACTATTATTTATTTTTTTCCTTTACAGCAGTAGCTTTTTATTTGGACAAACCAAAGAAAATAAAAATGCTATCAGTTATCAATTTTTAATAACGGATTACAACACTATCGATACACAGTACAGGAAAGAAAATCCCAAACGTTTTTTCCATCCCGATGATGTAAATTATGCTTTAGAAATTGGATATGCCAGGTATATAAATTCATCAGTCACTGTTTCTGCCCCTCTAAGATTCGGAACCATTGATGCATATCATTTACTGATTGATTCAACAGATGGCAACTGCATCGGAACTCCCTGTAATAAAAGGTATTTCAGAAACGAGTTATTCGGAAGTATTGGCCTGCTGGCCAAATATAAATTTAATAATGGTTATATATTAAAGGAAGATTATTTTCTACAGCCTTACATACAATCTGGAGTTCATTTTAATTACATGCAAAACAGAGCTGGTAATTTTGATGTACAATTGCCACTTACCTTAGGATTACAATTTAGGTTGAATGCTCATTTTTCATTACAAGTGCAAGCCGATTACAATTTTTCATTCCTGGCTAAAAAAGATAATATCATCGTTGGTTTGGGATTTGTTTGGTCGCCAAAAACGAGAAAAAATAAATTGGATTTAATTTCCCCAAAAGCACCTGATGTTGATGAAAACTAAAATTTTTGTTTTGAGTCTTTTTGTTTTTGCTTATTGTTTTCAATCTTGTGGAAATAAAACAGATTTTCCCAGTGCAGAAGAGGTTTTATCTCAAGACAAAATTGAAGGCTCTTCATTATATTATAACCCTATTTCAGCAGATAAGCCTCTTTCCAAAGAGGAAGCCCCTCAAATGAAATTTGAAGAAGATGTCTTTCATTTTGGCAACTTGAAGGATGGTGAGGTTGTCACGCATGAATTTGTTTTTAAAAATACGGGCAAAGCGCCCTTGGTTATCAGCAATGCAACTGGTTCTTGTGGTTGTACAGTTCCTGAATATCCGAAAGAACCCATAGCTCCTGGTAAAAAAGGAAAAATTAAAGTTTCATTTAATAGTACGGGGAAAGAAGGTGCGATTGAAAAATATGTTACTATATTAGCTAATACTGTCCCCAATCGCAATATTATTACAATCAAAGCAAGAGTTCAAAAATAATCTTATGAATACAAGTGTTTTATTATGGCAATCTAATGCAAATTCTGGATCAACCACTATTATGAATTATGTGATCATCATCGCAGCTATGGCTATTATTTATTTTATGATGATTCGCCCACAATCTCAAATGAGAAAAAAACAAGCACAATTCAACAGTTCTTTGAAAAAAGGTAAAAAAGTTGTGACGACTGGAGGGGTGCATGGTACCATCGCCGAAATCAATGAGAATACTGTTGAACTTATCGTTGCTCCCAAAACGCATCTTACTTTTCAAAGAGAAGCCATTTCTATGGATTTTACACTAGCTGCCTTTGGTCAACAGCAAGACAGCCCCGCCAATGAAAAGTCGACAGACGATACTAAGTAGACTAAGAAGTCTTTCTGGCTCGGAAAGAAGAATATTGGCAATTTGTGTCAGTATATCTTTCATTTTGTGGCTGTTTACAAAGTTTTCCTATCCTTATCGAAGTACGATAAAGGTGGGTTTGGATTATAATCTTCCCATGGGTAAAACTTACAGTAAGGCCTTACCTGATGCCATTGAATTGGATATCGAAGCAAGTGGCTGGGAACTATTGGGTTTTTATCTACAGTTTAAGAAGTTTAATATTGATTTGGAGTTTGAAAATAATGAGCCTAAAATTATTAATTCAATAAGTCTGAAGGCCAAACTCCAGAAAAATTTAAGTCCGGATATAAAAATTATTGAATTTAGACCTGACCAAATTGAATATGTTCCGGATGATAAAATTGAAAAATGGATTCCCGTTCTTTTAAAATCAAATCTGCAACTGGCAGATGAATATATGTTAAAAGATTCTATTCTCATTGAGCCTAAAATTGTTAAAATGATTGGACCCGCTACAGTACTCGAAAAAATTGATTACTGGGAGACAGAAATTTTGCAGCTGGATCAGGTTCAAAATAATTTCAGACATGCTGTTCAATTGAAGCGTCATGCTTTAAAAAATATAGACTTTCAGCCCAACCGGATTGAAGCAATAGGTAAGGTTGAACAAATAACAGAGAAAAAAATAGAGGTTGAAATTCAAAAAAGGAATGTCCCTGATAGTCTTCAACTAATTCTTTTGCCCAATAAAATAGATTTGCTCTGCCTGGTAGGAATCAGCGATTATGAATTAATTCAGGCTGATCAATTTGTTGTAGTGGCAGACTTTGATAAAATTGTAAAAAGCAAGGAAAATAAAATCAGATTAGAATTGAAGGATTATCCCGAATACATATTAAAGGTAAATTTGACCTCCAAGGAAACGGATTTTATTATTAGAAAGAAGTAATGATAGGAATTTATTTTTCATCTTATCAATCATTTTTACTCTTAGAGAAAGGGTTGTCGGCAGCTACGATAGAATCCTACCAGAATGATCTTGACAAATTTGATCAATACTTGCAATTGAATCAACTGCAGGAAATGAAACAAGTTGATTTACCCCTTTTGAGAAAATATATACAATTTTTAAATGAGCTGGGTCTAGCTGTAAGATCTCAAGCCAGAATGATTTCCAGCTTGAAATCCTTTTTTTCCTTTTTAATTTTAGAAAAAATTTTAGAAATAGATCCTTGTGAATTATTGGAAGCACCCAAATTAGATAAAAAGCTCCCTGAAGTTTTACATTTGGATGAGGTTGAATCTTGTTTTGAGGCAATTGATCTTTCCAAAGAGGAGGGTCATAGAAACAGAGCTATGCTTGAAGTTTTGTACGCATGTGGCTTGCGTGTTTCGGAATTGGTACAGCTGAAAATATCACATATCTATAGAGAAATTGGATTTATCCGGGTATTGGGCAAAGGAAATAAAGAAAGATTGGTTCCAATTGGAGAATCAGCCCTGCAACAGATTGATTTTTATTTGACACAGAGAAATCAAATGAAAATAGCAGCTCAGCATGCAGATATTTTATTTTTGAATCGAAGGGCGAAGCCACTGACAAGAAATATGATTTTTATTATAGTTAAGGATACAATCCAAAAAGCAGGGATTAAGAAAAATATTTCACCGCATACTTTTAGGCATAGTTTTGCAACACATTTAATTGAAGGTGGGGCTGATTTAAGGGTAGTGCAGCAACTTCTGGGTCATGAATCAATTACCACTACTGAAATTTATACACATTTGGATATGCAATACCTGAAAGAGACTGTCAGGAGTTTTCACCCAAGGAACCAGAATCTATAATTTTACCCATTTTCCTTTTTGCCATTGCCATTGGTGCAATTGATTGGATCTGTCCAAAAGACAAAACTGATTACTGCTGATTGCGCCCCATTGCAGAGGAAACCCCTTGCTATTGGACATTTTGTATAGAATTTCATCTGTATATGGTACTTGTATTTCTTTTAATTGTAAACCTTCCAGTTTCCAGGTTTTAAAACTTAAACTGATCAATTGAGTTTTACTTTCTAAGTACACCCACTCTGTGAAATATGGTTGTGTATTGTCTGAATCAAGTAATTGCCAATGCACCTGGGTAGACAGACTGTCAGGGTCATTTGTATGGTAATTTGCTAATTTTAAAAAATCAAAACCATAAAATTTGACCTTGCTGCTTATTTTTTCATTTAATCTATATCCTTCTGCGATAGACAAATACAAGGTTAGGGGCAGCCAATTATAACCGGCATAATGGATAGAATCTTTTTTTATTTGTGCATTTCTCAAATTCAAGGCAACGGCGAAACCATTGAGAAGGGAGCTGCTTTTTTGAGACATATCTGCTGTCTGAAGCATAAGGTCACCTGATTTTTGCTTATATTTCCATTTTCCAATTTGTAAGAGTTCGGTTTTTTGCAATTGTTTAAAAACAAAACTTATACTGTCCTCTATAAATGGAAAACTTTGAATTTGCATGGAATCATTTTGTATAAATCCCTCCACCTTTAGCTTTTTTGGCTTATTAATCAAATAAAGTTGTCCATTTATCTTTGAACCTTTTCCGTCAAGCATGTTTTCAAAATCTTCAAAATGAACTTGTAAAATGAATTTGGATAACCCTTTACATTCTCCCACCCAACAAAAACTCATGGGGTAATTTGTTTGAGATTTTAATAGGAGCTGTAAAGACAAAAAACAAATTATTAGAATTGCATTCCGGATATTGAAAGACATAATTATTTATACTAATTTTGAAGCAAAGATAATGATTATGTTTAGAACTATTATAGTGCAGCAAGCTGTTGTATGGGGTGATATGGATGCTTTTGGCCATGTAAATAACGTAGTTTTTTTAAGATACTTCGAAACTTCCAGAGTGAAATATTTTGAAAATTATATGCAAAGCAATGAAGCCTCATCAATTATACCCGTTGTAGTATCTATTCAGGCACAGTATAAAAAACAGGTAAAATATCCCGATCTACTCGAGGTACATTGTAGTATTTCTAAAATTGGTAATACCAGTTTGGATATGGAGGCACTTATGTATAACCAAAACAAAGAGTTGGTTTTTTCAGCTCAATGTACAGTTGTGATGATACAAAAGGAGCAAGCCAGACCCGTTGCTATTCCTGTGTCTTTAAAAGATTGGATTCATGCCTGTTAATTGATAAATATGGAAGATTTTGTAGCAATCGGAAAAACGCAAAAGCCTCATGGTCTAAAGGGTGAACTCAAATTACATGTTGAAGAAATGTTTATTGAGGATTTATTTGAAGCCGAAGCCGTTTTTATAGAGATTAAAGGAAATAAAATGCCTTATTTCATAGAAGAACTTCAAGAGGGTAATTCAATTATTTTGAAACTTGAAGATGTAAATGATAGAACAGCGGCAGAGTTTGTAGCACACAAAGAAGTTTTTATGAGAAGGTCTGATATCAGCTTGACCGATAGAGAAATACTTAGTGGAGGGATGGTTTATAAATTTACTGAAGGGTTTTTATTAGTTGAAGTGGATGCGGGTAAAATTGGAATAGTTGAGGAAGTAATATCTTTACCTCAACAGGAGATGGCCTTGGTTCGATATAAAAACAAATTGATTTATATCCCTATGCAAGCTCTTTTTATTATAGAGATAGATGAAATTGAAAAGAAAATATTGATGGATTTGCCACTAGGCATATTAGACTAAATAATTATGGAAGATGTTATAAGAAATTCCTTTCAAAGAGGGATCAGTTATGCAGCCTGGTTTGATGACATGGAGCAAATGGTTGCGGAAAAACGAACCAGCGGTGAAAATCAATCTGAGTCTTTGATACATTATACTTCATTAAATTATCACAGGGCGAAAAGAGTGTATCAAAGCTTTCAACTAAACGAACTTCAACTCGAAAGTTTAGGGACTATTAACTGTAGATGGAATTTTTTGGTTATTGCAGAACACTGGTGTGGTGATGTAGCCCAAAATTTGCCTGCTATTGCAGCTTTTATTGAAACAAATCAGTTGGGGACTTTGAAAATCGTACCAAGAGATGAACATAAGGAATTGATGAATTTATTTCTTACAAATGGAGCAGCAGCCATTCCAAAATTAATAGTTTTGGATGAATACTACAGCGTAAAAGCAGTTTGGGGAGCCCGACCCAAGGAAGCGCAAAAAATTTTACTTGACTGGAAGCAAAATCCAGGAGAGAGAACTCATGAAGATTTTGTAAAGGAATTACATAGCTGGTATGCGCATAACAAAAGTCAGGAGCTCATTCATGAATTAATTGAAATGTTGAAATCAATTGAGAAGTCATAAAAAAACAGCCAATTGGCTGTTTTTTTTATGGTTCTATTCTTCCGTATCTTCTTTGGAAAGGAATTGTTTCTCTTACATGAGGCAGGTTACAAACCCATCTGACTAATCTTTCAAGTCCCAAACCAAATCCGGCATGAGGAACTGAGCCGAATCTTCTCAAATCGAGATACCATTCAAAAACTCGTCTTTCCAAACCATGCTCATCAATTTTTCTCAGGAGTACATTTATATCTGTTTCTCTTTCTGATCCACCCACAATTTCGCCAAAACCTTCCGGTGCGAGTAAGTCAACACCTTTCACATATTCAGGGTTGCCATCCACCTCTTTCATATAGAATGATTTTACCTTGGCAGGCCAATTATAAACCATGATAGGCGTTTCAAAAATTCTCGTAAGTACGGTTTCGTCAGAATTTCCAAAATCATTTCCATCTTCAAATGCCAATGCAGACTCAATCCATTTCGGAATATTTCTAAGCTTTTCTTCCAAATCTCTTTGTTCAGATTGAAGAGCTAAAATTTTAGCTTCATTGAATTTTACCTGACCTTTGGAGAGGGTAGGAATTGAATCCTGTCTGTTCTGAATATCCTGTTCAATTTCATGGATTCGATTTTGAAACTTCTCCATATCGTCTTTTTGAGTTTGGATACAGTTTTTGCCATGATAGTCCATTTCTCCTCTTAAAATTTTAACTGCATCGGTATAAGGTATGCGAGGGAAATTAGAGAAAGCAGCTTTTTGAAGTAAATTTGTGTCGCGATTTAAGATTTCCAATTCTTGTTTGCAGTTGAAAAGCACCTGGCCAATTACAGATTTAATAAATCTTTCTATTAAATTCATATTGTCTTCATTGGTGTAGAAGGCCATTTCTGGTTCAATCATCCAAAATTCTGACAAATGTCGGGGGGTATTAGATTTTTCAGCCCTAAAGGTGGGGCCAAAGGTATAAATTTTCCCCATGGCCATGGCCATAGCTTCTCCATATAATTGACCGGATTGAGAAAGATAAGCTTCTCTGCCAAAAAAGTCAGTGGCAAACAGATCGGTTGTTCCCTCACATGCATTTCCAGTTAATAGGGGAGCATCCATTTGTACAAAATTTTCAGACTGGAAAAACTGATGTATTGACATAATGAGTTGGTTGCGAATCTTCATGATAGCCCACTGTCTTTTGGTTCTCAACCATAAGTGTCGGTTGTCACTTAAAAAGTCAACGCCCATTTCTTTATCTTCTTTAGTGATAGGATATCCTTCAGCCAGATGATAAATTTCCATACCTTGAACCAAAACTTCAAAACCACCCAGGTTTTTCTCATTCTGTACTACCTTACCCGCAAAAGATACAGAGCTCTCCAAGCTAAGGTTTTTTGCTTTTTCAAAAATTTCTTCTCCAACTTCTTCCAGAGAAACAACACATTGTGTGAAACCAGTACCATCTCTAAAATCAAAAAAACAATTGGTCTTACTTGTTCTAATATTAATGATCCAACCTTTTATGATTACTTGATGGCCTATATGTTTTGAAAATTCAGAAATGTACTGATGCATTTGTTAAGTGATTTGTTTCTGCAAAAATAAAAATATTCTTCCTAATATTTCAACGCATTCATCATTCAATCGCTTATTCCTGCTAAGATCTGTTAAGGGATTGAAAAGATAATGTTAAAATTTGTTGCCTTTTATCAAAAATCTTGCCAAACAAACAAAAAACAATATTTATCTGTAACTTTAACATAATTCTCTCGTTATATAATCAAATAACAAGCTTATGCAAAAACAGAATTTATCTCAAAAAATGCTGCAAAAGCTTTCTCCTCAGCAAATTCAGCTGATGAAACTTTTGCAAATTCCCACTGCATTATTAGATCAGAGAATTCAGGAAGAACTGGAGGAGAATCCTGCTTTGGAATTAGATGAAATCACTGATCATGCAATAGATACGGAGGAATCTGATTTTGACAGTTTAGAAGATGAGGAATCCTATATAATAAGTACGGATGGAAAAAAAGAAAAGTTAAACGATGATGAATCAGATGATTTGTATGCTGAAGATCAGAATGAACGTTTGGATGATTTTTCCATCGATGATTTTGGTTTTCAGGATCAAGAATTTCAAAGAGATGCGCAAGTTTTGGATGAGTATTTAGGCGATTATATGGAGGATGATCAGGCTTCTTACAAATTGGACGTTAATAACTATAATGCAGATGAGGAGGATAAAGAAATTCCTTTTGCGATGGAGCAAGGTTTTTTAGATAGTTTAGAACAGCAGCTCGGAATGCTTGGGTTTAATGAAAGGGAATTGACAATTGCACATCAGATTATAGGAAATATTGATGAAGATGGATATTTGAGAAGAGATATATCTGCTCTGACAGATGATTTGCTTTTCAGTGAAAATCTGAATTGTTCAGAAAATGAAGTGGAGTCTGTTTTGAACCTACTTCACAAAAAAATGGATCCGCCCGGAGTGGGAGCCAGAGATCTGCAGGAATGTTTGAAAATTCAATTGGAACGAAAAATTGCTTCAGAAGAGGTAATGTTGCATTATGACAGATTGGCTAAAAAGAATCTGAAATTGGCATACAGAATCATTACAGATTATTTTGAAGAATTTTCTAAAAAACATTACCCTAAACTATTAAAACAACTCAATTTATTCTCAGAAGATTTGAAAGATATCAGTGCTGAAATTATCAAGTTGAATCCAAAACCCGGATCACTATTTCAAGGTAATAGTGAAAGAAGATATATTATTCCTGATTTTATCATTGAAAATAATGAAGGAAATTTAGAGCTTACTCTAAATGCGAAAAATGCCCCAGAGCTCAGAATTAGCGATCAGTATCGGTCTATGCTGGAAACCTATCAACACAATAAAAATGATAAAAAGGCAAAAGAGGCTGCCTTGTTCGTCAAGCAAAAGATGGATGCTGCCAAATGGTTTATTGACGCGATTAAGCAAAGGCAAGATACTTTATTAAAATCTATGTATACAATTATGATGTATCAGGAGGAGTATTTTAAAACAGGGGATGAGAAAAAACTTAAACCTATGATTTTAAAAGATATTGCTGAAATTACAGGACTAGATATCTCAACCGTTTCCAGAGTAGCTAATAGTAAATACGTGTTAACAGAGTTTGGTACTAAAAAATTAAAAGATTTTTTCTCGGAATCACTCCAAACAGATTCAGGAGAAGAAGTTTCTACTCTGGAGGTTAAGAAAATTATTCAGGAGATTATTTCAGCAGAAAATCCAAAAAATCCTTTTGCTGACGAAAAATTGATGGAAATTTTGCTAAAGAAAGGATACAATATAGCACGTAGAACTGTTGCTAAATATCGCGAGCAATTGGGTATTCCCGTAGCGCGTTTAAGAAAAGGAATCTAATTTTTGCCTTATTGAGAATTGGCACTTATCTTTATAAAAAAAAGAATTGGAACAAATTATCAACACGCTGAAGAAACATGGATTGCGTATCACAGATATGCGACGGGATGTCCTTCAATGTTTTGCAGAGGTAGATTATGCGCTGAATCATCAAGATCTTGAGCTCAAAATGAGTAAGGGTTTTGACCGCGTAACCTTATACAGAACCATAAAAACTTTTGAAGAAAAAGGAATCATTCATCGTATTGCAAGTGAAACAGACAGCATCTCCTATGCTCTTTGTAAAGACTCCTGTGCAGAAAATGATCATAAGCACAAACATGTAGACGACCATATCCATTTTACCTGTCATAAATGCGAGAAAACACTTTGTCTAGATGCCTACCATATTCCACAAATTAAAATTCCAGATGGATTTCAGGTTGAAAATATTCAATTGATAGTTGCTGGTCTTTGTAATAAATGCTCAATTCATGACTGATTTTAAGATTGGAGATTTTATAGAAATGAAAAATTCGGTTGTCGATCCAGACTATCCCCATATTTCTTTGTCAGGCTGGCAAGGAGAAATTATGGATTTCGAAGGTATGGATGAAAACAATCAAGCTCTTTTTAGAATTGCCTGGAATGCAGATACCCTCTTTAAAATTCCTGATGAGGTATTAAAAGATGCATTTACTGAGGGTTTTGAATTTTCTGAAATGATATTATCTGCCGATGATTTTTTTAAATCTGATGCAATCCATAAAACTTCAGAGAGAAAAGCTGCTATCGAGAAAATAGAACAGATGTATTTCTGGATTGATTTAGGCGAACAGGGTATTCGAATTATTAAGTTGCTAAAATCGGCCCAGGATTTATCGGAAAAAAATATAAGAAGGGCATGGTTTCAATATCTGAAAGCTCAAATGGTTTTCCCTCAAAAATTGATTTTTTTATCGGAAAATGAGCTGGGTTGTATATCTGGCAATGCCTATGATATAATAGAAATAGAGTTAAATGCAGATGAAATCTGGGCTAATTTGGAAGTGAACAAACAAAAAATAAAACTTCCTTTGAGCTATTTTGATCAATCTGAATCTGCCATTGAATGTCTGCAGGACTTTCTGGTATGGGATTCGAATAAGTGAGTTAGCCCTTACAATGGAATATTTCCGTGTTTTTTTCTGGGTGCTTTCACTGCTTTGTTCTCCAACATTTTAAAAGCCCTGACTAATTTTTTTCTGGTTTCAGAAGGTAAAATCACTTCATCAATGAATCCTCTGGAAGCAGCCTGATAAGGGTTTGCGAATTTATCTGCATAGGCTTGTTCTTTTTCCTTTAATTTTTCCTCCGGCTTTTCAGCTTCATTAATTTCTTTTCTGAAAATAATCTCTGAAGCTCCTTTGGCACCCATAACTGCTATTTCTGCCATAGGCCAGGCATAATTCATATCTGCTCCAATATGTTTTGAGTTCATTACATCGTAGGCACCACCATAGGCTTTTCTTGTAATGACTGTAACACGGGGCACAGTTGCTTCACAAAACGCATACAACAATTTTGCTCCATGTGTGATAATTCCGTTCCATTCCTGATCAGTTCCAGGTAAAAATCCAGGTACATCTTCCAAGACCAACAGAGGAATATTAAAGCTGTCACAAAATCTTACAAATCTTGCACCTTTTCTTGAGCCATTTACATCCAGACAGCCAGCCAATACCATAGGTTGGTTGGCTACGATACCAATACTTCTACCCTCTAATCGGGCAAATCCTATAACCATATTCTCTGCGAAATTAGAATTGACCTCCATAAAACTTTCGCTATCAACAATCTTTTCAATTACTTCTCTAATGTCATAAGGTTGATTTGGATTTTCAGGTATTATATGGTTTAATTCATCAATCAAAGATTCTTCACTTTCATAAGTAAGAATGGGTGTTTCCTCTTCACAGTTTTGTGGTATATATTGTAATAATTGTTTGATTTGTTGTAAGCAGGCAAGCTCGTTTGGTGCGGTAAAATGAGTGACACCAGATTTATTGGCATGTGTCATAGCGCCGCCTAACTCCTCTGAACTTACCTCTTCATTGGTAACCGTTTTTACTACATTGGGACCCGTAATAAACATGTAAGAGCTCTGCTCTACCATAAAGATAAAATCAGTGATGGCTGGAGAATATACAGCACCACCGGCACAAGGTCCCAAAATAGCAGAAATCTGAGGTACTACACCGGAGGCTTGGGTATTGCGATAAAATATGTCGGCATATCCGGCAAGAGACATAACACCTTCTTGAATACGGGCGCCTCCAGAGTCATTTAAACCAATTACAGGAGCTCCATTTTGCATGGCGAGATCCATAATTTTACAAATTTTTTCAGCATGGGTTTCAGATAAAGAACCACCAAACACAGTGAAATCCTGCGCAAATACATATACCAGTCTGTTATGTATGGTGCCATAGCCTGTTACAACACCGTCCCCATATACTTTTTGATCCTCCATCCCAAAATCATTACATCTGTGGGTAACCAGCATGCCTATTTCTTCAAAACTTCCCTGATCCAATAGAAAATGTATTCTCTCTCTCGCAGTTAGTTTTCCTTGTTTATGGTGTTTGTCAATACGGTCCTGACCACCGCCTAATTGAGCCTCATTAATTTTATTTTGTAATATTTCTACTTTCTTTTTCATCTGTATCCATTTAATACCAAAGGTAGTTATTTTTCATTTTCGATAATATGTCCATCCGACATTTTTATATTTCTGTCACTCATCTGAGCTAGTTCCTGATTGTGTGTCACAATCACAAAGGTTTGATGAAAATCATTTCTCAACTTAAAAAAGAGATGGTGTAATTCTTCAGAAGTCTGTGAATCCAAATTTCCACTGGGTTCATCTGCCAAAACAAGAAGTGGATTATTAATGAGTGCGCGCGCAACGGCAACTCTTTGTTGTTCGCCACCAGAAAGTTGGGTGGGTTTATGCTCCATTCTTTCCTTCAACCCAAGATAATCCAAAAGTTCTTTAGCTTTTTCTATTGCGGTGGATGTTTTTGTTTTTTTTATGAAAGCCGGAATGCAAACATTTTCAAGAGCAGTAAACTCAGGTAACAAATGATGAAACTGAAAAATAAATCCAATTTTTTCATTTCTAAAAGAGGCTAATTGATTGTCATTCATTTTGTGAATAGGATTTCCATCTATATAAACAGAACCAGAATCTGCTTGATCCAATGTACCCATGATATGTAATAGTGTACTTTTACCAGCACCGGACTTCCCAATGATACTTACAATTTCTCTTTCCTTAATCTCTAAGCTGATGCCTTTCAACACCTCTAAATGGTCGTATTTTTTTTGCAAATTTTCTACTTTGATCATAAATTTATTTAAATCTAATGGCCTTAATGGGAGAAATTCTAACAATCAGCCATGTGGGTAAAATCATTACAACTACAGAAATTAACACCGTGCAAAGGTTCATTGCTATGATATGGAAAAAATCAATCTGTATAGGTGCAACGGAAACATAATACATATCTTCTGGGAGGGTAATGATACCCGTGTATTTTTGAATCAAACACAAGCCAATTCCAAAGATATTGCCAAATAAAATCCCCAACAAACTGATCTGAAAGCTATGGTAAAGAAATATTTTTCTGATGGTCCAATGAGTAGCACCCAAAGCCTTTAATATCCCAATCATATTGGTACGTTCCAATATAAGAATAAGGAGAGAGGTGGTCATATTTATTAATGAAACCAGTATCATGAGAGCAAGAATGATACGTTCATTCATGTCTGTAAGATTTAGCCAGTCAAAAATATTCGGCTCTAATTCTTTGATGGTATTGGCATATTGACCTTTATTGAGTAAAACTTCATTATTGATATAGGCACCAATGAGATCAATATCTTGAATTTTATGGGTAAATACTTCAAAACCTGAAATTTGCTCTGGCATCATTCGATTCAGATGTGTAAGGTAAAGGGAGGAACAAAGGATTGTTTTATCCCAGTTAGTGTTGGGCTCGCTTAAAAAAATACCATGAATTGTAAATGGATAAAAAAATGGACTTTCTCCTTTGGCACTCAAATTAAGTTTAATGGTATCTCCACTACCTTTCTTATTGAGAGTAGCCCATTTTTCGCTTACCAAGACAGCATCTTGATCTTGAGTGAAATCAGGAATTTGCCCTGCTACCAGACTTTGCTCCAGAGCATCGCGTTGACCATCCAAATTATTTTCCAAAACAGGATATAATATGAGATCCTGGTTCAATATTTCAGGTTGGAAATAAGACCTGTAAGGTCTCCAGTTATTCAATTCCTGAATGACTGAAATGGGTACAATGGCAAATCTTTTATCATACTCTTCTAATCCGGTTTTGAAGATACCCTGCACAACACATTTCTTGGAATAGCTGCCTCCATTTTGAATAAAATTGATTTGAAAAGAAGATCCGATTGAAAGTTTCATTCTTTTGGCTGTAGTTTCTGAAATCAGAATTTGCTTTCTATGGTTTTCATTTGAAAAATCAATAGGCTTTCCGCTTTTGATATATTTTTTTAAAAAAATCCAGTCATAATCTTTCCCGACACCTCTCAAAATGATTCCCTCTATCTGATCGCCGGCTTTGATGATTCCCTCTTTCTGCGCAAAACTTTGAATCTGCTTGATTCCGGAAACTGATTCTTTGAGTTTTTGAGTAGGTTGACCCCAAAAATTATATTCCTCTACAAGTATTTTGGCCTTTTCCAATTTTTTGAGTTCATCCACATAGTTTTGAGAGATATTCATGGGTGAGGTCTCAAAGGCAAAACTATTAGGCGCATAACTGCTCGTTATGTGAATATGTCCCCAAAATCCAAATACTTTTTCAGATATGCTCTGTTTAAATCCTCTTACTGTAGATGAAGCAATAATCATTACCGTAATACTCAATGCTATGGCAACAACTGCAATTCGAATAATAATATTCGAAAAAGATTTTTTAGAGGTAATACCTGCCTTTTTGGCGATATAAAATGAGAAGTTCAAAATCTATCTTTTGTTTACAAAGTTATTCAATTTTGTTTAAATGTATTAGTTTTATTCATAAGTTACTAAGCACTTACAAATGATTAGATTTCGTCCCCGCTTTACTTTTATTCTTTTCTATTCTCTACTTATTTTTTCGCTTCAGGCACAGGTTCAAGTGGGTGCAGCACAGCTCGATCTTTATTTGCCACTTTTAAAAGGCAAACAAGTTGGTATGGTGGTAAATCAGACGTCATTAGTAGAGAAAAGTCATATTGTGGATACACTTTTATCCAGGGGGATTCAAATTAAAAGAGTTTTTGCCCCTGAGCATGGATTTAGAGGAAAAGCAGATGCAGGTGAGGCTATTGATCATCAAAAAGAACATGACTTGCCTTATGAAATTTATTCTCTGTACGGAAAGCAGTTAAGGCCAGATAGTGCATCTATGGCAGATTTGGATATCCTAGTATTTGATATACAGGATGTGGGTGTGAGGTTTTATACATTTACATCAACCATGACATATATCATGGAAGCCTGTGCGAAAAAAAATATTCCTCTGCTTATTTTAGATCGGCCGAATCCCTTGGGATTTTGTGTAGATGGACCCGTTTTGGAACCTGAACATAAAAGTTTTGTAGGTTTACATCCCGTTCCTGTGATACATGGTCTTACCGTAGCCGAATATGCACTAATGATTAATGGCGAAAACTGGTTGAAGGATAGTTTGCATTGTAATTTAATTTTGATTCCTTGCACCAATTATACGCATGAAATGAGCCTGGCCTTAGCCGAAAAACCTTCACCCAATTTACCTAATCTATTAAGTATTTACCTATATCCTTCACTTTGTCTTTTCGAAGGAACTTCCGTGAGCATGGGTAGGGGTACAAACAAGCAATTTCAAATTTATGGCCATCCTTTATCTATACTCGGCAACTATGAGTTTAGGCCGGAGGTAGGGGAAGGTGATAAAAATCCGGTTCAAAAAGGCAAGCTATGTAGAGGATTTGACCTGTCCAACTTAGAACCTGACTCATTGAAACCCTTTCTTTCTTTTGATTTAGAGTTGATTTCACAGTTTTATGAAGAGGCAAGTGAGGAATTTAAATCAATATTTTTTACCAATGAGAAATTTTTTAATAAATTAACGGGTAATTCTTGGCTTTTAAATGGATTGAAAAATGGGTTAACTCCCACAGAATTGAGAATGGAATGGGAAGATGATTTAATTACCTATTTGCAGATGAGAAAAAAATATCTGATTTATCCTTAAATATACCCTATGAAATCAAATTCCGTATTCACTTATCTTTCTTTGCTTGGTGCAATCACTGTTGCCTTGGGTGCTTTTGGAGCACACGGATTGGAGGAAAAGGTGAGCCCGGAAAGAATTCAAATTTTCAAACTGGGAATCAGTTATCAATTTTATCATTTGATTCCAATGTTTGTTCTTTATTTAAAAAATAAGGACGAAATGTTTTTTCCCAAAATAGATTCCTGGGCTCTTTCTTCTTTTATGCTGGGAATTATTTTATTTTCTGGTTCCCTTTATTTGCTTAGTATCAGAGAGATAGTCCATTTTGGATTTTTTATGAAAATAATAGGACCTGCCACACCTGTAGGCGGAATTTCTTTCATTGTAGGGTGGATATTGATGGCTTACAGTACTTTTTTTAAAAAACCTAACGAATAGCCTCTATTATTTGTTGAAAAAATACAAGCGCTAGTTTGTAATCTAAAAATAAGGTAAAACTGATACCAAATATGGCACCCCAAAAATGAGCGTAATGTCCGATATTATCGTTCCCATTTCTCGCCATATAATAGGAGTAAAATAAATACAAAAGTCCACCAATTACAGCAGGTATAGGTATAATGCCATAAATTAAAATCATTTGAGTAGGATAGAGCAGGATAGCTGTAAAAAGAACAGATGAAACCGCACCGGATGCTCCCACTGCATTGTAAGCATAATTTTGCCTGTGTTGATAGTAATCAAATAATGTGGAGGCAGCTAAGCCAAATACATAAAGTAAAACATAGTACAATAATCCTATTTTTCCAAAAATGAGAGCAAAAGTATACTCAACATGAGTGCCGAAACTATATAAAACGAATAGATTTAAAATCAAATGAATCCAATTGGCATGAAGTAAGCCATAACTCCAAAAACGATAGTACTCCTTATTTCTATCAATCAGCACGGGATTGAAAATAAATTTATAATAGAGGTTTGGATTTTGAAAAGCTGTGTAGGAAACCAATCCAGTTATAATGATGATGATAAAGGTGAGAGAAAATTCCATTATTATTTTGTTTTAAGTTAATCTAAAGTTTCTTTCAGCCATCTGAAGAATTCTCTCTGCCATATCAATGCATTCTGGGCATTCAAAACCCAATGATTTTCATCAGGTAAATATAGAAAACGAGATTTGATACCTTTCAACTGAGCAGCTTGAAAAGCTTCCATACCCTGTGTATAAGGAACTCTGTAATCCTTTCCCCCGTGTATTATCATAATGGGTCGATCCCATTTATTTACATGATTGATAGGATTGTAATCCTCATACATTTTATCATTTTTATTATCCCAATAAGGGCCACCCATATCCCAATTCGAAAAGAAAACCTCTTCAGTCGTCCCATACATACTCTTTAAATTAAAAATTCCGCAATGTGCAATGAAAGTTTTGAATCTTCCCCCATGGTTCCCAGCCAAATAAAAAGAAGAATAGCCTCCAAAACTAGCTCCAACACAAGCAACTTTGGATTTATCAGCAAATGGTTCCGCCAAAATATTATCAACTGCAGATAAGTAATCATTCATACATTGACCACCCCAGTTTTTACTGATTTCTTCATTCCAAGCCACTCCATGGCCAGGCATTCCTCTTCTGTTGGGAGCAACGACAATGTAGCCCTGAGAAGCCATGGTTTGTAAATTCCAACGATAAGAATAAAATTGTGTTAAAGCTGATTGAGGTCCTCCCTGGCAATACAAAATCACAGGATATTTCTTGGAAATTTCAAAATCTGGGGGATATACAACCCAAACAAGCATTTCTTTTCCGTCTGTTGTTTTTACCATTCTTTTTTCTGTTTTACACAGTTTTATGTTTTGGTACATGGCATCATTTACATGAGTCAGAGCCTCTGTTTTACTTGATTTAAGATCAAGTTTGTAAATTTCAGGAGCATGATTCATGTCATTCCTCATCACGATAATCTCCTTTTCTGTAATGCCTATGATTTGACTTAAATCAAACACCCCAGAGCTGATTTTTCTAATTTGGGAAGGACTGCCAAAAGAAACCTCCAATTCAAATATCTGTTTCGTGCCATCAGTAGCTGCGATAAAATATATTTTCTTTCCATCTTTTGACCAGACAAATTGATCGACTGTGCCATCCCAGGATGAAGTAAGGTTTATCTTTTTTCCCTGGTGTAAGACAATAATGTCATTTTTATCTGCTTCGTATCCATCTCTTTTCATACTTAGCCAAGATAATTGTCCTGCAGGGCTGTAACATGGATGCATATCATATCCAGGCATGTCAGAACTAAGGTTTACAGTTTGTTCTGTTGTTAAATCATATGCGTAAAGGTCAGTGTTGGTGCTGGTGGCATAATCAGTACCCCATTTTTTCTTACACACATAAATTATTTTCTTACTGTCAGGACTCCAGATAAAATCATCTTCGTTGCCAAAAGGTTTTTGAGGACAATCATAAGGTTCTCCAAACATAAGGTCTTTTCCATTTTCAGAGGAGCCATCTACTTTGTTTTTGGCTAAAAAGATATGACCATATTTACCATCTTCCCAACTATCCCAATGTCTGTAGTGGAGTTGATCAAAAATATATGCATTTGATTCTTTTAATTCTGGATAATAGTCAGCCCCGGTAACATTTTTAAGCTTAACCTGATTCGAATAAATCTTGTATTGACCATCGGGCGAAACGTTTTTATCGCGTAATTTCACCTCAGACTCAGAAATTACTTTCGGAGAACCGCCGGATGTAGAAATTTGATAAATGGTGGCAGTTTTTTTATTTTCATTGACTTGAAAATTAGTTACTTTATAATAAATCGTAAGTCCATCTTCCGAAAGGCCCAAAGGAGTTATTCTTCCTAATTTCCATAAATTTTCAGGAGTCATAAGATCCTGACCAAGAATTTGAGTGAAAGTAATTAGGGTGAAAATGCCAAAGAATAAATTTTTCATAATCAAGAATTTAAAAGTTCAAAATATTTCCAGTGGGAACATTGTTGAATGAAACTATTTTTATCAATAGTTTTTAGTTCGATAACAAAACTAACGAATTCTGATTCAATTTTAATATCAATCAGTTGACCGGATATATTTTTTAATTTTTGGATGAATTCATTCATCAAACTAATATGAGTCTTTACAGTTAATTGTTCAACCAACCAAATTCTTTTTACTGTAGTTCCCTCCAAAACAGTGGCGGCAGTTTCTTTGTAAGCTTGGATTAAACCATTGCTGCCTAGTTTGATTCCTCCAAAATAACGAACGATAACGACCAAACAATTACTGAGGTTTAATTTGTCTATCTGTCCTAAAATAGGTTTTCCTGCAGTTCCGGAAGGCTCGCCATCATCAGATATTCTAAAAAGATTATGATCAATTCCGATTCTGTATGCATAACAAAAGTGATTTGCCTTACTATGGTCCTTTTTTAATTTTTCCAAAACCTGTTTTACCTCTGATTCAGTTTCCACAGGGAAGGCGAATCCATAAAATTTGCTTTGTTTTTCTTTGAACAAACAACTCGAATTTTTTTCAATGGTATCGTAGAAAAATTCAGACACTACAAAAATGGATTGATAGTTTGACCTAAGGTTGATAAAAAATACTGTACAGCCTTTTCTCCTTCGTCGCCCAACTCTTTACTGAATTCATTGACATAAAGATGAATATGTTTCTGCATGACCTCTTCAGACATTTCCTGGGCATGGTTTCTTATGAAAGCTAAGCTACTTGCAGGATTTTGATAGGCATAGGTAATACTCTTTTGAATTAATAGATCAATTTGATTTGCAATTGTATTTCCCAATTCTTTCTTTATAGCAATTCCACCTAAAGGAATCGGATGCCCTGTTTTTACTTCCCAGTTGGCACCTAAATCTGAAATCAGTCGAAACCCTCTTTCTTCATAGGTAAAACGATTTTCATGAATGATTACACCGGCATCTAGATTGCCTTGATTGATCTCTCTTTCTATAAGATGAAAGGGTAAAATAATTTTATTTGTAATTTGGGGATAGGCAAATTGCAATAAAAAATGAGCAGTAGTATATTGTCCCGGAATGCCCACCCTTAATGTGTTGAGGGGAATTTCTGAGATGTCATTTTTGTAAATAAACAGGGGGCCACAATTTCTTCCTAAAGCAGATCCGGATTTTAAAAGTCTGTAATCTTGCAAACAATAGGCTAATGCATGATAACTTAATTTTGTGATTTCTAATTTTCCCTCTAAGGCCATTAAGTTTAGCGTTTCGACGTCCTCCATGATGACCTCAAATTGAAAACCATTGTTGTCAATTCTTTCATGTATCAAAGCATCAAAAATAAAAGTGTCGTTGGGACAAGGGGAAAAACCTAATCTTAATTTCATCGCTTTTCTCTGTAAATTTTGTAAATCTTTATACCCATTATCAGAAAGAGAATAAAAATAAGTACAACGATAAAAGCAATTCCAAAGTTTAAAATATGCTTGTAAACAGCCAGCATAACTATAATCAACATGATTACCGTAGGAATTTCATTAAAATATCTTAGTCCTGTTGTACTCATGATTCTATTATCCAAGCTTAAATTTTTAATGATTTTTAAATTATAGTGATGGTAAATGGTCAGTAAAAAAATAAAAAATAGTTTAAGGAGCAGCCAGGTCTGACTCAAAAACCAAATCATTCCACCCTGCGCAAATCCTATTCCAATCATGCTGAACCCACCGATAAAGGTGATGATCATTGCCGGAGTCATGATGATGGAATATAATTTTTTCTCCATCAGCAAAAATTGATTTTTTAGAGCTGCAGCAATTTGTGGATCTTCATGATCAAATGCTTCAGTATGATAAATGAATAACCTTGGTAAATAAAATAAGCCGGCAAACCAACTGATTAATCCAATAAAATGAACCGTTTTTGCAATGCTGTATAACCAAAACATAGACTTATTTCAAATTTGTACTTTATGGTAAAAATAGACTTATTTATTGGCCAATATCAAAAAAAGATTAATTTTGTTACAAACCAACCCTTCATTTACCCATGAAAAATTATTTGATTTTACTTTGTTTAGGAATTTTATCTTTTTTAGATTTAAAAGCGCAACAAATCCCTAGTCAAAACATCAGAGGTGTCGTTATTGACAAAGAGACAAAGCAACCCATCATCGGTGCAAATGTTTACGTGAAAGATTTGGAACCAACAATTTCTAATACATCTGACGAAAATGGTAATTTTTTATTGGAAAATGTTCCTGTTGGTAGGATAGTGGTCGCAGCTCAGTATGTGGGTTATCAAAATTTTATTTCCGAAAATATTATTCTAAGTTCAGCGAAGGAATTGTATCTGGAAATTAATTTGTTGGAATCAGTAAATCAAACGGATGAGGTTGTTGTATCCGCCTCTGCAGGTACCAATACGCCTATAAATGAGCTTTCAGTTGTAAGTACAAGATCATTTTCCGTAGAGGAAACTCAAAGGTATGCAGCCAGTTTCAATGATCCGGGCAGAATGGTAATGGCTTTTCCTGGTGTTCAATCAAATAATGACACTGAAAATGATATTGTAATCAGAGGAAATTCTGCTGTTGGGGTTCTTTGGCGTGTAGAAGGTATGGACATTCCCAATCCGAATCATTTTGCCCGTCCTGCCACCTCGGGAGGGGGAATAACTGTTTTTAGTGCCTCACTACTTAGTAATTCAGATTTTTCAACGGGAGCCTTTGCTGCAGAATACGGTAATGCTTTTTCGGGTGTTTTTGATATGAAATGTAGAAAGGGTAATTTGCACGAGAGGGAATATACTTTCAGATTTGGACTTATCGGAGTGGATTTAGCAACGGAGGGACCTATTAAAAAGGGGAGAAGTTCATACCTTATTAATGCCAGATATTCAACTCTGGGAATCTTGGGTTTGATGGGTTTATATGTTGTTAGAGACAATGTTTCCAACAATTTTCAGGATCTTTCTTTCAACCTCTATTTTTCCTCTCCTGATAATAAAAATATTTTCACTTTTTTTGGCATGGGTGGATTGAGTCAGGAAAATTGGTGGATGAGAGATACAGCCAGATGGTTGTACAATTTTGACTATGATTGGAGCCGAAATAATTCAAATCTCGGCGTTTTGGGTATGACCTATACCAGACTTATCAATGACAGATCATTTATCAAAACCACATTGGGAGGAACAATCAGCGAAATTTTCGATTTTCAAATTTCACCTTCAGCGAAAGCAGATTCCGCATTTTGGTTGGAAAGAAATGATTATTTGAATACGCAAATTTCTCTTCATTCTGTTTACAGCTATAAAATAAGCGCCAAACTCAGATTAAAAGCAGGTATTATCAGTTCTTTTCATATTTGGGATTTGGAGTACGGAGAAAATCTTGGAGGTGATAACTACAACAATTATTTGGGGCAATTTACACCTTTAGGCAAAATTCCTGTTACGGAATCCTTTTTTAAGCCAAATCAGAACATTGACATAGAAAGAAGTAGGGGATCCGGTCTGAGAGGTTCTACTTTTTTGCAACAGATATACGTACAGGGAAGTTTTAAAGCGAATGAGAAATTAGTTTTCAATTTGGGTGTGCACGCTATGTATCTGAATTTGAATAACAGCTATGCTGTGGATCCTCGCTTTTCAATGAAATACCAGCCCTTTCAAAAAACCAGTATCACTTTAGCTTATGGTCTTCATAGTAAATGTCTGCCCTTTGGAACTTATTTACTTCAATTTAAAGATCAAAATGGAGCAACCTACCAACCTAATAAAAATCTAAGAATGACCCGGTCGCACCATGTAGTTTTGGGCGTAGAACAACTGATAGGAAAAGATTTTAAAATTCAGGTGGAAGGATATTATCAGTATTTGTTTCAGGTACCGGTAAGCGTTTATGATTCTAGTACCTATTGGTTTTATAACATGAGAGATAACTATGGCACGAATGAAATGATAGACAAGGGAACTGGAATGAATTATGGCGTTGACCTTACTTTTGAAAAGTTTTTCGGAAAAGGATTTTTTGCAATCGTTTCAGGATCAATTTTTAGATCAGTATTTTCTACTGGGGATAATAATTATCGTTCTTCCAGATTGGATAATTTTTTCTCAACCTCGTTTATGGCAACCAAAGAATTTACTTTTAATAAAGGAAAGGGTGGCGTTTTGCAAATTGGCTTAAAATCTTTTCTAAGAGGAGCCTTGCATTATGAAACTGTTGACCAGCAGGCATCTGAAAATGCAGGATATTTTATTGCGGATCAATCAAGAGCTTATGATGCACAATTTGCCCGGCCTTATTTTAGAATGGATGGAAGAATTGCATACAGAAAAGATGCTAAGAAAGTATCTTGGACGATCGCTGTTGATATTCAAAATGCCACCAACAACAAAATGAACTACAGAACCTATCAATACAATAGAAATACAAAAGGATTAGAACCTGATGCAAATTCTGGTTTGACTCCCGTTCTTAGTTTTCAGTTGGATTTTTAGGAATAAGTTTAGGCATATCTTTTGAGTTTCATCCAACCCTTTTTACAAAAAAAATGTTGAAAAGAAACGCGTAAGACGCCAAATCCATATTTCATTGACCTTTTAAAGTTAATGCTGGAAGCTTCTTTAAAATATTTGGTTGGGCATGTAACTTCTGCTATATCAAATTTGGCAAAAACAATTTGCGATAACATTTCATTATCAAAGACAAAGTCTTCATCGTTGGCGTTGAAATTGATTTTTTGCAGTACTTCTTTACTGAACGCTCTGTAACCCGTATGGTATTCAGACAATTTGTAATTGATCAGAATGTTTTGCGTGAAAGTTAAAAATCTATTGGCTATGTATTTGTACATGGGCATTCCACCTTTCAATGCGCCCATGCCTAATATTCTGGAACCCAGAACAACGGGATACAATTCGTCACCTATAATATTTACCATAGCAGGAATAAGCTTAGGCGTGTATTGATAGTCGGGGTGTAACATTATTACAATATCAGCACCTAATTCCAAGGCTTTGTTGTACAAGGATTTTTGATTTCCGCCGTAGCCTCTGTTTTTTTGGTGTTCAATGACATGCTCAATTCCCAATTGTTTGGCAAGGGCAACCGTATTATCCTTACTGCAATCGTCACACAAAATTACTTCATCAACAATATCGAATGGAATTTCATTGTATGTTTTCTCTAATGTTTGCTCCGCATTATAGGCGGGCAATACAATTACTACTTTTTTATTGTTATACATAAGTATCAAGTTTGGGACAAATATAGTAAAGTTAAAAACTTGTTTGATTAACTAATTTACCCAAATCAAATAACAAATGAAAAAAAAGAAATTACCCTCATAACTAAGTTAAAATTTGTTGTTCCTTTCTCATTGTAAATATTATATTTGCGAGTTTAAGAAAATGCAAAATGCAGAACAAAAAGAAAATCATTGTTGCAAATTGGAAAATGAATAAAGGCTACATAGAGGGTTTGTTGCTCACAAATTCTGTAATTAGCTCTACTCCAAGTCATTACGATTTGCAAATTGTATTTTGTCCACCATTTATTCATTTGCAAACAATGGCAGCGATGATAAAAGATTACCCTCTTTTTTCTTTAGGTGCCCAGAATTGTCATGAAGAAAAAAATGGAGCCTACACCGGTGAAATTTCTGCTGAAATGCTTTCCTCTGTAGGAGTTCAATACGTTATTGTTGGGCACTCTGAAAGAAGAAATTATTGTAAAGAATCAGATGATCAATTAAGAAAAAAATTAGTACAGGTTGTTGAAAATAAAATGATTCCGATCTTTTGTATAGGCGAAAGCTTGGAAGATTTTCAAAATAATAATACAAAACTTGTTTTAGAAAGGCAACTCGAGATATTGAAAACACTTGACATAGATAATGAAAATCCATTTTTTATTGCTTATGAGCCTGTTTGGTCGATTGGCACAGGTAAAAATGCAAATATATATGAGGTGAATCATGCTGTGCAAATTATTGAAAAATTCATTGAAGCACAGTTCTCCCATTGGAAGGTAAAAATTCTCTATGGTGGTAGCGTAAATGAAAAAAATGCAAACTCTTTTTTTGAAATAGAGCGCCTTGATGGACTTTTGGTTGGTGGTGCCTCCTTAAAGTCGCCTGAATTCACAGAGTTATTAAAAAATGTTTCTTTAAAATAAATAAAATCACAATTTCTAATTTTATACGTTTATTTAAATAGAATTTAACCTTAACATAAAATGAATAAATTATTCCTCCGTTACCTAGTTTTTTTAGGGATTCTTTTCCAAATATGTTCGTCTCAAAAAATGTATGCTTCACATGGAGTAGCAGTCGATTTGACCTATGCCTGTGTAGACCCTGCGATAGGTCGTTATACCTTTACCTTGTCATTTTACAGGGACTGTAACGGTATCACACCAGGTACACCTACATTGAATTTTGCAACGAACGGTGGAACTTGTTTTTCGGGATTAAATGTTACGATGACACAGGTTTCGGTAACCAATGTATCTCAATTGTGTAATCAGAATTCTTCTACATGTAATGGAGGTACAAATCCTGGAGTACAACAATATACTTACACCGCCACGGTAACCTTAGGCCCAGGATGTAGCAATTTAGTTGTGAGCTGTCAGGAATGTTGTAGAACTGGAGCGATCACCAATTTGACAAGTGTGGGGAATACATATGTTGAAACTGTAATCAATACCAACCATCCGCAATGGGGACAACCTTGTAACAGCTCCCCACAATTTACAAATACGCCGATTTTATATACCTGTGCAGGTCAGGCCACATATTACAATCATGGCGCGGTGGATCCCGACGGAGATTCACTTGCCTTTTCTGTACAATTCCCCTTGCAAAGTGCCCCTCCCGGTGGAAACATTGCATACAGTGGAACATTTAATCAAGCCCAACCGCTTTGTACAAACAATACTTTTACTTTAGACCCATCAAATGGTCAAATTGTATTCACACCCTGTGCCGGACAAAGTCAGTATGCTGTAATTGGTTTCGAAATCAGAGAGTTTAGAAATGGTATATTAATTGGAACCACAAGAAGAGAAGTAACTGTAATTGTCCTAAACAATTGTACAAATCAGTCAACTCAAATAGATAGTTTTAATGTAAATCAAGGTACTATAGACACCTCTGGAATTGTAACAAGTATTAATATTTGTGGTGGAAATACTTTGAATTTGTGTATTTCAATCTCAGATCCGAATGCAGGTGACTCTCTTCGAATTTCATCTGATATTGGAACAGTAATTCCTGGTGCAACCTACAGTGTAACTTATATCGCCCCAGGTAGAAACAGGGCACAGGTTTGTTTTACTGTTCCAACCACCAATGTAACCACAGGTTCCTATAACTTCCTGATTTTTATCAGTGATGGAGCATGTCCCATTCCGGCGCAACAGGTTATCGCTTATCGGCTCGATTTGGAAAATTTACAATTAAGTGTAGATCGGCAATTTGTTTGCCCCAATGAATTAGATACACTTTTCTTGCAGGCATCAGGTTTTAATGGTGCTTCTGCCTTGGGTACCTACGCATGGTCTCCTGCAGGGGTATTCAACAATCCAAATATTTTTAATCCACAGGCTTATGTCACGGGTCCAACGCAATTGATTTGTACATACACTGAAGGTGCTTGTATTCAAAGAGATACAGTTCTGGTTACGGCTCCATTCCCTGCTATTATTAATCCTATTCCAGATGTGACTATATGTAATGGTAATTCTGCCAGAGTTATAGCTTCCGCGGTTCCGGGCCCAGGTCCTACAACTTTTACCAGATCAGGACCTATTACAATACGACCTGATTCCATCATAGATTTTCCGCTCAATGTATCCAATGTAGTGCCGATAAATATATTACCCACTTCAATTAGTAGTGTTTGTTTGAATATCAATCAAAATATCATTGCAGATTTAAATATATTTTTAATTTCTCCGACGGGATGTATTTTACCATTGATGGGAGGAAATGGGGGGATTGTAACAACGAACATAACCAATGTGTGCTTCACGCCCAATGCGGTAACACCAATTACTAACTTTATTGCCCCATTTACGCTCATTCCTTCCAATGCAAATTATATTCCTTATAATGGCGCTGGTTCTTGGAATAATTTAAATGGTTGTGCCTCTAACGGAAACTGGGTTCTAAGAATTCAACATACCAAAGCGGCTTCATTAGGTGGAGTCAATGGAACACTCAATAGTTTTTCAGTTTCTTTTAATGATCAATCTGATCCTACCTTCTTTTGGTCTCCTAATTATAATATAAGTTGTACCGTTTGTGACACAGCAAATGTCAGTCCCCCTGTGGATACTCAATATCGCGTAATTGTAAGAAATGTATTTGGTTGTAGTGATACAACATCATTCAGAGTAAATATTGATACGGCATATCCTGCACCAATTATTGTATGTGATTCAATCTCACCCACAAGTGTAAGATTTGCATGGCAACAAATTACTGGTTCTGGAGGTTATAGAGTAAGTGTAAATGGAGGAGCTCCTTTTACCTTGCCTGTAAATCAAACCTCCTACACTGTCTCTGGGTTAAATCCCGGACAATGTGCCAGTGTTACCATTTTTGCTTTATCAGGGGGGAGTTGTGCAAACGGAACCAGTTCAAATCAAACTTGTTGTGCCTTAGGATGTGTTGGAGTAAATTCTTCAACTACGCCAACCTCTTGTAATGGGGGTTCAAACGGTACAGCGACAGCCACAGTCAATGGAGGTACTGCACCTGTTTCCTTCATATGGACAGGTGGTCAAACCAATGCTACAGCTACAGGTTTATCGGCAGGGGTATATAGGGTTACAGTTACAGATGGAACTGGATGTACTGCATCAGCCTCTGCTACTGTTACGCAACCATCTTCTGTGACAGTGAGTTCTGTGGTAAGTTCAAATTTTAATGGGGCACAAATTTCTTGTTTTGGAGCCTCAACGGGTATATTGACAGCCAATGCCTCCGGGGGTACGGGTCCTTACAATTATCTTTGGAATGCTGCAGCCCAAAATACAGCAATAGCTACGGGTATTACTGCAGGTACCTATTGTGTAACTGCAACAGATGCCAATGGTTGTTCGGCAAGTTCATGTGTCACAATTACTCAACCAACAGCTGTTACTGCTAGTTCATCCTCTACAAATGTTAGTTGCTTTGGAGGTACGAATGGTACTGCATTGCATCAGCTTCAGGTGGTACAGGAACTTACGGGTACTTATGGCCTAATTCTCAAACAACAACTTCTATTACTGGAATTGCTGCTGGTACCTACCAGGTTACGGTTAATGACCAAAATGGTTGTTCTGCCACTTCGTCTTATACTGTTACTCAGCCAGCTGTTACTGTGACTTCAACCGCTACTATAACCTCCAATTTTAATGGACAAAACATATCATGTTTTGGTTCTTGTAATGGTACAGCAACAGCTACCCCATTGGGAGGTACAGCACCTTATACCTATTTATGGTCTAATGGGAATATAAATCAAAATGTAAACTCACTGTGTGCAGGTGTTGCAACAGTAACTGTTACTGATAACTTAGGTTGTATTGCTTCCTCTTCTGTAACACTAACTCAACCTTCAACTGTTACCGCTTCAATTAATTCAAACACTTCAGTAAGTTGCAGCGCTGGTTCTAACGGAACAGCAACTGCTACAGGTGCTGGGGGAACAGGTCCATATCAGTTTTTATGGTCTGTATCTGCTCAAACAACAGCTACGGCAACAGGTCTTAGTGCCGGTATTCACAGAGTCACTGTTGCGGATGCAAATTCATGCACTGCAACTGCATCGGTAACAATTACACAACCTTCTGCAGTCAGCGTTACAGGATCAGTTTTGTCCAATTATAATGGAGCTCAGATTTCATGTAATGCTGGAAGTGATGGTATTGTATCTGCGAATGGATTAGGTGGCAATGCGCCTTACAGGTATAGTTGGAGTAATGGTTTTACTACCCAGAATATTTCAAGCTTGTCAGCAGGTACTTACTGTGTTACATTGACAGACTTTAATAACTGTACCTCTAACACTTGTATTACCATAAGCCAACCCTCTTCTGTGTCTGTAACTGCAAATGTGACTAATGTATCATGTTTTGGTGGTTCAAATGGAACTGCAATCGCTTCAGGTTCTGGAGGTACAGGAGCTATTTCATACGCTTGGTCAAATGGTACCAATGGAGCAACAATTACAAATGTAACTGCAGGAAATTATATAGTTACGGCTTCAGACATAAATGGATGTACTGCAAGTGTAGCTGCTACCATTACACAACCCTCAGCTACAGTTACAGTTTCTGCAGCTTCTACTCAGGTTTTATGTTTTAATCAGGCCTCCGGAACTGCAACCGCAACACCCCAAAATGGTTCAACACCATATAACTATACCTGGTCAACAGTGCCCGTTCAAAACACACAAACTGCTACAGGTCTTTTACCTGGCAGCTATTCTGTTACAGTGGTAGATGCTAATGGTTGTTCCTCTTCTGCTAATACAATTGTTTCTAATACAACAGCCATCAACCTTACTACTTCTACTAGTCCTGCTTTATGTTTTGGACAATCCAATGGATCTGCAACAGTTACTGCTACCGGTGGAACCGGGGTTTACACTTATTTATGGTCTAATTCTGCTGGAAATCAAAATACAGCTATAGCTACAAATATTCCTTCTGGGTCACATGTTGTAACAGTAACTGATAATAATAATTGTCAAGCCACAGCAACAGTTTCGGTATCTCAACCATCAGCTTTGACAACTCCTGTAATAACTACCACCGGTGTTTTGTGTAATGGACAATCTAACGGAACTGCCAGTGCTTCAATTTCTGGAGGAACTGCTCCTTACACTTTTAGTTGGGATAATGGCCAGGTGGGATCCTCTGCTACTGGATTAACAGGAGGAAATCATACCATCACGGTTACTGATAATAATGGTTGTTCAATCAGTACTAATTTCACGATCAGTCAACCATTACCTTTGTTGGTAATTTTAACTCCAGATTCAGTAATTTGTTTTGGCGGAAATGATGGATCCTTGTCTGTTGCCGCTGGTGGGGGTACTTTCCCTTACACCTACATTTGGTCTAATGGCCAAAATTCAATTAATATTACTGGTTTGACAGCAGGAAATTACGGAGTAACTGTGACAGATGCCAATGGATGTACCGCAAGTTCTTTTGAAATTATTGGACAACCAAGTTCGCCTTTACTTGTAAATATAATTAATCAAACGAATCCAATTTGTAATGGAGAATCCAGCGGGTCTATTACTGCAAACGCTACAGGAGGTACTCCGAACTATTCATATGCCTGGAATAATGGACAGTTCAGTCCAACTGCGTCTGGTTTGGCTGCCGGCACCTATTCTATTACAGTCACAGATGCAAGGGGTTGTGTGGCAACCAATAATGCCACAATAACAACACCAACGCCATTAATTGCCAACATATTCAATCTTTCTAATTTTAATGGAAGTTCGATTTCTTGTCCTGGTGCAACAGATGGTGCTGCGCAAGTTATAGCTTCTGGTGGAGTTCCTGGTTACACTTATAATTGGTCTGGTCCTGTTCCGTCCAACTCACCTATTCTAACAGGGATGGCGGCAGGAACTTATATCGTATCTGTAACAGATGCAGCTGGTTGTCAAAAAACCGATACTATCACCTTACTCAACCCTGTAGCCTTGCAGGCCACTGAAACGCACCAGAATTTATTCTGTCAGGGCGATTGCGATGGTCAGATCATTGTCACTGCCACAGCTGGCACGGGTACCCTGGGCGTCAACGGATACGAGTATCGTATTTTTGGACCCGGACAACTCGGTGGTATTTTCTCCACCACC
>Ga0169931_10001106_pt1 | contig 44288 bp, 38 predicted proteins | sample Kivu_15m_20L_FD_129675 | JGI IMG/M metagenome (GOLD analysis project Ga0169931, IMG submission 129675) | Freshwater microbial communities from Lake Kivu, Western Province, Rwanda to study Microbial Dark Matter (Phase II) - Kivu_15m_20L... | ecosystem: Environmental > Aquatic > Freshwater > Lake... | reverse complement strand
GCGTTCCTCATCGAAGCGTTCGACCAGTTGTTCGCCGAGTACGCGGAAGCCAACGACCGGCTCGCGGAGCTGCGCGGCGGGCAGCGCACGCTGTTTGATGCGGACGAAACCATCCTCACGAAGAACTTGTTCGGGATGGATTTGAATGGCGAAGCGGTCGAAATCGCGCGGCTGTCGTGCTGGATCAAGACCGCGGCGAAGGGGAAGAAGCTCACGGCGCTCGACGCGAACATCGTGCAAGGGAACAGCGTGCTCGGCGAACCGTCGCCGCTGGAAGCGTGGCGCAAGCAGTTCCCGGACGTGTTCGCCGCCGGTGGGTTCGACGCGGTGATCGGCAACCCGCCGTATGTGCGCCAAGAGTGGATCAAGGACGACAAGCCGTTCTTGCAACGGCACTACAAGGCGTTCGACGGAACCGCGGACCTGTACGTCTACTTCTACGAACTCGGGTTGAACGTGCTGAAACCCGGCGGGCGGTTGGGGTTCATCGTCACGAACAAGTGGATGAAGGCCGGCTACGGCGAAGGGTTGCGGAAGTTGTACGGTGAAGCGGCGTGGGTGGAGTCGGTGGTTGATTTGGGGCACAACAAGGAAGTGTTCCCCGATGCCGACGTGTTCCCGTGCATTCTGGTCGCGCGCAAACCCGACAACGGCCCGCGGCCCGAATCGGCTCGCGTGTGCGTGCTCCCGCGCGAGCAAACTCGGATTGAAGACCTCTCCGAACAGATCGCAGCGCAAGGCGTGGAAGTGCCGCTGACGCGCTTCGGGGCGGAAGCGTGGAACCTCGAACCGCCCGGCGTGGCGAAGCTGATGGAGAAGTTGCGAGCAGTAGGCGTGCCGCTGCGAGAGTTCGCAAAGACGGAACCCCTTTCGGGTACAAAGACCGGGCTGAACGATGCGTTCTTGGTAGATGCGGCAACGCGGCAAGCACTCGTTGCGGCCGATCCGTCGTGCGAACCAATCTTGAAGCCCTACCTTCGCGGGCAAGACAATTCGCGCTGGTGTGCGGAGTGGTGCGGGTTGTGGATGCTCACCCTCAAATCGAGCGCGAACCACACTTGGTCGTGGTCCGGGAAATCGGACGCCGAAGACGTGTTCCGACGAACGTTCCCTTCGGTCTACGCGCACCTGTTGCCATTCCGCGATGCGCTCATCGCGCGTCAGGATCAAGGCGAACACTGGTGGGAACTGCGGTCTTGCGCGTACTGGGACGCCTTCGAGAAGCCGAAACTCATCTATCCCGAAATCACTTGGCGTGCCGACTGGAACCTCGACACGCGCGGGTTGCACATCAACAACACGGTTTACGTTTTGCCGACGGCTGACCTGTGGATTCTCGGCGTGATGAACTCGCCTGTAATGTGGGCTTACTGCTGGCGCAACGCGCAACACGGCAAGGACGAAGCGTTGCGATTTATCCGCGATTTCGTGCAAACTGTTCCCATCCCCAAACCTACCGACGCGCAGCGCGCCGCGGTCGAAACCGCGGTCGGACGGCTCATCGAGATTGCGACCGCGCAGCACGCGGGGCGAACCGCGATGCTGGACTGGCTCCGCACCGAGTTTGGCATCGAGAAGCCGACGCAGAAGCTCCAAGCTCTCGCGGCGCTGGGCGCGGACGACTTCGCAACCGAAGTGAAGAAGTCCGGAAAGAAGGCGCTCAGCGTGGCCGAACTGAAGCGCCTGAAGGACGAACACACGCAATCGGTGCTGCCGCTGCACGCGCTGGCGCGCGAAGCGGACCAACTCGAGCGCCGCGTTTCGGACGCGGTGAACGCGGCCTTCGGGCTGACCCCGGACGAAGTGAAACTCATGTGGGACACGGCCCCGCCGCGTATGCCGATCCCGCGCCCCGCAGAGAACCGCCCGTGAGCGCGAGCGAACCGAAGCCCGCGGCAAAGCGTGAGCAATTCGCCCCGCCGTCTGTGGCGAACCGCGACCGCACGGAACATGCGAACAGCGTCAAAAACCGTTAGTTTTGGACTTGCGCGCAACAGCGCGAGGCGCTCGACGATGCGCCCGCGCAATCGGCGCACGCGGAACCATCAGCAGAACCCGACCGCGACCGCGCAAGGCTCGAGCGCGTCAAAAACCGTGAGTTTTTGGGGTTCGCGCGCGGCGAACAACTCCCAACTCTTAGGATTTTTTAGCCCCCAGAGGTTCACCGTTCGCCCACAACGCGAACCCGCCGCGAACCTAAAGTAGGCGAAAGTACGCCCGTCCCGCGGCGCGAATGTGGCCTTGCGTCCAAATGTGCGCGCGTTTACACTTTCGTAATGGGAACGGCGGAGTAGCTACCGCCGGAAGCCGGTCGCGGGCGCGCTGTCGTCCTTGCAGCGCACCCCGCGACCGGCCGGCCCCCACACAAGGACGTGTCATGTCGCAACCGGCAGAGAACCCGGCCCCCGCGCCTGCACCGGAATCCGCACCGCCCCCACCGGACCCCGCCCCGCCCGCCCCGCCGAACCCGCCTTCCGACCTCGACGAGTTGGAAACACTGTCAACAGATTGCGACCAGTGGTTGAACTTGCACCGGCCTAATGGCTTCATACGTCGGGCGCTCGCGCGCATGCCGCTTGCCCGCGACATGCCAGACAAGTGGGCGCGCGACGGCATCGACCCGCCGTTGTACCTCGAACTTGAAACGCTTTGGGACCGCGCGCGCCAGATCGGCACGCGGTGCGGCGCGCTCCCAGAACTGCCAACACTTCCGAAAGCCGACTGCCTCTTGAACGAAGCGTACAACTTCGCTGTCGCGCTTCAGAACTACGCGAACCGGTTGCTCGAATACCGGCGCGCGCGGGAAGCCGAACCGAATGCAAGTTTCCCTTCGCCCGCTGTAGCTTCAACGAAGGCGGAATCATCGCGCACGCCCCAACAACGGCACGGGTTGCATTCCAACGACCGCGCGGTGCGTAGCAACCCCCAAAAGCCGCGCCGCAAGGTGGGACGCCCGAAGCGCACCGAAAGCGACCCCGAGGTGTACCAAGAGAACCAACTGTACCGCGATTGGAAAGCCTCGAAGTTGCCCCTTCCCGAGTTCCTTGAAGCGCGTGGGTTGAACGTCCCCAACTACACGCTCGTCATCGACCGCGCGCGGAAGCGCTTTCAAAAGCAGCGGAAACAATAGCGCGGTCAAGGCGTCCGAGTTGATTCCGCTAGATTCCTGACACCCCGTTTCGCTCCTTGTCACACCGGGACGCCGCACGCCCCACCACACGGGAAACAATCCGTCTCCCTTCGGAAACAATTCGTTGTTTCCAATCGGCCCCGATGATTCGGTACCGCGTCACACCGGCGCGGCACTCGACATCTGGGGCCGTTGAATGGAAACCGTTCCCAAAGTTCCGCCCGAACCCCCGCTCATGCTCGATGTGGTCGCGGTCGCGCGGCTGCTCAAGTGCTCGAAGCGGCACGTCTGGCGCATGTGCGCCGCGGGCGAATTCCCTCTGCCGGTCACGGTCGGTAAACGGCTCAAGCGCTGGCCGCGTTCGGTTGTCGTTGCGTGGACCGAATCGCAACCCGCCGGCGCGCGCCTGTGAACAACGTGAGGCGCGATACGGCAAGCGCGCCGCCGAACTCCATACACAACGGTTTCCTCATGCAACACAACGAACCGGGCCTCAAGCCCGAAGAAGCCCCACCTCTGGCACTGCGCCCGCGCGAAGCGGCGAAGCGGCTGCGCATCTCCGAACGGCTCCTCTGGCAACTGACACACGACGGGCACATCCCGTGCGTGCGCATCGGCACCGGCAAGCGGCGGAGCGTGTTGTATCCCGTGTCGCTGCTCGAACAGTGGCTCCGTGAGCAAGCGGCGGAAGGGGGTGCGAAGTGACCCCCGTGGAACTGCTGCTCTCGAAGCTGCCGAGCGCGAAGCCGTCCGGTAACGGCTGGTCCGCGAAGTGCCCGGCGCACGACGACACCCGCCCGAGTTTGACTGTGTCCGTCGGCAACAACGGCGGCGCGCTTGTGAAGTGCCACCGCCGTTGTACCACAAAGGCCGTGTGCGCCGCGGTCGGGCTGAAGCTCCGCGACCTGATGCCCGAACGCACTGGCGCGCCCGCGTGCCACAAGCCCGCGCCGAAGAAGCCCGCGAAGACGTACCCGACCGCGAACGACGCTGTGCGTGCGCTCGAAAAGTCCCACGGCAAGCGCTCGAAGATGTGGCCCTACCACGACGCCAGCGGTCAACCCGTGGGCGCGGTTGTGCGCTGGGACCGGGCCGACGGGAAAATCATCCGTCCGGTCGCGCGACACCCCGACGGTTGGCGCATCGGCGCGATGCCCGACCCGCGCCCGCTGTTCGGCTTGCCCGAACTCGCCGGCGCGAAGCGCGTACTTGTCGTTGAAGGTGAACCGTGCGTCGAAGCGGCGCGCGTGTTGGACTACACCGCGACCACTTCGAGCGGGGGCGCGAGTACCGCTACTAAATCCGACTGGTCGCCGCTCGCGGGGATGGAAGTCGTGATCCTGCCGGACCACGACGACGCCGGACGGGCTTACGCCAACGACGTCGCCGCCGCGCTCGGGGCGCTGAAGCCGCGGCCGGTTGTGAAGATACTGGACCCGCAAGCGGTCTTCGGGCGCGCCGACTTGCCCAGAGGGTACGATATCGCCGACGCGCTCGCGGAGTGCGCATCGGACGACAACCGGAACCAACTTCGCGCTCGTATCGAACGGGCGGCAAGCCAAATCGTACAGCGCGCCAATACCCCTTCACCCGGCCGGCCCGCTCCAGATTTGGTGTGCCTTGCGGACGTGAAGCCCGTGGAAGTGAAATGGCTGTGGTTCGCGCGGTTCCCGTTGGGGCGGCTCACCGTGTTCGTGGGCCGTCCCGGTGAAGGAAAGTCGCTCGTCACGTGCGACATGACCGCTCGCGTGAGCACGGGCACTGACTGGCCCGACGGCACGCCAACCCCGAAGGGCGACGTGCTGCTCATCTGCGCCGAAGACGACCCGGCCGATACCATCGTCCCGCGGTTGATCGCCTGCGGCGCGGACACCCGCCGCGTTCACCTGCTCCGTGCCGCGCGCGTGGTCCGTGCCGACGGTGAAGAGGCGACGGTTGCGTTCGACCTGTCGAACATCGACCTGATCCGCGACGCGCTCGACGGGTTGCCGGACTGCAAGTTGGTCGTCGTCGATCCCATCGGCAGCTACTTGGGCAGTGGGGTGGATGCGCACCGCGACAACGAGGTGCGCGCGGTGCTGGCCCCGCTCGGACAACTTGCGGCCGCACGGGGGCTTGCGGTCGTACTGGTCGCGCACACGCGGAAAGCGGCGGCGGATTTCGCCGACGACACCATCTTGGGCAGTCGTGCGTTCTCCGGTATCGCACGGTCGGTGCTCCACCTGATGACCGATCCAGAAGACCGCGCCCGGAAGCTGTTGCTCGCGGGGAAAAACAACTTGGCAAAAGCCGCGCCGGGGTTGGCGTTTGCCATCACCGGCGACCCGCCGCATTTGGAGTGGGAACCCGACCCCGTGGAACTGAGTGCCAACGACGCGATGCCGAAATCGGGCGGGACCGACGGCCAGCGCGGGCCGGCACCGAAGAAGCGCGAAGCGGCCTCGCAGTGGCTCGTCGAAATGCTATCCGACGGACCGAAGAACGTGACGGACTTGGAAGCCGATGCCGAAGAAGCCGGGTTGTCGTGGGCGACCGTTCGGCGCGCGCAACGGGCCTTGAACATCAAACCGCAGCGGACGAAGTTTCAAGGCGTCTGGCAGTGGGCACTTCCCGACGAAGGCGCTCACCAGAATGCCACACCTCGAAGCCGCTCAACTAACGAGAAACCTGAGCACCTTCGAGATTCGCCCGACGAAATCGACGAAGATTCCCAGACCAGTACCGAAGGCGCTCAGGATACCAACAACTTGAGCACCTTCGGGAACACGGCGGCGCACAACACAAATACCAACGGAACGATTTCCGTGGAACCAGTCAGCGACCGCTTGTTCGAGAACCCGCCGACGAACCTTCCCGACTGAACACGAAAGGAACACGCACATGGCGTCGATTTGTGATGATGGTGACGGCAGGCGGCGCATTCTGTTCGTTGCGCCCGACCAGAAGCGCAAAACGATCCGGCTCGGCAAGACCGACCGGCGCACCGCGGACGGTGTGGCGCGGCACGTCGAAACGCTGCTCGCGGCGCTCATCGGCGGGCAACCGGTCGCGCGGGAAACCGCCGTCTGGCTCTCGACCGTACCCGCGAAGCTGAAAGAGAAGCTCGCCGCGGCCGGGTTGATCGAAGCGCCGCCCCCGGACCTGACTATCGGCGGGTTGCTCGACATCTACCTCGCGCGCGCCGACGTGAAGGACAGCACGAAGACCGTGCGCACCGCGTGGGGTTCGCGGCTCCGCGAACACTTCGGAACGCGGTCGGTTGCGACCATCGGGCCGCGCGACGCGGAAGCGCTTCGGGACGCGCTCGTTCACCGCGAACTCGCCGGGCCGACTGTGGGGCGCGTCCTCCGGTTCGCGCGCCAACTGTTCAATCTCGCGGTACAGCGAAACCTAATCAGCAAGAACCCGTTCGACGCGCTCGCCCACAACTTCCGCGAAGGCACCGGCAAGCCCCGCGACTACGCGGAAGCCGACGACGTGAACCGGCTCCTCGAACACTGCCCGCCGGGGTGGCGCACGCTCGTTGCGCTCGCGCGCTTCGGCGGGTTGCGGTGCCCGTCGGAAGCGTTCCTCTTGCGCTGGGAACACGTCGATCTACCGACCCGCCGGCTCACCGTGACTTCGCCCAAGACGGAGAATCAGGGTAAGGGCTGGCGCTCGGTGCCGATCTCGCCGGCGCTCGCGGGGTTCCTCGAAGCGGCGTGGGAACTCGCCGAAGGGAGCACGTTCGTTGTCGATCTCCCACAGTACCGCGGGCAAGAAGGGAACTGGGTGGGGTGCAACATCCGCACGCAGTTGGTACGGTTGATGAAGCGGGCAAGCGTGCCGTGCTGGTCGCGCCCGTTCCGCGTGTTCCGTTCGAGTTGCGTGACGGACTGGGCGAAAGAGCACCCCATTCACGCGGTCGCGTCGTGGGCCGGGCACACGGTACCGGTGGCCGGGAAGCACTACCTCACCGTGACCGATGCCGACTTCCGCCGCGCGACCGGCGAAAGCTCGGACCAAAAAGCGGCGCAAAAAGCGGCGCAGCAAATACCCGTAGGAAACCGCACCGGCTCGCAATCAAGCGAGTGCCAGAATCCCCAAGTGCTTATCGCTGCAAGTAGTTGCGGAAAGGCGCGAGTTGAGGCGAGAGAGGAAAGTTACCCGGCTAGGATTCGAACCTAGACAAAGAGAACCAAAATCTCTTGTGCTACCGTTACACTACCGGGTAATTGGTCGAACACGTCGCTAGCAGCACGTTGACTTTATAGCCCCCACCGCGATGTTGGTCTAGAGGATTTGGACACCGAAACTTGTCACGCGGTTCGCGCTCGCGGATCGCGACCTCATCGCCATGCGAACTGCCGTTCTCGGGGCCGACGGCCAACTCGGGCGCGAACTGCTCTCCCGCTTTCAGAACCCCCACCCGCTCCGGCGCGCCGACTGCGACCTCGCACGAGCCGAAACCGTTGCGCCCGCGGTCGAGCGCGCCGCGGCCGATGTGCTCGTCAACTGCGCCGCGTACAACCTCGTGGACCGTGCGAAAAGCGAACCGGACGCCGCGTTCGCGGTGAACGCCGTCGGCGTGCAACACCTCGCCACCGCGTGCGCGACCGTCGGCACAAAGCTCGTTCACTTCGGCACCGATTATGTGTTCGGTGGCGACGCGCGCGCTACGCCGTTCGACGAAACCGACGACGCCCGCCCGGTGAGCGCGTACGGCGAAAGCAAACTTGCGGGCGAACGATTCGCGCTCGCGGCGAGTCAGCGCAACCTCGTGATTCGCACTTGTGGGCTGTACGGCGCGCACGGTGCCGGTGGGAAAGGCGGCAACTTCGTCGAGACGATGCTTCGGCTCGCGCGCGAGGGGAAACCGCTCCGCGTCGTGAACGATCAGCGCTGCACGCCCACCTACACTGTCGATCTCGCGGAGGCGACCGAGGAACTGATCCGGCGCGACGCGAGTGGGTTGGTTCACGTCACGAACGGCGGCGACTGCACGTGGTTCGAGTTCGCGCGGGAAATTTTCCGGCTCGCGGGGCTAACCCCGAATCTTGCGCCGATCACCAGCGCCGAGTTCGGCGCGCCCGCACGGCGGCCGGCGCACAGCGTCCTTTCCAACGCGAAGTTGCACGGCCTCGGAGTGAAGCCCCTGCGCCACTGGAAGGACGCGCTCGCCGCGTACCTCGCCGCGCGGCGCGGGTAGCCGCTACTTCACGCCGCTCTTCTCGCGGGCCGGGAGGAACTCGTCGCCGGGCACCCACGTCGGCAACTTGTCGGCGTCGGCCGCGGCGCGAGCGATGTCGAGTGCGAACCCGCCCAGCACCGCGAACCCCGAAAAGTCCCAGTCCGCTTGCACCTCGTCTTGCGGCGCGTGGTACCGTTTGTCGTTGAACTCGGTGTACGCCTTGCGCGCGAAGTCCGCGGGCTTGCCCTTCAGCTTCGACCCGCCGCCGATGGAAAACGCCGGCACGCCCGCCCGCGCCAGCGAGAAGTGGTCCGACCGGTAGTAGACACCCAAGTGCGCGCGCTGGTCCGGTTCGAGTTCGAGCTTGCTCCGCTCCGCGGCGGCCTTCACGAACGGGAACGCGGTCGTACGTTCGACCCCGTTTACCACCACCGACTCGAACGCGCCGAGCGGCAGAATCATATCGAAGTTCAGGTTCAGCGCGGTCTTGCCGAGCGGCACCACCGGGTGCTGCGCGTAGTATTTCGAGCCGAGCAACCCCTTCTCTTCGGCCGTGACCGCTAGGAAGATCGCGGAGCGCTTCGGCTTCGGGTCGAGCGCCGCCCACGCGCGCGCCAGTTCCATCAGCAGCGCGGTGCCGGTGGCGTTGTCGGCGGCCCCGTTGTAGACGGTGTCGCCGACGACCGCGCGGCCCACGCCCAAGTGGTCCCAGTGCGCGGTGAACAGCACCGCTTCGTTGCGCAGCGCCGGGTCCGAGCCTTCGACGATCCCGACCACGTTGTTGCTGCGAATTTTCTGCACCGTCGTGGTGATCGCGCCCTTCAGGTTCACGCCGAGCGCCCGCGCCTTGAAGCCCTTCGTGTCCGCGGCCTTGAGCGCCTCTGCGACGGTGAGGCCGGCGCTGGCGAACAGCTTTTCGCCGGCCTTCTGCGATAGCCACCCGGCGAACGCGAGCGCGGGCGCGCCGGGTTCGCGCGCGAGCTGCGCGCCGTCGAGCGGGCGCACCACCGAGTACGGGTAGCCCGCAGTTTCCGGCGTGTGAACGATGAAGCACGCCTTCGCCCCGCGGCGCGCGGCCTCCTCGTACTTGAACGTCCAACGGCCGTAGTAGGTGAGCGCCCGCCCGCCGAAAAACTTGGGATCGTCCGACGGCGGCTCGTTGGTGAACAGCACCACAACTTTGCCCTTCACGTCCGCGTCCTTGTAGTCGTCCCAACCGAACTCCGGCGCGGTGATCCCGTGGCCGACAAACACCGTTTCGGCGTCGAACTCTTCGCTCTCGGCCTGCGTTTGGCAGCGGCCGGCGAAGTCGTCTTCGCACGCGAAAGTGATCGCCTCTTTCCCCTTCGCGTGCGCGCTCAGCGCGGACTTCGGACTCGTGACGAGGCGCACGAGCGGCACCGGTTGGAGGTACGTTCCGCCCGCGCCCGCCGGCTTCAGTTTGGCCTTCTCGAACGCCGCGACGATGTAGTCGGTGGTAAGTTCTTCGCCGCGCGTGCCCGGGCCGCGGCCCTCGAACCGGTCGCTCGCGAGTTGAACGACGTCGGCCTTGATGCGGGCGGTGGACAGCACCGGGTCGGCCGCCGCGCACGCCGCGGCGAGACCGGCGGCGCAGAGCGCCGCGAGCAATCGATAGTTCACGGTTCGGCCTTTCGAGCGCGTGTCGTGTCGGAGAGGGTGAGCACATTATCGGCCCGCGCCGCGGTGCGAACAAGTTACTCCGCGGGCGGGGCGAGGCGCGCCAGCAGTTCTGCGATTCGAGCGCGCAGGTCCGCGTCGGTTTCGTCGGTCGCGCGCGCGGCGAGCGCGGCGCGGAAGCTGCCGGCGCGGTCGCCGAGTGCCGCGACCACCTCGAACCCGACTTGCCGCAGGCGCAGCGACGGGTCGGACAGTGCCGCGGCGACGGCTTGCGTCGCGGGCGCGTCGTCCGGGGTTCGCGCGAGCACCGCACCGGCCGCGATGAGCCGCACGCGCGAGTTCGGATCGCCGATCAGCCCCGCCAGCGTGCTCGTCGCGTTGGGCGCGTTGCGCAGGGCGACGGCGGCGTTCAGGCGCAGCCCATCGTTCGGGTGCGCGGCGCACTCGGTGAGCCCGGGCACGGCCGCGGGCGGCAGCGCGTCGAGCCGGCCGAGGGCGTGGGCGGCGTTCGCGCGCACCTGCACTTCGGGGTCGCGGAGCGCTTCGACGAGCACCGCGACGGCGGCGTCCGGAACCGCATCGGCCTTCATCCAGCCGGCGGTCGCCACCTTGCGCACCGCGGGGCTCGGGTCGGTCATCGCGCCGGTCAGCGCCTCTTCGAGTTCGGGCGGGCGAATCAGAATGAGCGCCCGCACCGCCTGTTCGCGCAGCGCCTCTTCGGCCGTGCGGGCCGCGCGGAGCAGCGCCGGGCCGGCGCTCGCGGCCGGCGCGCCGAGCGCGCCGAGGTGCTGCGCGGCGGTTTCGCGCACCCACACGCTCCCGTCGTCGGTGAGCCGGCGGCACAGCCCGTCGATCACTTCGGGCAGCGGCCCGGCGACGCGCGCAAGGGCCGCGATGGAGCGGAACTTGACTTCGTCGTTCGCGTCGTCGAGCAGTCGCACCAGTTCGGCCGTCGCGCCCGCGTGCGGGGTGCCGCGCTTCCCGACCGCTTCCGCGGCGGCGGCGCGCACGCGCGGTTCGGGGTCGCGCAGCCCGGCGAGGAGCAGCGGTTCGGCTTCGGCCCCGTGGACGACGGCCCCGAGCGCGCGCAGCGCCTGTTCGCGCACGCCGCCGTCGGTGTCGGTCGCGGCGCGCTCGAGCGCGGGCACGGCGGGCGTCGCGGCGCTGTTCAGTTTGCCGAGCGCCTCGGCCGCGCGCGCGCGTACGAGCGGGCTGATGTGACTCAGCGAGCGGACCAGCGCCGGCACGGCGTCTTCGGCGGCTTCGCCCATCTCGCCGAGCGCCTCGGCCGCAACCGCGCTCACCCAGCCGTCGTCGTCGCGGAGCGCGCGAATCAGCGTGGGCACCGCGGCTTCGGCGGCCGTTTCGCCCATCTTGCCGAGTGCGTCGGCGGCTTTCGCGCGCACGAGTTCGTTGCCGTTTTCAAGCGCCGCGGCGAGCGCGGGTGCGGCTTCGGCCGCAGTTTCGCCGATCTTCGCGAGCGCTTCGGCGGTCTGCACTTGAACGTGCGTGTCCGGGTTCGCCAGCCCTTCGACGAGGGCCGCGGTCGCCTCGTGGGGCAGTTCGCCCGTGCGCCCGAGGGCGTCGCCGGCGGCGTGTCGCACGTCCTCGTCGGAGTCGCGGAGCAGCGGGACGAGTGCCGGAACCGCGGGGCGCGCGTGCTCTCCGTACGCGCCGAGGGCGCGAGCGGCCGCGGCGCGAACGGACGCGGTGGGGTGCGCGAGCGCGTCGGCCAGCGGTTGCACACCGGCTTCGTCCCCGATGCGGCCGAGCGCTTCGGCCGCCGCGCACTGCACCGGTTCTTCGTCCGCGCAGGCGCGCGATCAGGTCCGGCGTCGCGGGCGCGGCAACCCGACCGACCAACCCGAGCCCGCGGGCGGCGGCCACCCGCACGCCGACGGTTGCGTCGGCGAGTGCGGCGCGAAGCGCCGACACCACCAGTTCGGCTCGATCGATCTCGATCGCGGGGTGGCGGAACGGCCACCGGCGCGCCGGGCGGTTCGGGCGCGCCACGCGCGCCTGTCGATCCGCGGCGCGCAACCCCGTATCGCCGATTGCACCGAGCGCGCGCACGGCTTCGAGGCGCACGAGGGCGCTCGCGTCGGTCGCGAGGGCCGCGACCGCGGGCAGCGCGTCCACCGCGCCCAACAGCCCGAGGGCCGCGACCGACACCGCGCGCTCGCCTTCGTCCGGGTCCGCGAGGTGCCCGACGAGCGCCGGAATCGCCGCGGGGCCGATCCCGGCGAGCACCGCGGGGAGCTGGTCGCGCAGTTCCTTCGTGAGCGCCGGCACTTCGCGGAGCGATTCCAAGAGCGGGCCGACGACGCCGACCCCGTACTGCGGCAGCGCGTTCCGCGCGCGCTCGTGAATCGGCGGGTGCGGGCTCCAAAAGTCCGCGATGGATTCGGCCAGCGCCCGGCTCTGCCGAATGGACGCGAACAGTTGCTGGAGCAGCACGAGCGTGAAGAACGTCTTGTACGCGCCGAGGAGCAAACCGGCGGGCCACAGGGTGGGGCGCACCACCGTGAACCGCATCATGTTCTGCGTCACAGTCAGGTCGAGCATGTCCACGAGGCGGTACAAGTGAACGAGCGCGTAGACCAAGAAGTCCGCGAACTCCGGGAGCGTTTGATCGTCGCCCACCGCGTACCACCCCGCGCCGACGGTCGCGTACAGGCCGAGGTTCAGCAGCGCGAACCCGCCGACCGCGGCGACCGCCGCCGCCGCGAGCAACGGCACGCCGACGCGCCACCCGTGTCGCACCAAGTTCGTCGCGAGCAACTGCCCCTTCAGCGGGTTGTGAATCGCCTTGTAGCCGCGTTCGACTTCGTACCGCTCCACGTCGATCGCCATGTACGCGAGGCACGCCGACACGCCCATGACGACAGTTAGCAGACCGGCCGCGACCGTGAACCACGGCGCGGAACTCGCGGAGAACGATCCCGCGGCGAGCAGAATCAGCACCAGCGCGAGGAACAGCGGCCACGGGGCCCATGAGAACAGCCGTTCCCAAACGCGGAACCCGGCCGCGGTTCCGCCGCGTACGGCCGCGCTGACCGCGCGCACGACGAACCCGATGACGCCGAGTTGGTGCAACACCAACGCGAGCACCGCGATGGCGACGAGCGAGATGAGGATCGCGTATGACGAGTGGAGTCGATCGAGTGCGGTCAGCACGGCCCCGCGCGGGGCGTCCGCTCCAAACAGCGAGTTCATGCCGGGTAACTCCGCGTCGGGGGCGTCGGTCGGAACGTCTCACCCATCCTATCGCCGGGCGCGGCGGAGGATCGCGCGGTTCGGCACTTCCCGCGGCGCGCACGGGTTCGTACATTAGCTGTCTTGCATATTGCACCGAACTTGGGGTTGGGGTTATGGCGAATCGGATGTCCACGCGGATCCGTTACGACCGCATCCGCGACAACAGCGCGCTCTCGCGCACCGTGAACGGTCACAAGAAGCGCAAGGAACGTGCCAATCGCGACAAGCGCATGAAGGCGCTCATCGCGGGCGGCGCGTTCCCGTTCACGCCGGCCGTGCAGAGTTGGATCAGCACGCAACTCGGCGTTCCGTTCACGCAAGTGAGCGAAGCGCAAGCGAAGGAACTGGCGAAGTAACTTCGCCTTGCGTCAATTCGGCCGCACGCTACCCTCCCGCGCAACCGGGAGGGTTTTCGCATGCGCACTTGCGCGGTCGCCATCGGCCTTGTTGCACTCGCGGCAACGGGCTGCTGGAACCTCAACGTTGAGCTCTCGTCGTTCGGGAGTTGGGGCGGCGGCTCGATCAGCCACGGCGGGCAAACCGGCAAACTCCGCACGAACTACGCACTCGTTCATCTCACGCACGACAACCGCGTCTACTTCGTCATGCTGATCGACGGCAGTAGCGGCGGGCGCGTGAGCAGCGCCGCGGGTGGAGCCAACGGCGAGTTCTCCACGCGCGACGGCAAAGCGAGTTGGAGCGTGAGCACGCGCAACGCCCGCACGGGGCGCGTGACCGTCGCCGGGCACTCGTACCAACTCGAAGATGGCGCGGCGTTTCTGGTGACCACGAACGACGAAGCCGTGCGCGTCTCGCAGGTGAAAATCGACCTCGATGCGTTTAATGAGGGCAACTGGTCGCCGGACGACCGCGTGCGCCGGTTGGCAGTGACAGACGAGCGCGTCGCCGACTTCTTAAAGCAGTGCGAAACGCCGAAGTGACGAGACCATCGCTGACGAGACCGTCGCTCACGCTTCTGACTCGTCGAGTGCCGCGGCGCGGGCGGTTTCTTCGCTCGAACCAATCAGTTCGTACAGCTCTTCGGGCGCAAATCCGTGCGGCACCGATTCGCCGCGATGGTGCGTTTCTGCTTTCAAGTGACAGAGCGCGCAGAGCGAAATGCCGTTCTCGGGAACGTACCCACCGTTTGGCATTTCGTTGCGGTTGGTGATGTGGTGGGCATCGAGTTCCGCGTCGGCGCGTTCGGGGGACGACTCGAACCCGCACGCGCGGCAGGTGTACCCGTCGCGTTCGAATACCGCGGCGCGGAAGGTCTTGCGCACCTGTTTTTTCTGTGCGGACACGCGAGCACCGGAGCGCGAGAACGGGCGACGCTCTCAAGACGCGTCCGGCGGGTTCGGGTTCGCGCTCGGCTCGCTCGATCGCGAATGCAACTCACAGTAGGCGAACACTTTCGGAAACACAGGGAGCAAGCCGAACACGCGGTACCAGCGCCGCTCGTGCCGCACCGCCGGGCGACTGCAACAACTACACCGTGCAGCGGTTCCGTCCGGCAACATGATGGCAGTTGCGCGCCGCTTCGCGTCGTGGTCGGCGATTTCCGCCCGCGACACCCCGCGACGGTCCAGTTCGCCCTCCATCAGGTCCAGCGCCGCCGGTTCCATGCCCTCCCGGTAAACCGTGACCCGGTCGAGAAGCTCTTCGGTTTCGGCCTTCCGGATGAACTCGGCCACGCGCTTCAAGTCGAACTGCATTCCGGCTCCTTCGCGGAACGTTCGGCCGCGAGTGGGGTTCACCGGGATAACGGCGCGAGTTCGGGAACTTTGCGCCGCCGGCGCGCGTCCGAAGGGAAACCGCATCGCGCGCCCGACGAAAAACGCTAGACCCGCTCGCTCGCCCTGAACTAGACTACGAGAATTCCGCACGAGCCGCACGCGCGGCCCGCGCGGCGCGACCTTCTCTCCGACGGACCTCAGAGGACTCCCGGATGATCCGCCACACGCTCGTCGCCGGCCTCGCGGTCGGCTTCCTGTGGGCGTCCGCACGCCCCGTTTCGGCCGAAGAGCCGATGGGCGGCCTTTCGCCGCAGGCCCAAAAGATCAACGAACTGATTCGCAAGGGCTACGACAACGCCGGGGTCACCAAGCCCGCCGACAAGGCCACCGACTTCGAGTTCATGCGGCGCGCGTTCATCGACCTGCAAGGGCGCATCCCCACGGTCGAAGAGATCAAGGATTTCGAAGCGGACAAGAGCGCGAACAAGCGCGTGAAGCTGATTCAGCGGTTGCTGAACGAAAAGGCGTACACGCCGAAGGTGAACGGCAAGCCGGTGACGGAAGCCGAAGGGCTGAAGAAGGTGCCGATCAACTACGTGTACGGTTACGCGGCCAACTTCGCGGACGTGTGGAGCGTGTGGCTCATCACCCGCAGCGGCGTGGACGACGTGTACCGCGACCAGCTCCAACAGTGGTTGTCCGAGCAGTTCGAGAACAACACGCCGTACCGCGAGTTCGTAACGGCGCTCATCACCGCGAGCGGCAAGAGCCAAGAGAACGGCGCGGTGAACTTCATCTTCCGGCACCTCGGCGACCCGCTGATGGCGGAAATGAAAGGCTCGCGCGTCGATTTCGCCCGCGACGGCCGCTTCGACAACGTGCCGGTCACGTCCCGCGTCACCAAACTGTTCCTCGGCATCCAGACGCAGTGCACGCAGTGCCACGATCACCCGCAGGCGAAGGAATGGAAGCAGCGAGACTTCTGGGGCGTGAACGCGTTCTTCCGCCAGACCGACAAGCGCGGGCAGCAGACCGCGATGGGCAAGAAAGCGGCCCCGGTCGGCAACTCGGTGGAACTGATCGACATGCCCGAGTGGAACCGCGAGGGCACCGTGTTCTACGACCAGCGCGACGGCCAGCGCAAGGCCGTGTTCGCCACCATGCTGAAGGACGTGGCGCAGGCCGAAATGGATCAGCGGTCCACGAAGACGCTGAACAGCGCGGGCGCGCTGGGCACCAAGACGCGCCGCCAACTGCTCGCGGAGTGGGTGCTCGCGCACGACAACTTTGAAAAGGCCGCTGTGAACCGCATGTGGGGCCACTTCTTCGGCCGCGGGTTGCACAAGGAGCCGACCGTCGACGACTTCAAGAGCGACAACGAGGTCGTCCACCCGGAACTGCTCGCGTACCTCGCGTCCGAGTTCAAGAAGTACAACCACGACGTGAAGAAGTTGCTGGAGTGGATCTGCACGAGCGACGCGTACAACCTGAGCCACGTCGCCGGGACCACGAAGGTGAAGGCCGGCGACAAAATGAAAGCGCTGACCGACGTGGACTTCGATCCGTACTTCGCGCGGATGCCGCTGAAGGGCATGTCGCCGGACGTGCTGTTCGAATCGCTCGCGGTCGCCACCCGCGCCCGCACGCGGCTGTCGGACGACGCCTACCTCGACCTGAAGCGCCGCTGGAGCCAACAACTGGTGAAGAACTTCGGCGACGACGAGGGTAACGAGGCCAACTTCAACGGAACGATCCTCCAAGCGCTGCTGATGATGAACGGCAAGATGCTGAACGACCAGATCAAGTCGGACCGGACGAAGGGGATCATCTACGACCTCGTGAAGAAGCACACGCGCGGCACCGCGATCGCCTACGATGCGATTACCGACGAACTGTTCATGATGACGGTAAGCCGGCACGCGACGGCGGCGGAAATCGCCAAGATCAACCAAGTACGAAACGGCGGCGCGCGCATCAACCTCGGCTCCGGCGCGCCGAGCACCGGGAGCACCGGCGGCACCGGCGTTCCGCCGAAGAAGGGCGCGACCGCGCCGCCGGCGAGCGGCGGCCCGGGCACCCCGGTGCCGGGCGTGAACGGGAGCGACGGCAACGCGGTCGTCGGCTTCTACGAAGACGTGTTCTGGGCGCTGCTGAACACCAACGAGTTCATGCTCAACCACTAAGCGCCGACGAAGAAGCACCGGAGCCGCGGGGAATCACACCCCGCGGCTTTTTCGCGCGCCGCGCGGCGAATGCCGCGCCGGTTCGTAACCATTCAGCATGGACACACTACTCGAGCGCTTCCTGCGCTACGTTCGCATCGACACCAAGGCCGACGAGAAAGCCACCATGTACCCGAGTTCGCCGGGGCAACTCGTCCTCGGCGCGCTGCTACGCGACGAACTGCTCGCGCTCGGGCTGACGGACGCGGTGCAGAACGAACACGGCCTCGTGTTCGCCACCGTACCCGGAAATGTGCCCAACGCACCGGTGATCGCGTTCAACGCGCACGTCGATACGAACCCGGAGAACAGCGGGAAGGACGTGAACCCGCAGGTGATCCGCAACTACGCGGGTGGCGACATTACTCTGCCGAAAGACACCTCGAAGGTGATTCGCGTCAAGGACAATCCCGAACTGAACGCTCTCGTCGGCAAAACGATCATCACGACCGATGGAACGACGCTCCTCGGGGCAGACGACAAGGCCGGTGTCGCGGTGATAATGGAAGCCGCAAAGTTCCTGATGGCGAACCCGCAGGTGCCGCACGGCCCGGTGCGCGTCGTGTTCACGTGCGACGAAGAAATCGGCTTCGGGGTAAAGCACCTCGAACCGGCGCAGATCGGCGCGGTGGTCGCGTACACACTCGACGGTGCGGGCACCGCGGAGATCGAAGACGAGACGTTCTCCGCGGACGGCGCGACGGTCACGATCACCGGCGTGAACATTCACCCCTCAATCGGTAAGGGTCGGATGGTGAACGCGGTGCGCCTCGCGGGGGCGTTCTTGGACCGCCTTCCGAAGCGCCGCATGAGTCCCGAGACGACCGACGGCCGCGACGGGTTCATTCACCCGCTCGGCATCGAGGGCGGCGTGGGGGAGGTGAAGATCAACTTCATCCTGCGCGACTTCGACACGCCGAAGCTCGCGGAACAGGCCGAGATGCTGCGCGCAATCGCGCGACAGATCGAAACGGAGTTTCCCGAAGCCGCGGTGAAAGTGGAGACTCGCAAGCAGTACCGCAACATGAAGGACGGCATCGCGAAGCTGCCGCAAGCGGTGACGTTCGCGGCCGAGGCGGTGCGCCGCGCCGGGATGGAGCCGAAGCACAAGATCATTCGCGGCGGTACCGACGGCTCGCAACTCACCGAGAAGGGGCTGCCGACGCCGAACCTCTCGACCGGCGAGCACAACCCGCACTCGCCGCTGGAATGGACGTGCCTCGAAGAGATGGAGGCCGCGGTGCGCGTGGTGGTCGAGTTGTGCCAAGTGTGGGCCGGGAAGTAACCCTATTCGTCTTCGCTCGGGCGGGGCGGCAAGTTGTCGGCTTCTTCGATGCAGTTCAGCGCTTCCCAGTCGCCCCACCACGTGCCCTTCGTGGGGTGATACACCACTTGGAACCCGTGTTCCAAGTGCGCGGCGGCGTCGATGGTGAACGCGAGGTACGCGACGCCCTTCACGTGCAGAGACGACACTTCCACACCGTAACAGCCCACTTCGTTCTGCAAGTCGAACCCGGCGAACTCCGGGACCAGTTCCGCCCACACCGCGTCGAACACTTCGCGCTCGTGCGCAATCAGGTACTCGATTGCCGCGTCCTGTTCGGGCATCACGCCCGCGCCGTCCGGCGCTTCGATCTGGATGCGCTGAAAGCTCGGTGGCGGGTCGTCTTCGCGCCGCAACCGCACGCCGGGCTTGCTGAAGATGGGCAACCGGATCACGCCTTCCAAGTAGAAGTCGTCGCGGCGGAGCGTGCCGAGCCGCGGGTGCGAAACGGTCTCGCGCGTGTCGGGCTCGCCAGCTTCGGCGGCCACCGGGAGCGCGGACGCGCCGTGAAGCGCGCCCATCACTTCGTCGAACGTCACCGGGCCGACGGCCGCGAGCAACTCTTCCTGCCAATACCGTAACCGGCCGCGCTGCGCGGCTTCCGGCAGCGATTCCAGCAACTTGTTGAACTCGGCCGGCGGCAGCGCGCGGGCCGCTGCCAGAATCGCTTCGCGGCGTTCGGGGGTCATCTCACCCTCATTTCAGCGTTCACGGTGATGTGAGACGGGTACTCGTGATTGCGGTACAGGCGGTGAGTCTGCTTCTGGAAGTCTTTGGCGTCGGCCTTGTAGATGTCGCAGAACGTTTGCGGGTTGCGGTCCACGAGCGGGAACCATGTGCTCTGCACTTGCACCATCAACCGGTGCCCGGGGCGCAGCGTGTGGAAGACGTCCGGCATCGTGAACTTCACCTTCGTGATTTCGCCCGGCTTGAACGGTTCCGGCTTCTCGAAGCTGTTGCGGTACTTCCCGCGGAACGGCTCGCCGCGGATCAGTTGCTGATAGCCGCCCATGCGCACGCCGGTCGGGTTCGGCTCCGCATCCGGGAAATCGTCCGGGTATACATCAATAATCTTCACCACCCAGTCCGCGTCGGTGCCGGTGGTGGAAACGTACAACTCGACCTCAATCGGCCCTGCAATTGTGAGATCGGTTTCCAACGCCGTGCTCTTGTAAACCAATACATCGGTGCGCGACGACGCGAACCGCTGGTCGGCGGTCATGTATTCGCGCACCATCCCGATGTCGGTTTTGTTGATGAACGGCACCGGTTTCGCGGGATCGCTCACGAATTCGTCGTACGCGCGGGGCTTGAGATTCCACGGATGCATCGCGTATCCGAGGCCAACCTGTAAGTGACTGTCCCCGTCCGCGTCCAAGAACGCGAATTCGGTCTTCTTCGCCCCCTTTGGGGGCCACGCGTCGAACTTGCGCCACACGTTCGTGCCGGTCTCAAACACCCACGCCTTCGGCGTTTTGTTCTCGCCCTTCCCTTTCAAGTGAAATTCAAAGAACGGGAGCTCGATCTGTTCGCGGTAGTATTCGCTCGTGTTCGCGTTGAACCGCACGTCGCCGAGGCGGTCGCCGGTGCCGCGACTCCACCCGCCGTGGTCCCACGGCCCCATCACCAGCGTGTTGTGCTTCGGCGGGTTGTTCGCTTCGGTCGCCTTGAACGTCTCCAGCGCGCCGAACAGGTTTTCGGCGTCGAACCAGCCGCCGACGGTCAGCACGGCAGGTTTGATATTCTTGATGTGTTGACGGATGTTGCGTGATTTCCAGAACTCGTCGTAATTCGGGTGATCCTGAATGGCGTTCCAGTACGGCACCTTGTCCTTGTAGTATTTCACGTTCGCGTTCTTGAGCGGTCCCATCTCCAGAAAGAACTTGTAGCCGTCCGGGGTGTCGTGCTCGAACGGGGTGCGCGTCATCTTCTTAGTCGGGCCGTCGCGGTGCTTGTCGAACCCGTACATGAAGTTGAAGCAGTGCGGGAGGAAGAAGCAGCCGTTGTGGTGGAAGTCGTCGCCCACGAACCAATCGGTGACGGGCGCTTGCGGCGACACCGCCTTCACCGCGGGATGCGCGTCGATCATCCCGCACACGGTGTAGAACCCCGGGTACGAGATGCCGGTGATGCCGACGTTCCCGTTGTGGCCCTTCAGGTTCTTCGTCAGCCATTCCACCGTGTCGAACGTGTCGGTGCTCTCGTTGCACTTTTCGCCCTTCGCGAGCGCGTGCGGGCGCATGTTCTCGAACGTCCCTTCGGACATCCACCGGCCGCGTACGTCTTGGTACGCGAAGATGTAGCCGCTCTGCACGAACAGCGCCCCGGGGCGCAGCGAATCCGGGTACTTGTCCGGTCCGTACGGCCCGACGCTGTACGGTGTGCGTGTCAGCACGATGGGGTACTTCTGCGAATCGTCCTTCGGGACGTAGACCGCGGTGAACAGCTTTGTGCCGTCGCGCATCGGCACGCGGTACTCGTACTTGGTGTAGTTCGCGCGGATGTAGTCCTTCAGTTCCGCGCCCGCGAGCACCTTCTGCACGGGCTGCGCGAACACCGGCAGCGGCGCACCGAGCGCGACCGCTACCACGAACAGCAAGCGAATCATGCGGCACCTCTGGTGAATCACGGTGTAAACAGCGGCACGCCGCTAGCGGTTGCGGCGCGGGATAGATCGGCGCTTTCGGTTGCGAGAGGCAATTGCGTTCTCACCGCGAGTTCGAGGTACGTCGCGCGCCACACGGGGATGGCGTGCGCGCGAGCCACTCGCAGCGTTTCGGTCAGCGCGTGTTCCGATCCGTCGTCGGTGAAGAACGGCAACATCGCCAGCGTGCCGAGCAAGCGGGCGATGCGCGCGTCCGTCGTGCCGCCGCTCGCGAGCGCGCCCCGGAACACCTCGGCCAACTCGTAGACCCAAGTCACGGGTACGAGCACGCTCACCGAGGGCACACGGAACTGGACCGCGCTCGTGTACACGGTGAAGTGTTGCGGAACGACCCACGACGCGACGACCTCTGCATCGAGCACGCAGGCGAGCGGGCGTCGCGAAGGCGCGACGTAAGCTGGGAACCTCATGCGGCGGGCTTCTCCGCTTCGAGGAACGAGCGCAGAGGATGATTCGGGGGGAGCACAACACCGTCCTCAACTGACCACCGCGCCATCTCGCGCGTCAGATCCCGAACCGCGGCTTCGGCGCGGCGCTGCTGTTCCGCGTCCTCTTCCGGTGTCGGCAGCCGTGCGACCGAGAGCGCGAGGCGCGCGCCGTCGTGTTCGATCACGATCTGCTCGCCGGTCGCGGCGCGGCGTAGCAGGTCCGCGAGGTTCGCCTGCGCTTCGGCAAGTGTGACGACGGTCATGGGTGCCCTCCGGTCACGCGGGGTTCGCGCGCAGAAACGCATCTATCGCACCGATTTCCGCCGCCGTCAACCGCCATTCGGCCGCGCCCACCAGTTCTTTGAGTTGGCCCGGCTTGCGCGCGCCCACAATCGCGCCGGTCACGGCCGAGTGCCGCAGCACCCACGCGATGGCCGCTTCGCCCGGCGTGCGCCCGTGCGCCGCCGCGATGCCCCTCAACACTTCCACCAGCGCCAAATTGCGCGTGAACTTCGGCTCTTGGAACTGCGCGTTCTTCTCCTTGCGCCAGTCGTCGGCCGGGAGCGCCGCGTGCCGCTCGCGGGTCATCGCGCCCGTCAGCAAGCCATTCGCCATAGGGGAATACGCGATCACGCCGATGTTGTGCGCGAGACAGTGCGGGAGAATGCTCGCTTCCACCTCGGGGCGCACCAGCGAGTACGGCGGTTGCAGCGACGTGATCGGTCCGAACTTGGCGACCTGTGCCATCTGTTCGGCGCTGAAGTTGGAAACGCCGATCCAGCGCACCTTCCCCTCTTCCTTGAGCTTCACCATAGTCTGCCAGCCTTCGTCGATGTCTTCCGGCGGCTCCGGCCAGTGAACTTGGTACAAGTCGATAACGTCCAGGTTGAGGCGCTTCAGGCTCGCTTCGCACTCCGCGCGAATGCTGGACGCGGTGAGGCGCTTCCCGATCTGCCGGTGCTCGTCCCACACGCGCCCGCACTTCGTGAACACCAGCGGCCGGTTGCTCACGCCTTCCAGCGCCTTCGCGACGACTTCTTCCGAGTGGCCGAGGCCGTACACGGCGGCGGTGTCGATCCAGTTGATGCCCAAGTCGATCGCTTCGCGGATGCACGCGACGCTGTCGGCGTCGTCTTGCGCGCCCCACGCGAACGCCCACCCGCCGCCGCCGATGGCCCACGCCCCGAACCCGATCGGAGTGATGTGCAGATCCGAGTTGCCGAGCTTGCGCGTTTGCATTGCCGCCCTCCTACGATGACTCTATGCAGCCAATCGTACTGATGAACGCGGTCGGACTCACCCCGCGATTGCTCGAACACGCGCCGCGCCTGAAGGCACTCGCCTCGACCGGGTGGGTCGCGGACATGCCCGAGGTGCTGCCCGCCGTTACTTGCACCGCGCAGGCGTCCATCCTGACCGGCACGCTCCCGAACAAACACGGGGTAGTTGCGAACGGCTGGCTGTTCCACAGCACGAACGAGGTGCGGTTCTGGCAGCAGTGCAACCGGCTGATGCAGGCCGAACCGGTGTACGAGACTGCCCGCAACCGCGCGCAGGCCCGCAACCGGCCGTTCAAGAGCGCGAAATTGTTCTGGTGGTTCAATCAGGGCGCGGCCGTTGACATCGCGGTGACACCGAAACCGCACTACGGCGTGGACGGGAACAAGGCGTTCGGCATTTCCGGCACGCCGACGGAGTTGGTGCAGGGGTTGGAGAGCGCGCTCGGCGCGTTCCCCTTCTCAGCGTTCTGGGGGCCGATGGCCGGGAAGAAGAGCACGGAGTGGATCGCGCGCGCCGCGGCTAGCGTCGTTCGCACCGAGCGCCCGGACCTGTCGCTCGTGTACCTGCCGCACCTCGACTACGAACCGCAGCGCACCGGGCCGTCCGGCACGAACATGGCGCAACATGTGACGGAGTTAGACGACGCGTGCGCGCCGCTCCTCGACGCCGCAAAGGAGATCGGGGCGCAGGTGTGGGTGGTGAGCGAGTACGGGCACTGCGACGTGTCGCAGCCCATTTACCTGAACCGCGCGCTGCGCACCGCGGGGTTGCTCGAAGTGCGCGACGGGCCGTTCGGCGAGCAACTCGACTTGTATGGTTCGCGGGCGTTCGCCGTGGTGGATCACCAACTCGCACACGTCTACGTTCGCAACCCGGACGACCTCGCGCGCGTCTGCGGTTTGCTCGCGGCGATCCCCGGTGTCGCAAAAGTGTACGCGGGCGAGGAGCGCGAGCAGATCGGACTGAATCACGTGCGCAGCGGCGAACTCGTGGTGTTGCCCGAACCGCACGCGTGGTTCGCGTACCCGTTCTGGCTGAACGACCGGCGCGCCCCGGACTACGCCCGCGCGGTGGCGATCCACAACAAGCCCGGGTTCGACCCGTGCGAACTGTTCTTCGACCCGAACCTGTGGTTCCCGAAGCTGCACACCGCTCGCCGGCTCATTCAAAAGAAGTTGGGGTTCCGCACGATCTTCGACGTGGTGCCGCTCGACGCGCGCATCGTGCGCGGCAGTCACGGCCTCGCGGCGGCGAATCCGCAAGACCGCCCGATCCTCATCGGCCACGGCCCGAACCCCGGCGCGAGCGTACCCATGACCAACGTGAAACAACTGCTCCTAAACGCGCTAAACTTGGCAGACTGAAGGCGAACCGCCGGCGTAAGCCGGCGGGTGGTGTGCGAGCCTACGAACCCGGCCGGCTTACGCCGGCAGTTCGACAATCAGCCGATCAACTTGCGCAGTTCCTTGACGTACTTCGGGACCGCGACCTTCGCGTCTTCCTTCGCTTCGTACTCCAGCGCCACGAAGCCGTGGAAGTTCGCGTCCTTCAGGATTTTCACGACGCGGGCGAGGTCGGCTTCTTCCACCTTGCCGCCGGGGTACACTTCCGTTTTCACCTGCGACACTACACCGTAAGGTGCGATCTTCGCGATGTCCGCGTAGGGGTCCGCGGTTCGGAAGTTACCGGTGTCGATGTTCACGCCGAGCGCCTTGCTCTTCACCGGCTTCACCAGTTCCAGCAGGTGTTCCGGCGTATCCGTGATGCCACCGTGGTTCTCCAGCGCGAGCAGCACGCCGAGTTTCTCGGCCAGCTCGCAGCACTCGCTGATGGCGTCGGTCACGCGCTTCTGCGCGTCCGCGAGCGTGTCGCCCTTCGGCAGATTGCCAGCGAAGATGCGCACCGTCTTCGCACCGCACTTCGACGCGCGGCGCATCCAGTCCTTCACCTTCTGAATCTCGGCCTTGTACGCGGTGTCGTCCTTCACGCAGAAGTTGTTGCCCACCGGGACGCCTGAGATGGCGAGGTTCTTCTTCTCCGCGCGCGCCGCGAGTTTATCGCCGTAGGCGTCGGTGGTTTCGGCCCAGTAGTACGACGTGAGTTCGACGCCGTCGAGCGGCAGGTCGGCCGCGTAGTCGATGAAGTCGAACAGCGTCATCGTGGGCTTTTTCAGGTCGAGCGCTTGGCGGAAGCTGTACGCGGCGAGCGCGAGTTTCAGATCGGGCTTCGCCGCGGGGCGCTTGATGGGGTCGATACCGCGCGCGAGCGGCGCGGCGGCGAGAGCGGCAGCCGACGCGAGGAACTGACGGCGGGAGAGCATCGCGGAACCTCCGAGGAGTGCTGGTGCGTCGTGCTTGCGAATCCACCGGCCGGCGCGCGCCGGCCGGTCGCCACAAGCTACTTCTTCGCCTTGTTCGCTTGCGCGGCTTTGTAGCGCAGGTACGCGTGCATGAACGGGTCGAAGTCGCCGTCCAGTACCTCCGCGACCGCGGGCGTCTTCATGTCGATGCCGTCGCGCTCCTCGCGCACGAGCGTGTACGGCTGCATGACGTAACTGCGGATCTGCGAGCCGAACGCAATTTCGCCCTTCGCATCGTACTGTTGTGCCACCGCGCCGAGGCGCTTCTGTTCTTCGATCGCGTACAGGCGCGCCTTCAAGAGCTTCAGCGCGTTGTCCTTGTTCTTGTGCTGGCTCTTATCGACGCGGCTTTCGGCGCGAATGCCCGTCGGCTTGTGGATGCACCGCGCGCCGGACTGCGTTTTGTTCTGGTGCTGCCCGCCGGGGCCACCGGTGCTGAAGTGCTGCCACTCGAGGTCGCTGTCCTTAATCACGATCTCGATGTCGTCCGGGAGTTCCGGCAGCACGTCCACGGCGGCGAACGACGTTTGGCGCGTATCGCCGGAGCCGAAGCGGCTGATGCGCACGAGCCGGTGCACGCCGATCTCGCTCTGCATGTACCCGTAGGCGAACGGGCCGGCGATCTTGAACGACACGCTCTGCACGCCGGCTTCGAGGTTCGGCTCGATGTCCACTTCGTCCTTCGGCACGTCGAACCCGTGCTGCGCGGCCCACCGCGAGTAGGCGCGGAACAGCATTTCGGCCCAGTCGCAGGCGTCGGTGCCGCCGGCCCCGGGTTTGATGCTGACGATGGCGTTGCACGAGTCGTGCTTCCCGCTCATCATCGCCTGCAACTCGAACGCCTCGTACTGTTTTTCGGCCTTCACGAGCGCCGGTTCCAACTCGGCCTCGAACGCGGCGTCGTCTTCCGCGAGTTCGACCATCGCCGCGAGGTCGCCGGAGGCGGTCTGAAGTTCCTCGTAGGGCTTCAGCAGCGAGTTCAAAACCTTCAGTTGGTTGATGACGCCTTTGGCTCTGTCCTGATTGTTCCAGAAGTCCGGTTCGGCCTGTTTGTCTTCGAGGCCGGCGCGCACTTTGAGTTTGCTGGGGATGTCAAAGAGAGTCCCGGAGCTGGGTGAGGCGGGTGCACAGTTCGTCGGTGCGGCGGCGCAGGTCCGGGTTCATCGCGCGTTCCTTCTGGCTTCGCGCGGCAACCGGCCGCGCACGTCGGTAGACACTAGCATAGCGAGCAGGGTTCATCGGCCAAAGGCCAACGCACGCGAGGCGCACGTGAGCAAGCTCAGCGGGAAAGTCGCGGTGGTAACGGGTGGCGGGTCCGGTGTCGGCAAAGCGGTCGCGGCGCTGTTCCTCACGGAAGGCGCGAAAGTGGTCATCGCGGGCCGGGACGCGACGAAACTGGCCGCGGTGGTCGCGGAACTGAATGCCGGCGACAACTTGTGCGCGCTGCCCACGGACGTGACGAGGGCCGAAGCGTGCGCGGCGCTGATCGCGTTCGCGACCACAGCATTCGGCCGCGTGGACGTTCTGGTGAACAACGCGGGCACGAACGTCAAGGACCGCACTCTGCGCGAGCTGACGCCGGAAACGTGGGACATGATGGTGCGCACGAACCTCGACGGCGCGTTCTACTGCACGAAGGCCGTGCTGCCGCAGATGCTGGAGCGCCGGGACGGCGTGATCGTGAACGTGGTGAGCGTCGCCGGGAAGCGCGCGAACCCGCTCGGCGGGGCCGCGTACGTGGCCGCGAAGTTCGGGATGGGCGGCTTGGGGATGGTGCTGAGCAACGAAGAAAAGGACAGCGGCGTCCGCGTGAGCAACATCTACCCGGGCGAGATCGACACGCCGATTCTCGCCGCGCGCCCGAAGCCGGTAACGGAAGCGCACCGCGCCTCGATCCTGAAGCCGGAAGACGTGGCGGAAGCGATTCTGTACGTCGCGGGTCTGCCGGCGCGCGTCTCGGTCCCGGAACTGGTCATCAAGCCGACGTCGCAGATGTACTGGTGAGCGGGCTTGTAAACGGCCCGCGACGGGCTAAACTGTGGGGAGATTCGTGCCCGTAGCTCAACTGGATAGAGCGTCGGCCTCCGGAGCCGAAGGTTACAGGTTCAACTCCTGTCGGGCATACTCAATTTCCCGAAGTGCAACGATCCCGCACGCAAGCGTGCGGGATCGTTGCACTTCGGGAACGTCGCGCCGGGTTAGCACACGCAGCAGCAGATCGGGGTGCCGCCCATCATCAGGCAGCACGAGCACCCGGCCTTCATGCAGCCCATGATGCAGTCGCAGCACGCTTGGATCATGTCGCAGCACATCTTGTCGCCGCTCGTGCAGGTGACGCAGCACCCGTTGGCGGTCATCTCACACTTGCACATCGCCATCGTCAGGTTGCAGCAGCACACCACCATGCCGTTCATCGTGCAGCACACGCTGCACATGCCGCCGGCCATCATCGCGCACAGGTTCTGCATCATCGCGCACGCGGCCGGGTCGTCGCAGGTGCAGGTCATCTTCATCCCACCCGCGCACTTCTCCACCTTCATCGTGCAGCGCGGGACCATCACCATGTTCGATGCCGTCGGCACCGTCGGCGTCGTGGTGGGCATCCCCATCCCCATCCCGGTCATCGCGGTACGGTCCATCATCATTGCGCTAGTCATGTTTGACTCCGAGGCGAGGAAAGAGAATCGACGGTGAAATCCCCTCAGATTTCAACCGCTTGCACTGAAAGCACTTTCGACCAACTCGCGGACAATCTGGCGCGCAACGAGTTGCATTCCCACACGGCGCGGGTACACTTCATACAGAACTAAGTTCACTCGCTTAGTGCAAATTCAGCGAGCTGAGGTTAACCATGTTCGCTCACCGCTTCCGCGATCAACTCCGTTCGGCCGGTTCTGTGCCCGTGGCCGGGGCGTGCCCAGAAGCAGCATTCGTCGCGTGCCCGGCGCTGCTGGCGCTCGCGCCCAACCAACAGGCGCTGGTGCAAGCGGTGTATCGCGTCGCGGCCGAGCGCGCGAACACACAGCTTCGCGCCGCCCGACGCCGGTCGCGGTTGCCGCAGTTCTCGGTGAACTGACGCCCGCACTCGCAGCAGCGATACACTAACGAGCCGCACGAGCCGCGCCTACCCGGCGCGCGGTTCGTGCGGCTCACTCTGTCAGCATCAGTTCGCGCATTGCCCCGCTTACGCTTCCCTCAGCAAGAAGCCGCACGCGGCAAACACCAGCGCGACGTGGTGGTGCCAGCCGTGCCACGTCCGGCCTTCGAAGTGATCCAACCCCAACTGTGCGTTCAACCACGCGAGGCGCTCGCTCGCCGCGGCAAGGTGCGGGGCCGCATTGGGGCACTCGGTGAGGCCGCGCGGCGCGAGCGCGTCGCGGAATTCGCCCGTCGCGTAGCCCGGTTCCACCGCCAGCGGCAGCGCGCCGCTTTCGGCTCGCAGTTCGTCGAGAAGTGCGAGCGCGAGTTGGGCTTTGGTCGCGCCGGCACGCACTTCAGGGGGCAGTAGTTTCGCGCCACTTTCGGCAGACTCGCGGAGCCACGCGGCGGGCAAATACAGCCGCGCCGCGAGCGGCACCGCGCCGGCCGGCCCGACTCGCGTCACGAACACTCCGATCTGGCAGTTGATCTTCTTGCCGACCGAGCGCGCGAACTGGCGCTGCACGCCCACGGAGTGCTTGCCCTTCTTGGGAAACACCGCGTCGTGAACCGCCCACACCGCGGTCGGATCGGGCTTCGCCCGCGCGCGCGCCGCGGCGAACAGTCGACCGGCGTCCCACGGGCTGTTGCTCACGAAGTGCTGAAGAGATTGGCAGAGGTCCGCTTCCACCATCATCACGCGGGCCGCGGCGCTGGCGATTGCCTCTACGTTTTTGCGCGCACCACACTCCAGCAACCCGCGCAAGTACGCGCGAAACAGTAGGAGTTGGTCACTTCGCTGGAACGTGCAGCGGAACCCCGCGACGTAGTCCTCGAAGCGCGTGAGCCTCTCACCCTCTAACGCGGGCAGGGGCACGGGCGCGCCTTGCGGCGGATTCACAAGCCACCTCCGAACGCGGGAACGCGGAGAGACCTTCCTAAATATCACTAACTGAATCGAGAAGATAGTTAATTGTCTTCATCACGTCACGCACGACTGCAAAGTTGCGACTACTTTGTCAGGTCGCCGGGCGTGATTTGGAGATCCAATCAGTATCAGACTATTTGCCGCAAGATGTTGAATCATTTATATTTGCGACCACTGTTCACTTTCGATGAGACTTCAGATGTGACAGAGTGGCGCGCGTGATGGGAGGCTGCCCTCTGGGGGCTCTTGAAATAAGTAACTATAGACATCATTATTGTGCGATAGAAGAGCAAGAGCCGCTGTCCCCTCGACCCGACCTTCGCCCGAACAGGAGCTTGAACCGTGCGAACGACACACCCGCGGCGCGGGTTTACACTGATCGAGTTGCTCGTCGTGATCGCGATCATCGCGATCCTCATCGGGCTACTGCTTCCCGCCGTGCAGAAGGTGCGCGAGGCCGCAGCGCGGATTCAGTGCAGCAACAATCTGAAGCAACTCGGCCTTGCGGCCCACAACTTCCACGACAGCTACCAGTTCCTCCCGCCGGCGTTCATCGGGGACAACTCCGAGGGGCTGAACGGGTGGGCGACGTGGGGCGCGCTACTCCTTCCGTACATCGAGCAAACCGCCCAGTACAACCTGTGGGACATTCGCTACCTCGCCTCTGAGCAACCGCTCGCGGCGGTTCAGACGCAGGTGAAGATTTACCTGTGCCCGTCGCGTCCCGCGGCGGTGCCGAGCGTGGGCGATTTCCGTCCCGAGGGCGCGGCCCTTACCGACTACGCCGCGAGTTTCGGTACGCACGCCGCGTACACGAACTCCACCGGGGCGCTGATCCCGAACCTGCCGTTCGTCGCCGCGGATTCGGGCGGGCGCGTGTACGTCACGAAGTGGTCGAGCCAAACGAACTTCGGCACCATCACCGACGGCACCAGCAACTCCACGCTCTTCGGCGAGAAGTCGATTCGGCCGAACTCGCTCCGCGGTCGAAATGAGGACCGTAGTGTGTTCGGCGGGAACCGCAACAACACGCGCCGCATGATGGGCGTAAGCAACGTGAACGGTGACGTGCGCCCGCTGCTGCCGCCGAACAACCAGAACCTGCCCTTCGCCAACAGCAGTTTCGGCGGCCCGCACCCCGGCGTCACCAACTTCGCGTTCGTGGACGGTAGTGTGCGCACGCTCCGCATCAGCACCCCCGTGAACGTGCTTACCGCGCTCGTGACGCGCTCCGGTGGCGAAGTGGTGTCGAACGACTTCTAAGCCGAGGCGCACCGATGCGATTGTTTCGCAACGCCGCGCTCGCGCTGTTGCTCGCCGGGTGCGGGAGCGCGAGTTCCGACCACGCGGTGAGCGGCACCGTGAACTGGACCGGCGGCGACCTGACCGGCCACACGGTCGAAGTGGCGAGTACCGCGGACGCAACCGTTCGCGGGTTCGGCACCATCGGCCCGGGCGGGCGGTTCAAGCTCGAACGGCTCGTGAACGGGAAGGTAACTGCGGGCCTGCCGCCGGGCGCGTACACCGCCCGGCTGATTCTGAACGACGAGGGCGACGGCCAAACGAAGAAGCCCAAAGTGCCGGCCCGGTACTTGGATCACAAGACGGCGGGCTGGCAGGTGCAGGTGCCGCCGGCGGGCGAAGTGGCGCTCACAGTTGCGGCGAAATGAGCCACGCGGTTCGCCCGCCCCGGTACACGGGGCGTTTGGGAGAGGCGCTCCGGAACCGCCGGTTCCGGGGCCGCGTGCCGAGGGAGAGCGGCACGCGGTGGGCGGCGCGAACCGCGTTTCACACACGAACACACGACCGAGGACGACCCGTGACCCGACTGCTGATTCTCGCGCTCGCACTCGGCGCGCTGGCGCGTGCGAGCGCCGCGGACCCGGCCCCGCCGCCCCGCGCGGCCGAGCCGACCGCCGACAGCGCCGCGAAGGTCGAATACTTCGAGAAGAAGGTGCGCCCGATCCTCGCGGGGCACTGCTATCACTGCCACTCGGCCGACACCAAGCCCGCGGGCGGGCTGCGCGTGGACGACCGCAACGGCCTACTCAGCGGCGGCAACACCAGCCCGGCGGTGGTGCCCGGCGCGCCGGGGAAGAGCCTGCTCATCACGCGCGTCGTTCAGAAGAACGAGAAGCGCCGCATGCCCCTTGAGGGCGAGCACCTCACCCCCGAACAGGTGGAAGTGCTCACGAAGTGGATCGCGGACGGGGCCGCGTGGCCCGCGGTGCGCGTGCCCAAGTCGCTCACGGCCGCGAACCCGCAGTACGAGAAGCTCAAGAAGGAGCACTGGGCGTTCCAACCGCTCGCCGCGCCCCACACGCCCGCAGTCAACGACGCGGGTTGGGCGCGGTCCGACATCGATCGGTTCGTCCTCGCCGCGCTCGAAGCGAAGCGGTTGAAGCCGGTCGGCGACGCGGACAAACTCGCCCTCGTGCGGCGCGCCACGTTCGACCTCACCGGGCTGCCGCCTTCGCCGGCCGAAGTCGATGCGTTCCTCAAAGACGAATCGCCGAAGGCGTTCGAGAAGTTGGTGGACCGGTTGCTCGCGTCGCCCGCGTTCGGCGAGCGCTGGGGCCGGCACTGGCTCGACGTCGCGCGGTACGGCGAGAGCACCGGGCCGAGCCGCAACATCCCGTACCCGCACGCGTGGAAGTACCGCGACTACGTCATCGACGCGGTGAACGCCGACGTACCCTTCGACCGTTTCGTGCGCGAGCAGATCGCCGGCGACTTGCTTCCGGCCGATTCCGACGCGGAGCGCAACCGCCTGCTCACCGCGACCGGGTTCCTCGCCCTCGGCGTGAAGGACGTCAATCAGCGGTTCAAGGTGCGCTTCATCATGGACAACGTGGACGAGCAAATCGACGCGGTAACGCGCTCGGTGCTCGGCCTCACCGTGAGCTGCGCGCGGTGCCACGATCACAAGTTCGACCCGGTGCCGCAGACCGAGTATTACGCGCTCGCGGGCATCTTCACCAGCACCGAGAACGCGAGCGGGTTGCGGAACCAGATGGGCGGCGCGGGCCTCGCGTATTACGTCCCGTCGAACCTCGTGAAGTTGAACGGCACCCTGCCGCCCGCGGACCCGGAGAAGGTGGCGAACCTGACCGCGCAAGTGGCCGAAGCGAAGGCGAAGTGGGACGGCATTCGCGGTACGCCCGAAGGCGTGAAGATCGACCCGGCCACCGGGCAACCGACGCAGCGCCCGTTCCGCCTGAAGTACGAAGCGCTCCAAGCGGAACTGAACGGCCTCACCGACCCGGCGCAGCGCGGGTTGGCAGTCCACGGCGCGCGCGAATCGAGCACGATCGCGGACACGGAAGTGCGCATCCGCGGCGAAGCCGAAAAGCTCGGCCCGGTCGTTCCGCGCGGGTTCCTCACCGCGTTCGCGGTGCCGGGCGCGCCGAGCGTGAACCCGAAGCAGAGCGGGCGGCTAGAACTCGCGCAGTGGCTCACCAGCGCGAAGAACCCGCTCACGGCGCGCGTGTACGTGAACCGCGCGTGGCAGCACCTGTTCGGCACCGGCCTCGTGAACACCGTGGACAACTTCGGCACCACCGGCGCGCCGCCGTCGCACCCGGAACTGCTGGATTTCCTCGCGCACCGCTTCATCGAAACCGGTTGGAGCACGAAGAAACTCGTGCGCGAACTGGTGCTCACTCGCACTTATCAACTCAGCGCCGCGAGCACCGAAGCGAACCGCGCCGTCGATCCGGGCAACCGGTTGCTGTGGCGGCACGCCCCGCGGCGGCTGAGCGCCGAAGAGGTGCGCGACGCGGTGCTCTCCGCGGCCGGCACGCTCGACACCAAACGCCCCGAAGGTTCGCCCGCGAGCGCGCTGCGCATGGTGGAGATGCGCGACAACGGCCCGGAGGCCGCGACGATCCACGCGAAGGCCGACGCCGCGACCGTGCGCAGCGTGTACCTCCCGCTTCTGCGCGGCGTGACGCCGAAGGCGCTCGAAGCGTTCGACCCTGTGGACCAGACGCTCGTGAGTGGCACCCGCGACGCGACGACCGTTCCCACGCAAGCGCTGTTCCTGCTGAACTCGCCGTTCGTGCGGCAGCAGGCACTCACCTTCGCCGAGCGCTTGTTGAAGGCCGAAGGCACTGACGCCGACCGCGTGCGCGCCGCGTACCGGCTCGCGCTGGGCCGCGCCCCGACCGATGCCGAAGTGGAACGCGCGAAGGCGTTCGTGGCGGAGTACGAGTCCGCGTACCGCGCGAACCCGCCGCAACCGGTGAAGCCCGTGCCCAAGAAGGGCACGGAACCGAAGAAGCCGGTCGAGGAACCGCTGGACCCCGATCAGATCGACCAGAGCGGCGAAGCGCTCGCCGAAGACGGCATCCGCGCGAAGAACCCCCGCGAGGCCGCGTGGATGGCCTTCGCTCAAGCGCTCATCGGCAGCGCCGAGTTCCGCTACGTGAAGTGACCGCGCCGCCCGAACCAAACACCAAAAGACTGGAAATACCAATGAACTCGCGCTATCCGTTCGTTCCGTCGCGACGCCAACTGTTGAAGTCCGCGAGCGCCGGTTTCGGTTCGCTCGCGCTGGCCGCGATGCTCGCCGACCGCACGCGGGCCGCCGAACCGAAGACCGCGCCGAAGCCGCTCGCCCCGAAGCAACCGCACTTCAAGGCGAAGGCCAAGCGGCTCATCTTCGTTCACATGAACGGGGCGATGAGCCACCACGACACCTTCGACTACAAGCCGCAGCTCGTGAAGGACAACGGCAAACCGGGGCCGGGTGGTGGCGTGCTCACCGCGTCCAAGTTCAAGTGGGCGCAGCACGGGCAAACCGGCTCGTGGTTCTCCGAGTTGCTGCCGAACCTTGCCAAGCACGCGGACAAGCTCACGTGGCTCCGCGGGTTGCACACCGACACGCCGGCGCACCCGCAAGCCGTAGTGCAACTGCACACCGGCAGCGCGAACGCGGCGCTCACGCGGCCCAGCATGGGCGCGTGGCTGCTGTACGGCCTCGGCACCGAGAACGCGGACCTGCCCGGGTACGTCACGATCAACCCGCCGCCGAACTTCGGGGGCGCGGCGAACTACGGTAGCGCGTTCCTACCGGCGCACTTCCAAGGCACTCGGGTGAACGACCTCGGGCAAGTGCCGAACCTGCGCGCGACCAGCGCCGCGGACCTTCAGCGCAAGCAACTCAACCTGCTCCAGAGCATGAACCGCGACCTCGCGTCCGGCCCGGGCGCGCCGGACGCAGTGGACGGCGTGATCGAATCGTTCGAGTTGGCGTTCAAGATGCAGGACAAGGTGCCGGCGCTGCTCGACATCTCGAAAGAGCCGAAGAAGGTGCTCGAAGCGTACGGCGTCAAGGACGGCCCCGCGGGCGCGTTCGCGCGGCAGTGCTTGATGGCTCGCCGGCTGAGCGAAGCGGGCGTGCGGTTCGTCGAAATCTGCCAACCGGGGTGGGACCACCACAACAACCTGCACAAGGGGCTGCTCGACCGCTGCGGCTCGGTCGATCAGCCGACCGCGGCGCTACTCGCGGACCTCGACGCGCGCGGGCTGCTCGCCGACACGCTCGTGCTGTTCGGCAGCGAGTTCGGCCGGCAGCCGACGGCGCAGGGGCAAGACGGGCGCGACCACAACATCACCGGCTACCCGATGTTCCTCGCGGGCGCGGGCGTGAAGCCGGGCGTCACCTACGGCGCGACCGACGAGTACGGCATCAAAGCGGTCGAAGGACGGATGCACACGAACGACCTGCACGCGACGCTCCTCGCGCTGCTCGGCCTCGACCACGAGAAGCTCACGTACACATACGCGGGCCGCGACTTCCGGCTCACCGACGTGAAGGGCACCGTGGCGCGCGAAATCTTCGCGTGAACGCCACGAACCTGCGAGTGTTGCTCGCGCAGTTGCATTTCGGCTGCGCGAAGGGGTGAGCAACGGGTGCGGAACCAGTCCCCGTGCTCGGAGTAGATCGCGAACGACTGCACCCGCACGTATCGGCGCTCGGTGGTACCAACGATTGTGCGCTAGGGGGCCAAGATGTGCTTCCCGTCCTCAAACTTCTTGTGGCACGCGTTGCAGTGGCCGAGCATCGCCTCGTACGCCTTCTTCGCGGCGGGGTAGTCCTTGGCCTTCGCCGCTTTGAACAGGTCGCCGCCAGCGTCGCGGGAGAGAGCGCTCCACTTGTCCCACAGGTCGGCGTCCTTCGCGGGCTTGCGGAGCAGCAGCAGGTTCCCGCCCTCGGCCAGAATCAGCGCGTCGGAGCGGATCGCCTTCCACGCGGGCGCGTCCTTTGGTTCGGCCGCCATAGCGGCCTTCAGGCGTCGATACGGCGCTTGGAACACGCCCTCCATGAAGTCGTGCATGTTGGTATCGACGGGGGTCGGCGAGAGCGCCGGCCCTTTGTCCTTCTGCGCGGCGGCGGTTGCGCTCGGCGAACCGGTGTGGGCGAGGGCGAGAAGCGCGAGCGGGACGGCGAAGACGGCGAGTGCGCGCATGAGTGGCTCCGTGTGGGTTCCCACACTCACATATACGAAGCGCCACTCAGCGCGCGGCCATGAACGCGAACACGATGCGGATGTGGTCGTAACTCACTTCGCCGTTTAGCTCGGTGAACACCGGTTTCAGGCGAGCGGTGCCGTGGATGTCCGCCGCAGCCGCGACGCGCTCGCACACGTCTTCGGGCACCCACGCGAAGATCGATTCGGGCTTCTCAGTGCGCACGAACTCCGCGAGGTACTCCACTACGGTCGCGGGCGCAAGCTCGACATTCGCCGCGACCGATTCGACGCTCTTCCCCTTGCGGAACAGCGCGAACATGGCCTCTTTCTTCGGTGAGTTCTTGGCCGGTGCCGGGGTCGCGGGCAGCGCGAGCGACGCGCCCTTCGGCGGCGCAACGTCGGTCGTCAGCCCCTTCTGCCGGCAGTGCGCGACGATGGCGCTCAGAAACGCTTTCCCGAAGGAGCGCAAGCGGTACTCGCCGACGCCCGAGATGCGCGAGAGGCCGTCTTCGGTGGTCGGCCGGGTGCGAGCCATCTCCGCGAGCGTCGCGTCTGTGAACACCTGATACGGTTGCACCTTCGCGCGCTGCGCCTCGGTGCGCCGCAGTTGGCGCAGCACCTCGAACAGTTCCGCGTCCGCGCCTTCCAGCAACTCGGACGCGCTCGCCGCGCGGGCCTCGCGGCGCGCGAGCCGGATGAGCCGCACCTGCTGCTCGCCCTTCATCACCGCCCACGACGCCTTGTTCAGCTTCAGCACCGGGAACTCGTCCTCGCTCTGCGCGAGCGCGCCTTGGCCGAGGAGTTGGTAAATCCAATCGCGCAGGTCGGTCTTCGGCACGTCCTTCAAGAGGCCGTATGTGCTCAACTCGTTGTGCTTGCGCTGGCGAATCGCGGCCGTGTCCGCCCCGCGCAGCACTTCGATGACGTGCCCCGCGCCGAACGTCTGGTTCACGCGGGCCACGCACGACAGAATTTTCTGCGCGATCACGCTCGCGTCCGGCACCTCTTGCGTATCGCCCAAGCACAGGTCGCACGCGCCGCAGTTCGGGGTGTCGTACTCTTGGCCGAAGTAGTTCACGAGCGCCTTGTGCCGGCACGTCGCCCCGCGACAGTAGCGGGCCATTTCGTCGAGTTGGCGCACGCTCGCGGCGACGTACTCTTGCGTCGCGCGGGCCTCCTGCGCGGACTTCTCGATGATCGACTTCAGCGTGAAGAAGTCGCCACCGGAGTACAGCAGCACGCAATCCGACGGCAACCCGTCGCGGCCGGCGCGCCCGGTTTCTTGCTGGTAGTGCTCGATCGTTTTGGGCATCGCCGCGTGAACTACGAACCGCACGTTCGAGCGGTCGATACCCATGCCGAACGCGACCGTCGCCACCACGATGTCCGCTTCTTCGGACGCGAACGCCTCTTGAGCCGCGCGGCGCTCGTCGTTGGTCATGCCCGCGTGATACGGTACGACGCGGTACTTCGCCTGCTTCAGGAACGCGGTCATTTCGTCCACGTCTTTGCGGCGCAGGCAGTACACGATGCCCGCGCTGCCCTTGTGCCGGTCCAGCACCTCGCGCACTTGCGTGCGCAGATCGAGCCGCGGGAGGACGCGGAAGGTCAGGTTCGGGCGGTCGAAGTTGCCGACCATCACTTCGGGGTCGCGCAGCCCGAGTTGCTCGCAGATGTCGTCCCGCACGCGCTCGGTCGCGGTCGCGGTGTAGGCGTGAACCGATGCGTTCGGGAACGTGTCGCGCAGGCGCGCGAGTTGCCGGTACTCGGGTCGGAAGTCGTGCCCCCAGTGCGACACGCAGTGCGCCTCATCGACCGCGAACGTGTGCGCGCCGGCGGCGCGCAACAGCCCACTCACGCCGGTGTTCACCAAGCGCTCCGGCGACGTGAACACGAGCCGCGTTTCGCCGGACCGAATCGCGTTCGCGATCGCGTTGTATTCCGACGTACTCAGGGTGCTATCGAGCCGCGCCGCGGGCACGCCGATGCGGGTCAGCCCGTCCACCTGATCTTTCATCAGCGCGATGAGCGGCGACACAACCACCGTTAGGCCACCGCGCACGACGGCGGGCGCTTGGTAGCACAGCGACTTCCCACCGCCGGTAGGCAGCACGACGAGCGAATCGCGCCCCGCGAGCGCCGCTCGCACCGCGCGCTCTTGCAGCGGCCGCAGCGCGGAGAACCCCCAATGCCGCTTCACGGCGGCAAGCAGCGCGGACAGATTAGCGGTCGCGGCGGGCACGGTGTGTTCCGGATGGGGTGAAGTCGTTTCACCGTACCCGCGACGCGAACGCCTGTCTACCTCGGTGCGAACCCGAATTGCTCAGTCAGGTTTTGACGCGATACTAGGATGAAGAGGATCAGAGAGAGGATACACCTCGTTCTGGAACTGTTTGTATCCTCTTCATCCTGTTATCCCGTTAAAAAACTCTTCTCGATTCGGATAGTTTCCTCCGGTGTGTTCGTCGGCGGCGAAAACCGCATTCCCCGTCAGACTTTGCGCAGTTTGAGCGTTCTGTGCGGCGCGAACCGGGCGATTTCGCGCCGCGCCGCCGTCACAACCGCTACGTTTGGCGCGACTTGTGGCTGCGCCGCGGTGCGGAACGGGACCGGTTCCTTGCGGCGCGACGTGTGAAGCCGTATAACGGGTGAAAGTTGTTCCCGGTGCGCGAACTGTGCGGACCGGGCAAGGTAGCGAAGTCCCGATCCCGACGGGCCGACGGCTCTCCCGGCGTCCCGCGAGGTTCCATATGTCAGGTCTCAAGCTGCGGCGCATCGACCTCACGGCGAACAACTCCGCGGCCCAAATCGCCAAACTCCGCGACCAGTTCCGCACCGACGCCGAAGTCGTCTCGGCGGCTTCCAAAAAGAAAACGCAGGCCGTGTTCGGCGAACCGCTCACTGCGGCGCGCGCCGTCGAACGGATCTGTAGCGACGTGCGCGAGAAGGGGTTCTCTGCCGTTCAGAAGTACACCGAAGCGTTCGACGGCGTGAAACTCAAGGCCGACCAACTGCGCGTGAAGCCGGCCGAACTCGCGGCGGCGCACGCGGAGGTCGGCGACGACTTCCTCGAAGTCGTGCGGCAGGTGCGCTACAACGTCATGCAGTTCCAATCGGGCCTGCTGCAACAAGACGCGGAGATGCGCGTTTCGGGCAAGCACGAACTGCAAGTGCGGTTCCGCCCGCTGAAGCGCGTCGGCGTGTACTGCCCCGGCGGCGCGGCGGCGTACCCCAGCACGCTCCTGATGACCGCGTGCCCGGCCCGAGTCGCGGGCGTGGACCAGATCGCGGTGTGCATGCCGCCCACGCAAACCGGCGGCTACAACCGCGAGATGCTCGCCACCTGCCACGAACTCGGCATCACCGAAGTGTACCGCGTCGGCGGCGCGCAGGCGGTGGCGGCAATGGCCTACGGCATCGAAGGAATGAAGCCCGTCGATATGATCGTCGGCCCGGGCAACCAGTACGTGGCGCTCGCCAAGAAGCACGTCTTCGGTCAAGTTGCCATCGACTGCATCGCCGGGCCGAGCGAGGTGGTTGTGCTGGCCGACGATTCCGCGCACCCGGATTACGTCGCGCTCGACCTCATCGCGCAAGCCGAGCACTCGCCCGGGGTCGCAGTTCTCGTGACGTGGTACCCGCCGCTGATCGACGAAGTTCACAACGCCCTCGTGAAGCGGTTGGCGAAGCTGAGCCGCGCCGACCTCGCGCGGGACAGCCTCGAACGGTACGGCGCCCTCGTGCTCGCGCCGAACAAACAGGACGCGATCGACTGCACGAACGCACTGGCCCCCGAGCACCTGCACGTTCAGACCCGCGACCCGGACGCGCTGCTCGAAGACATCGACAGCGCCGGCGCGGTGTTCTTGGGGCCGTTCACCCCGGTCGCGGTGGGCGACTACGCCGCCGGGCCGAGCCACGTTCTACCGACGGGCGGCACCGCGCGGTTCGCCAGCGGGCTGAACGTCAACGACTTCCGCAAGCGCACGAGCATCCTGCGGTTCACCCGCAAGGGGCTGCAAGAGATCGCCGGCGATGTGGTGTTCATGGCGAACAAGGAAGGGCTGACCGGGCACGCAGCGAGCGTCGAACTCCGCGCGAACGACAACGGCCCCGCGGCGCGCCCCAAGCCGAAGCCCGACAAGGTGCCCGTCGCGGCGACCGCCGGGAAGAAGTAGGCGAACCCGTGGCGAACGGCCGGTGTCAACCGGCCAGCGCACCATCCACCCAACCGGCCGGCTCACACCGGCCGTTCGCCGTCACACCCATGACCATTCGCGCGAACATCCTCGCCATGCAGGGCTACGCGCCGGGCGAGCAGCTCAACGACCCGGACGTCGTCAAACTCAACACGAACGAGAACCCGTACCCCCCTTCCCCGCGGGTCTTCGACGCGATCCGCGAAGCGCTCACCTCGAACGCGCTGCGCAAGTACCCGCAGCCGCTCGGCGACACTTTCCGCCGCGCCGCGGGCCGCGCGCTGAACGTCGATCCCGACGGCATCCTGATCGGCAACGGCTCCGACGACATCCTCACGATCCTCACCCGCGCGTTCGTACCGGAAGGCGGGCTGATCGCGTCGCCGACCCCGAGTTACATCCTCTACAAGAGCCTCGCCGACATTCAGGGCGCGCGGTTCGAAGCGGTGCCGTTCGCGGCGAAGTGGGAACTGGACGTGGAGCGCTGGCCGCGCGGCGCGCACCTGTCGTTCATCCCGAACCCGAACTCGCCGAGCGGGACCCGCGTGCCGCTCACGCACTTCGTCACGCTGGCGCAGCAACTCGCGCCCGCGCCGCTCGTGCTGGACGAAGCCTATGCCGACTTCGCAGACGGCCACGGCCTTGCGCTCGTCAAACACGCGCCGAACCTGATCGTTACGCGCACGCTGAGTAAGGCGTATTCGCTCGCGGGGATTCGCTTCGGGTTCGCGGTCGCGCGCCCGGAGGTGGTGCGCGAGCTGGTGAAGGTGAAAGACTCCTACAACTGCGACGTACTCAGCCTCGCCGCCGCGACCGCCGCAATCGAAGACCAAGACTACTTCCGCGACGTGCGCGCCAAGATCCTCGCCACCCGCGAGCGCATGCGGTGGGCACTCACCGACCTCGGCTTCGAAGTGACGCCGAGCCACGCGAACTTCCTGTGGTGCCGCCGCGCCGACCGCGATGTGAAGCCGCTTTACGAAGTGCTGAAGGCGCGCAAGGTTCTGGTACGCTACATGAGCTACGCCCGCGGCCCGGACGGCGCGCCCGAGGGCGCGTACACCGGCCTCCGCATCACGGTCGGCACCGACGCGGAAGCGGACAAACTGCTCACTGAACTGAAAGCGATTCTGTGATGCCGCGCACCGCACACATCGAGCGCAACACCGCCGAAACGCAGATCGAGCTTTCGCTGAACCTCGACGGCACCGGCGCGAGTACACTGAGCACCGGGGTCGGGTTCTTCGACCACATGCTCACGCACATCGCCAAGCACGGGTTATTCGACCTGAACGTTTCGTGCAAGGGCGACACGCACATCGACGCGCACCACACCGTCGAAGACGTCGGCATCTGCTTCGGGAAGGCGCTCGCGCAGGCGCTCGGCGACAAGAAGGGCATTCGGCGCTTCGGCGACTGCACGCTCCCGATGGACGACACGCTCGCGACGGCCGCCGTCGATCTGAGCGGCCGGCCGTACTTGGTGTGGCGCGCGGACGTGCCCCTCGAAACGCTCGGCACATTCTCGTCGCAGTTGGCCGAAGAGTTCTGGCGCGCCGCGAGTTCCGCGGGCGCGTTCAACCTGCACGTGCTGCTGCACCACGGCCGCAACACGCACCACATCGTGGAAGCCATCTTCAAGGCGTGCGCGCGGGCGCTGCGCGCCGCGACCGAACCCGACCCGCGCGCCGCGGGCGTGCCCTCCACGAAGGGCGTGCTGTAACAGGAGAGTGGTCCGCTCGCTCCGCGAGCGGTACTTCACGGCACGAACGGCTTCACGGTCGCCACGTCAGCCCAACCTCCCGCTCAGCGCCGCTCGCGGAGCGAGCGGACCACTCTCCAAAACTTCGTACAATCGCGCCCAACCTCTCTCTTGGGTGCTGCCATGCCGAAGAAGGTCGCCGCGATCGTTACCGAGTACCGCAAGTGGTCGCACGCGGACGTGATCCTGCGCAACCTGCTGAACGGCTACCCGGACGGCAAGAAGCCCAACATGGAACTCGTGGCGCTCGTCACCGATCAGGTGCCGGATTCGGACATGAGCCGGGCGCTCGCCAAGAAGCACGGCTTCAAGATTTACGAAACCGTCGCCGAAGCGCTCACGCTCGGGGGCAAAGACCTCGCGGTGGAAGGCGTGCTGAGCATCGGCGAGCACGGGAAGTACGACACCAACGCGAAGGGGCAACTCCTTTACCCGCGCCGCCGGTTCTTCGACGCGATCTGCGACGTGTTCGACCGCACGAAGAAGTCGGTCCCGGTGTTCAACGACAAGCACCTCGCGGCGACGTGGGACGACGCGAAGGCGATGTACGACCGCGCGCGGAAGCTGTTCGTGCCGTTCATGGCCGGTTCGTCGATCCCGGTGACGTGGCGGAAGCCGCACACGGTCCTTCCCAAAGACTGCGAACTCGTGGGTGCGGTGCAGATCGGGTACGGCCCTTTCGAGGGCTACGGGTTCCACGCGCTCGAGGGGTTGCAGTGCATGGTGGAGCGCCGCAAGGGCGGCGAAACCGGCGTGAAGGCCGTGACGTGCCACACCGGGAAGGCCATGTGGGACGCGCTCGACAAGCACGACTGGACGAAACCGCTACTGGAAGCGGGCCTCAAGTTGGCGACGGCGCACGCGGCCGGCGACATCCGCGCGATCACCGCGAAGACGGCCGACGCGGGCACGTTCGAGGTGGAGTACCGCGACGGGTTCCGCGCGTTCGTGGTGGTGCCGAACGGTTGGGTCCACGAGAACGACGGCACGCCGTTTATCTTCGCCGGTCAGCGCAAGGGCGCGGACAAGCCAGACGTGTGCCAGTTCTATTTGCAGCAACCGGACCCGTTCGCGCACTTCGCGGAGCTAACGAAGGCGATCGACTCGCTAGTGAGCACGGGCCACTCCCCGTACCCGGTGGAGCGCACGCTGCTGACAACCGGTGTGCTGGACGCGGTGATGACGAGTAAGCACGAGAAGGGCAAGCGCGTCGAAACCCCGCACCTCGAAATCGCCTACAAACCGACCGAATGGGGCCCGGCGAAAGGCGAGATACCAAAGGCGCAGAAGTGAGGGCGAGCTGATCACACATTCGACTCAGAATTCTTGGTCGGTTTGGGAATACCGTCTTGTTCGACACCAGACTCCCACTTGGCTGGGTCGCTCTGAAATCCCTCCACCTCGAGCCGGCGCAGTTCTCGAAAGTTTGTTGAGCGCTTCTTGAGTTCTGCCCACGCGCGAGCGAATGCTGGTTGTTCCAGATTGGTGCGAATCCCATCCCGCCAGTATTCCCAAGTCGTGAGCGTGATTCGCTCGCACCGACGGAGGAACACCTGTTCGTTGCAAAGGTCGATGTAGTGAATGAACTCATCCAGCGCGGCAGCATATTCTTCGTTAGTCAGTTCCTCGCCGAGGAGCGCCTTCGTTGGTAGCCGCCCGGCCAACTCTCGGTACTCACGGCCAAGCGTGTCCTCAAATTGTGTTGTCGCCAACTTCTTGACGAGCCGAACTTGCCAAAACGTCAAGAACAAACCAAGAGCCGAGACGACTGCAGCACCGGCCGACACCCACGCGGGCAAGTCTTTTAGTTCCACGCGAACTCCAGAACTGTTTACTCGAAATCGCCCAAAAGATAGATCGGAAGAATAATGATCATGAGTGGAGTAGGTAAGCAACCCAAGAGCAGAAGCCACGTGGGAAACTTCGTCGGACGACTCGCTTCGTACTCATTGCAGCAACGGGGGCACGCCGTGACCACCTCGTAAAATCCATGCCCCGTGTGATATGAGACGCGGCGAATGCTTCGCTCGCGCCGAATAATTCGCCCGCAGAAGTAACACCGCAGTCCGGTGTTCTCATCCTCTTGCTGTGGTGCGGAATCGGGTTGGCGAGGTCTGCGCGCTGTTCGGCGAGCCTCCGGCGCTTCACTCTCTTGTGAAATAGGAGGAGACGCATCGGAAAAATCAAAAGGCGACCGCTCGGGCTGCGTCTTGGGTTGATTCGAGTTGCGCGGCTGCGGCAACTGGACTTCCACAGCGGTACCGCACTTGGGGCAGTCAAGAGTTGTGCCAGCCCGCTTCGAGGAAACTTGGAGCCGCACCCGACACGCAGGGCAGCGGACGATGACGGCCATGTGCGCCTCTCAAGTCGAAGTTCGGCTGCTGCTGTGATCGCGTTCACAAGGAAATAGAAAAGGACGCAATCAACCCCTTCAACACAATACTAGTCAAATTAAACAGTACTCTCTCGTAGTCAGCCAAGCAAGCTCCGTTGTCACGACCCGGCAACCCACGAACGGCGAATTGTGTTCGCTCAGTCGCAGGTGTTTGAGCGCGGAGAGGTCTGAGCGAGCTC
>Ga0169931_10001105_pt1 | contig 44295 bp, 45 predicted proteins | sample Kivu_15m_20L_FD_129675 | JGI IMG/M metagenome (GOLD analysis project Ga0169931, IMG submission 129675) | Freshwater microbial communities from Lake Kivu, Western Province, Rwanda to study Microbial Dark Matter (Phase II) - Kivu_15m_20L... | ecosystem: Environmental > Aquatic > Freshwater > Lake... | reverse complement strand
TTAATGGCCAATAAGCGTTCCTCCATCCAGCCCGCTTTGGGTTGGCCCACATTGAGTTGGGTAGCAGGAAGCTGACGATTCACATTGGAAATATCCACCGTGTCTCCATCAATTATGGTCATTGCGCCGACTCCAGATCGCGCAATAAACTCAGCAGCAAAAGATCCTACGCCTCCCAGGCCAACGACGAGGACGTGTTTTTTGGCAAGTTTTTCAAGCCCTTCTCTCCCTACGATCAATTCGGTGCGACTCAACCAGGCAAATTCATTCATGAGATCTTTCTTTTGGAGATGGCATTCCAATTCGCAATTGCCTGCTCAGCAAGCCTTGTTTCTGGAAGCTGCAAAATTAGGGAAGCCGCTTGATAAATCGAACCAATTTCCAATCCCGATTCGTCGGTCTCGAAAAATACACGATCCCTAGGGCATGCTGCCAGCCATTTTGCTGCATTGCTTCCAGGGTGAAGCAGTTGCCTCCCAAAGGAGAAAAATATAGGAAAGGGCAGCAGTTGGGCGGCTAATTCGGGCTTTTGATTCCAGCCATGCCAGATGATGCTGGGAGGATTCTTTGTTGACTTTAGGTATTCCAAAAGAAGGTCATGGGACTTGACACAATGCAAAATCAAGGGGATTTCCAATTCAGCGGCAGCACTAGCCTGCTCGTAAAACGCTTTTTTTTGAAGGGCAATTTCAGGCCCATTAAGCCGATCAAAACCGGATTCACCAATCGCCATAACAGAAAGATTCTGGGCTACTTCCCGTTTGATGTTTTCAAAATGTCTCTCCCAATTGGAATCTACCTCCCAAGGATGAATCCCCAAAGAAATGGGAACCCCTTCCACCATGGGGTGATTTCCTGCCTGGAAGATGGAATGGGGCTGCAGCTCTTGATGTGTATGGATATCCCAAAAATGCATTCCCGAAGGTCGAAAAAATAGTTTTGAGAAAAAATGCCCCCAACAAGTTCCACTTGGTTGGGGGCAGGTACACATCAACTTACTACTTCTATTAATCCAAGCGCTTGCGCTCTTCGGAACTTCCCGAATTCGAATTCACCCGGAAGCTTTGTCCTTTGGAAAAATTGTACCGAAGCGTGAATCGCACACTCTGTTCATTTTGGTATTGGAGAATGCGGGTATCAATAGCCGCAAAATTGACCGATGCACGAACCCATTGGGTTCGGAATAGATCTCCCCCATTGATGGATAGGGAAAGCTTATCCTTCATTAGCGATTTAGTGACTCCAGCTTCGACCCATCCAAATCCGCGAACCTCCCCCATGCCCCAAATCTGTGGACCTAGGTAAATTCCTACCAACTCCATCTTAAATCCTTTGGGTAAGCTAAAGTTATGCTGAGTCCGAAATAGATAGGATAACTGGCTCATATTCAAAAGATCCTTTCCAATGAGCGACTTGAATTTATTGTAGTTTAGTTGAACCAAGTTGGAGCTGTTCCACCATTTTGCCAATTCGACCGGTACTACACCTTGAAAATTGAAATTCTTGGTCTTGTCAAAATTTGCGGTATAAAGTGTGCTGCTCCGTGCTTCCTCGTTTTGCTCAAAAACTTGCTGAAACGAGTTTTCAGTAACGCTGTACCCCAGGGTAAACTGATAGGCTCCTTTGATCACATGGTTCATCTCAAAATTCGTAGAATATTGAGGCTTCAAACTGGGATTCCCTTTCTCAGTAGTCAGAGGATCAATGTAGTACACAAAGGGATTCAGCAAACGGTAATTGGGACGCGTAATCCGTCGATTCACGTTGTAGACCACCTGGTAGGCATCGCTGATTTTGTGCTGCAAAAATACACTTGGAAAGAGGTTGGTATATTTCTGCTTATTGACTTGGTTGAGCGTCTTGGAAGTTCCGGTCACATCGGAATACTCCATTCGCAAGCCCGCTTGATAGGATAATTTTGGGGAAAAATCTCCTTTCAAGGAACCGTAGGCTGCCAATACATTCTCTTGGTAAATAAATCGGTTGGAGTTGGGATCGGGCTGAAGTGGAGCATCATTAATCGCCCGGCTTAGGTCTAAATCATTGTCTGATTCTACCCAACTACCCTTGAGGCCAGCCTCTAGCACTTTTCCTCCTTTCAGGGGTTGAATCCAATCCACCTTGGAGGTAAGGATGGTGTAGTACATGTCATTGAGCGTCAATACCCGGTCAGTGCTCAGTGTAGGAGGGTTCAATCCATTCGAATAGGAATTATTCAACAAGGCTTCACTTGCCATGTCCATCACCGTCAAGTCTAGATCCGCGGAAATTTTTCCCCCTAGGGTATCCAGTTTGGCATCGTAGTGCAGATTGGTGAAAACTCTACTGCGCTGGTCTTCAGAATCATTAATTGACGTAAAGCTAGAGTTAGTAGTCTGCCCAGGATTTGAAATTGAAGTACCTGAGTTATTGAGGCCATTGCTAGCAGAAGTAGAGGCTTGTACATTGATCCCCAAATTTTGAGTGGGGGTTAATTCATAGTTGGCAGCCCCAGTAAAGGAAGGAGTATGGCTACGCTCGACGATTCGAGAATCTTGCAAAAAAGTGGATTTGCCCCCTTCAACCTGAAAGTTTCGTTCAATTTCTAAGTCATTGATTTCTACATTTTCGTTGTAGATAAACGTTCCATTACTCGTCCACTTTCCTTTTTTGACATTGAGGGTGACTCCCGCATTGGGAGCAGTCTTTCCATTGTATCTACTTCCGATCATCACATTCCCAAATACCCCATCGACGGTGTTCTTCTTGAGCTGAATGTTGATCACCCCAGCGGCACCCTCTGCGTCAAAGCGTGCTGAGGGACTGGTCATCACCTCGATACTTTTAATGTTATCCGCAGGCATGGAACGCAAAAAGCTAGTCAAATCGGCAACACTCATGTACATGGGCCGATCGTTGATCATCACTGTTACGCCTGTTCTCCCATTCAGGTTGATACTCCCATCCGAAGTAATGAATACCCCCGGAGATCTTCCCAATACATCCAGTGCATTGGCCCCTTCCGCCATCACCGTACCTTCTACATTGACGATGGTCTTGTCCGGTTCGATGATGATTTGGGGACGTGAAGCCTTGACGGTGACCTCATCCAAGCCTGTTACTTCATCGGCAAGAATAATCTTTCCAAAATCTTTTTGAAGTCCAGCCTGAAGTTCAAACTCCTCGGAAGAGAAGGAAGTATATCCTAGCGAAGATACCACCAGCTTGACACGGGCAGTTTTGGCAGTAGCAATCGAAAATTTTCATGATTCATCGGTCACTGCACCTTCAAGCAGTACTCCTTCTGGGGATAGTAGCGCCACATTGGCATAGGGCACCGGCTCCCCTTTTTGGTTGGTAATCGTTCCGCGCAACAGGGCCGATGGGTTGGGTTGAGCGGCAAGCGTACTCATTCCTAGCAAATACACAAAAATGGCTAAGAATAAAAAGTAACGGGTTTTCATGAAGAAAATAGTTGGTTTAGTCTTCTAGTAGATGCAGAAAACCATGAAAAGGATGTGCCAAGTCGAAAAAAATAGCAAAAATAATCGCAAACAAGGATTTTGAAGAAAGCCAGTCAGCGGGCTGTCTCATTTCCGAACAGTGATTTTTCAAAATGGAACAAAAAAGCTCCTGAAGATTTTCTTCAGGAGCTCCTTTCTCTTAGGTGAGAGACGGTTACTTCGCAGCAGCGTAACGCTTGCTTACTGCATCCCAGTTGACCAGATTCCAGAAAGCAGCAATGTAGTCTGGGCGTCTATTTTGGTAATGGAGGTAGTAGGCATGCTCCCAAACATCCAGGCCAAGGATTGGCGTACCTGGGCATTCGGAGACATCCATCAAGGGATTGTCTTGGTTAGGGGAAGAGCACACGCACAGTTCTTTTTTGGTGTCTACACAGAGCCAAGCCCAGCCTGAACCAAAGCGCGTAGCGGCAGCCTTGTTAAATGTTTCTTTGAAGGCTTCGAAGGTGCCAAATTTGGCATTGATTGCAGCCGCTAACTCTCCTGATGGAAGGCCGCCGCCTGTTGGGGAAATGATTTCCCAAAAAAGGCTGTGGTTCCAATGACCTCCACCATTATTTCGAACAGCCGTATTTGAGCCTGCCACTTTCATCAATTCTTCTAGAGACTTGCTTTCCAAATCGGTACCTGCAATGGCAGCATTTAAGTTGGTCACATACGCATTGTGATGCTTTCCATGGTGGATTTCCATGGTACGTGCATCGATGTGTGGTTCCAATGCATCAAAGGCATAGGGAAGGGCAGGAAGTTGAAAAGCCATAGCGTTAGGGTTTAAGGAAGGATAAAATTAATTAGTTCTGAGGATTATGTCCCTAAAACCCATCTTTTGATGAAAAAGTTCTGCTGGATTACAAAGACTTTTTTCTAAGGTTTTGGAAGAAATCGAGGATTAGCTGCTCGGATTCTTTAGCAAGTAATCCTTCAGACACCTTTGTTTTTGGGTGAAGCATGTGTGTATTACACGCTCGGTAACCACGCTTGGGATCTTTAGCACCGAAATAAAGCTCCTTGAGTTGGGACCAATAAAGTGCCCCTGCACACATGGGACAGGGTTCCAGGGTCACATACAGCTGACACTCATTCAAGTATTTTCCTCCTAGGTAATTTGCAGCAGCTGTAATCGCCAAGATTTCAGCATGGGCAGTGACATCATTCAGCTTTTCGGTCTGGTTGTAGGCTCGGGCAATTACCTTGTTCTTTGCTACTACCACCGCCCCGACGGGTACTTCGCCATCTTCAAACGCAATTTTTGCTTGCTTGAAGGCTTCATTCATGAAGTGCTCGTGCGTAAAAAGTTCCAAAAGTTTTAGAAGTTAAAGAGGGCGAAAATCTCTTCGCGAACTCCTTTGTTGATCACGATTGCCAAAATCAAAGAAACTACCAGTCCGGCTAAAGCTTTGAACATGTCTTTTCTAGCCAAGCGAAAAGCTCTTACCAACCAAGCACTTCTTTTCTTGGCTTTTCCGTGTTTGCCCAATGCAATCGCAAATTCCCGACCTGCAAGCAAGCCAATAAACACCCAGGTAGTACTCATCGGGACATTGTTGTACATTTTGAAGTAGAACAAAATCACGGCGTACACTAAATCTACCAAGGTAGCCGCGCGCACATCGGCCACATTTGTTTTTTCATTGATGATGTCCTGAATTTTGTCTCCTTTTAGGAAAAAGATGAGCCCAAGCCCTAAGAATACAAAGCCCGTATAAACAACAAATTCTAATGTATTTAATTGTCTTGGAAGGAATACCGCAATATTTGCCGCATCCTGCATGATCCATACCGCCCAAAGTGTTCCCGAGGTAATCCACTGCAAAACCATCCAATAGGGCCTTGCCTCACCTTTGAGGTAATTTCTAACAAATCGCTCCAGCAAAAACCACACGACAATTGCTAAACTAAAAGCCAGCACGTAACCCAAAAAACTTTTGGTCATTACCGAAACGATCGTTCCTGCTTTGTAGGTAAATACATTCAGCAACAAAAAGGTGGTAGACACTGGCCATCTCATCCTTGTCATTACTAAGAGGACTATTGGCGCTGCAAGTTGAAGGAAAACAAAATTATCTGGAGCCTTTTCCAATCCAGGGGTACTCAATAATTTAAAGGTGACGTCCCCATCAAAAACAATCCAACTGTAGGTGATGGTGGCGACCCAAATCAGTCCAATAAAAATCCACAACCAATACCATTTGATCTTTTGGTTGGAAACGATAAAGGTTCCAATGGTCTGAATACTGTCATTGGCAATGGCAGAATAGGCCGCCAAGGCAAAGCCAAACCACATGGCCGCATAGGTATATTCAGTGATTAGTCCAGCGATGGAAACAAGGACCAGCGTGATGATCAAAAAGGGTCGTTCGGTCTTGGCAAAATCAAAAATCGAATAGGTCTTTTTGGAAAGATTTTCCTGATTAATGTTTTGATCAATCAGCTTTTGCTTGGCCATAGGAGGGATAGAGATGAACTGAAGTCAAAAATAATTAAGATATTCCGCAACACGTGTTACTAAATTGTTAAAAGAAAGAAAAACAATCCCAAAAACCAGAAGGCAAAATTGACTTTAGGGAAAAAAAGACAATTTTTGTAGCAAATCTTAGGGATTATATAGGATTTGAAGTTGAGCCATAAGACGATTTTGAAGAATTGTCCCCATCCAATGAAAAATGGAAAACTTGGAGAAACAGGAAGTCCCTGTTAAAGGTAATTTTTTTCAATATGCACGGGTTTTTTTCGCCTTGTTGCTTTTCATTTTTGCTATTGATCTGTTGACCGTTGGTGTTGGAAATATTAATCAAGGCATTGCATTAGAAATCCTTAATGCTACCAAAAACCCATTTATCAGCCTGTTTATTGGCCTATTGGTGACAGCCTTGATTCAAAGTAGTTCCACAGTTACCGCAAGTGTGGTTGCTATTGTGGCCTCGGGAAACCTCACCTTACAGCAAGCCGTTCCCATTGTGCTCGGCGCCAACATTGGCACCACGCTTACCTCCACGCTTGTATCCTTGTCTTATTTGATGAATAAAAAGGAATTTCGCCGAGCACTATCTGCTGGAATTTCCCATGACTTATTCAATATTCTTTCGGTCATCCTCCTTTTTCCACTGGAAATTTATTTTGGGTTTCTTTCCAACACCGCAAGCTATATTGCGGATTGGTTTGCCTCAGACAATTCCTTTGAAGGCCCCATAGTCTACAACCGGATGTTTACCCGATCTTGGACGGAGTGGTTGGTCTACCAGATTAACCAACCTGTATTATCCATGGTTCTATCCATTATTCTTGTGTTTTTTGCAATCAAGGTCTTGTCCACTGCCATGTACCAGTCCTTTGTTAAAAACACATTTCAGGATATCAACAAGGTCATTTTTCAAAAAACAGGACTTGCTTTTTTTTATGGCCTTTTCTTTACTGCAGCAGTTCAATCCAGCACGGTAACCACTTCCTTGGTGGTCCCCCTAGTAGCCAGCAAAAAAGTGACTTTAAATAAAGCCTTCCCCTTTATTATTGGCGCAAACATTGGAACCACCATCACCGCAGTTATCGCATCCATTTACAAGCCTGAAGCGGCCATAGCCTTGGCCTTGGTTCATGTTTTGTTCAATAGTTTGGGAGCTTTGATTTTTCTACCCATGCCTGGCATAAGAAAAATCCCAGTAGGGATTGCCAACTTTATGGGAAAACTATCCGTAAGGTATCGAATTGTAGTTTTTGCTTACATTCTACTCACCTTCTTCATCCTTCCCTTTCTATTGATTTACCTGACCCAGGACTAATTTTTTCTCTCCGCCAAGCATCCATAAGGGATTTAGCAGCACTTGTTCCCAATCTGTCGGCACCTGCTTGGATTAATGCCAATGCCAACTCAAGCGTTTTGATTCCTCCACTTGCCTTGATGCCAACTGTGGAAGGAAGCACCTGGCGCATCAAGCTGACATCCTCGACTCTGGCCCCATAAGGAGCATATCCGGTAGAAGTTTTTACAAAATCTGCTCCGGCATCCTGACAAATCAAACAGGCCTCCTGGATTTGTGCAGGACTCAAGTAGGCAGTTTCAATAATCACCTTGAGTATCTTTTCGGAGGCATGACTCACTTTTGCCAATTGGGCAAGTTCAATCTTTGGCCAGGACATCCCAGAGTGGAAGGCTGTTTGGGACCAAACCACATCCAATTCATCCGCCCCTGCTTCGATGGCAGCCTGGGTCTGAGCAATTTTTGTCTCGGTAGCTTCATAACCAAAAGGAAAGCCAATCACCGTAACCACTTGAATGTCGTTCTCTCCAATCTCCCGCTTTGCTTTCTTTACCCAAAAGGGAGGTACACAGACCCCAATAAACTGTTCGGCAATCGCCTCTGCTAGTAAAAAATCAATTTCTCGCTCAGTGGCAGTGGGCTTGAGGAGGGTAGATTCAAGGTAACGGTTTAGTTTCATTTAAATCAATCAAATCGTGTCACTCACGTAATCACTCAGGTACATGAATTCCAAGGTCAAGTCTCCATCTCTGGCAATGGTCGCCTTTTCCAAAATTGGCGAAATGTCTTTCCCTAATTCTGGAATGACCCATTCCCGAAGTTGGCGAGCAAATTCAGCAGATGACTCTCTAGGAAGCTCACAAGGCAAATTATCAATCGCCATTACCGAAATACTATTTTGCTTACCAAATGCCGGAAGTTCTTCTGCTCTGCGACGGTCCACATCATACACGGGCTCCAGTATCGTGGTAGATCTTCTGGTGGTGGGAATCGATCCATCCAAGTCACAGGTAATGTCGGCGATTACCGAAACCGAGAAATTAGGAGATTGGATGGCAGCCAACTCAAATAACCTCGGCGCTCTAGGATCCCAATAGGCAGCCGCTATTAAAATTTCCCCCACATGCGCAAAAGGCAAGAAATGACTTTCGTAAGCCTCTGGATTGGCATAGAAATCCTCCCGTACATAGACCCCATCAGATTTCCTTCGCAAATAATCAGAAGAAGATAAACAGACGTAGACCGGTTCGTCAAAAGAATGGTGAAGAAATTCAGAGGAATCAACTTCTCGAATTCCCAGGATTTCCAAAATTTCCAAAACTCCCTTACCCACTCTTCCTCTTCCTGTCACAATAATTTTAATAGGAGGTAGTACCACAAGCCTCAATTCAACTTTTAAATCTTCTAAATCTCTACAGGCTGAGGCTCTTTTGATGTCAAACAATCCTGTCTTTTTGCCATAAGTCCAGAAGGCATTGTAGGCACCTACGATTCCAGCCCAACGCCCGAAAGCAACTACACGCTCCCCTGCTTGATTCTTCAATAATTCATAGTCAATCAAACGAATGGATTTAGCCAGGATAGCCTGGAGCAATCCCTGATTTTTGGCCTGCTTTTTAATGGTATGGGAAAAGAAAAAATAAGTTTTTTCTGGAATCAATTGATCAATTGGCACTTCCTTCACCCCAAATAAAACATCCGCGTCGGAAAGGTCTGTCACTACCTCTATCCCTTGCTCTTCGTATTCTTTATCTGGAAAACAGCGGAAATCACTTTTTTCTACAACAATAGAAAGGCTATCTCCAAAACTCTTTTGAATCTCATGAAGAATCTCTGGAGTAAATGGGCTGCGTTGGTCTGCAGGGATTTTCCCTTCTCGGATGATACCAATTTTCATAAAAAGTAAGTCATTTGGGTAGCTTGATTCTGACAATTTAGCCCTCATGGATTCCTCCAAAAAACACTTCCTTACCCATGGGTCCTTGCAAGGACAAGTTAGAAAGAATTTTGAAGGCGAGAACCACTTCTAACTCGAAAAAAGGACAAGGCTTAATCTGACTAAAAAAGGGGCTCAACGCCCCTTTTTTATTAATCTATTCCTAAGAAATCTACTTGGAAAACCAAGACTGAGTTCTCTGGGATTTTATCGTTATTTTTTTGATTGCTGTACCCATAGGGCGAGGGAATAATGATCGTTGCCTTAGAGGTGGGGCGAAGTCGCTTGAATCCAATGTCCCAACCTGTAATTACTGTGGCTCCTCCTACTACAAAACTAAGTGGGGCATAAACCCTACCTTCCACAAATATGTTTTTGAGTCGAGCAACATCCTCATAGGAAGTGTCAAACACCGTCCCCGTAGTTATCAACTTCCCAATGTAATCTGTGTACACCACGGTATTGTTTGTCGGGCGGGAACCTTTCCCTTCCTTTTGAACAATCACCACCACCCCACTTGGGTCATGGATTCGGTAGAGGCTGTCTATTTTAGCAGTGTCCAAATACGCTGCTATTTTCTTTCGGTCAATGGCTAAGTTGCCTTCAAAATCGTAAACAGGACCCTGATTAAAAGGATTAGGGGTCTCACAAGCACTGAGGGCCACTAAAACAAACAGAAGAATGACTAGAAGGTTACGCATCATGGTTTTAAATTCGGCCCTTTGGTGACTTGCACCAATTCAAGTTCAAAAATTAATGGAGAGTTTGCAGGAATACCACCACTTGCTTGGGTACCATATCCTAGGCGGGAAGGAAATATTACGGTAGCCTTTTCTCCAGGATGCATCATGGAAAGGGCAAACTCGAAGCCAGTGATGGTAAAGCCATAGCCAATAGCATAGCGAAGAGGCTGGTAGCGTCTCGTAGAATTGAAAATACCATTGTCTCTAGCCACCTTTTCGATGGAGGTATCAAAGATTTTCTTATCCAGCGTTTTTCCCACGTAATTCACTGATACCGTATCTCCACGCAACAATTCGTTTCTCCCCTCTTTGGTAGAAACTTGCCAGAACATATAAATTCCCTCAATCGGCTCGCTGTATTCTTTTACACTTGGAATAGGATTTTCTTTAAGAAACTTTTCAATAGCTTCCTTATCCCGCTCCAAGATCACCTCTTGAGTTTGATCCGAATCCACACAGGAAAGCATAGATAGTGCTCCTAAAAGCAAGGCCAATGCGGCAAATAGTCTGGATTTCATAAGTTCTTAATTTTTGTTTTTGGTTTATTCTTTATTTCTGAGCGTCTGTTACTTCTACGTCAAATACAAGAATAGAGTTGGCCGGAATCATTTCTCCTGCGCCACCTTCTCCATATCCAAGCGGTGAAGGAATGATTAATTTGGCTTTAGATCCTTTCTTCAGTAGCATCAATCCTTCGTCCCAACCTGGGATTACTTGACCCATGCCTACATTCACGGGAAGTGGCTCGTAAGGACGCTCTTCACTAAACATGTTGTTTGCCTTCGCAATCTCTGGCCAAGACGTATCAAATAAGGCTCCGCCAAGTAGGTAGCCCGCATAGTTTACATACAAAGTCGTTCCAGGAGTGGTTGCCTCACCTGTTCCTTCTTTTTCAATCACGTAGTACAACCCACTTTCGGTTTTCTGTGCCTTCAAGTTATTTTTAGTTAGGTAGGCTTCGATGGTCTTAGACTCTTCCACCAGAAGCGCTTTTGCACGTTCAGCTGCTTTTTCCTGCTCTTTTTGCATGGCTTCTTCATAAAACGCTTGCATTTCGGCCTCTGTCTTCACTTCATAAGCCCCCAATCTCACCTTAATCAATTCATCTTCTTTGATTGGGGCTGGTTGGTTTCCGCTAAAAATAATTTTAGCCGCCGCCTCAAAAGTGATGGAATCTCCTTTTCTCAAACTTAAAAAGATCTCGTCCATGCCATTCTGAGCCTTGATGGTATCATTTGCCATCAAATATCCTGGAAATGGCTGGGTCAAGGTGCTGTAAATCACAGAGTCAGCCTGTGTTAAAATCTCCAGATTGTACAAAAGGAAATCCCCATTGGCAGGCTTCTCAGTGCCTTCCTTGATGTAGGTAAATTCGATAGCGTCCTTCTCAGTTACCTTTGTTTTTTGGCAGGAAGAAAGGGTACTTACCCCAGTAATTAGGGCCAATACGAGTACTAGGGATTTGTAATTTTTCATAAAAGGATTGGTGAGTTTCAATTAAAATTATCTTGAGATTAAGTATTTGGTACTGCTTCAGAATGAAAAAGATCTTCTTGGTACTCCTGAACTAGGGATTCAAAACGTGCTACTGTTTTTTTCAAACTTAAGGAAGATTTTCCCCCAGCAGCATTTTTGTGACCTCCCCCTCCAAAATGCGCAGCGGCAAACTTGTTCACCGCCACATCCACACTGGAACGAAAGGATATTTTTACCCCATCTTCTCGTTCGGAAAATAAAGCGGCTAACTTCACTCCTTCCAAAGATAAGGCATAATTCACCAAACCTTCGGTGTCTCCGGTCTGGCTTTGATATTTTTTAAGATCTTTTTTGCTAATCACAAAATAGGCAGTATGCAAATCTTCCCGTATCACCAAACGCCTCGTAATCGCAAAACCGATGAATTTGAGTCGATTTAATGAATTGGAATCGTAAATCAGATTTGCAATTTCCGTGGCATTGGCTCCTGCTTCTAACAGTTCCGCTACGACCAAATGCACATTTTTGCTAGTGTTGGGATGGCGAAATCCCCCCGTATCGGTCAAAATCCCTGCATAGAGACAAGCCGCAATGTGCTTATCGATCAACTCCTTGTCCCCAAGAGATACAATCAATTCATAGACGAGTTCACAAGTAGCGGCTGCCTGAGTACTCCACAACCTGTGGTGTGCAAAATCCTCTGGATCCTGGTGGTGATCAATATTGACGATGAAGGCACTCGATTGGCGAATGATTTCTCCCAATTCATTGACTCGATTCAATACAGAAAAATCCAGACAGAAAATCAGTTCCGCTTTTTCTAGTTTAACGAGCGCCTTCTTCCGATCTGCCTCTTTGGAGAAATCCAAAACAGCATCGTTGCCCTTCATCCAGGTCAAAAAATAAGGATAGTCGGATGGCGTAATGACCGTCACCTCGTGCCCCTTCTTCAGTAGGTAGTTAGCAAGACCCAAAGAAGACCCTAAGGCATCTGCATCAGGCTTCACGTGGGTGGTAATGACAATTTTCCTAGGTGAGGAAAGTTTTTGAATAAACGTACCTAAAGCTTCCATTAATTTGATTCAGCTGCACTTTTGGCTCCAGAGGCAGCAAAGGTCAGCAAATTTTAATCAATTCCCAAAGCATCAAATTTACTGATACTGAAGCATCTAGGATAGAATTCTAGATCTTCCGTTAAAATATGAATCAAAAAGCGCTAATTTTGCAGCCGAAATAAACCAATGAAACTCCAAATCCCATGGCAGGTAAAAGAACATTCACCATGATTAAGCCAGATGCTTTTCTAGCAGGCAACTCAGGTGCAATCTTAAAAATGATTGAAGAAGCAGGTTTTAAAATCGTTGCTTTGAAGGCTACCCGACTTACTCCGGAACTAGCAGGTAAATTCTATGAAGTACACAGCGAAAGACCTTTCTACAAGGACCTTTGCAACTACATGTCTTCTGGGCCAATTTTTGCTGCTATCCTAGAAAAAAACAATGCTGTGGAAGATTTCCGTACCCTAATCGGCGCTACGAACCCAGCGAATGCAGCAGATGGCACTATCCGCAAAATCTTTGCTAAATCCATCGAAGCAAATGCCGTGCACGGATCTGACTCAGACGAAAATGCTGCCATTGAAGGCAACTTCTTCTTCAACCAATACGAGCGTGTGCTTTAATCCATCCCTCTAAAAATGAAAGAGCGACCTTATGGGCCGCTCTTTTTTTTTGGAAAAGATTTACTTTTTCAAATCGGGGATTTCTTCTGACATGATCTTGGCAGAAAGCAAGGCCAAAGGAATGCCTCCGCCTGGATGCACCGATCCCCCACAGAAATAGAGATTTTTGAGTTGGGAGGAAACATTTGGGTGCCTCAGGAAGGCAGCGAATCGCGTATTGGAGCTATTGCCATACAAGGCTCCTTGCGCGGAGGAGGTCTTGAATTCAATACTTCTAGGATCCAGCACTTCTTCAAAGGCGATCAATTGCTCAATATCTGCATGTAGCAATCGGCTCAACTTGGCAAGAATATCCTTTCTAGCCTTGGCAATCAACTGGTCCCAATCTTGACCTTGGTTGTTGGGCACATTGATCATCGTAAACCAATTCATTCCCCCAGAAGGCGCATCGTCTGGTTTGGTCACGGAAGTACAATTGATGTATACGGTAGGATCCTCGGAGATGGTCCCCCACTTGAAGATATGCGCAAACTCGGTTTGGTAATCTTCCGAAAAAAAGATATTGTGCATGCCTATCTCCTCAAATACTTGAGTAATCCCCCAGTAAAAAATCAGCGCAGAACTAGACTTGGGCTGTTCCAATAGTTTTTTTGGTTGTACCTGCTTTTTGAGGATGGTCTTGTAGGCATTGACCATGTCCATGTTGTTGATTACAAGATCTGCAGGCAAGTTTTCTCCCTTCACCCGCAAGCCACAAACGCGGCCCTTCTCCACCAAAACTTCTTCTACCGGTGCATTGAAATGGTAACGAACTCCCAAAGACAAGGCCAGCTTGTACAAACTCATGCTGATGTCGTGCATGCCCCGCTTGGGAAAATAGGCTCCTAAATTAAACTCCAAGTGGGGGATTATGGTCAAGGTCGCTGGCGTCTGGTAGGGATCGGAGCCGTTATACGTCGCATAGCGATTGAAGAGTTGTACCAATTTTGGGTCTCGCAACAACTGGGTGTTGGACTCATGCATGGTAGAAAAAAGCCCCAATTTCCCCAAGTTTAAATAGGCTTTGAGCGCCTGTGAGCCGATCCAAGTTCCCGCTTTACGAAGGGAACGGTGCATAAACAAGGGGGCAAGGTGCTCGTAAATAAATGCAGAACGCTTCAATACTCCCCTAATTCCTTGATCAGAAACGCCAAGCTGAGTGGCAACTTCGCTGGCAAATCGCTCCGGATCTGCCCAAGCCTTCACCTTCTTGCCATCTTCCCAAAAATAGTGACAGACCACATCTAGTCGCTCGTATTCAAAGTGCTCCTTTGGGGTTTTTCCAGCCAAAAAAAACAATTCTTCCACTTGTTCAGGTAGTGTAAATAAGGAAGGGCCTGCATCAAAGCGGTACCCCTTGCCTTCAATCGCGGTAAGTTTCCCTCCAGGATAGGCATTGGCTTCAAAAACTTCCACCTCATACCCTTTGACCGCCAATCGAATGGAGGAGGCAATGCCTGCTATACCTGAACCAACAACTAACGCTTTTTTCATGGAGTAAAGGAGATGGATATAAATCAGATTTTCAAGGCAAATTGTTTCAACAGTTCTGAAAAATATCCCCTCAGGATACTTCTATCGGAACAGAATTCGCTAAGCTTTTTCCAAAAGGTATGGGGGCTATTACCTGCCATCGGTTTTCTACTTTTTTCATTAAATAGGCCCGGCCGACCAAAAATTCCCCTTGAATCAAATTCTGGCGGGCAAACTCAAGTACCTCATCAAAATGCATTGGCTTTAGATCCTTGTAGGCCAAGGTCAGATGGGGCTGAAAATTTCCGTCGCTGAGCTCTTCAACCAAATGCAGAGATTTTTTGCAATAACTACGTAGGGTTGTTTGGAGTTGAAGTAAGGATTCAGACGCAACTACTTGTTGGTGGATATTTCTCCTACCAAAATACCCAATACCGGCAAGCTGGATTTGAAATGGCGCCTGTGTCTCCATTAAAGTAGTGAGCCGTACTACTAGCTCTCTTTCTTTTGCCTCCTTGTACCGAAAAGGCATCTTGAGGGTAAGGTGGGCAGGAGTTTGAAGGGCGTATTTTACTTGAAATTGATCCGCAAAGCCTTGTTTAAGTGCTTTGAATTGGACTTCTAGAGTGGCGGGTGGAAGTAATCCAATAAAGTACTTACCCAGTCCTTTCATGCCCGATTCTCCACTTTCCCCCCAGGCTTGACACAAAAGAAGCAGGCTTGGTCTCCTTTTCCTTCCAGATTGTACTGAATGGCTTGCTGTTCCCATTCTTCCAGCTGCTTGCTTGTAAAATAGGTGTAGATTTTGCTAGGGTCTAGCTTTTCCCCACGCTCATACAAGCCTGTTCCCCAAAACTGGAATGCCGTAGAGTCAAAAAGAATTTCGTTCACCTCAAACCCACAGCGCTTGGCAGCTCCCGCAAAACCCTGGGCACTGGGTATAGACAAGTGTCGAGGCGCATCCAATTGAACCCAAAGTGCTTGTTTTTCTTTCCAAACGGCTGCATCTGCCACAGGACAGCGCACCAAAAGCCTGCCCCCAGGATTTAGTCGCTCGTAACAAGTCCGAAGCACCGATTCGGGGTCAGCAAGGTGCTCAAAAGAATGGTGGAGCATCAACAGGTCAAATTTGAGATCTGTCTGCCTCAAGTCTTGTTTCCAAAGAGTCAGGCCAGGAATCAATTGTTCCTGTTTTTCCAAGTAAGGATCAAATCCATGCAACTCTTTAAATCCAGCCACATGCAATTCATACAGGAGCTGTCCATTGCCACAACCCACATCAGCGATGCAGTCTGTGAGCTTAGGGTTGAGTTTTTTGAGCCAATAACCTCCAAATCGGGGAGAAAACAAGGAATGGCCTGTGGCTAAAAAAGCTTGCATTCGAATTTTCTTGAGGAAATTTCGCAAGCCACCAGAAGGCTGAAGGTGTCCTAAGGAGTAGTAATCACTAGGATAATACGGACTAAGATCTTGAGGGATAGTCAGGAGTTGGATGGAGCCGCAATCGGAACAAGTGGTATAGGTAAACTCCCCTGCTAATCCGAGCATGCGCTCTGTCGCAAAAAAATTGGTACCCTGAGTTGAATGACAGTAGTGGCAGCTGTACGCCAAATCAATAGGCATTTTCACGATTGAATAACAACTCGTACACAGTTTTGACCATGATCTCCAAATCTAGAAGAAAAGACCAATTGTTGATGTAAAAATAGTCCAAGCGTACCCGAGAACGGATTTGAAAGGAATTCTCAATTTCACCTCGGTATCCTCTCACCTGCGCCAAACCCGTAATTCCTGGCTTAATTTTATGACGTGAATTGTAGCGTTCAATTTGAGTTCGAAAGGTATCGTTCATGGGCAAGGTATGCGGTCTTGGACCTACAATGGACATACTTCCCATGAGCACATTCAAAAACTGAGGCATTTCATCCAATGAGGTATTGCGCAGGAAGGCCCCAATTCGAGTTACTCGAGGATCCCCTTTGATAGCCTGATGGGAGTCGGCATAATCGTTTGGCGTCATGGAACGAAACTTGAGGCAATTGAACACCTTATTGTTTAGTCCATTTCGTTTTTGAATAAAAAAGACAGGACCTCGGGACTCCAATTTGATCAACAGCCCTACCAAAGGAATCAACCATGAAAGAATAAATACGGTCACAAAACTGGCAAAGGCAAGATCAAATACACGCTTGGCAATGCTATTGAGCGGATGATCTAAAGGAATATCGTTGACATTGATGACAAAGAAGTCTCCGTAGCGAGAAAAGGAAAGACTTTTTTCCAACTGTAGACTTTTCCCAGGAATCATCTTCACTTTAATGTAATTCTCATCCGCAAAATCAATAACCCGCTTTACCAGACTAGACTCCAACTTTTCATGGATGTAGATCAAATCCACATTCATTTTTGGAACCTTTTCAAATATATCTTCGATCGCTCCTCTAGTTTGTTCGCAATCGGCTTGATCGTCAAAGTATCCTAAAAAGTTTATGCCAAAATCTTTTCGAATGTTAAGTACATCCACCAATCTAGGGCTTGTGCTCCCTTTTCCTACAATGATCGCATTTTGGTAGTTGTTACCAGAGGCTCGGTATTTTCTCAGTACCATCTGAACAGCCACTCGGAAGATCCCCATCAATAACCCAAGCGTCAAACCCAAGGCCCCGATTTGAATCCAACGGTAATTGCCCTCTTGGAGTGGGGTCCAAAGGATAGCTGTAGCTCCTAAAAACCAGAGTAACGTGACCGAAAAACTGCTTAAGGTTTTATCGTACTCGTCCGTACGCCCTATTTTGTAATCCTTTCGAAGACTAGAAATTAAGATCCAGAGTAGCGCCAATGGCAAATAGGCAGAAAACTCCGTTTCGCCCAATACATGGTAGCGCTGCAAAAAAGCGTTGGCAATTGCCATAGAAAGTAAGGATGCCAAAAAATCACTGCCCGTAAACAACCAGGGGAAATACGTATCAAATCTTCTCTTCATAAAAATCTAAACCTAGTGACCCCTTCTTTTTGACAAAAAATTGACAAAAATAGGGCTGGGGAAGGAAACCTTGTAAAATTAAGAAAGAAATTCTCAAGGCTTATTACTTTTGGAGATATTTCTCACCTTCGAAGGCACAAAAAGTACATGTTCTCCCTTTTTCATTTTTTTGCATCCTCAGACCATCCCCAATCTCTGGGCTTTAAATTTCGCAGAAAAAGGCTTCAGGAATTCGAAAACCTGTTCTTTACTCATTTTGCAGGTGCTGAAAAAATTGAAATCCTGGATGTTGGGGGCAGAGACTATTTTTGGAAACCTAGTTTGTTACTGAAGCATCCAGGTGTTCGCATCACCTTACTGAACCTCGACCTTCAAAAAACAAGCCATCCCGCTATTCAAGCGGTGCAAGGAGATGCTACTAGTATGCCTGAGTTTAGTGATAAATGCTTCGATTTGGTTTTTTCCAATTCAGTCATCGAGCACGTGTACACTTTTGAAAACCAACAAAAAATGGCGTCTGAGATCTGTCGGGTAGGCAAAAGTCATTTTATCCAAACCCCAAATGCCTATTTTCCGATTGAGGCACATTACGCCTTGCCTTTTGCACAATATTACCCGAAAGCAGTCCTGCACTTTATCCTGACCAAAACCAAACTCAGCCGCTTTAAGCGATGGAATCCTGCAGAAGCCAGTCAATACCAGGATGAAATTCGGCTACTCACCAAATCGGAAATGAAGGCCTTGTTTCCAGAGTCCATCCTCCTCAAAGAAAAAGCACTTGGGCTTACCAAGTCCTTTACCGCACATAATCTCGGTTAATCCGCAAATTGGAGTCGCACCAAGTTGGCATAGATGCCCGCGGCATCTTGGACTAGTTCCTGATGTTTGCCCTGCTCCACAATCTTCCCTCCAGTCAATACGTAGATTCGGTCTACCTTTCGGATCGTAGCCAGTCGATGTGCAATAATTAGCGTAGTCCTTCCCTTCATCAATTCATTCAGGGCTTCTTGAACCAAGGACTCCGACTCTGCATCCAAAGAGGAGGTGGCCTCGTCCAAAATCAAAATCGCAGGGTCTTTCAAGATTGCCCGTGCAATGGCCACTCGCTGCCGCTGCCCTCCAGAAAGTTTAATCCCTCGCTCACCCACTAGGGTATCAAGGCCCTCAGGAAATTGGGAAATAAACTGCCAAGCATTCGCTTTTTGGGCGGCAGTGATGATTTCTTCCTCCGTGGCGCCGGGTTTTGCATAAGCAATATTTTCTCGGATACTTCCTCCAAACAACAAGACCTCTTGGGGTACAATCCCGATCTTACTGCGTAAGGACGCCAACTCCCAATAAGGTAATGGCTGTCCATCAATTCGAATTTGGCCTTTGGTGGCTTTATAAAATCGGAGCAGCAACTGAATTATAGTTGATTTTCCAGCGCCTGAAGGACCTACAAGTGCTACTTTTTCCCCCGACTGGATTTGAAAAGACAGTCCTTGCAAGACCTCCACTTCTGGTCGGGTAGGGTAATGAAAACCTACCTCCTCAAACTCAATGTTTCCTTTGAAGTCAACAATTTGCTCACCTGCACCTGCTTCCTCTTCTTCAGCCAAGAGTTCCAACACCCGTTCTGAACTTCCAATTGCCTTCTGCAATTGGCTGTAAATGTCCCCCAAACCTGCAATGGAACCTCCAATGAATGTGGTGTAGAGCACAAAAGAAACCAGTTCCCCTACGCTCATCTCACCCGAAGCCACTAGGCTTGCTCCATACCACATCACGCCTACTATCCCTCCAAACAGGGCAAAAATGATGAAGGAAATAAATGCACCTCGGTACTTGGCAGTAGACATGGCTACACGGACCACTTTTTCCAATCCCTTGCCATAACGACTAACCTCGTAGGACTCCCCAACAAAAGATTTGACCGTGCTGATGGACTGCAGCGTTTCTTCCACGATGACATTGGCAGCGGCAAGTTCGTCCTGTGTTTTTTTAGAAAGCCGGCGGATAAACTTACCAAATATCAAGGCAAAGAGGACCAGCACAGGAAAGGTAGCCAACATGAATACCGTCAACTTGGGCGTATTGATCAGCAAAAAGGCAACGCCTGCCACCAAGGTCACTACCTGCCGAAAGAGTTCAGCAAGGGTCGTAGAAAAGGTATCTTGAAGTAATCCCACATCGGAAGTCATGCGGCTGATGAGTTCACCAGTACGGCGCTTGTCAAAAAAAGGAAGGGGAAGACGGACCAATCGCCCGTACACCGCTAGTCGTATATCACGCATGGCCTTTTCCGAGACCAAGGCAAATAACCACACACGGAAGAAAGAAAACACACTTTGTAAAGCCAAAATTCCTAGCAGAAGTAAGGCGATGTGGTGAATATCTGAAAATATCCAAGCCGATCCCTGGGCAGTATCGATCAATTTTCCTGCTACAAAAGGGAAACTCAACAGGGTAAGGGAAGAAAACAACAAAAACAGTAGCCCAGCAAAAAAGGCTCCCTTGTATGGAGTCAGAAACTTAAAAATCTGGTTCAACTTGCTTAGATTCTGCTTGTTGAGCCTTCTTTTTTCTTCGGGCTCTAATGCAGTTCCTCGTTGCTTTGCCATAGGTTTGGTGGGATCCAGGCTACAAAAGTACAGTTTTCAGGGGGGATTTGACCAGAAAACTTGAAAGGAAAACGCCCAAGACCTAATACCCCAACCGATGTACCAAATCCTCCCCCAAGGCTGCAGAATGCTTAAACCCATGACCCGAACAAGCAGATACCCAGAGAAAATTCTTGTCCCCAGCCATGGCTTCCATAAGAAATTGAGAATCTTCAGTAACCGTGTAAAAACAGACCGAAGTCTTGAGAAACTGTTTTTTCAATCCAACTAATTTTCCCTCCACCTTGGTGTTCCAAAAAATTTCCTGTTCTTCCGCCGTCACTTTCCGATTCAACTGATCGGGATGATCCACTGCAACAAAGGATTCGGAGGCCATTTTGATCGTTTTACCATCTAAGGAGGGAAAACCGTAAATGAAATCCTCGGGCGCTTCCCCATAGCCCCACATCCAGACCGGGTAATGCTGCCAATCCGTAAATCCCTCCTCTATTGCGAGCCAATACAGCACTTGACGGCAAATGGACAGTCTTTTTTTCATAGGATTAGGGAGAAAATCTTTCACCCATCCCCCCGCAGTAAGCACTACCTGCTTGGCAAGCACATCCTTCCCCTCCACCTCGATTCGAAATTGTGCTCCTTCGGATTGAATGGACTTTACCTTGGAAGAGGTCCATATTGTTGCTCCCTGCTTTTTGGCCAGGTCCAACTGGGTTTCTATCGCTAATTCCGGGAAGAGGTAACCTGCCTCATCTTCCCAATAGACTTTTCCTGTAGGGGGTAATTGAAAAGCGGGATAGTTTGTTTTCACTTCGAGCAAGCCTAGGACGCGATGCGAAATCTGCTGGTTTTGGGCATACCGGAGGGTACGCTCCCAAAAGCCTTCCACTCCATGTTTGGCCCAGGGATTAACCCCTGAATCCAAAAGAATGCCCCCTGTTTTGGTGCGAATCTTTTTCCCAGAAAGGGCTTCCAGTTCCGCCCAAATCTCGTGCGATCGCTTGGCCAAAGCCACATACTCTTCTCCTTCGCCTACGGCCAAACGCGTAATGCGGGTTTCTCCATGACTTGACCCCAAGGTATGGGGAGGTTCAAATTGATCTATGCCCAAGGCGGGAATGCCGCGCCTGCTCAACTGGTAAAGGGTAGCGCTACCTACCGCTCCCAAGCCAACGACCACCACATCCACAATCATTTTTTTCATAAGGCCATATTAGTACAAAAAATGAAGGAAAGAAAAAGCAAGACCGGGAGAAACCCATATGCTCAGGGTATCAGCCTCCTTGTTATAGTTCCTTTACTGGATCTACCTGAGCAGCAATCCAAGCAGGACGCCAGGAAGCAGCCAAAGTAATGCCTACTACAGCCAAACTTATCCAGGCCAGATCGGGCCAATGCACCCGCACGGGATAGGCATCCACGACACCAGAGGCGATCCCAAGGGTAATCATTCCAAATTTTTCCTGAGCACCTACCAGGAGTAGACCCAAGACCAAACCCAAGACCGCTCCAGAAAAGGCAATCAAGGCCCCTTGTTTCAGGAAAATCCCACGAATGAGTGCGTTTTTGGCCCCCATGGCCTTCAGTACCGCGAGGTTCTTTTTCTTCTCAATCGCTAGCATGCTTAAGGAAAAGAAGATATTGAATGAGGCTAGGGCTAAGATAAAGGTGAGCGTGAGAAACACGAATAGTTTTTCCAGTTTGACTGTTCGAATCAGTGTAGCATGCTGTTCATCTGCATTTTTTACTGCAAATTCAGCCCCCAATTGTACCTGCACTGCTTTCTGTACACTGGCAATGGAGTATTCTGGGTCCACTTTTAATTCTAGCGCAGTACGCTTTTGACCATAACCCAATAGTTCTTTAAAAAAATCAAGAGGAACGAGTACGTATTCATTATCTACCCCTTGTTCGATGCTAAAAAAGCCTCGGGGCTCGACCTGTCCGGAAGCATACAATTGATTTGGATCCAAAGATGCTGCAGATTTGGGGGCTTTGGGGTAGTAGATGTTTAGGACCGAGTTGATATCGTCTAAATTGGCGGAAAGGGCAAAAGCCACCCCTCTTCCAAGTAGTGCTCCGGGCCGAAGGCTATCGCCTAAGGTTGTATCTCCCCAAAAATACCCTTTCGAAAAACGATCGTGTTCAAAGTAATTATCAGACACCGCCTTCACCCGGGCTACATGCTGGTTGCCTCGGTAGTCCAGTAAGGCATTGTCTTCGATGACCTCAGTGATGACTTTTACTCCTTCTACCTGACGAAGCGCATGCAGCCATTCCTCAGTGACTACAAAACTTTTGCCTGAAGTGGGGGTAACCTGAAGTTCGGAATCAAAACTTGAAAAAAGTCCACGAATCAAATCCTCTAAGCCATTGAAAACAGACATCACTGCCACCAGCGCCATCGTGCTAATGGCCACGCCCACCATCGAAATCAAGGAGAGGATGGTAATGAAGTTTTGCTTCTTTTTGCTGCGAAAATACCTTCCGGCAATAAAGGAACTGGTGTTCACGAGATAGAGGGAATTTTAGTCCTCCTCCTCCTCTTGCTCTGGAGCAGGGGGAATGTGAAGGTCAGAAATCACCTTGCCCATGTGCTGGGCATAGGTGGCGGATTCATCTGAAAAGAAAGCCAATTCAGGAATTACACGAACCGACTTGCCAATACGCTTGGCCAAAGCATGGCGTATTTCTTTCTTATGCGCATTGATTGCATCAAAACTTGCCTTTGGATTGGGCAGCAAAAAACTGACATAGGCTTTGGCAAATCCCAAATCTGGACTCATCATGACCCGCGTAATGGTCACTAGGGTAGATCCCACCAAGTGTTTGGCCTCTTTTTGAAAAATGTCGCCCAGTTCTTTCTGAATTAACTTGGCATATTTTAATTGTCTTTTGCTTTCCATCTGAAGTATTTATGATGCAAATTTAGCGAAATACTTGGGCATGCTTTAATTTCGAGTCAAAACCAATTTCCCCCTACCTACCTTGTTTAGTTTTTTTAGAGTAAACGACCCCTTTCGCCTTTTTGGAATACTGCTTTATGTGGTCTTGTTCGCTGTAATCTCTTGGGTTTTTTTCTCATTTCCAAGCACTACCCCCACGCTCATGTGGATGGTTTTGGGTGAGCGGCTCAGTGAGGGCAACTTGCTCTATGTAGACATCATCGACGATACAGGTCCGCTCTCTGCTGGGGTATTTACGGGTCTTCACCTCCTGTTTGGAAGAAGTGAACTCGCCTATCTCTCACTGGGAAAAGTTTTCGTCTTGTTCCAGATTTATTACTGGAACCGTACTTTAATCCAATACCGTGTGTTTGACGAAAACACCTATTTCCCAGCCATTGTTATGGCTGCCTTATTTCATTTTTCCTTTGACCTGATGTACTTGTCTCCAACTCTACTGGGGAGTACATTTCTTTTGTTGGCATTTGGACAACTTTTTCCCCATACGGTACTTCAGAAAGAAAGTAGTGAATCTACCCTCCTCATCGGGATCTATGGAGGCCTGGCTACTGGTTTTCATTGGAATTTTGTGTTCTTTCTTCCCTTCCTAATCTTTACAGGGTTGGCTATTTCTGGATTTACGGTTCGCCAACTCTTCCTCTCCATCATGGGTTTTCTACTTCCCATTTTGCTGATTTTGGTATTTTACTTTTGGAAGGATGGATTGGAGCAAGCACTACAAGTTTGGCCGATTGTCTTTACCTACCCCAACTATGCCTACCAACCTTACCTCAGTTGGCTTGCTCCTGGTGTATTGCCACTTGTGCTTGCCTTGGCGGGCTATTTTATTGGTTCCTTTTTTCGTGGTGCCACGATCAATCAACAAAAACAGCGGCAACTTATTCTCATCTGGCTCCTTTTTTCTGCAGGACTGTTTTTTCTCATGAAAAATACTGCCTCCTATCAGTTGGTTGTGTTCCTACCTGCGATGAGTTACTTTATTACTCAATTTTTTCTTCATTTCGGATGGACCTTGCTCCTTAGGCCAGCGTTTTTTGGATTAATCTTGGTATTGCCGATCTGGGGAATGAATTATTGGCAGGATCGTAGGGAAATAGATACTTCCTATTTTGTGGCCCAAACTTTCGGCTTAGAACCTCTCATTCAAAGCGGAGTAATGGTTTTGGAAGAAGACCCTTCCCCTTACCTTACTCATTCCTTAGACGGCCCATTTTTGAATTTTCACATGTCCGCGAGTTACCTGAAGCAAGAAAAAACCTTGCAACAAAAAGCGCAGGTATTTCAAATGATTCGACGACAGTTGCCGGCACAAGTTTATGACAATCAAGGTCACTTTAAAGCACTTTTGGAAGAACTGCCCGCACTCAAAGAATTCTATAAAGAAGACAAGCCAGGTCATTTTTCCAAAAAATAGCCCCTCCTCATGAAAAATATTCGATCCCAATTCCTTGTCCTAGGTATACTAACCCTTTTGGGAATGGGCTGTGCGACTACGGCCCAACTCAGCCCGCCCACAAGCGCCTCCTTGAGTACGGTCTCTCGAGTTCGGCCGCTGACAGAAAAGGAAACCCTCCGCTGGTCTCATTTGGACCCCATCCAAGACACGGTGCCAGGGATGAGTGTGGACCGTGCTTATGCAGAGGTAGTCAAGAATAGAAAAGGGAGTCCCGTGGTGGTAGCCATCATTGACTCGGGGATTGACTTGGCCCATGAAGACCTTCAAGACTTGCTTTGGAAAAATCCGAAAGAAATCGCCAACGATGGGCTCGACAACGATCAAAACGGATACATCGACGATGTGCATGGGTATAACTTTCTTGGGGATTCTTACCATGAACAGATGGAATTTGTGCGGATTGTGTCCAAAAAACTAGGGGATGTCTCCCTTCAGAAAAAGGCTAGGGCCCACTTGGAGCCTAAGGTCGCCGAAGCGAAAATGGCAATTCTCCAGTTTCAGCAAATCGAAAAAGTCGTTCGAAGCGCTCACGAGAACATTCAAAAAAAACTAGGGAAGGAAAATTACACACTAGAAGATGTTGAAAAATACGAGCCCCAAAATGAGGAGGAAGAACAAGTCCTCGGCCTCCTGGCTCAAGTGATGGCCATGGGACAGGATATTCCTGCTGCCTTGGCCGATCTGCAAGAGGGAATTGCCTACTACCAGACTCAATTGGAATACAACCTCAACCTCACTTTTGATGGGAGAAAACCTGTGGGTGACAATCCTTATGATATCAAGAATACAGGCTATGGCAACGGGAATCCAGGCCACCAACTCGAAGAAGAAAGCCATGGCACCCACGTAGCAGGAATTCTTGCTGCCAATCGAGCCAACAAAAAAGGGGTGAATGGGGTAGCCGGAAATGTACAATTGATGGCGCTACGTGCCGTCCCTGATGGTGACGAATACGACAAGGACATTGCCTTGGCCATCCGCTATGCGGTAGACCAAGGTGCTAAAGTGATCAATGCCAGTTTTGGAAAGAAATTCTCCCCGAATGCATCCTGGGTTCAAGAAGCCTTACGCTATGCCGCTGCCAAAGACGTGCTTTTTGTCCATGCTGCTGGCAACGATGGAGTAAATCTGGACCTTTCCGAAAACCCCAATTTTCCAAATGACGAGTACAGCCAAAGCAATGCCTCTACTGAGAACAATTACTTGAGCATAGGGGCCTTGACTCCCAATTATGGCCCAGAAATGATTGCTTCTTTCTCTAACTATGGGGAAAAAGGAGTGGACATTTTTGCTCCAGGTGATGAGATCTATTCTACGTTACCCAATTCGAAGTATGGGGTAGAAGGCGGTACCTCCATGGCTGCTCCTGCTGTAGCTGGCATGGCTGCATTGATTCGTTCCTTGTATCCACAACTTACGGCTGTACAGGTGAAGGGCGTCATCCTCGATTCTGGTCTATCCATCCCGATGAATGTTCGCATAGGAGAAGAGGAATTCCCTTTAGCGGAACTTTGTGTCTCCGGAAAAATTGCAAATCTCTACACGGCTCTCCTTCTTGCAGAGCAGGTGGCCGCTGGAAAATAGAAAGGATTATCCCCAATCAAGTGTTCCTAAATATCAGTCCTTAGTGCAGGATAATCGTCCCCAACTGACAGTCCACTAATCACTTTGTTGAACTTCAACTCTTTTTTCTTTGAAGATTGGTACTGTCGCTGATAAACCCCAATGGCTGCCTCAGTAAAAAGGGCCTTGATGAATCAAGACCCTTTTTGCTTGGTTAAGAACAAGCGATTTTATTTACCCGGTTTTGGTGCCGACCCCCTTCAAATGGAGTGGTCAAAAAGATTTCAGCCAGCCGCGCTGCTAATTCGTAGGTAATAAATCGAGCCGGTAATGCGAGTACATTGGCGTCGTTGTGTTGACGGGCAAGCGCTGCCAGTTCCTCGTTCCAACAGAGTGCGGCCCGGATTCCCTGGTGCTTGTTGGCAGTAATGGCTACCCCATTTCCACTCCCACAAATCACAATCCCAAAATCAAATTCGCCTGCTTCCAGAGCCTTGGAAAGTGGGTGCACATAGTCTGGATAATCTACAGATGCGGTAGTCACTGGGCCAAAATCCTGTACTTGGTAGCCAAGTGAAAGCAGATGCTGATGCAATTGCTCCTTGTAGCCTACTCCTGCATGATCTCCACCGATTGCGATTCGTAGTCCCATGGCTTCCATTAATTGGCATCCCTATTTTGTTCGAACTCAGCATCTCGAAGCGCTCTCTTTTTTTCCAAACGCTTCGCAATCAGAATCCCTACTTCGTATAAGACTAGGATTGGCATGGCGATTAACAATTGACTAATCACATCTGGAGGAGTGATAATGGCCGATAAGATCAAAATCACCACAATGGAATGTCTTCTGTAGGACTTCAACATCTTGGAGGTCACCAAACCGGACATCGACAAGAAGTAAACCACTACTGGCAGTTGAAACATAATCGCTGATGCCAAAACCAACATGGATAAGGTAGACACATACGAGGTAATGTCAAATTCATTCGCAATACTGGGATCCAGTTGGTAATTGGCGAGGAAATTGATTGACAATGGGGAAAGCACAAAGTATCCAAAGGATGCTCCTGAAAGAAAAAGAAAACTGACAAAGAATACCGCTCCACGGGCTGCATTTCGTTCCTTTGCATAAAGTCCTGGGCTGATAAATCGCCAAACTTCATAGAACAAATAGGGAAAGGCAGCAATCAAGCCAACTACCATGCTCGAAGTCATGTGCATGGAAAATTGGCCAGTCATCTGACGGCTTTGGATGGTAAAGGGCAATTCGTTGATGCAGAGTGCAGGAATACCGAAATAATCCCCGATATCACACAAGACCCGATAGGTGAAGAAATCGACTTTGGAAGGGCCTAGAATCAACACCCCAAAAACAAAGTCCTTCGCAATGAATGCCACTACCGTGAATATAAGCACTGCAGTCACCGCACGGAGTAAATGCCACCTTAAGGCCTCCAAATGGTCCAAAAAGGACATTCCTTCCTCTTCTTCTTGGTATTGATCTAGTGCCACGTAATTTTGGGAAAATTAGTACAAAGGAAATTTAACCATCCATGCATTGACTTCCTCCTTGATCTTGGTCAATGCCGCCTCATCTTGGTGCTGCTGTAAAGACCGGTCAATCAAATCCACAATTTTTTTCATGTCTGCTTCCTTTAATCCTCGAGTAGTCACTGCAGCCGTACCAACACGCATGCCTGAAGTCACAAAAGGGGATTTGGTATCAAAAGGCACCATGTTTTTGTTGATGGTGATGTCTACTTTTCCTAAGGTCTCCTCTGCGATTTTTCCAGTCAAGTCCTTATTTCTAAGGTCAATCAACATGAGGTGATTGTCGGTACCTCCTGAAATAAGTTTATATCCTCTGGCTACAAACTCATCAGCCATGACAGATGCATTCAATTTGACTTGAACCACATAGTCCATGTACTCATCCGAGAGGGCTTCTTCAAAAGCAATCGCCTTAGCGGCAATGATGTGTTCCAATGGTCCTCCTTGTGTACCAGGAAAAACACCCATGTCCAAGAGCGCAGACATTTTTCTGATTTCTCCCTTAGGCGTAGTTAATCCCCAAGGATTATCGAAGTCTTCTCGCATGAGGATCAACCCTCCTCTAGGACCTCTCAGTGTTTTGTGGGTGGTAGTAGTCACAATATGGCAATGCTCCAACGGATCATTGAGTAATCCCCTAGCAATTAGGCCAGAAGGGTGGGAAATGTCTGCCAATAGCAAGGCATCCACTTCATCTGCTATTTCGCGTAACCGGGCATAATCCCAGTCTCTAGAGTAAGCTGAAGCCCCACAAATGATCATTTTTGGCCGCACCGCAAGTGCTTTTTCTGCCACTTTATCGTAATCAATCACCCCTGTAGCCTCTTCCACTCCATAAAAATTAGCCTGATACAACTTCCCAGAGAAATTGACAGGTGAACCATGCGTCAAATGACCTCCATGCGCTAAGTCAAAGCCTAAAATCGCATCGCCAGGATTCAAGCAAGCAAGCATCACTGCAGCATTTGCCTGAGCCCCAGAATGTGGCTGCACGTTGGCCCAAGTGGCTCCAAACAATTTCTTGGCACGATCAATCGCAAGCTGCTCTATCTCATCCACCACTTCACAACCTCCGTAGTAGCGTTTGCTAGGAAGACCTTCTGCATACTTGTTGGTCAACACGCTACCTGCAGCTTCCATCACTTGCTTGGAGGTAAAGTTCTCGGAAGCAATCAACTCTATGCCCCTTCTCTGTCTGTCTTCTTCTTTGGAAATTAGGTCAAAAATCAAGGTATCTCTTTTCATAATCGAGGATAGCGAAACGCAATAAATCTAATTGGAAAATCTAAAACAACGGGTGTACTCGGGAATTCAAAAATAGGCCTAAAGTCCTGATTATCCAATTGAATGCAGCACTTGTCTAAGACTAAATTTGAAATTTATTCCACGCGTTGAAAAAACCAAAAATCGTTTCAATTCTTAGCAGTAATTCCAGTACTTTGAATATCAATTTGAAAATTTATGGACTTTTTATTTAGACCAGCTACCTATTTTTCTGAAGGCGTCACTTCCGTACTGCTGGTCAAGTTGCACTATCCAGAAAGTACTTGGGGCGAACAAATCAGTATTTATGCCCATGCCCTAAATCAAAAAATTCAGTTCGAAGCGGTGGATTTCTATGGCAATGAATACCTGCTTTACCCGAGCAATAGCGAGGAACCATTAACCCTGGAAGACTTAATTTACTTAATTGAAGGAATGCAACTGAATCAAGATGCATGCGAAGGAAACATGGAGTTGGTACTCGATGGGTTCCCAGAAACAGAAAGTGAATGGTATCCGGAATTAAAAAATTACTTTAATGCCAAACGTAAAAAAGTAGGCCTAGACTAAAAATCAAGAATGGGAGATCTTGTATAAGTCAATTCTTTCAAGCGCAACCAACAAGCATAGGTTTTAAAATCCAAACATTCCGTAAGTTCCACTCCAGGGAGCATCACTTTTTTTAGACGGTAACTAGGGAGCCATTCCTTGAATGACTTTTTTTCCTGTTCAGAAAAATAAGTGAGTGGAATCCACTTTTCCCCTTCGATGTAAATTGGCAGGTGTTTGCTCATGATTTTTCACATTGTTTCTACTAAAACTACCGTGGCAATCATTTGGTTACAAGTAGTTTACATTATCTTTAGGTTACCCTACAATTACCTCTTCTTTATCCCCTACACATGGGCCTTTGGATTGCGATTTTCAGTCTTTTTTGTGGTTTAGCCCTTCAATTTGTTCCTGCATTTCCCAAGGAAAAAGTAGCGCGCTTAGGCAAGGCTTACCTGATCTATCTTGTGCTTCCTACCCTTGCCTTGGTCCATATTCCTCCGCTACAATTTACCTGGGGTATGCTTCTTGCTCCCTCTTCTGCTTGGTTTACCTTCCTCCTCTCTTGGGGTATTTTTGCTTTTCTTGGTACTAAATTGGGATGGGACAAGGCGACCACAGGCTGTTTGATCTTGGTAGCAGGACTTGCCAATACCTCCTTTTTGGGCTTTCCTCTTGTGGAACTCCTGTATGGAAGGGAAGGATTAGGTACTGCCTTTCTGATAGACCAAGGTGGTTCTTTTTTGTTGGTCAGTACTGTAGGGGTCTATATCGGATCTGAGTATGGAAATGGAGACCGCAATCCAATCCAGGTGTTGAAAAAAATGATGCTTTTTCCTCCGTTCCTATTTTTGCTCGCAGGACTTTTGATGAGCTACTTTCAACTCTCACTACCCCAGGAAATACTACGATGGCTACAAGCCGTTGGTACGAGCATGGCCCCTGTAGCCATGACTGTCATTGGTTTAACGATGGCTTTGGATAGCAAATGGATCCAAAACAAATTTCTCTGGTATGGCTTGGGGTATCGCCTCCTACTTGCGCCTGCTGCTGTGTGGATAATTTATGGGCTTATCCTTCCTGTAGGTAATCTTCCCCTTAAAATAATGGTTTTAGAAAACGGAATGGCCCCCATGATAACTGGCGCACTCCTTGCTATGGAATTTGGTCTTCAACCCCGCCTGGCCACTTTGCTCGCTGGACTAGGCATCCCAATTTGCGGAATCACCTTGCTGCTTTGGCAGTATTTGTTGGGTTAATTAGTTCCAATGGGCTGCAATTGTCGCCAATAACTCCTCGTGGATGGAATGGTTGGTGGCGACCACCTGTCGCCCAAAAATGTAATCCTTACCACCTCCAAAGTCGGTTACTTTTCCCCCTGCCTCTTGCACCAGAATTATGCCTGCGGCCACATCGTAGGAGTTGAGGTTGTATTCAAAATACCCCTCTGACCTACCCGCAGCCACATAGCAAAGGTCTACAGCAGCAGAGCCAAGCCGCCTCAAGCCATGAGTCTTCTGCATTAAGGATTTCATGATGGTCAAGTATCGGTCGATCAGGTCAAATTGGTAGTAAGGGAAGCCTGTGGAAATCAGCGAAGCAGACAAACTGGGAGCACTACTTACCGTAAGCTTGACTCCATTACAAAATGCCCCGCCTCCCTTGTACGCATAGAAACTCTCCTTCCGATTCACCTCATAGACAACCCCCAGCACTACCTCTTCCCCCTCCATGAAACCAATACTGACTGCAAAAACCGGCAGCCCATGAATAAAATTGGTAGTCCCATCCAAGGGATCGATTACCCAATTGTAGGTTTCCCCCCGAGTGGTATTGGTCCCTTCTTCGGTGATGAATCCTGCCTCTGGAAAAATCGCCTGCAACTGGCTTACTAATTGCTTTTCTGCTTCTTTGTCCACGTAGGAGACTAGATCGTTGAATCCCTTGTGTTCTACCCGATCCATGGAAAAATGAAGTCGCTCCTTGCCAATAAAGGTTCCTACCTCCTCGGCGATTTTACGGGTTTGCTCCAAGAGCTGAGAGAGTTGAGCTGGAGTCAGCATGCGAATACGTTTAGTCCTTTCCTTTGGGGGATTTCTTTTCTTTTTTCCATTCGGCCTGCTTTTTTTCCTGCTTTTCGGCCCTGGTTTCACGCTGTTCGGCACAGCCAGCCACCACCAATACAATTTCTCCTTTGAGGGGATTGACTTGGTAGTAGTCGATGAGTTCGACCAAGGTACCGCGGGCGATTTCCTCATGCAACTTGCTTAACTCTCGGGCTACCGCTGCTTGGCGATCAACTCCGAAAGCTTCTGCTAACTGCTCTAGGGTTTTGAGCAATCGGTGTGGGGATTCGTAAAAAATCAGGGTTCGGTTTTCGTTGACCAGTGCATCGATACGGGTTTTTCTTCCCTTTTTATGGGGCAAAAATCCCTCAAAGACAAAACGTTCGTTGGGCAGACCACTTGCCACTAAGGCTGGCACAAAAGCAGTGGCCCCAGGCAAGCACTGCACCTCCAGGCCAGCGGCAAGCACCGCACGAACAAGCAAGAATCCTGGATCGGAAATCGCTGGGGTACCCGCATCGCTGATTAAGGCAAACCTTTCTCCTTTTCTCATGCGCTCTACCAATTTTTCCACTGCCTTGTGTTCGTTAAAGCTATGGTAGCTCTGCAGATTTTTGGAGAGCTGTAAGTGCTTCAATAAAATGCCACTGGTTCGCGTATCTTCTGCCAGAATCACATCCACCGCCTGTAGGGTATCAATGGCGCGTAAGGTGATGTCGCGAAGGTTGCCTATGGGTGTTGGCACCAAAAATAAGGAGATGGTAGCCTGATTCATTCCAAAAGTCGATCTATTGCCATCGCTAATTTCCTGTCTTTTTCAGTCACCACATTTCCAGCATCATGGGTGGCCAGTGCGATGTCTACTCGATTGTAGACATTGAACCAATTGGGATGATGCTGTTGAGCTTCCGCTAAAAACGCCACGCGAGTCATAAATGCAAAGGCTTCTGAAAAATCAGAAAAAGTAAAACTCTTTTTCAACTGATTTGCTTCTTCTATCCACATAGGGTATCCATTAAAGTGAAATTACTCCTTCAATACATGCTGCCTTTTCATACAAGCCAAGTACCTGATCCGCACTCTCCACTTGCTTACGAATGGTGGTACTGATGTACTTCCCTCCACTACTCGGCTTTAGAATCACCTCATCGTCTGGGAAAATGGCTGCGACTTCTCCTTCTTTCCCGAATGGAACAATAAACTTAAAGAGGTAAGGCATGGGAAAGGTACCGAAAGATGCTAACTTTTCTTTGAAGGCAATGGGATCAAAGTTCGATTTCATAGTCAAAATTAATTCTTTCTGGGAAGTTTACGGCACAAAAAAACCCATGCCTTTCGAACATGGGTTTTTTTGTTGTCAGTTTATTTAGAAGTATTTGTATCGGTAATCCTTCACTTTGGCAAGTTCTTGGAGCGCCATCATGATTTGATAGGTCATGCGCTGAGAAGCACCTTGAGCCAACTGCGCCTGATAGGAGGTGTAATCTCCAATTGCAGCGGCAGGTATCAAATTATTTACTTTGCCAACAAGTACCCCAATATCCTCTTGTACAGGCTTGGTCAACCGACCAGTAGTCTTCATTCCAAAGATGGTTCCAATCGCTTTTGGAGCAAATCCAATTCCTGGAATTACCGCATCACTCAAGCGCAATCCTGGCACTTCATTGATTGAAGCCTCTGGGAATACCCCCTTCATTTGCTCTAAGGTAGTTTTGCCTTTCAACTTTTCTTGAATAAGGGCAGCTTTTTTATCGTTCAATACCAACTGCTTGACTTGATCCTTCACGTCTTCCAATTTTGCTTCTCCCTCTTCTTTTTTGCTGACCAAAGAAGCCACTAGGTAGGAGTCGTTCAATTCAAATACCTTAGAAACTTCTCCAACAGAAGCTTCGCTAAATGCCCAGATCACTACCTGTCTTGCATCCGTGATGTTGTTCAAGTTTCTGGACGCTGCATCTACATTATTTGCTTGAATGATTCGGAATCCTTTTTCAGTAGCATTTGCAGTAAATTCATCTCGGTTACCGCTTTCAGCAACAAATGCATCTGCATTTCTAAAGGCTTCATCACGGGTCATGTCTGAAGCGACTAACTCAAGTTCCAAAACTGCCAATTTGGTGTAAGTAGTTGCTGGAAGCTCAGTTACCTCGATGATGTGGTAGCCATACTCTGTTTCTACTAGGCTTGGAAGAAGTCCTTTAGACTTGGCTGCATAAGTGGCATTTGCAAAGGGTTCTACAAAGTCTGCTTTGGCAAACCAACCTAGATCTCCTCCATTTTGTGCAGTTCCATCTTGACCATATTGTCTGGCAGCGTCTACGAAGTTGCCCGTTGTTTTGATATCGGCAAGTACGGTCTCGGCTTGTGTTTTCACTGCTGCTCGCCCTGCCTCATCCATACCTTCTGTTCCAAATAGAATGTGAGAAGCTCTCATTTTTGGTGTACCCTCATACTGGTCTACTACCTTGTAGGATACGTAAGAAGAATTGGCTGTGATAAATGGACCATAGGTTTCCCCTTTTACGAATTGAGGAACATTGGTAGTGAAGGAAACTGGCAACTGATCCCCAGGAGCATAAGTTTGGAAAGGCTGCTGGATCTCTGAATTTCTGCTCACATAGGCAGAGTCTTCTACCGAAACCTTTAATGCTGCAGTCAATTCGGTGATTCTTGAAATTACTGCTGCAGAATCTTCTCCGCTAGGCTGAATGCTAAAGGAAACGTATTCCAAGTTCGCGGAATTGCCTACTTTAAATTTCTCTTGATTTTTGGCAAGGTATTCTGCCAACTCCGCATCTTGTATCTTGATGTCCCCATCAGGGATAACATAGTAAGGAAGAAAAAGCACGGAAGCATCAGCAATGGTATTGGCAGACTTGTGTTCCAACTTGGCCTCTGCCGTAGTCGCATATTCTGTAGTAGCAAGCAAATTGTCGTACTTCACCCGGTTTCTAGCCTGAGCAAACAATTTTTCTTGCTGCGCCCAAGCCGCCTGCTGTGCAGGATCTGCAGTTTCAAGAGATTGCAAAAAGGTGATCAATTGGGATTTATCAAATTCACCTGTTTGTGGATTCACCAATTGAGCGCGAAGTTCAGGTACGATATTTTTTCCTTGAACCATGTCGATTAACTCTTGGCTAGTTACAGTTAATCCTAACTTATCGTATTCTTCTTCAAATACGCGCTCCACAATCAAGGCTTGCCAGGCTTGCTCGCGTACAGAAACTAGCTCTGCTTCTGCAGGGACTCTACCGGTTCGCTGCTGAAAAGAAGCCTTGAATTCTTCAACTTTCAAGGAAAATTCCTCTAGGGTAATTTCCTCCCCTGCAATTTCACCTACAATGTTTTGGTTAGAATTTAGTAAAGAGGAATTAGGGCTTAATAGATCGCCTCCCAAAAGAAATAAAATTAACCCGCCAGCAATTACGCCGATTGCGAGACCTGTTCGTTGTCTAATTTGCTTAATTAACGCCATGGTTGCTATTACGCTTTATTTAAAGTGGTGCAAAATAAGATGTTTCAGGGGGAAATTCAAAATTTCAGCACCAACAATGTCCAGACCTAGAAATTAGTTGAGTCGCTGATTTTCAGACGGACGGTTTCAATTCGATGTGCTTGCTTGGACACAATGGTAAAGGTAAACCTGCCGTAAGTGATGGTTTCGCCGATATTGGGTAAATTTTTGGTTTGGGAAAGGATAAATCCCGATAGTGTTTCGAAATCCCCTACAGGTAAATCCCAAGCATATTTCTCATTGAGGTAATCAATTTCTAATCGGGTACTGAGCAAAAATTCCAATTCCCCAATCAATTGTTCGGTTAGGGCCTCGTTGTCGTACTCGTCATCAATCTCTCCAAAAATCTCTTCAATAATATCTTCCATGGACACCAGCCCACTAGTTCCTCCAAACTCATCGACTACCAAAGCAAGGCTCTTTCGCTCTTGGATAAATTGGATGAGTAGTTCATTGGCTAAGGCTGACTCGGGAGCAATAAGGATGGGGGTGAGGATGTCCTCGATGGCCTTTGGTTTTTTGAATAATTCCAACTGATGGCAATAGCCAATCACTTCATCAATGGAATCTCGGTAAACTACGACCTTGGAGTGTCCACTTTCTTCAAATACTTGTTTCAAGTCTTCAATGCTATCCATCACTTCCACCGCCACAATATCCGTTCGGGGAATCATGCATTCTCGAACACGTACCGTCTTGAATTCAATGGCATTGTCAAAAATTTTGGAGTCTACCTCCACCTTACCCGAATTCCGGTTTTGCCCCAGTTGATCTTTAATGAAGGAGTTGAGGTCTGTGATTGTAAAAACTGGCTTTTCCTCATTGTATTCCAATCGCAAAACCTGCGTGATAAACCCCTTGGACAAGGCCACAATCAACCAAACGATGGGATACATGACCGAATAGATGATCAAGAAAGGAAACGCAAAAAAGTTAAGCATGCGGTTTGGATCCAACATAAACAAGCTTTTCGGCAAAAATTCACCAGTAATCAAGACCAACAGAGTAGACAATACCGTTTGAGATATTAAAATTACCGCTTCGTTGTGGAAGGACTCTGGAAACAAATTTCGTAGCGGCTCATCCAACAAAAAGGCCATAAACGTACCGTACAGTACCAGCATGATGGTATTGCCGATTAGTGTAGTTCCGATAAACTGACCGGGCCGGGCCAAAAACTTACTCAATACTTTCCCGCTCCACATCCCTTGCTTTTTTTGAAGCTCTATCTGAAGTTTATTGGCAGAGATGTAAGCAATTTCAATTCCTGAAAAAAAGGCTGAAAAAATCAAGGTGATAAGGACATATACCATGTAGTTGTTTTCCATGATTACCGTTTCTTGTTGGATTTATTACTATTCACTGGCTTTTTTTTCTCAGATTTAATGCTTTCACGAGCCTTATTTCTACGCAGTTGAAACCAGAACAAAAGGCCTATTGCAAACATGAAGAGCGAGTAGGAAAATCCAATACCAACAACCATCGTTTGGTGGATACCCACCACGATGAGCGCAAGAGCAACAGAAAAGAGGGTAGCGTCCAGTAACTTCATAGCCCTTCTCCGGGTAAAAGTGTTCGACTATCTCTCACTTTTTTTAATTTGTAAGTAGAAAAACCATCGTCTGCCTCCATTCCTGTTCCGTTAAATAGCGTCTGCCTTTCTTGAATAGTCACAAATTTTTCGGTATATATTTTTCGTTCTGCTTGATTCCAGAACAATTCTTCTGTCTGTAAGCGCTGGTCCTTGGGCAAATTTTTCACTTGCACATTACCTTCCCCTTTGTAGAGATTTTGATCTCTAAGGTAGTAGCCTTTATCTGCGCGCATGGTAGTCTCTAGCTGCCCTTGCAAATTAAAAAACTGGATGTCAATCCCCTCCGGGAACTCTAAATTTCCATTGGCAAATTCCAACTGCTTGGGAGCGGTAATCTCCGACCGAAGAACAGCCGAATCACTGTGAAGAATTTGAATATTTTGAGCAGAATTTACCGGCCCTTCATAAATCTGCATGGTGTCAGGGTCTGCTCCCTCTCTGCAAGAAAGTAGACCAACAAGTAGTGAAAAAGAGAAAAGAAGAGCTCGGTTCATCACCTACAAAGATAGCAGGAAACTGACGTGAATAAAATGAAAAAAGGCAGCCCTAAGACTGCCTTTTGTGCGAATACAGTAATAAACTTAGTCTCTAGTAGATAGGGAGACAGTCTCTCCAACCCAGCAACCAGTGCTTACAGAAGACCCCAATTGGAAGCCTTCAGTGAAGAGTTCTTCCTTGGATGGGAATCGTGCTCTTGCACTACCCATTCCTCTAGAGTCTCCTGCTTTCTGATAAGCATTGTATGCCGCAATGAAAACTGCATAATCTTTTGCACGGCTCTCGCCCCCTCTACAATCGTTGTAGGCGGACATGTACAAATCACCAATCAAACCATACGCACTCGAAACCAATTCCGAGTCAAGTCCTGCCGCCTCACGTGCCGCTGTTCTTGCTGCAGATTTCTTGCCTGCTCTAGCGTAAATTTTGGCTAACTCCAGCTGAGTTTCGGCTTTTTCCTTATTGGTGCTTGCCAAAGTCATGGCCTTCTCGAATACAGGTTCTGCCTTTTCAAAATCACCAGCAGACATGTAAAGCATTCCTCGTACCTGGGAAGTTTTGAATGTTGGCGCTTTAGAATCTTTAAATTCTAAGGCTGCCAAGAAGGCTTTGGTCGAGATACACTTGTACTGCAAGGAGTAAGTAAAGATTTGCTCCGCCAATTCTTCGTTGGATGGATCTGCAGCCAACTTTGCTCCTAAGGTATTTTCGATAAAGTCGCAGTCAATCAACTTCATTTTTACCAAAAGATTCTCCAAAGTAGCCTTTGAATCCGTGACATCTTTTCCAGTCGCAGCAGCGGCATCCAAAAGTTTGTTGGACTTATCGAAGATAGTCAACACTTGCTCTGGACTATAGGCCTTATTTGAGGTGTAGTTTTTCTCCACCAAATCGAAATACATTGGAATAAACTGAAAATTAAGTGATCCTTTTTGCTCCCAAGCCTTCTCAAAATCAGCCACAACTCCAGGTATTTTGGAATTATCATTTCTGAAAAACAAGTACCCATAATAGGCTTTGGTCTCCATCCACTTTACAGGATTGTTGTAAATTTCTCCTCTTTTGTTGTAGATGGCCATCACACTATCCTGGTATACACGCTTCTGCGCGGCATCTGAAGTTTTATCGGCAGCACCTTTGTACACAGTCACTCCTTGGATGTAGATGGACTCATTCAAATTGGGCACATTCACCAATAGCCAACTCAAAGGCTTAGTTGCCTCCACAAATTGCTCTGCCTTCATGTAATCAAAGTAGGCAGCATTGAACTCACGGGCTTTTGCTTCCTGAGCAGGGTCAGCAGGCCAGTTCCAGCCCTCTTGAGCATGGGCGAAACCAGCAAGGAGCAGAGCTCCGAAAACAAGTAGGGTTAATTTAATTTTCATAATCGTCCAGGTTTAATCAGTTATCGACTCTAGGTAAATCCCTTTTGGGGCTATTATTGTTTAATTTTTTTTACTCAAAAACTCGTTTGTAGAACCAGCTGTTGTCATTGAGTGAGAAGCCTAATGAAAAATTCACATAGGCTTCACGAATCAATCCATTATCTATCGTTCCTCTTCTTCCCACCTTCATTGCCATGTTCACCAAAGAGAGTTGGTTTACAGGAATTGATGTACCAAAGTTGATGCCAATATCATGGATAGTGGTTTGATTGATAAAATAAGGCGTACGCATCCATTCCAAGCCCATGCGGTAGGTAGAGCGATTCAATAACTTGTCAAAGTCAGTAAAATCCGGCACTATTTGGAATCCAAGCCCCACTTTTTGGGCTGCTTGAAGGCTGAGTGGTTCTCCAAAGAAGTTCCTGTATTGAGCGAAATCTTGCATTTGCCCCTCTAAGCCAATCACGAATTTATTATTTTTCTCATAACTCACCCCAAATCCGTAGCGACTTGGCAAGTAAATGTTTCCTCTTTCGTTGTTGGCGATCAAATCCCCATCTGTTTTCGGGCTGCTAGCTTGGCCAATTGGAGCCAATTTTGCGAAGGCTGTTCCATTAACGTCTCCAAATGTCTGATAAATGGCACCTAGGTGGAGATTGCTTTTTTCCGAAGTCTTAAAAAAGTAATGAGCACCCACCTTTAGGGCTACATCAGAAACGCTAATTCGTTCGTAATACTCCGAGGCTCTTCCTACTTCAACTCCCTGTTGATCAAATACCAGCAATTGATTGGATCGTATGGAGGATCCAAAGAGGTAAGAACCATGCACTCCGATGCTCAAATTTTTGGCGAACAAATACCCAAAATTTACATAGGCCTCTGAAATACCCCCATCACCCTCTAGGTAATTGTTTGCAATTAAGGGAGAGTTTGCAATTGGGCTATCCACTTTTAAGCGGTAATTGATACTTGAGATCTGACCCAAGCCCATGCCTGCAGTGAACTTACCGGTCTTCACGGGAAGTGAAATGGCGAGGTAAGAGAGTCCTCCACCATCTACCAATGAGTTTTCGGTATCGTTGGCGACATCAATTCGCTTGTAGTTGAGGGAGGCTTGAAAATTAAAAATAGTATTGCGAGTGGTCAATGCCGGGTTGACCGCATTTGCACTCCAGCCAGTTCCAAAACTAATCCCTAGACCGCCCATGCCTTGGTTTTGAATTTGGCCTCCATAGTTAAATTCCCCTATGCCCAAAGCACTGTAGGTGGAGGAACTATTTTGACCGAAGCCTTCAGAAATTAGTAATAGGGTGCTTAGCACACCCAACGCTAGTTTACGCAACATGGTGGTTTAGAATGCAATTTAGTCCAAGGAGCACTAAATTTGGGACTACAAATATGTGGTGTTTTGCCAATGAATCAAAAGATTCTGCATCCCCACTACCTAGATTAATTGATATTTCGGGAAAATTAACGCTATATGCAGCAATTCCTTGGTCCAAATCGGTGCAAACTCCTTCTTCAAGCAAGCCCATCCACCGCAAAATAGAGGACTTGAAGCAGGAATTTCCAATATCGATGACCCGATTTTTCATTTCTGGGGTAAATTAGGTATTCATAAAAAGACGACATTTAGCTGTCGCTAAATTCGAATGGAATCTTTAGCACACTTAACAATCTTTAACCCATGCATCCAGAAAAATACACCTTGATCGGGCTCATGTCAGGCACCTCAGGAGATGGATTGGACCTAGCCCATTGCCATTTTGAGTACCAAGAGGGGAAGTGGAACTATGAAATCCTCCAAGCAGAAACTCGCCCTTTTCCAATTGAACTGGGTTCTGCTTTAGCCTCAAGCCACCTGCTCTCGGGATTAGATCTCGCATTACTGGATGTCAACTTTGGCAAGTGGATGGGAGAGCAAGTAAAAAACTTCTGCCTGCAACACCAGGTCAAGCCCATGGCAGTAGCTTCGCATGGTCATACGGTATTTCACCAGCCCGAAAAAGGGCTAAGCCTACAAATTGGAAACGGCTGGGCTTTGCATCAGGCTTCTGGAGAAACAGTGCTTGCTGATTTTCGAATGCTGGACGTACAACTAGGTGGGCAGGGCGCGCCCCTTGTCCCTGTTGGAGATCGACTTCTTTTCCCTCAAGTAGATTTTTGCATCAATCTAGGAGGTATTTCCAACCTTTCTCTCGAGAAAAATGGAGAACGCATTGCGTTTGATTGCAGCCCATTCAATCTCCTGCTCAATCGAGAGGCACAGAAATTAGGAAGTCCTTATGACCCAGAAGGCACCTGGGCGAGAGAAGGAAATTTGGACCCTAGGCTCCTTGCCCAATTAAACGCACTCCCTTTTTATACCCTATCTGGAGCAAAATCACTAGGAAGGGAAGCCATCGATCAGTCCTTCCTTCCTCTTCTAGAAGAAAGCGGGCTATCGCACAAGGATTGTTTAAGCACCCTTGTAGAGCATTTTGCAATTCAAATCGCCGCTGTCATCCGAACCCATGCCACAAAAGCCGCTCCCAGTGTACTGCTTACAGGTGGAGGCGCTTACAACCGCTTTTTTGTGGAACGGCTGGCACAGCACTTGAATCAAAATTGGATACAAGTGGAGGCAAATAGGGAACTGATTGAATTTAAAGAAGCCTTAATTTTCGCTTTTTTGGGAGTACTCAAGTTGCGTGGGGAAGCGAATGCCTTGGCATCCGTAACAGGAGCAAGTCGGGATTCTTCTGGGGGAGCCTTCTACAAATAGAAAATTGAATCTAGCCTGTAAATGGCTGAAGAGTCTGGGAAATATTTTTCTATTTTTGGTGGGAATTGTAAACCCAAAGAATCATGCTTGACTTGCTCAAAAAATTTGAGAATAAATCCCCAGAAATTGTTTTTGAATGGAAAGATAGCGAAACCGAGGCCGAAGGCTGGGTCGTGATCAATTCCCTACGTGGCGGCGCTGCTGGAGGGGGTACCCGCATGCGCAAAGGCTTGGACAAGCGAGAGGTGGAATCCCTCGCCAAGACCATGGAGGTAAAATTTACCGTATCTGGACCTGCCATTGGAGGTGCTAAGTCAGGGATTAATTTTGACCCCGCGGACTCTAGAAAGGCGGGAGTATTGCAGCGCTGGTACAAAGCGGTCATGCCACTTCTAAAGAATTACTACGGCACAGGAGGAGATCTCAACATCGATGAAATCCATGAAGTGATTCCCATCACCGAATCTTATGGCCTTTGGCATCCACAAGAAGGAATTGTCAATGGACACTTTCAGGCTAATGAGCCTCAAAAAATCAGAAAAATTGGTCAACTCCGTCAAGGAGTATCCAAGGTGCTTGAGGATCCAAATTTCACCCCCAACGGCAGTAAAAAATATACCGTAGCCGACATGATTACGGGATATGGGGTAGCAGAAGCTGTGAAACATTACTACACACTTTGGGGAGGTCAGCTCGCGGGAAAGCGGGCAGTCATCCAAGGATGGGGCAATGTGGGCGCAGCAGCAGCCTGCTTCTTGGCAGTAGAAGGGGTGAAAATCGTGGGAATCATCGACCGGATGGGAGGACTGATCTGTGAAGAGGGATTCAGTTTGGATGAAATCCGTGACTTGTTTTTAAAACGTGAGGGCAATCAACTCATCGCGAATGAGTTGCTTCCTTTTGAGGAAGTAAATGCTCAGATTTGGGATTTGAAAAGTGAGATTTTTATTCCTGCGGCGGCTTCTCGCCTGATTACACAACAGCAAGTGGAGCGCATGGTAATTGCAGGCTTGGAAGTAATTTCCTGCGGCGCAAATGTTCCCTTTGCAGATCCAGAAATCTTTGTAGGCCCTACAGGGCTATGGGCGGATGAACAGGTAGCCGTAATTCCAGACTTTATCGCCAACTGTGGTATGGCTCGGGTATTTGACTACCTAATGAGTGAAGGGGCAGAGGTGACCGATCAAGCAATATTTGCAGACGTGAGCACTACCATCAAAAAAGCACTGGAACGCTCACATGCCAAAAATCAAGGGAGCACAAGACTCTCCCAAACCTCCTATGAAATAGCTTTAGCGCAGCTCATGTAAAAGAATAACAGAAAAATAACGAGGTCAAATATTTTGGGCTATGGTTCATTCCTGATTGGATTTTTTCCACTTATCTAAATCAAGATTCATGATCAGCAAAGGATTTTGAGGCAAATTCTTCCTCTCAGGTTAGGAATTTAAGGATAAAGGGACTAGAATCGCTTATTAGAACGAATCAAACCAGAGATTAACCCGATTTATCACCCAAAAACCCAGAAAAATGGAGTTATTAATTATCCTCATCTTTGTGGTCGGCTACCTAGCCATCGCGCTAGAGCATCCCATCAAGATCAACAAAACTGCCTCCGCTTTAGTGACTGCAGTCGTTTGTTGGACCATTTTTACCGTTTCAGGCGCTACTGAAACTCAATTAAACAGCCAAAAATACTTAGAATTTCTCCATGAACTGGGAGAAAAAGCCGCTACCCTAAGCGCTGGCGAACTTCACTTGGAGTTTGTGGAGGAGCAATTGGGACACCACCTCAATGAAATCGCACAGATCCTCTTCTTTTTGATGGGAGCGATGACAATCGTCGAATTGGTAGATGCCCACCATGGCTTCAAATTCATTACAGATCGTATCAAAACAAAGAACCCTATCGTTTTACTATGGGTAGTATGTGCTGTGGCTTTCTTCCTTTCTGCCGTGTTGGACAACTTGACCACCACCATTGTAATGGTCTCCTTGATTCGGAAATTGATTCCAGATAAGGAAATGCGCCTCTTCTTTGCGGGGATGATTGTGATTGCTGCCAATGCAGGTGGAGCATGGTCTCCAATCGGTGACGTGACCACCACCATGTTGTGGATCGGCGGACAGATTTCTGCAGGCTCCATCATGAAGAGTCTTCTTATCCCAAGTATTGTTTGTTCCATAGTCCCTTTATTATACCTCACCTTTACCTTGAAGGGTACACTAGGTGAATTTAAAGACTCAGGTAACTCTGAAAAAACTTCTGGAAGTGGCAACCTGATGCTCGCCATTGGTGTGGGCGCATTGATTTCTGTTCCCATCTTCAAAACAGTCACGCACCTTCCTCCTTACCTAGGTATGCTCCTCGGACTAGGCGTACTTTGGGTGGTATCCGAGTTGATCAATCCGCATATGGATGAGTTCGAACGTAAACACTACTCTGCTGGTCATGCCTTGACGAAAATCGACATGCCGAGCGTCTTATTCTTCTTAGGTATTTTACTAGCTGTAGGCTCCCTACAATCTATGGGGACCTTGACGAATTTTGCAAACTACCTAAATACTACTATTGGTGACAATCGAATCATCATCACCTTGATCGGTGTTCTTTCAGCAATCGTAGACAACGTGCCTTTGGTAGCCGCGAGCATGGGCATGTACAGCTTGGAAGCCTACCCAATGGATGACTTTATCTGGACTTACCTAGCCTATTGTGCGGGTACAGGAGGAAGTATCTTGATCATCGGTTCCGCAGCAGGTGTGGCCGCTATGGGTATGGAAAATATCGAATTCGGCTGGTACTTAAAACGGATTTCCCTTCTTGCTGCTCTTGGTTACTTTGCTGGAGCAGGGGTCTACTTATTGATGGCTCAACTTTAATCATCACAAGAATACACGGGAAAGGGAGGCCAATGCCTCCCTTTTTTTATACTT
>Ga0169931_10001104_pt1 | contig 44301 bp, 40 predicted proteins | sample Kivu_15m_20L_FD_129675 | JGI IMG/M metagenome (GOLD analysis project Ga0169931, IMG submission 129675) | Freshwater microbial communities from Lake Kivu, Western Province, Rwanda to study Microbial Dark Matter (Phase II) - Kivu_15m_20L... | ecosystem: Environmental > Aquatic > Freshwater > Lake... | reverse complement strand
TCGACGCCGTCGGGCTGGTGCTGGGCCTTGCGGCGCAGGCCGCACCGCCCGAGGTCGAGCGCATCGTCATCAGCGCGCTCAAGACCGGGCAGCCGGTGATGACGCTCAGCGTGGGGGCCCAGGCCTGGCGTGATTTCGTCGATGGCAAGCGCATCGGTCCCCTGCGCGAGTCCCTGCAGGTGCAGCGCGGCAGCGGCTTCGACCCGCGCCGTGTCGACTGGGTCTCCGACCGTCCAGGCCCCGCCACGCGCCTGCAGCTACGGCTGGTGCCCCAACTGGCCTACACCGTCGGCACGGAGTTCGGCGCCTTCGACTACTCGCTGGCGCTGCGGGTGGCGGCCACGGCGCCGCTGTGGGCCGGTGCGCAGGTGGTGGCCAACGTCCAGCAGCGCGTGGCGGTGTCCGACCAGGCGCGCGCCGACGGCGTGTTCGCCTCTTTGCGGCAGCCGCAGGGACTGCAGGCCCTGGCGCTGCACCAGACGCTGTGGCTCGGACGCCACGTCGTCGTCGGCGGTGCCGTCGGCGTGTTCGAGTACGACGCGCCCGGTGTGGAGGGCGAGGCCCTGGTGTTCGTGCCCGGACGGGACGACGTGGTGAGGTTGCGCGGCCGGCAGTTGCAGCGGCGCCCGGGGATGCCGGCGGGCGGGCAGATGCAGCAATGGGCCAGCTACCGCTGGGTGTCGCCCTTTGACGGATGGGCGCGCGACACCTGGGTCGAGGTGGGCCTGCAGCGCTACCCCGACCAGAGCACCGGTCCGATGCTGACGGTCAGCCGCTGGTGGGGCGATTTCGGCGCCCACCTCACCTACCGCAAGGGTGGCGTGCGGCAGTACGCCGGGCTGGAGGTGTCGCTGCCGCTGACCCCGCGCGCGGCACCGCAGGTCGGGCCGGTGCAGATCCTCGGCGCCTCGCAGTGGCGCACCGGGCTGCGCACACGGATCACGGATGCTGCCGGCGGGGGTGGCAACTGGGTCGAGCCGGGCATCGTGCGCGATTTCGCCTCTGCCTGGGACATCGAGCGCCAGAGTCTCGATGCCGGTCGCCATGGCCCCGGCCACGTGGCTCAGCACCTGCCACGCCTGCGCGAGGCCTGGCTGGCGCTGCGGCCGGACGGGCCGTGAGGCGGCTCGTCGACCGCTGACTGCTTCATGGCGCTGCCCCCGGCACGCCTATCATCGGCATCCCACACGCCCGCACACCATGAGTTGGTATCTCGTCCTCACCAAGCCGCGCCAGGAGCGTCGCGCGCTCGACAACCTCTTCAACCAGGGCTACGAATGCTGGCTGCCGCAGTTGCGGGTGGAGAAAGTCCGCCAGCGCAAGCTCACCGTGGTGGATGAGCCGCTGTTCCCGCGCTATCTCTTCATCCACCTGCCGCCGGGCATCAACTGGTCACCGGTTCGCAGCACGCTGGGCGTGACCACCATCGTCCGGTTCGGCGGCCTGCCGGCACGGGTGCCGCCTGCGGTCCTGGAGATGCTGCGCGCCGAAGAGGCCGCGCGACGCGAGGCGCCGGTGCGGCCGAAGTTCGAGCACGGCCAGGTCGTGCAGATCCTCACCGGGCCCTTCGTGGGACTGCGTGCGGTGTTCGACATGGCCGACGGCGAGGCCCGCGCCATGGTGCTGATCGAGTTGCTCAGCAAGCAGACCCAGTTGCCCGTGCCGGTGGCCGCCCTGCGCGCCCTGCGCGACGAGGAACTTGCCGAGACGGCCGGCGAGGAAGCAGCCTGAGGGTCTCGCGCCAGGCTCCACGGATCCATGCCGGTGACAGCTCAGATCGATCAGCGAACGATGTGACAGGGGTAACAAGCCGTGTCGATCGGCCCTCGTGGGCGCGGGCGCCAACGCCTGCCTCCTACAATAGTTCAAAACCTTTCGGATCCTGAGCGTTGCTGACCCTGCTCATCGCCTTCGTCGTCGCACTGGTCACCACGCTGCTGATCGTGCGCGGCGCCGCCCCCGGCATCGGCTCGGGGGCCGCGTTGGACGGTCAGATGGCAGGCCCCCAGAAGTTCCATGCCGCCCCCGTTCCGCGGACCGGTGGTCTGGGCATCGTCTGGGGACTCGTCGTTGCACTGCTGCTGATCTCCTTCCAGGAGCATGAGGCGGCCACGTCGGGCTGGTGGCTGCTGCTGTGCGCGGCGCCGGTCTTCGTCGCCGGTCTGGCGGAAGACCTGACCAAGAGGATCGGGCCTGCGGTGCGACTGCTGGCGAGCATCGCGTCGGCGCTGCTGGCCGCATGGCTGCTGGGTGCGAGCCTGAGAGCCACCGACATCCCTTTGCTGGACCTGCTGGTGGCCACCACGGTTGGCTCGGTGGTCCTGACGGCGTTCGCCGTGGCCGGCATCTCGAACGCCGTGAACATCATCGACGGTTTCAACGGCCTGGCGTCGATGTGCACCGTGATCATGCTGGCAGCACTGGCCTATGTTTCCTTCCAGGTCGGCGACAGCGTGGTGTTGATGCTCTCGCTGGGGCTGATCGGGGCCATCCTCGGCTTCTTCGTCTGGAACTTCCCTGCCGGACTGGTCTTCCTCGGCGATGGAGGGGCGTACTTCATCGGTTTCTGGTTCGCCGAGCTGGCGGTGCTGCTGCTGGTGCGCAACCCCGGCGAGGTTTCCCCGCTCACGCCGCTGCTGATCTGCATCTACCCGGTCTTCGAGACGCTGTTCTCCATCTACCGCCGCCGCCTGCGCGGCACCTCGCCCGGCATGCCCGACGGCATCCACCTGCACACGCTGATCTACCGCCGCGTGCTGCGCTGGGCCGGGCCCGACCGCAGTGCCCGTGCGATGACCCTGCGCAACTCGATGACCGCGCCCTACCTGTGGTTCGTCTGCATGCTGAGCGTGATCCCGGCCATGCTGTTCTGGAACCACACGCCGGTGGTCGGCCTGTTCCTGGGCCTGTTCGTGCTGTCCTATCTGGCGCTGTACTGGCGCATCGTGCGCTTCCGCTCCCCGGGCTGGCTGCATGCCACGCGACGGCGTCTGCTGCGGCAGCGGCGGCCCAAGGCGCCGCCCGCATTGCTGCCCTGAGCGCATCGAGGTCGTGCGGTCGCTGTCGGGTGCCGGGCGGCGGCTGTGCACCGGCCCGAAGGGCAGCGGCCCCAGGCGCACAGGCGCCGCCATGGTCGAACCCGAAAGTTCGAGCACCGTCAGGTCAATAGAATCCGGTGCCCGGCTCAACGCCGTCTCACCCTCCGGGCCGGCACAGGGCAGGCTTTCGAGGCGTCAGGACGACCCGTCGAACGCGCTCAGGGCGTTCGATTCCTGGCCCGAGCGACCCACCGCCCGCCCTCCTCCCGACACCCCGCGCGTCCTTCACCATGACCCTGCACCCTCCAGCCGCCGACGACTCCCCCTTGGTCGCGGAGCGGCGCGAAAAGCTTGCGGCACTGCGCGAGCGTGCCCGCGCGAGCGCCCGCGCGGTCTTCCCCAACGACTTCAAGCCCACACACCAGGCGCAGGAGCTGCATCAGCGGCACGGCGCGGTGCCCAACGAGGAACTGGAGCCGCAGCAGATCGCCGTGGCCATCGCCGGGCGTCTGATGCTCAAGCGCATCATGGGCAAGGCCTGCTTCGGCACGCTGCAGGACGGCAGCGGCCGACTGCAGGTCTATGTCACGCTCGACAGCGTGGGCGCGCAGGCGCTCGACGACTTCAAGCACTGGGACCTGGGCGACATCGTCGCCTGCACCGGCACGCTGTTCCGCACGCGCGCGGGTGAGTTGTCAGTGCGGGCCACGCAGGTGCGGCTGCTGACCAAGAGCCTGCGGCCGCTGCCCGACAAGTTCCATGGCCTGAGCGACCAGGAGCAGAAGTACCGCCAGCGCCACCTCGACCTGATCACCGACGAGCAGGCGCGGCACCGCTTCGTCGCGCGCAGCAAGGCGGTCAGCTCGATCCGACACTTCATGGTCGAACACGGCTTCCTCGAGGTCGAGACGCCGATGCTGCACCCCATCCCTGGCGGCGCCAACGCGCGGCCCTTCGTCACGCACCACAACGCGCTGGACCAGGCCATGTTCCTGCGCATCGCGCCCGAGCTCTACCTGAAGCGCCTGGTGGTCGGGGGCTTCGAGCGCGTGTTCGAGATCAACCGCAACTTCCGCAACGAAGGCATCAGCGTCCGGCACAACCCGGAATTCACGATGATGGAGTTCTATGCGGCGTACTGGAACCACCACGACCTGATGGATTTCACCGAGCAGTTGCTGCGCCACGCGGCGCGGCAGGCCACGGGTTCGGCGACGTTGCACTACGGCGAACGCACGGTCGACCTGGGCCAGCCCTTCGCCCGGCTGACTGTGACGCAGGCGCTGGTGCGCCACGCCGGGCTGAGCGAAGCGCAGGCGCGGGATGCCGACGTGTTGCACGCGCGGCTGAAGGCCCTGGGGGAAGAGCCTCCCGCCCACTGGAGCCTGGCCGAGTTGCAGTTCGGCCTGTTCGAGGCCGAGGTGGAGGCGCAGCTCTGGGAGCCCACCTTCATCATCGACTACCCGGTGGAGGTGTCGCCGCTGGCGCGCGCCTCCGACACCGACCCGACGGTCACCGAGCGGTTCGAGCTATTCATCACCGGGCGCGAGATCGCCAACGGCTTCTCCGAGCTCAACGACGCCGAGGACCAGGCGGCGCGCTTCGCCGCGCAGGCGCGGGCCAAGGACGCGGGCGACGACGAGGCCATGGTCTACGACGCCGACTTCGTGCGCGCGCTGGAGTACGGCATGCCGCCCACGGGCGGCTGCGGCGTGGGCATCGACCGTCTGGTGATGCTGCTGACCGACAGCCCGAGCATCCGCGACGTGATCCTGTTTCCGGCCCTGCGCCGCGAGGCGCCGGCGCATCCTGCATCCGTGCAGGTGTCAGCCGGTGGCGGTGACGCCACGACGGGGCCCCCGGGGGTGTCCGCAGTGGCATCGGCATGAATTCCGACCGGAGGCGACCACCAGGCGGTGCGGCACCGGATGCGCGTGCAGCCGCAAATGGCGGCGTCGGCCACGTGCAGCCCGATGTGCAGGCCCACCCGCCGCTGCCTCCCGGCGCGACCACAGCGACCGCGGCTCCACCGCGCAACCCCGCCGCACCGCCACGCCTGCGCAGCCGGATCGAGTCCCTGCGCCTGATCGAGACGGCTTGCTGGCAGGAACTCACCACCGCCGCGCGGGAACGGGGTCACGGTTGGCGGCTGATGACGCTCGCCACGATCGACGGCGACCGTGCCGATGCCCGGTCGGTCGTGCTCAGGGAGGTGGATGCGGCGCGACGCAAGGTCCTCTTCTACACCGACGCCCGTTCGCCCAAGGTCGCCCAGGTGCGAGCCCACCCGCAAGGCACGGCGGTTGCCTGGTGTCCGACGCTGTCCTGGCAGGTGCGGCTGCATGTCCGCCTGGCGATCGAGGCGCAGACGCCCGCGACCCGGCAGCGTTGGTCTCGGCTGCAGATGACACCCGGAGCCCAGGATTACATGTCCCCTCTGGCGCCCGGGCAGGCGCTGCACGGCACCAGCCACGAAAGTGATGCGCGAGAGCACTTCGCCATCCTGGAAGCGCTGGTTGATGGGGTCGACTGGCTCGAGCTCCATGCCGACGGGCATCGGCGGGCCGTCTTCGATCCCGGCGGCGCACGCTGGGTGCAGCCATAGGAGGCTGTCATTCGGTCATTGCGGCGTGCGGCGCCCCGGCAGCCGGGTCGCGTCGCCGCGGCCGGTGTCGCCCCGAAAAGCCCGCAGGCCCGGGAGGTCGAGCACACGCACCCCGCCGTACTCGACCCGGATCAGCGCCGCCTGCTGCAGCACCGCCAGCGCCTCGTTGACACGCTGGCGCGACAGCCCGGCCAGGTAGCCCAGTTCCTGCTGCGTGATGCGCAACAGGCTGCCGACCCCGGGGTAGAGCACCGGATGGAACAGCTGCGCCAGGCTTGCCGCCACGCGGCGCTCGGGCTCGGTCTGGCGATCGATCTCGCGTGCGGCGATGAACTGACCCAGCCGCTCGTTCAGCAGCCCCATGACATAGCGGTTGAACGGGATGCTGCGGTCGAGCAGCGCATGGAAGTCCTCGATCGGCAAGCCTGCCACCGTGCTCTGTCGCAAGGGCTCGATGTTGTAGCGGTAGGGTTCACGCTTGAGCAGCGTGCCTTCGCCGAACCACGCCCCGGGGGGCAGCCCGGTGTAGGTGATCGTCCCGCCCGAGGCCGTGTCGTTGCTCATCTTCAGCAGCCCGTCGACCACACCGAACCAGAAGGTCGGCGCACGGCCGAAGCGCACGATGCGCTCGCCGGGCCGCGCCGAGGACACGCGCAGCGTTGCCGTGGCCCACTGCCGATCGGCACGGGCGAGCAGAGGCAGCCAGGCGATGCCCTGGAGTTCGCTGTCGCTCGCAGGCCGGGCCCGCCCCAGCACGGGACTGTTGATCAAGCGCCGATCCCCGGGAAAGTCCCCTTGGTGTGAACCCTAGGATTGTCGCCAGACTGACAACATGACGTCAAACCGGGCTCTAGCATCCTGGGGTAATGCGATGCAAGGCGCATCGTGCGTGGCGACCGAGCCACACGCTGTGCCCCGTCGACATGCCCCCTGGCCTCTGGAGAACCGGTTTGGAGACGACCTTCCCCCGCCTGATGCTCGAGCACGCCAAGGCCCGGCCCGACGCCGCAGCGCTGCGCGAGAAGGAATACGGGATCTGGCAGACGACCACCTGGCTGGAGTTGGTCGACGAAGTCCGCGCCCTCGCCGCCGGGCTGGCCGACTGCGGGCTGGCTGCGGGTCAGCACCTGGTGGTGGTCGGCGACAACCGGCCTCGCCTGTACGCCTGCATGCTGGCCGCGCAGTCGCTGGGCGCGATCCCGGTGCCGCTGTACCAGGACGCGGTGGCCACCGAGATGGTCTTCCCGATCAACAACGCCGAAGTGACGCACGCCATCGTCGAGGACCAGGAACAGGTCGACAAGCTGCTGGAGATCCGCGGGCAGTGTCCGCAACTGACCCGCATCTGGTACGACGACCCGAGGGGCCTGCGCAACTACGACGAGCCGGGTCTGGAGGATCTGGACTCGCTGCTGGAGGTCGGCCGTGCGCGGCTGCAACGTCAGCCAGGCTTCTTCGATGAGACGGTTGCCCGCGTCAAGCCCGATGACGTGGCGGCGATGTTCTTCACCTCCGGCACGACCGGCAACCCCAAGGGCGTGGTGCACACGCATCGCACGCTGCTGGACCGCGCACGCGCCGGGGCCGACTTCGACAGGCTGACCCATGCCGAGGAGGTGCTGGCCTACCTGCCGCCGGCCTGGATCGGCCAGAACATCTTCAGCTACGCGCAGTGGCTGGCCTGCGGCTACATCGTCAACTGCCCCGAGTCGGCGGCCACGGTCTCGATCGACATGAAGGAGATCGGGCCGACCTACTACTTCGCGCCGCCGCGGGTCTTCGAAGGGCTGCTGACCAGCGTGACCATCCGCATGGAGGACGCGGGCGCCGTCAAGAAGTGGCTGTTCAAGACCTTCATGGACGTGGCCCGGCGCGTCGGCCCGACGCGCATGGATGGCAAGCCGGTGTCCTTCGTCGACGACCTGAAATGGCGGCTCGGGGACCTGTTCATCTACGGCCCGCTGCGCAACACCCTGGGCCTGTCGCGGGTGCGCGTGGCCTACACCGCCGGCGAGGCCATCGGCCCCGACCTGTTCACGTTCTACCGCTCCATCGGCATCAACCTCAAGCAGCTCTACGGCTCCACCGAGACGGCGGTCTTCGTGTGCCTGCAGCCCGACCACGAGGCGCGCGCCGACACCGTGGGCGTGCCGATCTCGGGCGTGGAGATCAAGCTCGCCGACAACGGCGAGATCCTGGTGCGCAGCGCCGGGCTGCTCAAGGAGTACTACAAGAACCCGCAGGCCACCGCCGAGGTGCTCACGCCCGAGGGCTGGTACCACACCGGCGACGCCGGCTTCCTTGACAGCCACGGCCACCTGAAGATCATCGACCGCGCCAAGGACGTCGGACGCCTGATGGGCGGGGCCAACGACGGCGCGATCTTCGCGCCCAAGTACGTCGAGAACAAGCTCAAGTTCTTCCCCCACATCAAGGAGGCGGTGGCCTTCGGCGACAAGCGCGAGCAGGTCTGCGCCTTCCTCAACATCGACTTCGAGGCCGTGGGCAACTGGGCCGAGCGGCGCAACCTGCCCTACGCCGGCTACACCGACCTGGCGGGCAAGCCCGAGGTGCTCGAGCTGATCCGCGAGTGCGTCGAGAAGGTCAACGCCGATCTGGCGCAGGACGACAAGCTCGCCGGCAGCCAGATCAGCCGCTTCCTCGTGCTGCACAAGGAGCTGGACGCCGACGACGGCGAACTCACCCGCACTCGCAAGGTGCGCCGCGGCTACATCGGCGACAAATACCAGGTGCTGGTCGATGCGATGTACGGCGGCCGCAGCGAGCAGTTCATCGAGACCGCGGTCAAGTTCGAGGACGGCCGCAGCGGCAGCGTCAGCGCGACGCTGAAGATCGTCGACGCCAAGACCTTCGGCGCGCTGCGCCGGGCGGCCTGAGATCCCCGGGGAAGCGACATGGCAGAACGCAGGATCGGCGACGTCATCCTCGAGGCGAGGAACATCTCGCTGAGCTTCGGCGGCGTCAAGGCGCTCACCGACATCAGCTTCGATGTGCGCGAGCACGAGATCCGCGCCATCATCGGCCCCAACGGCGCCGGCAAGAGCTCGATGCTGAACTGCATCAACGGCGTCTACACGCCGCAGCAGGGCACGATCACCTTCCGCGGGCAGACCTTCAGCCACATGAACAGCCGCCAGGTCGCCGAGATGGGCGTGGCGCGCACCTTCCAGAACCTGGCGCTGTTCAAGGGCATGAGCGTGCTCGACAACATCATGACCGGGCGCAACCTGCGGATGAAGACCAACCTCTTCCAGCAGGCCATCCGCTTCGGCGCGGCCGAGCGCGAGGAGAGCGAGCACCGGCGCTTCGTCGAACGCATCATCGACTTCCTCGAGATCCAGGCATGGCGCAAGACGCCGGTCGGGCGCCTGCCCTACGGCCTGCAAAAGCGCGTGGACCTGGGCCGGGCGCTGGCGATGGAGCCGCAGGTGCTGCTGCTGGACGAGCCCATGGCGGGCATGAACGTCGAGGAGAAGCAGGACATGTGCCGCTTCGTGCTAGACGTCAACGACGAGTTCGGCACCACCATCGTCCTGATCGAGCACGACATGGGTGTGGTGATGGACATCTCCGACCGCGTGGTCGTGCTCGACTACGGCAAGAAGATCGGCGACGGCACGCCCGAGGAGGTGCGCGCCAATCCGGACGTGATCAACGCCTATCTGGGCACGAGCCACTGACGACGAGGATCGAACGACATGGGCTTCTTCCTCGAAACCTTGTTCGGCGGCCTGATGGCGGGGATGCTGTACTCGCTGATCGCCCTGGGCTTCGTGCTGATCTTCAAGGCCAGCGGCGTCTTCAACTTCGCCCAGGGTGCGATGGTGCTGTTCGCGGCGCTGGCGATGGCGCGATTTTCGGAGTGGTTCCCGGCGCTGATGGGCTTCGACAGCAAGGTGCTGGCCAACGTGCTGGCCTTCGTCGCCGCCATGGCGGTCATGATCGCCGTCGCCTGGGCCATCGAACGTCTGGCGCTGTCCAGACTGGTCAATCAGGAGGGCATCACGCTGCTGATGGCCACGCTGGGCATCACCTACTTTCTCGACGGCTTCGGCCAGACCCTGTTCGGCAGCGACATCTACAAGATCGACGTCGGCCTGCCGAAGGACCCGATCTTCCTGCTGGAGAGCGTCTTCGACGGAGGCGTGCTGATCAGCAAGGAGGACCTGTACGCCGCCGTCATCGCCGCAGCCCTCGTGATCGTGCTGTCGCTGTTCTTCCAGTACACCAGCACCGGCCGTGCGCTGCGCGCCGTGGCCGACGACCACCAGGCGGCGCAGTCGATCGGCATCCCGCTGAACCGCATCTGGGTGATCGTCTGGAGCGTGGCCGGATTCGTCGCGCTGGTGGCCGGCGTGATCTGGGGCAGCAAGCTCGGCGTGCAGTTCTCGTTGTCACTCGTGGCGCTCAAGGCGCTGCCGGTGGTGATCCTCGGCGGCCTGACCTCGGTGCCCGGTGCCATCATCGGCGGGCTCATCATCGGCGTGGGCGAGAAGCTGTCCGAGGTCTACATCGGCCAGCACATCGGCGGCGGGATCGAGATCTGGTTCGGCTACGTGCTGGTGCTGTTCGTGCTGCTGGTGCGGCCGCAGGGCCTGTTCGGCGAGAAGATCATCGACCGGGTCTGAACGGCTGCGAGCGCCCTGAGTTGACGACCATGACGACGCCACTGCAACCCATCAGCGTTCGCGCACCGGCCCTTGCACGGGCGGGCGCATCCACACCGTATGCATCCACCCGCCAGGCGGGGAACACCTGGAGCCCAGGGGCATGATCTACCGCGAGAACGGTCAGTTCAAGACCAGCTACCCGAAGGACCTGGGCATCTTCCCGATCGCCCAGGACCGCATCTTCATCGGCCTGCTGCTGGCCTTCGCCGTCGTCGGCGTGCCCCTGCTGGCCGACGAGTACCTGTTCCGGGCGATCCTGATCCCCTTCCTGATCCTGGCGCTGGCCGCCCTGGGGCTGAACATCCTGGTGGGTTACTGCGGCCAGATCTCGCTGGGCACAGGCGCCTTCATGGCGGTTGGCGCCTACGCGGCCTACAACGCCTTCGTGCGCATCGAGGGCATGCCGCTGCTGGTCGCACTGCTGATCGGTGGGGTGCTCGCCACCATCGTCGGGGTCGCCTTCGGGATCCCGTCGCTGCGCATCAAGGGCCTTTATCTGGCGGTGGCCACGCTGGCGGCGCAGTTCTTCGTCGAATGGGCCTTCCTGCGCATCAAATGGTTCACCAACAACTCCTCCTCGGGCTCGGTCTCGGTGTCCGGGCTGGAAGTCTTCGGGATCTCGGTGAACACGCCGATGGAGAAGTACCTGCTGTGCCTGGCCCTCCTGGTGATCTTCGCCTGGCTGACCAAGAACCTGGTGCGCAGCCACATCGGACGCGAGTGGATGGCCATCCGCGACATGGACGTGGCAGCGGCCGTGATCGGCATCCGCCCGGTGTACGCCAAGCTCACGGCCTTCGCGGTCAGTTCCTTCATCGTCGGCGTCGCCGGTGCGCTGTGGGGCTTCGTGCACCTGGGCTCCTGGGAGCCTGCGGCCTTCTCGATCGAGCGCTCATTCCAACTGCTGTTCATGATCATCATCGGCGGGCTGGGATCGATCATGGGCAGCCTCTTCGGCGCGGCCTTCATCGTGATCCTGCCGGTGTTCCTGAACCAGTTCCTGCCCTGGCTCGGCAGCCTCGTCGGCGTGACGGTGAGCACCGCGGCGGTCGCACACACCGAGTTCATGATCTTCGGCGCGCTCATCGTCTTCTTCCTGATCGTCGAGCCCCACGGGTTGGCACGCCTGTGGTCCACGGCCAAGGAGAAGTTGCGCCTGTGGCCCTTCCCGCATTGAGGCCGCCGGCCGACCCGGGCGCCCGAGCGCCTCATCCCTTCCTTCCCCGCACATCGATGTGCACCCCACCAGGAGACTTGTGATGCGACTGAAATCCCTTGCGAAACCCCTTGCGGTGGCGGCCGCCTCGGTCGCCGCCGTGGCCACCCTGGTCACTGCCACGCCCAGCTTCGCGCAGTCCGCGGAGCAGTTCTTCCCGGTCCTGGTGTACCGCACCGGCGCCTACGCCCCGAACGGCGTGCCGTTTGCCAACGGATACGTCGACTACCTGAAGCTCGTCAACGCCCGCGGCGGCATCAACGGCGTGAAGGTCAGCTTCGAGGAGTGCGAGACCGGCTACGCCACCGACCGCGGCGTCGAGTGCTACGAGCGCCTGAAGGGCAAGAACGGCGGGGCCGCCGTGTTCCAGCCGCTGTCCACCGGCATCACCTTCGCGCTGACCGAGAAGGCGCCCGGCGACAAGATCCCGCTCATCACCGCAGGCTACGGCCGCAGCGAGAGCGTGGACGGCATGGTCTTCAAGTGGAACTTCCCGCTGCTGGGCACCTACTGGGACGCCGCCGACATCCTGCTGCAGCACATCGCGAAGAAGGAAGGCGGCTGGGACAAGCTCAAGGGAAAGAAGATCGCGCTCGTCTACCACGACAGCCCCTACGGCAAGGAGCCGATCCCGCTGGTGGAGGCCCGCAGCAAGATGCACGGCTTCCAGGCCTCGATGATCCCGGTGACACACCCCGGCGTCGAGCAGAAGGCCGCCTGGCTGCAGGTGCGCCAGCAGCGACCCGACTACGTGCTGCTGTGGGGCTGGGGCGTGATGAACTCGACCGCCCTGAAGGAAGCACAGGCCACGGGCTACCCGCGCGAGAAGATCTACGGCGTGTGGTGGGCGGGCGCAGAGCCGGACGTCAAGGACGTCGGCATGGGCGCCAAGGGCTACAACTCGCTGGCGATGCAGCACGGCGCCGAGCCCGGTGCCGCCGTCATCCAGGAGGTGCTGAAGTCGGTGCACGACAAGGGCCAGGGGACCGGCCCGCGTGAAGACGTCGGCCAGGTGCTGTACATGCGCGGCATGATCTCCGCCATGCTCGGCGTCGAAGGCGTTCGGCGCGCCCAGGACCGGTTCGGCAAGGGCAAGGTGATGACGGGCGAGCAGGTGCGCTGGGGCATCGAGAACCTGAACCTCACGCAGGACAAGCTGGACGCGCTGGGCTTTGCCGGGGTGATGCGGCCGGTGACCACGAGCTGCACCGACCACCGCGGCTCGACCTGGGCGCGCGTGCACACCTGGGACGGTGGCAAGTGGAACTTCTCCTCGGACTGGTACCAGTCCGACGCCGGGGTCATCAACCCGATGATCAAGGCCGCCGCCGACAAGTACGCCGCCGAGAAGAAGATCGACCGGCGTCCCGCGTCCGACTGCCAGCCCTGACGGGCTGCAGCCCCCACCGTCGGGCGTGTCGCGCCCGACGGTGGGGGCGCGGCGCAACGGCCCTGCGTCGTTGCCCGAAGAACCCCGCGGCACCCGAGGGTGCCCTGCTGCAGACGCGGCGCGCCGCGTCTGCAGGAGCCACCGGAAGCGACCATGAGCAACATCCTCCTGAACGTCAACGGCATCGAGGTCATCTACAGCCACGTGATCCTCGTGCTCAAGGGCGTGTCCCTGCAGGTGCCCGAGGGAGGCGTCGTCGCGCTGCTCGGCGGCAACGGCGCGGGCAAGACCACCACGCTGCGCGCGGTGAGCAACCTGCTCGCGGGCGAGCGCGGCGAGGTCACCAAGGGCTCGATCGAGTTGCGGGGCGAGCGTATCGAACAACTCAGCACCGCCGACATGGTCGAGCGCGGGGTGATCCAGGTGATGGAGGGTCGACACTGCTTCGCTCACCTGACGATCGAGGAAAACCTGATGACCGGGGCCTACACCCGGAAGGACGGCAAGGCCGCCGTGGCGCAGACGCTGGAGAAGGTCTACAACTACTTCCCGCGCCTGAAGACGCGCCGCAGCTCGCAGGCGGCCTACACCTCCGGCGGCGAGCAGCAGATGTGCGCCATCGGCCGGGCCCTGATGGCCAACCCGAAGATGGTGCTGCTCGACGAGCCCTCGATGGGCCTGGCACCGCAGATCGTCGAGGAGGTGTTCGAGATCGTCAAGGACCTGAACACCAAGGAGCGCGTGACCTTCCTGCTGGCCGAGCAGAACACCAACATGGCCCTGCGCTACGCCGACTACGGCTACATCCTGGAGAACGGCCGCGTCGTGATGGACGGCGAAGCGAAGGCGCTGCGCGAGAACGAGGACGTCAAGGAGTTCTACCTCGGCATGGGCGGCGGCGACCGCAAGAGCTTCAAGGACGTCAAGAGCTACAAGCGCCGCAAGCGCTGGCTGGCCTGAAGCCCATGCCGAGCGAAGACAGCTCCGGCTTCGCGCCGCCGCCCTTCCGGCCCGATGAAGCCCTGCTAGGGCTCAGGCGCTCGCTGCGCGAGCTCGGTCTGAGCGAGCGCGCAGGCGTGTTCGAACGCCGGGGGCTGTCGATCGCCCGCGTGGCGTTGACAGAAGACGGCGAGATCGACGCCGCCAGCGTGCGGCGGCCAGCGCGCACCGGCCCCGAGTGGCAGCGGCGCACGCTGCGCCACGGCGCCGACGTGCGCGAATTCACCCAGGACCTGAAGAAGAAGCTCGCCATGTGGAGCGACCGTGATGAATGAGGTGACAGTTGCCCCCGATGCGGGTTTCCTCGACGCACTTGAGACCCGCGAGCCAGGGCTGCGCGAAACAGCGCTGGCCGCTGCGCTGCCGGGGGTGGTCGCCGCCGCACAACGCACACCCGCGCAGGCGCTCTCACTGGCCGGTGTGGACGCCGCGCGCATCGACAGCCGCGCCGCGCTGGCCACCCTGCCCGTCACGCGTAAGCCCGAACTGCTCGAGCGCCAGAAGGCCGCTCGCGCCACCGACCCCTTCGGCGGCTACTCGGCCATCGGCTGGCGGGCGCTTCGAGGGCTTTCGGGGGCGCAGCGCGTGTATCAGTCGCCCGGGCCCCTCTACGAGCCCGAAGGCCGGGAGCGCGACTACTGGCGCATCGCCCGCGCGCTGGCGGCCGGGGGCTTCACCGCCGGCGACCTGATCCACAACAGCTTCAGTTACCACCTGACCCCCGGCGCGTGGATGATGGAGTCGGGCGCGCAGGCGCTGGGCTGCACCGTCTTCCCTGGGGGCGTGGGCAACACCGAGTTGCAGCTGCAGGCCATCGTCGATCTGCGCCCGGACGGCTACTGCGGCACGCCGAGCTTCCTGCGCATCCTGCTGGAGAAGGCACAGGAGACCGGCACAGCCCTGCCCTCGCTGCGCAAGGCCCTGGTCAGCGGCGAGGCCTTTCCGCCATCGCTGCGCGACTGGCTGGCCGAGCGGGGCATCCAGGGCTACCAGGCCTATGCCACGGCCGACGTCGGCCTGATCGCCTACGAGACCGCGGCGCGCGAGGGCCTGGTCGTCGACGAGGGCGTGATCGTGGAGATCGTGCGCCCGGGCACGGACGAGCCGGTGCCCGACGGCGAGGTCGGCGAGGTCGTGGTCACGGTGCTGCAGCACGACTACCCGCTGGTGCGCTTCGGCACGGGCGACCTGTCGGCGGTGCTGCCGGGCCCCTGCCCCACGGGCCGCACGAACCAGCGCATCAAGGGCTGGATGGGCCGTGCCGACCAGACGGCCAAGGTGCGCGGGATGTTCGTGCACCCCAGCCAGGTGGCCGACGTGCTGCGCCGGCACCCCGGCATCGGGCGCGCGCGCCTGGTGGTCGAAGGCGAGATGGCCAACGACCGCATGACGCTGCACGCCGAGACACCTTCGCCGGCCGATCATCTGCGGGACGCCCTGGCGGCCTCGGTGCGCGACGTGACCAAGCTGCGCTGCGAGGTCCGCCTCGTGGGGCCCGGCACGCTGCCCAACGATGGCAAGGTGATCGAGGACGCGCGGAAGTACGCGTGAACACCGACCCGTCGACGCGGGCGACGGCGCCGTGCCATCGCGCGCCCGCGCCCCTCGCCGCGCCGACGCGATCGGTACGTAATTCCCGCCGTGCACATGCGCGCCATCGCCTCTACATTCGAACCCTCGTTTTCCTATTCCTTCCTCACCCTGTATCGGGAGTTCTCGCCATGAAGAAGACGCTCGCAGCCCTGACCCTCGCCGCTCTCAGCGCCTCGGTGCTCGCCGCCTACCCGGAAAAGCCCGTGACCATCGTCGTGCCCTTCGCGGCCGGCGGGCCCACCGACAAGGTCGCGCGCGATCTGGCGATCGTCCTGAGCAAGGGCCTGAACAACCAGACCGTCGTCATCGAGAACGTCGGCGGCGCCGGCGGCACGCTCGGGGCAGCAAAGGTTGCCAAGGCCAACCCGGACGGATACACCCTCCTGCTTCACCACATCGGGATGGCCACATCGCCCGGCCTGTACCGGAAGTTGCCCTTCAAGGTGCTCGAGGACTTCGAATACCTGGGGATGGTCAACGATGTGCCCATGACGCTGATCGGCCGGCCGACGCTGCCGGCCACGAACTACGCCGAGTTGGTCAAGTGGATCAATGACAACAAGGGGAAGATCAACTTGGCCAACGCAGGTCTGGGTGCTGCGTCCCACCTGTGCGGCCTGCTGTTTCAGCAGAGTGTCGGCGTCGACATGACCACGGTCCCCTACAAGGGTACTGCACCAGCGATGACCGACCTTCTCGGCGGTCAGGTCGACATCATGTGCGATCAGACGACAAACACCACTGGCCAAATCGTGGCTGGCAAAGTTCGGGCCTATGCAGTGACCACCATCAAGCCGCTCAGCACGCCTGGCCTGAGCAACCTGCCGACGCTGGACAGTCAAGGCCTGAAGGATTTCAACGTCAGCATCTGGCACGCCATGTACGCGCCCAAGGGCACCCCCAAGGCCGTTGTGGATCAGATCAACAACGCACTGCGCGGTGCGCTGAAGGATCCGGACTTCATCAAGCGCCAGGAAGCGCTCGGAGCAGTGGTCATGACCGACAACCGACTGTCGCCGGCTGAGCACAAGAAGTTCGTCGAGGCCGAGATCAACAAGTGGGGACCTGCGATCAAGGCAGCGGGGCAGTACGCCGACTGACATCCCGGCCATCCCGGGCCGGCCTCTCGCCGGCCCTGGTACCCCGATTCCGGCCCCTCGCACTTCGATAGGACATCGGACTGCCTGCGCGGGCTGGAGTCACCCCTCGATCCGCAGCGGAATCGTCACAGGTCCGTCGTTGACGAGGTGGACCTGCATGTCCGCGCCGAAGCGGCCGCTGGCCACCGGCGCATGCCGCGCGCGGGCCGAGCGCAGCACCTCCTCGTAGAGTGCACGGCCCTGCACCGGCGGCGCGGCGGCTGAAAACCCCAGCCGATTGCCGCTGCGGGTGTCGGCCGCCAGCGTGAACTGCGACACCACCAGCAGTCCGCCACCGACATCCACCACGCTGCGGTTCATCCGTCCGTCGCCGTCGGCGAACACGCGCAGCTTCAGCACCTTGTCGACGAAGCGCTCGGCCGTCGACGCGGTGTCCGCAGGCTCCGCGCAGACCAGCACCAGCAGACCATGGTCCATGCGGCCCACAACCTCGCCTGCGATCTCGACCCGGGCCTCGCGCACCCGCTGGAGCAGCCCGATCATCTGTCATCCTTCCCCGAAGACGGCATCGTCCCTTGCCGCATGACTGTGACTACAACGGATCCGTGTCGTCGTGGAGGCCAGCCTCGACGTCCATCGGCAACAGCTGGATGGTGGCACGCAGCCCGGGCACCGCGCTCATCAGCGCCTGCTCCACCGAGGTGCGCAGTGCCGCGGCACGGCCGAGGGACCAGCGCGCAGGCATGTGCATGTGCAGATCCACGAAGCGCCGTCGGCCGGCCCTGCGCGTGACGATGTGATCGAAGCGGATGGCTGCGTGGCGGAAGCCCTCGAGCGTGCGCTCGATGTCCTGCCGGACCTCGGGCTCCACAGCCCGGTCCATCAAGCCGTCGGCAGAGCGGCGGACCAGCGACACCCCCTCCCGCAGGATGTTCAGGGCCACGGCGATCGCGAGCACGGCGTCGAGCCACAGCCAGCCGGTCAGCGCCACCGCGACAAGTCCGCCCACGACGCCTGCGGACGTCCACACATCGGTGAACAGGTGCCTGGCATCGGCCTCGAGCGCCATCGATCGGTGCTCGCGTGCCTTGCGCAGCATGGCCCAGGCGAGCGCGCCGTTGAGCACCGAACTCGCCACGGACAGCGCCAGCCCCATGCCCAACTGCTCCAGCGGCTGGGGATGCCAGAGCCGATGCGCTGCCGCGGCCATGATCGCCAAGGCCGCCACGATGATCAGCACGCCTTCGAAGCCGCTGGAGAAGTACTCGGCCTTGTGATGACCGTAGGGATGGTCTTCGTCAGCCGGACGGGCGGCGACGGTGACCATGACCAGCGCGAACACCGCCCCAGCCAGGTTTACCAGCGACTCCATCGCGTCCGACAGCAGGCTCACCGAGCCGCTGACCCACCAGGCACCGGTCTTCAGGCCGATCGTCGCCACGGCAACAGCCACCGACAACTGCAGGTAGGTGCGAACCTCCATCGCGTCGCGCCGCTTCAATCCCTGCGGGGCCCGGAGCCCTGCGTCCGGCCCGCGCCGAGCCCGCTCGCGCGGCTCAGCACAGCGTGACCCGGGCGAACTTGCGCTTGCCTGCCTGGACGACGAAGGTCCCGGCGTTCACCCTCAAGGCCTTGTCCGAGACCGATACGCCGTCGATGCGCACGCCGCCCTGCTCGACCAGGCGCAGTGCCTCGCCGGTGGACGCCGCCAGGCCCGCCTGCTTCAGCAAGGGCCCGATGCCCATCGGCGCGCCCGACAAGGTGACCTCCGGGATATCGACCGGGATGCCGCCCGCCGCCCGGTTCTGGAAATCCTGGACCGCGGCCTCGGCCGCCGACGCGCCGTGGAAACGCGTGGTGATCTCGCGCGCGAGCAGGACCTTGGCGTCCTTGGGGTTGCACCCCCCCTCGACCTGGGCCCGCAGGGCGTCGATCTCGGCTTGCGGCAGGAAGCTCAGAAGCGTGTAGTAGCGCCACATCAACTCGTCGCTGATCGACAGCAGCTTGGCGTACATCGAATTCGCAGGCTCGGTGATACCGATGTAGTTCTGCTTGCTCTTGCTCATCTTCTCGACGCCGTCCAGGCCTTCGAGCAAGGGCATGGTCAGGATGCACTGCGGCTCCTGGCCGTATTCGGACTGCAGCGCCCGCCCCACCAGCAGGTTGAACTTCTGGTCGGTGCCGCCCAACTCGAGGTCGGACTTCAGCGCCACCGAGTCGTAGCCCTGCATCAGCGGGTACAGGAACTCGTGGACCGAGATCGGGGTGCCGGCCTTGTACCGCTTGGCGAAGTCGTCGCGCTCCATCATCCGCGCCACCGTGTAGCGCGCGGCGAGCTGGATCATGCCCCGAGCACCCAGCGGATCGCTCCACTCGCTGTTGTAGCGGATCTCGGTGCGCGCCGGGTCCAGCACCAGACTGGCCTGACGGTAGTAGGTCTGCGCATTGGCCTCGATCTGCTCGCGCGTCAGCGGCGGACGTGTGGCGTTGCGCCCGGACGGGTCACCGATCATCGAGGTGAAGTCGCCGATCAGGAAGATCACCTGGTGCCCCAGATCCTGCAACTGGCGCATCTTGTTGAGCACGACGGTATGGCCGAGGTGAATGTCGGGCGCCGTCGGATCGAGTCCGAGCTTGATGCGCAGTGGCACACCGGTGGCCTGCGACCGCGCGAGCTTGCGCACCCAGTCGGCCTCGGGCAGGAGTTCCTCGCAGCCGCGCCGGGAGACCGCCAGCGCATGCCTGACACGGTCGTCGACGGGATGGGCAGCATGGCCAGCCGCGGGCTTTTCTTCGATCATGGCGAGATTTCCGGTGCAGTTCGTCCGCCGGGCGTATCTCGCTGCTTGATATACTCGCAGCCCCGGGCGTTCATTCGGAAGAGTCCGATGGGTTTGTCATTCGTGCAACCCCGGACGAATTTTAGGTGACCGCTCTGGCAGGACTTCCGGCGCGCACGGCGTCGCCTCCGCGGCCCCCTCAAGGGGGTGTTTCAAGGCCAGGTTGGCAGGACCCAGGGCATTGAAGTCGATCTTGCTCAAAACTCGGAGTTGGGATGAGCGGGCGAGCCGTTGGCAACAACGGCACGGTCGGCATGCCGCCTGGATCCTTGCGGGATCTCTTGCGAGCTTCGGTGTCGTGGCCTTTGCCGTCGCCCCACTCGCACCGGACGCGGCAGATCTGCCGCGCTCGGTGATCTCGGAAGAGGTGGCCACGGTCCAGATCGAGCCCCAGCTCGAGGCACTGGCCGGGCACTCGCTGGAACTTTCCCAGACCATCGTCACCCGGCCCGGTACCGCACTGACGACCGAGCTGAGGCGCATGGGGGTCACCGATGCCGCCGCCCTGCGTGTCGTCGGTCGGGATGCGGCGGTGCGCAAGGCCGTCGAGGGCCGGAGCCCTCGGATCGTGCAGGTGCGTACCGACGGGCTCGGTGGTCTGCTCGAACTCGTCGTCCGGTCGCCGGCGGAGCGGCCGCAATTGGCGGCCACGCACTTCACACGGACCACCCTGCGTGCCGAGGGTGACGGATGGACTCGGGACGTCGCCACCGTCAAGGTCGCCTCCGAGACCCGGCTGGCCAGTGGCACCATCGCGAGTTCCCTGTTCGCAGCCACCGACGAGGCGCGCATCCCTGACAAGGTGGCGGCGCAACTCGCCGAGATCTTCGCTGTCGACATCGACTTCCACCGTGAACTGCGCAAGGGCGACACGTTCAGCGTGGTCTACGAGGCCTTGACTGCCGACGGCGAGCCGGTGCCCTGGAGCGAAGGGGCGGGTCGGGTGCTGGCGGCGGAGTTCGTCAACAGCGCCAGCGTGCATCAGGCCATCTGGTTCGAGAGCGGCGGGCGAGGTGCCTACTTCGACCCGAGCGGCCGCAGCCGCAAGCGTGTCTTCCTGGCCAGCCCGGTGGAGTTCTCGCGCATCACCTCCGGGTTTGCGGTGCGGATGCACCCGATCCTGCGGCGGATGCGGGCACACAACGGGGTCGACTACGCCGCACCGACCGGCACGCCTGTGCGCACGGTGGGCAACGGAACCGTGGATTTCGCCGGCTGGCAGAACGGGTTCGGCAAGGTCGTCTTCGTTCGGCACGACGCGCGCCGCACGACGGTGTACGCGCACCTGAGCCGCATCAACGTCCGCGACGGCCAGCGTGTCGAGCAGGGAGACCTGATTGGCGCCGTCGGTGCCACCGGATGGGCCACGGGGCCCCACCTGCACTTCGAATTCCGCGTCGCCGGCGTGCACCAGGATCCGTTGAAGATCGCCAAGGCCGCGGAAGCGGTCCGCCTGGACGGCAGGGCACGACCGCGCTTCGAAGAGGTGGCTCGGGTCGTCCAGGCCAAGCTCGAAGCGGCGGAGTCCATGGGCGGCCCGCTGCGTTTCGAATAACAGCGCCCGTCTTGCCGGGCACCGCCGCCCCCTTGCAGATCGTCGGCCTGATGTCGGGCACGTCGCTCGACGGCGTGGATGGTGTGCTGGCGGATTTCGGCGGTCCCGCACCTCGCGTGCTCGCGCACGCCCATCAGCCCTACGGCGCCGACTTGCGCCGGGAACTTCTCCTGCTGAACAAGCCAGGACCGGATGAGATCCACCGCACGGCTCTGGCGGCCAACGGCGTGGCGCTGGCCTATGCCGGGGTGGTGAAGACCCTCGCGGACATGAACGGTGTCGACCGACGGCAACTGCGCGCCCTGGGAGCGCACGGCCAGACCGTGCGTCACCGCCCGCTGGAATTCGACGGTGTCGGCTACACGGTGCAAGTGCTCAACGGTGCGCTGCTCGCCGAACTCACGGGCGTCGACGTGGTCTGCGACATGCGCAGCCGCGATCTCGCCGCCGCCGGGCAGGGTGCGCCGTTGGTCCCGGCCTTCCATGCGGCGGTCTTCTTCCGCCCCGGGCGCCACACCGCCGTGCTCAATCTCGGCGGCATCGCCAACCTGACGCTGCTCGGCCCCACCGATGGTCAGGTCAGCGGTTTCGACTGCGGTCCGGGCAACGTCCTGCTGGACGGCTGGTGCGAACGCCATACCGGACAGCCGCTGGACCGCGACGGTCGGTGGTCCGCCGAAGGGCGCGTGCACGAAGGCCTGCTCGGTCAGTTGTTGGACGAACCCTTCCTTCTTCGGTCTCCGCCCAAGAGCACCGGCCGGGACCTGTTCAGTCTCGACTGGCTCGATGCACGGCTGCAGGCGATGTCAACAGGGGAAAGGCCCGCAGCTCGCGATGTCCAGGCCACCCTGGCCGAGTACACCGCCCGAGCAGCCTGCGAGGCCCTCCACCGTCACGCACCTCGCACCGATGCGCTGCTCATCTGCGGCGGAGGCGCGTACAACAGCGACCTGATGCGGCGCCTCGCACGCCTGCGACCGCAAACCGAGGTGCGCACCACGCATCAGAGCCACGGCGTACCGGTCGATCAGGTCGAGGCCCTGGCATTCGCCTGGCTGGCACATGCGCACCTGCAAGGCCGCGCCGGCAACGTGCCGGCCGTCACCGGCGCCCGGGGGGCCCGCGTCCTGGGCTGCCTGCATCCCGCAGGCTGCGTCGGCGGTCGCGACGGTTGACAACCCAGGTGTGCGCGCCGAGCGGCGCGCGTCGCCGGACAGGCTTCAGACCGAGAAAGAAGAGCCGCAACCGCAGGTGGTGGTGGCGTTCGGGTTCTTGATGACGAACTGCGCACCCTGGAGATCTTCCTTGTAGTCGATCTCGGCACCCATCAGGTACTGCAGGCTCATCGCGTCGATCAGCAGGGTGACGCCGTTCTTCGTCATCGGCGTGTCGTCCTCATTGACGACTTCGTCGAAGGTGAAGCCGTACTGGAAACCCGAGCACCCCCCCCCTTGGACGAAGACCCGCAACTTCAAGTCGGGATTGCCCTCCTCGTCGACCAGATCCTTGACCTTGGCTGCCGCGCTGTCGGTGAAGATCAGCGGTGCCGGCATCTCGTCGAGGGCGGGCTGCAGCGGTTCTGCAAGAGCATTCATCGTCATTCCTCCGGAACTGCGACGCATGGGTGCGCCGGCTTGATGGTCCGATGGACCGTCGACAACCGACGCATCCATCACGACGTAAACCCGAGCATACTACTCGGACGCTTTCCTGTGAGCCGCAAGGCCTCGCGCCAAGGGCGGTCGCGCAGGGACGAAATGAAAAACGTCCACCGGCCTGGACAGACGGGTGGACGTGGGCCGGGCGCCTGGCATAGACCGCCACACGCGTTGTGGCGGACGGGCAGGCGTGGCGATCAGCGCTTGCTGAACTGCTTGCGGCGGCGCGCGCTGTGCAGACCGACCTTCTTGCGCTCGACCTCGCGCGCGTCGCGCGTGACGAAGCCGGCCTGGCTCAGTTCGGGCTTGAGTGCCGCGTCGTAGTCGATCAGCGCTCGCGTGATGCCGTGGCGCACGGCGCCTGCCTGCCCCGATTCACCACCACCGTGCACATTGACCTTGATGTCGAAGGCCTGCGCGTTCGACGTCAGCAGCAGCGGTTGCTGCACGATCATGATCGAGGTCTGACGCCCGAAATACTGATCGAGCGGCTTGCCATTGACGATGATCTGGCCGTTGCCACGCTTGATGAACACACGCGCCACCGACGACTTGCGCCGACCCGTGCCGTAATTCCATTGTCCGATCATGGCCGACCTCAGATCTCGAGCGGTTTGGGTTGCTGCGCGGTGTGCGGGTGCGTGGCACCTGCGTACACCTTCAGCTTCTTGATCATCGCGTAGCCCAACGGGCCCTTCGGGAGCATGCCCTTGACCGCCTTCTCGATGGCGCGGCCGGGATGCCGGGCCTGCATGTCCTTGAAGGGCGTCGCGGTGATGCCGCCCGGGAAGCCGGAGTGGCGGTAGTAGATCTTGTCGGTGGCCTTGGAGCCGGTGACGCGGATCTTGTCGGCGTTGACGATGACGATGAAGTCACCGGTGTCGACGTGAGGCGTGTAGATGGCCTTGTGCTTGCCGCGCAAACGGTGTGCCACTTCGCTGGCGACACGTCCGAGCACCTTGTCGGTGGCGTCAATCACAAACCACTCGTGCGTCACCTCGGCCGGCTTGGCGCTGAAGGTTTTCATGAGGGTCTTTCAGAAGGCGTCGGGTTCTGGAACCACGGACGCCACAACACGGCTGTACGGCGCACCCACCACCCCTCGGAACCACTCGTTCGGTGACCTCTCGGGCTGGCCATCGGGCCTGCGGTGCCCCATCGACACCGCCGGCTTTTCGCGGGCACGCCTCCCCGCCGATTTCGGGAAAGCCCGTTAGTATAGCCGGCCCTCTCCTGACATCGTCGCATGCCGCTGCACCCCGACCAACAGACCCTTCCCGCCTTCGCGGACCTTCGACCGCAGACCGTGCTCTCGGCTCTGGACGCGGTGGGTCTGCGGGGCGACGGCCGCTTGCTGCAGTTGAACTCCTACGAGAACCGGGTGTTCCGGGTGATGCTGGAGGATGGCGGTGCGGTGGCCGCCAAGGTCTACCGTCCGGGACGCTGGAGCGATGCGCAGGTGCTGGAGGAGCACCGCTTCATGGATGAGCTCCTGCGCGCCGAGGTGCCGGTCCTCGCCGCGTTGCCCCTCGAACTCACCCCTGACGCGCCGGCCGACGCCGCGGTGGCGGGCGAGCCGCCCACCCTGCTGCATTGGCCCTCCGAGCCCGACAGCGCCGCCACTGCGGTGGGCCCGGCCCCCGGCGCATCGTTGCGCATCGCCGCCAGCCCCTGGCTGGGGGGCCGCGACCCGTCGGTGGAGACGCCGCAGTCGTTCGAGCGGCTGGGGCGGCTCATCGGCCGCGTGCATGCGGTGGGCCATCGCGCAGGATTCAGGCATCGCAGCACGCTGAGCGCCGCGCGCGGATGGGAGGCGATCGAGACCCTGCTCGCGCTGGACGTCATCGACCCCGCCCTTCGAGCGGGCTGGGCCTCGGCGGCGCGCCGTGCCATGGGCGCTGTCCAAGACGCCTTCGAGGCAGCGGCAGGCCGTGAGGGTCTGCGAACCCTGCGACTGCACGGCGATGCGCACCGTGGCAACCTGCTCGAAACGGACGAAGTCCTGCATCTGGTCGATTTCGACGACGCGTGCACGGGCCCGGCGATGCAGGACCTTTGGCTCTTCCTGGATGGCCGCGATGGCCACAGCCGCAGGGAACAGTTCGATGCCCTGCTGCGCGGCTACGAGGACTTCGCCGAGTTCGACGATGCCGAAAAGCGACTGGTGGAGCCGCTGCGCACGCTGCGGATGCTGCGCCACAGCGCATGGATCGCCCTGCGCTGGCATGACCCTGCGTTCCCGCTCGCCTTCGCCGGCTTCGGGACGCCCAACCACTGGGCGGAGCAGACGACCCTGCTGGAGGAGCAGGCCTGGCGGATGGGCCAGCCGTCGACGCCGTGAACCCGTGATCGACATCGGGGCTCGGCGACGCCGCCCGCAGACGCCTCGACACGCCGGGGCGATGCAGCGTCAACCCTGGTGCACGCGTCGGTTGCGCAGGAACTCGTCGACCAGCCGGAGTCGTGCCACCGGATCCTCGAGTTCCATCAGGCGCTGCTTGGCCACCAGCGACACCGGCAGCAACTCGCTCCAGCGATTGGCGACCCAGCCTGCGTCAGCCCATCGATAGGGCTGGCCGATCGCCCGCACACCCTGCACGGCCAGCGCATCCGCCGCCTCCTTCAGCGCCTGGACAGTGGCCGCGAACACCGGCTCGGGTTCGACGACGTCGTCATCCGGCACCGCCTTGGCCGTGCCCACCCACAGGCCGTCGGGACGCTGGACCGGCACCTGCAGCAGCCGGAAGCGCGAGCCGCCGGTGCAGGACACCTTCAGGATCCCCGCCTGTTCGGCGTCGACCTCCTCGAGATGGGCCAGCACGCCCACGGCCTCGATGCGCATGCCCTCCGATGCCGAGCCGGCCTCGTTCCCGCGGATGATGCAGGCCACGCCGAAGGGCTCGCGCGCGCGCAGGCAGTGGCTGATCAGGTCGAGGTAGCGCGCCTCGAAGACCTTCAGCGGCAGCAAGCCGCCCGGGAACAACACCGTCTGGAGGGGAAACAGCGGCAGCGGGTCGGGCATCGTCGGAGCAGCGGCAGCCGTCATTCGGAAAGCTCCAGTTCGCGGTGTCGCAGCAGCACGGCGCGGCGCGCGCCGAAGCGCGACGACAGGCGCTCGGCCGCGAAGACCGAGCGGTGCTGCCCGCCCGTGCACCCCAGGGCGACCGTCAGGTAGCTGCGCTGCCCGGCCTCGAAGCCGGGGATCCATCGATCGAGGAAGCGCTCGATCTGGCCGAGCAGTTCGTCCACCTCGGGTTGCGCCTCGAGGAAGGCAGCCACGGGTTCGTCGCGGCCGGTCAGCGGGCGCAGGTTGCGCACGTAGAAAGGGTTGGGCAGCACCCGCAGGTCGAAGACGAAGTCGGCGTCCAGCGGGACGCCATGCTTGTAGGCGAAGGACTGGAACACCAGCGTCAGCGTCGCGTCGCGCGCGCCGACGAGTTCACGCATCCAGGTGCGCAACTGCGCCGGGCGCAACTGGCTGGTGTCGATGACGGTCGAGCGGTCGCGCAAGGCCGCCAGCAAGGCACGCTCATGCTCGATGGCCTCGATCAGCGCCGGCGCGTCGGCCGACGCGCCCGGCTTCATGGCCAGCGGGTGGGGCCTGCGCGTCTCGGAGAAGCGTCGCAGCAGCGCCGGGGTCAGCGCATCGAGGAAGATCGAGCGGATCGGCACGCCATCGGCGTGCAGGGCATCGATCAGCCGTGGCAGCGCCGGGAGCGAGCCGGCCGCACGCACGTCCACCGCCACGGCGACACGGCCGGTCCGCCGCTCGCCTTCCAACCGGACGAACTCGGGCAGGAGCTCCGGTGGCAGGTTGTCGACGCAGAAGAAACCCGCATCCTCCAGCGCGTGCAGGGCCACCGACTTGCCGGAGCCCGACATGCCACTGAGCAGCAGCACCTGCGGGCCGCTCACGCGCCCCCCCCGAGCAAGGCCTGCGCGTGGGCGCGACTGGTGTCGGCCAGACGCTCGCCGCCGAGCATGCGCGCCACCTCGGCCACCCGTGCCTCACCGGCGACGGCGCGGACCTGGCTGAGCACCTGACCGTGCTCCGCCGCCTTGGTCACCAACAGGTGCGCATCACCACAGGCCGCCACCTGCGCCAGGTGCGTGACCGCCAGCACCTGCACTTCGGCACCGAGCTGCTTCATCAGCCGCCCGACGGCGTCGCCCACCGCGCCGCCGACGCCGGCGTCGATCTCGTCGAAGATCAGCGTGGCCGCCGCGCCACCCCCCTGGCGCCCCCGGGCCGTGGTGGCGGCGATGGCCAGCGCCAGGCGCGAGAGCTCGCCGCCCGAAGCCACGCGCGCCAGCGGCTGCGGGCTGGCGCCGGCGTGGCCGGCGACGCGGAACTCCACGTCCTCCAGACCGTGCGCGGCCGGCACGTCGAGCACCGCCAGATCGATCTCGAAGCGGCCGCCGGGCATGCCCAGGTGCTGCATCGCCTGCGTGATCGCGGCACCCAGGACCGGCGCGCACGCCCGGCGTGCGGCCGAGGCCTGACGGGCGACGGCCTCGAAGGCCTGCCGCGCCCCCTGCTCCGCCCGCGCCAGCGCCTGTTCATCAGAACTGGCGTCGAGTCGCTGCAACTGCAGCTGCCATTCCTGCCACAGCGCAGGCAGCTCGGCCGGGGCGCGTCGGTGGCGGCGCGCGAGCTGCAGCCAGGTGGACATCCGGCGGTCGAGCTCGGCCAGCCGCCCCGGGTCGGGGTCGTGATGGGCCAGATAGGCACGCAGCGTGTGCGCGGCATCCTGCAACTGGGCCTGGGCCGACTGCAGCACCTGGGCCACGGCGAGCAGTTGCGGGTCGTAGCGCGCCACGGCGTCCAGCGCGTCGACCGCACGACCGGCCAGCGAATCGGCCGAGGGCTCGTCCTCGGAAACGGCCTGCAGCGCGACGCCGGCGGCCTCCAGCAGGGCCTGCGCGTGGGCCAATCGGGTGTGCTCGGCGTCGAGTTGCGCCCACTCGTCGGGCTGGGGCGCCAGGGGATCCAGTTCGGACAACTGCCATTGCAGGCGCTCGCGTTCACGCCGCATCGTCTCCTGGTCGGCGTGCGCGCGCGCCAGTGCCGCCCTGGCGTCGCGCCAGCCGGCCCAGGCCGCCTGCAGCGCGACGCTGTCGACACCGGCCTGTGCATCGAGCAGTGCGCGCACAGCCGCCGGCCGGGTCAGGCTCTGCCAGGCGTGCTGGCCGTGGATCTCGACGAGGTGATCGGCCAACTCGCGCAGTTGCGCGACCGTGGCGACGCCACCATTGATCCACGCGCGGCTGCGCCCCTGCGCGTCGATCACGCGGCGCAGCATCAGGCCTTCCTCGCCGGCGTCGAAGCCCGCCTCCGACAACCATGACTGCACCGCGGACGGGAGGTCGAAATCGGCCACGACCTCGGCGCGGGCCGCGCCTTCGCGCACGGCGCGGGCATCGGCGCGTCCGCCGAGCGCCAGCTGCAGCGCATCGATCAGGATGGACTTGCCCGCACCGGTCTCGCCGGTGAGCACGGTGAAACCGGCGCCGAGCTCGACCTCGAGCGCCCGCACGATCGCGTAATCCTTCAGCACCAGGCGCCTGAGCATCGTGTCGCTCCGTTCTGCCCCAGGCCCCTACACCACGTCCTGATACCAGCGCAGCTTGCGCCGCAGCGTGGCGTAGTAGCTCCAGCCGCGAGGATGCAGGAAGCGCACCTTGTGCTGCGAGCGCCGCACCCGCACCTCGTCGCCGTGCAGCAGGCTGGTCAGCGCCTGCATGTCGAAGTTGGCCGAGGCGTCGCGCCCGGCCACGATCTCTATGCGGATCTCGCCCTGGTCGGGCAGCACGATGGGCCGGTTGGACAGCGTGTGCGAGGCGATCGGCACCAGCACCCAGCCGGCGATGCGCGGATGCAGGATGGGCCCGCCGGCCGACAGGGCGTAGGCGGTGGCCCCGGTCGGGGAGCCCACGATCAGCCCGTCGGCGCGCAGGTTCGCGACGAAGTCGCCGTCGATCGTCACGCGCAACTCGACCATGCTGGCGGTGGCGCCACGGCTGACGACGACGTCGTTCATCGACAGACCCTCGAAGATGCGCTCGCCGTCGCGCCAGACGCTGCCGTCCAGCATCGTGCGGCGGTCTTCCTCGTACTCGCCTGCCAGCATCGGCGCCAGCGCCTCGCGGAAGCGGTCGATCGGCACGTCGGTGATGAAGCCCAGGCGCCCCTGGTTGATGCCGATCAGCGGCACGTCGTGGCGAGCGATCTCACGCGCGATGCCCAGCATGGTGCCGTCGCCACCGACCACCACGACCACATCGCATTGGGTGCCGAGCTTGTCGCGGCGGATGACGTCGAATCGGGAGAGACCGGCACCGCTGGCGGTTTCCTCGTCCACGCAGACGTCCAGCCCCTGGTCGGCCAGGAACTGGGCCACGTCCTCCAGCACGTGCTGGATGCCGCGGGCCTGGTACTTGCCGACGATTGCGGCATGGCGGAACCGGGCAGACATGCAATTGATTACACCATAGCGCCCCCGGAAACACGGCCCCCGGAAGCGTCGGAGCGGGGGCACTCCATAGAATCGACACATGCTGGATCAGCGCGCGCGAACCCTGCTCAAGTTCCTGGTCGAACGCTACATCGCCGAAGGCCAACCCGTGGGCTCGCGCACGCTGTCGCGCGCCTCGGGTCTGGACCTGTCGCCGGCCACGATCCGCAACGTGATGAGCGACCTGGAAGAGCTTGGCCTGATCGCCAGCCCGCACACCAGCGCAGGCCGCATCCCCACGGCGCGCGGTTACCGCCTGTTCGTCGACACCATGTTGACGGCGCGCCCGGTCGACATCGAGCAACCCCCGCCCGACCTGGCCGCTGCGCGCGAGCAACTGCACCCCGACCAGCCCCAGCGCGTCATCGCACAGGCCGCACAACTGCTGTCGAGCCTGTCGCACTTCGTGGGCGTGGTCACCGCGCCCCGCAAGGCAAGCGTCTTCCGCCACATCGAGTTCCTGCGCCTGGGCGAGAAGCGCGTGCTCGTCATCCTGGTGGCGCCCGACGGCGATGTGCAGAACCGCGTGATCTTCACGATGCGCGACCACAGCCAGGCGGAATTGCTGGAAGCGGCCAACCACCTGAACGCCCACTATGCAGGGCTGACCATCGAAGCCGTGCGCGAGCGCCTGAAGTCGGAGATCGAGGCCCTGCGCGGAGAGATCGCCGCGCTGATGCAGGCCGCGGTGCAGGTCGGCAGCGAGGCCGTGGCCGAATCGGTCGACCAGGTGGTGGTCAGCGGAGAGCGCAACCTGCTGGGTGTGGACGAACTCAGCCACGACATGAACGCACTGCGCCGGCTGTTCGGCGTGTTCGAGCAGAAGACCGAGCTGATGCGCCTGCTGGACGTCTCGAGCCGGGCCGAAGGCGTGCGCATCTTCATCGGCGGCGAGAGCCGCGTCGTGCCGTTCGAAGAACTGTCGGTGGTCAGCGCCCCCTACGAGGTGGACGGGCAGGTCGTCGGCACGCTCGGCGTGATCGGGCCCACGCGGATGGCCTACGACCGCATGATCCAGATCGTCGACATCACCTCACGTCTGGTCAGCCACGCGTTGAGCCAGAAATAGCGCCGGCGGCACGGAGCGCAGCACATTTGCCCCTAGACTTCGACCCTGCCGGCCCCGTGGGTACCCGCGGGATTTGACACTTGCCCCCGCCGTCGCGTGACGGTGCCAACCCTTCCACAGCCTGCCATGTTCCGAGCTGCCCTCACCGCCTGCGCCCTCGCTGCCGCCGCCTTGGTCCCCGCCGCCGCATCGGCGCAGGGGTCGAAGGAGTTGAACATCATGAACTGGGCCGATTACATCGCCGAGGACACGATCGCCAACTTCGAGAAGGAAACCGGCATCAAGGTCCGCTATGACTACTTCGACTCCAACGAGACGCTGCACACCAAGTTGGTGGCCGGCAAGACCGGCTACGACATCGTCGTGCCCGGCGCGCACTTCGGCAAGCGCCAGATCGACGGCAAGCTGCTGCAGCCGCTGGACCGCAGCAAGCTCAGCAACTGGGGCAACCTCGACCCGGAACTGCTGAAGAAGGTCGGCATGGCCGACCCGGGCAACAAGCACCTGGTCGTGTGGCTGTGGGGCTACGTGACCATCGGCATCAACGTCGACAAGGTGAAGGCGGCACTGGGCTCCGAGCCGATGCCGGCCAACCCGCTGGACCTGCTGTTCGACACGAAGTACGTCTCCAAGCTCAAGAGCTGCGGCGTGCACGTGATCGACTCGGCCTCCGAGGTGGTGCCGGTGGCGATGCTGTACGCCGGCAAGCCTGGCTGGAGCCGCAACGCCAAGGACTACGACGCGGCGCGCGCGGTGCTGATGAAGGCCCGCCCGCACATCACCCGCATCGACTCGCCCGGGCCGATCAATGACATGGCCAACGGCACGATCTGCCTGTCGCTGGGCTATTCGGGCGACTTCCTGATCGCCAACCAGCGGGCCGAGGAGAACAAGACCGGCCACAAGATCCAGGCCATGATCCCGCCGCGCGGCGCGACCATGTTCCTCGACACGATGGCCATCCCGAAGGATGCGAAGAACGTCGAGAACGCGCACAAGTTCATCGACTACATCCTGCGCCCGCAGGTGCACGCGTCGCTGACCAACGCGGTGTTCTACGCCAACCCGAACGCCGCGTCCAGGCAGTACGTCGAGCCGGCGATCGCCAACAATCCGATCGTCTTCCCGCCGGCGGCTGATGTGGCCAAGCTGGCCGTGCCCGAGGCCCTGCCGCAGGACGCGCTGCGCGTGCAGACCCGTACGTTCCAGAGCTTCAAGGCCGGTCGCTGACAGCCGGCTCGGCTTGAAGCCCTTCGGAAGGCGCCCTCGGGCGCCTTCTTGCCTTTGCGGGCGTCTCACGCCGATGCCCGAATGCGGTGTTCATGACGAAGCCGTTGGGGCGGGGTCTGTCGCAGCCCTGCGCACGGGGTGAGGCACCGACCAAGATTCAAAGACTTGCGTCCAACACTCGCTTGGGCTCGGAGCGACGCTGGCAGGAAAGCCGGGGGCGACGTGCGCCACCTGCTGCACCATCGTCAGTGGATCGCCCGAGCAAATCGCCCGAGCAAATCGCCCGCGATTTGCCCAAGAGCCGCCCAAGAGCCGCCCAAGAGTCGCCCAAAAATCGCCGGAGAGTCGCCCCGCTACACTCCGAGCCGGGGGCCGTTAGCTCAGTCGGTCAGAGCAGAGGACTCATAATCCTTTGGTCGTTGGTTCGAGCCCAACACGGCCTACCACCCAGCCTGTCCAGCGTCTCCAGCCCGGGCAGCACGGGCAGTTCACGCCAACAGCCGGGCGATCGCCGGGTCCAGTCCCCGGTTGGGCTTGACCGGCGGGCGGGCGAAACTCCCCGCCGTCGCCTTCGGTGCTGCAAGTCGCGCCAAGGCCTCGGCCTGACGCACTGCGCTGGAGATGCCGTCGACCAGCGGCACCGGCACCTCGTTCGCCACCTGTCGCGCCAGGCCCGCCAGGGGCGCGCCCGCCACGATGACCACGTCTGCGCCGTCGCGCACGCAGTCACGGATCAGGTCGCACAGCGCCTGACGATCGTCCTGCTGCACCGAGCCGATGTCGCGCAGCGGGTGCTCGAGCGATCGGATGCTCACCAGACGCCCGACCAGGCCGCTGGCCTCGACGCACTCGCGGTACCAGGCGGTGATGCGGCGTGAGATGGCCACGATCGAAAACCGCTGCCCGAGCTGGCAGGCGGTCATCAGGGCCGACTCGGTCAGCCCTACCACGGGGATCGGCATGGCCTCGCGCAGCGCCGCCAGCCCCGGATCGCCGAAGGCCGCCACGACCAGCGCGTCGTGGCCATCGAGATGGGCCGCCCCCAGGGTGGCCGTGGCATAGGCGCCGATCAGCGCCTCGAAGCGTGTCTCGATGTAGGCCACGCCGAAGGGTGCGGTCAGCACCGTCAGTTCGGTGCCCGGTGAGGCGGAGCGCAGGGCTTCGGCCTGGATGAGCGCGGTGACGGACTCACTGATGTTGGGGTTGACGACGAGCAGCTTCAACATGGGCTCCTGTGTTCAAACGCCGGCCACGGGTCCGCGGCCGGCGACGGCGGGCAAGCAAGTGCAATGCCATCGTCCGCACGGTCATGGTGCATCCGGCACCAGATCGGTACCTCCAGCGCGCCCGCACGCCCCGCCGGTGCGGCAGGCACCCATCACGGGCAAGGCGCACCGTCAAAGTGCATGGCGATTGCTCAGCGTGAGGGCCAAGCCGGCGCCGACCCATGGCCCGCAAGTTGCTAAATCTGACACCGATCGCCCGGCCGTTGAGCCGTCCTGTCATTTCCTGCAATCGAAGGAAGCGTCCCGATGTCCACCCCTCTGTTCTCCCGCATGTCGCGTCGTGGCCTGCTCAAGGCCGCCGCAGCTGGCGCAAGCGCGCTGTCGATGCCCGCCTTCGTCGGCGCGCAGACCCGAGAGTTCGTCATCGGAGGCGCGGCCAGCCACAAGCCCTGGATGGATTCGGTGGTCATCCCCGCCTTCGAGAAGAAGTACAGCTGCAAGATCGTCTATGAGGGCACGCGCTCGCTGGTCAACCTCGAGAAGATGCAGCGCAACAAGGCCAAGCCCTACCTGTCGGTGGTCCAGATGGACGATCCGGTGATGATCCTGGCCGTCAAGGAGGGCCTGCTCGAGGCCATCACCCCCGCCAAGGTCCCGAACATGACCATGATCCGCCCGGGCGCCGTGCACATGGACGGCATGTGGGCCAATTACGTGCAACCCTGGCAGGGCATCGCCTACAACACCAAGGCGCTGCCCGGCGGCATCCAGTCCTGGGCACAGCTGTGGGAGCCGCGTTTCAAGGGTCGCGTGATCCTGCCGTCGCTGCAGAACACCGAGGGCATCGCCAACCTGTTCCTCGCCTCCTCCCTCGAGACCGGCAAGGCGCCCGACAAGGCGCAGTTCGACATCGACCCGGGATTCCGCAAGCTCGCCGCGCTCAAGCCCAACCTGCTGACCATCTACACCCAGATGCCGCAAGCCTTCAACCTGCTCGAGCAGGGTGAGGCCTGGGTGATCGCGGGCGCGCTGTCGTCCTACGCGCTGCAGCGCAAGACGGCCGGGGCCCCGATCGACCTGGTCGCACCGAAGGAGGGCATCTGGGCCAGCCCCTCGGGCATCTGCGTGGTCAAGAACGGTCCTCACCAGGACCTGGCCTTCGCCTATGTGAACGAGATGCTGGGCGCCGAGTATCAATCGGCCATTGCCGGCCCGACGTTCTCGCTGCCGACCAACCGCAACGCCAAGGCACCCGCCAACCTGCCCCAGAGCGTCGCCGTGCACCCCACCGACTGGGCCAACGTGGCGGCCAACCGCAGCGCCTGGATCCAGCGCTGGGACCGCGAGCTCGCGATCTGAGACCGAAGGACGGGTACCAGGTGACGATGTCCAACGGTTCGGCGCCGGCCTTTCTCGAGGTGGCCGGCGCGCACAAGTCCTTCGGCGCCGCGGCGGTCCTCGGGGGCGTCGATCTCAGGGTGCAGCGCGGCGAGTTCGTCTCCCTGCTGGGCCCTTCGGGCTGCGGCAAGACGACGCTGCTGCGCATCGTCGCCGGCTTGCTGTCGGCCGACCGAGGCGCGATCCGGCTCGACGGCCAGGACATCGGCCGCAAGGCACCCCACCAGCGTGACGTGGGCGTGGTCTTCCAGAACTATGCCCTGTTCCCACACCTGGACGTGGCCGCCAACGTGGGCTTCGGACTGGCCGCGCGCAAGCGCCCGCGCAGCGAGATCGACGCCACCGTCACGCGCTACCTCGAATTGGTGCGCATGAGCGCTTTCGCCGACCGCTCGATCAAGGCCCTGTCCGGGGGGCAGCAGCAGCGCGTGGCCGTGGCACGCGCGCTGGCGGTGCAGCCCAAGCTGCTGCTGCTGGACGAGCCCTTCTCGGCGCTGGACCGCAAGCTGCGCGAGACCATGCAGATCGAGCTCAAGCGCCTGCTGCGCGAGCTCGAGATCACCGCCATCTTCGTCACGCACGATCAGGACGAGGCGCTGACCCTGTCCGACCGCATCGCGGTGATGAACCGGGGCGCGATCGAACAGTTCGCCGACCCTCAGACCGTCTATCAGCGCCCGGCCTCGGGTTTCGTGCTCGACTTCGTCGGCCTGTCGAGCCGCCTGTCGGGCCGTGTGCGGGCCGAGCGCGACGGTCTGCTCGAGGTCGAGACCGCCTTCGGAGTGCTGCGCGCGCCGGGCAGCTTCCATGCCGGGGCACAGGTGCTGCTGGGGGTGCGCCCCGAGCGCATGCGCATCCTCGCCTCAACCGAACCGGCCGAGGGCCGAAACCGGCTGCAGGCGCCGGTGACGGACGTGGTGTTCCAGGGCTCCAAGGTGCAGTACCACTTCGCCTGCGGCGAGGCCGACCGGCTGCTGGTGGAGGCCAGCGACCTGCCCGCGCAGCCGGTCGGCCCGGGTACGGCGTTGTGGCTGGACTGGGGGGTCGATGACACGCGCGTCTACGCCGCGTCCCACGCGGGCTGATCACCCGAGCGACCAAGACCCCGCCGCCATCGACGCCCCTGACTTCGCCTGCGCCTCGTACCTCACCGATCGACGATGACCGCTCCCTCGCGCGACCGCACTTCGTTGCTGGCGCTGCCTGCCGTGGCCTATCTGGGCCTGGTATACGCCGCGCCCATCCTCTACCTGCTGGGGCGCAGCCTGGTCGGGCCGCAGGGGCTGACGCTCGAGCCCTACCTCGCCTTCTTCGCCGACCCCTTCAACCTGCGGGTGATCGGCAACACGCTGCGCATCGCCCTGCTCGTCACGATCGTGTGCCTGCTGATCGGCTACCCGGTGGCCTTCGCCCTGGCCCGCGCGCGCGGCTTCGCGCAGGTGGCGCTGTTCACCGCGATCGTGCTGCCGCTGTCGGTCGGCGTGGTGGTCAAGGCCTTCGCCTGGCAGATCGTGCTGCGGCGCGACGGCGTGGTGTCGCAGCTGCTGGTGGGCACCGGGGTCTGGGACGAGCCGCAGCGGCTGCTGTTCACCGAGGCCGGGCTGGTGCTCGGTGCGGCCAACGTCTTCCTGCCCTTCATGATCCTGCCTGTCTACTCGGTCGTGAAGCTGATTGACACGCGCCTGAGCGAAGCCGCGGCCACGCTCGGGGCCTCGCCCCTGTACCGATTCATGCACGTGACGCTGCCGCTGAGCCTGCCGGGCGTCATCTCGGGCATCGCCTTCGTGTTCTCGATGAGCATCTCGATGTTCGTGATCCCGTCGCTGCTGATCGGCGACCGCTTCCAGACGCTTGCCACGCTGACGGGACGGTCCTTCCTGCTGATGCGCAACGAGCAGCTCGGCTCGACGACGGCCGTGATCCTGCTGGTGCTGGCCGTGACCGTGGTCGTGGGTTCGAGCCTGCTGGCGCGGCGCGCGGCCGCGCGCACCTGATCACCTTCCTGACTCGCACCCGCCGACCCCACACGCGATGAGCCGCACCGACCGCATCACCCTGGCCTTCGTCTGGGCCATCGCCACCTTCGCGGTGGTCTTCCTGCTGACGCCGCTGGCGGTGACGGTGGCGGTGTCCTTCGGTTCGTCGACGGTGTTCTCGCTGCCCCCGCCGAGTTGGTCGACGCGCTGGTACGAGGCCCTGCCCGGCACCCGCGGCCTGTGGTCGTCGCTTTGGGTATCGGTGCAGATCGCCGCGTTGTCCACGGCGATCAGCCTGGCACTGGGCACGGCCTGCGCCATCGCGCTGGTGCGTGGGGGCGGCGCCGGACGCGAGGCGATCACCACCTTTCTCGTCTCGCCGCTGATGCTGCCCGGGCTGGTGGTGGGCATCGCGATGCTGCAGGCCTTCCGCCACGTCGGCCTGACGTCGACATGGGGCAGCCTGGTGGCCGCGCACGTCGTCATCACCCTGCCCTATGTGGTGCGCAGCGTGCTGGGCGCGCTGTCGCTGTTCGACTTCACGCTCATCGACGCGGCGCGGATGCTGGGCTGCTCGTCCACCGCCGCAGTGCGCAAGGTGCTCGTCCCGGCGCTGGCGCCGGCCTTCATCACCTCGGGCATGTTCGCCTTCCTGGCGTCGATGGACAACTACCCGATCTCGATCTTCTTCACCGACGCATGGACCAAGACCTTGCCGATCCAGATGCTGCAGTTCGTCGAGGAGAGCCCGGACCCGCGCATCGCCGCGATCTCGGCCGGCCTGATCGTGCTGGCCATCGTGGTGATGGTGATCGGCGACCGCCTGGTTGGGCTGAAGCGGCTGGCCGACTTCTGAAGGCGTGAGCAGGCTGACCATGACCGACCCCACCGGCACGACAACGCCCTCCCCCAGCGACGCCTTCACCGACCGAGATTTCGCGGGATACCGAGACGCCTGCCCCGACATCCGCTGGCCAGGCGGGGCGCGGCTGGCCTTGTCTATCGTCGTCAACGTCGAGGAAGGCGCCGAACTGTCGCTGGGCATGGGCGACGAGCGCAACGAGTCGGTGTACGAGGCCGTCGAGGAGGTCACGGGCACGCGTGACCTGTGCATGGAAAGCCATTTCCAGTACGGCACGCGCGCCGGCTGGCCGCGGATCCGGGCCGCGCTGCAGGCCCATGGGGTGCAGGCCACGCTCAACGCCTGCGGCCGGGCGCTGCTGTGTGCGCCATGGCTGGCGTCACAGGCCGTGGCCGACGGCCACGAGGTGATGGCGCATGGATTCCGCTGGGAAACCCACGCCCGCATGGACGAGGCCACCGAGCGCCGCGCCATCGCGCGCGCCGTCGACGCCATCGCCCGCACTGCCGGCGCGCCCCCGGTGGGCTGGCACACCCGCTCCGCGCCCTCGGTCAACACCCGTCGCCTGCTGGTCGAGCACGGCGGCTTCCTCTACGACTGCAACGCCTACGACGACGACCTGCCCTACCTCGTCCACCAGTCGGGGCGCGAACATGTCGTGCTGCCCTATGCCTTCGACACCAACGACATGCGCTTCTTCAACCGCGGCGGCTTCGTGCGCGCCAGCGACTTCGCCGACTACTGCATCGATGCCTTCGACCGCCTCTACGCCGAGGGCGCGCACGCGCCGCGGATGATGTCGGTGGGCCTGCACCTGCGGATGATCGGCCGGCCCGGCCGCATCGGCGGGCTCGAGGCCTTCCTCGCGCACGCGGCGGCACGGCCGGGCGTGTGGTTCGCCCGGCGCGAAGCGATCGCCCATGCCTGGCGCGACGGGCTCGGCCTGCCGCGCTGGCAGGCCCGGCCGATGATCGGACGCTTCGAACCATGAGCGACCAGACCGTGGACGAAACGGCCATGGCCGGCGCCCCGCAGCCCTGCGACCTGCTGGTGCATGGCGCGGTCGTGATGACGCTGGACCGATCGGGGCGTATGCTCACCGACTCCGCGGTCGCGGTGCGCGGGCGGGACATCGTCGACGTCGGTGACCGCGCCAGCCTGGAGCGGCGCTGGCAGCCGGCGCGCCGCCTCGGCGGGCCGGACCGCCTGGTGATGCCCGGCCTGGTCAACGCGCACAACCACTCGCCCCTGATGATCACGCGCGGCATGGTCGAGGACCTCGGCTACGCGCCGATGTACACCCCCTGGGTGCCGCAGGGGCATCACCTGTCGGCCGAGGAGGCCTATCTGCTGGCCCGGCTGGGCGTGTACGAACTGCTGCGCAGCGGCTCGACCACCATCGTCGACTACTACCTGCACCCCGACAGCCTGGCCCGCGCGCACGCCGAACTGGGCAGCCGCGCGGTGATCGGCGGGCGCATCCACGATGCCGACCCGCAGGCGCTCAGCAACGGCCGCTACGAACACCGCGTGGCGATCGGCCAGGTCAGCGTGGCCGAGAACGCGGCGCTGATCGAGCGCTGGGACGGACACGACGGCGGCCGCATCCGCTGCGACTGGGCGCCCCACGCCGTGGACACCTGCACCGAGGCACTGCTGCGCGAAGTGGCGGCGCTGGCCGCGCGCCACCCGGGGCGCGTGCACACGCACCTGGCGCAGAGCCCGGGCGAAGGCCGGCAGGTGCGTGAGCGCTCGGGCCGAAGCGCCGCGCAGGTGCTGGAGGACGTCGGGCTGCTCGACCGTCGGCTCGTGGCGGCGCACTGCATCCACCTCGACGACGCCGACATCGCGCGCTGTGCCGGCGGGGGCATCACCGTTGCGCACTCGCCCATCGGCAACGCCAAGTCCGGCACCATCGCCCCCGTCCTCGCGCTGGAGCGCGCCGGGGCCACCGTGGCACTGTGCACCGACACCATGGCGGGCGACATGATCGAGGCCATGCGCTGGGCCGTGTCGATGCAGCGCATCCACCGTGGTGGCGAGATGGTGATGGACGCGGCGCACGCGCTGCGCTGGGCCACCGCCGACGGCGCGCGGGCCCTGGGCCTGGGGGAGATGGTCGGCCGGATCGAGCCCGGCCTGAAAGCCGACCTGCTGCTGCTCGACACGTCATCGCCCAGCCTCGCGCCAGTGGTCGACGGCCTGGGCATCGTGGTCTACAGCGCCAGCGGCAAGGATGTCAGCAGCGTCGTGGTCGATGGCCGTGTCGTCATCGAGGAGGGCGTGCTGCGCACGGCCGACGGCCCGCAGCTCGTGCGCGAGGCGCAGCGCTGCGCCGAGCGCCTGTGGATGCGTGCCGGGCGGCGGCCGGTGACTTGTGCGTGACACCCACCGCACGAGGCCGCACGCGACGGGTCGCCTGCTGCTGGTGAACCCGAACACCAACGCCGCCACCACGGCGGCGATGGTCGCCATCGCGCAGCAGGTGGCGCCACCGGGCATCGACATCGAAGGGCGCACGGTGGCAAGCGGCCCGCCGGTGATCGTCGAGCCGCGGGCCCTGGCGGCGGCGGCGAAGGCGGTGCTCCGTGCACTGGAGGAAACACCAGGCCACCACAGGTCCAGCGGCACCCCCGCGGGGGGCCGGGACGGCTCAGGCCCAGCGCCCGGGAGCGCGCTCGACGGCCGCGGCGCCGACGGCTGCATCGGCGTGCTGATCGCCGCCTTCGGCGACCCGGGGCTGGACGAGGCACGGCAGCGGCTGGGCGTGCCCGTCACCGGCATCGGCGAGGCCGGGATGGCCGAGGCAGCGCGCGGGGGCCGGACGTTCGCCGTGGTCACGACCACGCCGGACCTCGTCGACTCCATCCACGCGCAGGCCCGCACCCGCGGGCACGCCAGCGCCTTCCTCGGCGTGCGGCTCACCCCCGGAGAGCCGCAGGCGCTGATGGCAGACCCGCCGCGCCTGCTCGACGCCCTCGAGTCCGCCTGCCGCCTGGCGATCGAGCGCGATGGCGCACAAGCCGTGCTGATCGGCGGCGGCCCGCTGGCCCAGGCCGCGCGCGCCTTGCGCCAGCGCCTGCGCGACGCGCCCGCCGTCGACATCGTCGAGCCGATCCCGGCAGCGGTGCGCCTGGCGCTTCAACGCGCTGGCACGGACGCAGCGGACCTGCAGCGCTCCCGGGGCGGATGACGCCGACGCGCCGCGCCGCTGCCCCGCCGACGGGTCAATCCGCATACCCGGGCAGATCCCGGTCCAGCACCTTCATCATGGCCTCGAAGTACAGGTCGGCGCGCTGCGTCGGGGTGTGGGTCTCGCCATCGGCCGGGCGCAGCACCCGGTCGACCAGGGCCGGGGGCATCACCGCCAACTCGCTGCCGGTGGCCATGGCCAGCACCTGGGTGCGGCAGGCCTTCTCCAGCTTGTACAGGCGTCGGTAGGCCTGCGCCACGGTGGCGCCGGTGACGAGCACGCCGTGGTTCTTCATGAACAGGATAGGCTTGTCGCCCAGCGCGGCGGCCAGGCGCTCGCCCTCGGCCGGGGTGTCGGCCATGCCCTCGTAGTGGTCGTCGTAGGCGATCTGGCGCGCCATCAGCGCGGCGGTCTGGCTGGCCGGCAGCAGTCGGTTGTCGTGCAGCAGGTTCAGCGCCAGCGCCCAGGTCTGGTGGGTGTGCAGCACCACCTTGGCGCCGGTCAGGCGGTGCAGCGGCGCGTGGATGCACCAGGACGACAGTTCCAGGTCGCTCTGCCGGCCCTGCACCACGCGGCCGTCGTCGTCGAAGACGACCAGGTCGCTGGCGCGCGCCAGGGACCAGTGGATGCCGAAGGGCAGGATCAGGTAGCGCCCGGGCTGGCCAGGCACGCAGGCGGTGAAGTGGTTGTCGATGCCCTCGTCCAGGCCGTCGCGCACCGCCAGGCGCAATGCGGCGGCCAGGTGCACGCGCAGCGTGCGCTCTTCTTCTTCGGATGTCGTCAAGGTCATCAGCGTTCTCCAGGGAGGTCAGGCACGCGGGATCACAGGAAGTACCACGTGCGAGGGGTGGGCGGCATCCATCCACACCGTCTGGTCGGCAACGATCTGGTGCGTGTGCCGACCCATGGGCTCACCGGTGTTCGGGTTCAGGTCCAGGCGCGGCCAGTTCGACGAGGAGATGTCGACGCGGATGCGGTGGCCGCAGGCGAACAGGTTGCTCGTGGGCGGCAGCGTGATCTGCACCGGCACGACCTCCCCTGGCGTCATGAACACCTCGCGGTCGAAGCCCTGGCGGTAGCGGCAACGGATGACCGAGTCGTTGAGCAGCATGTCGAAGCCCTCAGGATAGTCCTGGTTGGCGGGATGCACGTCGATCAGCTTGGCTGTGAAATCGGTGTCGACCGCGCTCGATGAGACCCACAGGTGCACCGTGACGACGCCGGTCACCTCCACCGGCTCGGCCAGCGGCTCGGTCTCGAAGACCAGGACGTCGGGCCGGTGGCGCAGCCGGGGCCAGGGCTCGCGCGCGCCGAAGAAGGCGGGCGACTCCTTCTGGTCCACCGGGCCGGGCGTGAGCAGGTCGCGCAGGCGCAGCACCGGGCTGAGCAGCCGCGCCCAGGCGGGCTCGACGCCGGCGCCACCCTCGGGCAGTTCGCCGATCGAGCAGTACAGCCCGCCCAGCGTGGGCACCGGGTGCGCCGGGTCGTATCGGAAGCGCCGCGGCGGCTCGGCGGCGCCCGGGGGCTCCTCGCTCAGTTGGCCGTCGGCACGCAGGTGCAGCATCGTGGCCACGGCGCGCGCCAGCGGCCACTCGCGCTCGGCCCGCCAGCGGCCACCGTGGTCGAGCTTGCCGGCAGCGGTGCGCCGGCCCGAGCCGCCGCCCATCACGAACAGGCGCACCGGCGGCGGCTCGCGCATCCGCGGTGGGGCATCGGGGGCATCGAGGGCGTTTGGAAGGTCTGGAAGGTCTGGAAGGTCTGGAAGGTCTGGAACGTCTGGAACGTCGGGATCGTCGAGATCGTCGGGATCGTCAGCCAGCCAGCGGGAGAAGAAAGCCAGCTGCTCCTCGAAGTAGCGTTGCACGCCCCAGACGCTGTCGGCCCCGAAGTCCACCTCGTGGCACCAGGTGGCCTCGCCGCGCATGCCCACATGGCTCCACGGGCCGATCACCAGCCGCATCGGCGAGGCCTTCAGCCGGGCCATGGCCGAGAAGTAGTCGGCGTCGGCGCCGACGTAGGGGTCGTACCAGCCGCTGGACATCGTCACCGGGATGTCGGCATGCTGCGGCCAGAAGGCGGTGAAGTCGTGCTCGACGCGCTGCCAGTAGGTGTCCAGCGTCCCGCGCGTGGCGTAGTCGATCAGCGTGTCTTCCAGGTGCGGCGCGTGGCGCAGCGAGGTCTGGCCGCGCTGCCAGGGCGCGGACCGGAACAACTCGCGCAACCGCCGCAGGTCGGCCCAGACATCGGCCACCTTCGCCGGGTCGCGCCGCACCTGCTGGTCGTCCTGGGCGTGGATGAACAGCGCCCAGAACATGTGCTGCTGCATCGCGCCGCCCTCGCGGCATTGGTTGTGGAAGCTGTGGGTGGGCACGACGTCGGGCCACATCGCGCGCAGGGACGGTGGGGCCTCGATCGCCGTGCGCACCTGCGTCACCGCCGCGTAGGAACTGCCCACGGTCCCCACGCGCCCGTTGCTCCACGGCTGCGCCGCGATCCACTCACAGATGTCGGCGCCGTCGCGCCCGGTGTGCGGCGTGGCGACGTGGAAATAGACACCCGAGGCCTCTGAGCGGTAGCGGTCGCGCAGGTCCACCAGCACCACGGCGTAGCCGCGCGGCACGAAGAAGTCGGCGATCTCGCTGTAGCGCCGGTCGGTCTTGTCGTAGGGCGTGTGCAGCATGATCGTCGGGAAGCGCCCGTCGACGAAGGCGCCGTCGCGCGCCGGCCGGTACACGTCGAAGGCCAGGCGCACACCGTCGCGCATGGCCACCATCACGTCCTTGGACAGGTTGATGCCGTAAGGCTGCATCGCGGTCTCCTTCTGGTTGCCGGCAAGGTGCTGTGTGAAGCCGCCTGCGGCGAGCCTTCACCGGCGCCGGCTCGCCGCAGTGCAGGGTTGTCTGGGAGCCGACCGCTCGTCAGGCGCTCAGATCACCACCGTCATCCCGCCGTCGACCACCATCACCTGCCCCGTCATGTAGGCCGAGGCCGGGCTCGACAGGAACAGCGCCGCGCCCATCAGGTCTTCCGCGGCGCCCCAGCGCTTCATCGGCGTGCGGTTGCGGATCCACTCGTAGCGCCCGGGCTCGGCGCGGAAGGCGGTGTTGATGTCGGTGGCCATGTAGCCCGGCGCGATGCAGTTGACCGTCACGCCGTGCGGCGCCAGTTCGGCCGCCATGCCGCGCGTCAGGCCCTCCAACCCGGCCTTGGCGGTGATGTAGGGCGTGTTGGTGGCGCGGCCGATGCGGGCGTTGACCGAGGAGATCATCACGATGCGCCCCCAGCCCTGCGCCACCATGCCGGCGGCGGCCTTGCGCGACAGGCGGAAGCAGGCATCCAGCAACACGTCCATCGACACCCGCCAGTCGTCGTCGCTGATGTCGAAGAAGTCGCGCGGCACGCCGAAGGCGGCGTTGTTGATCAGGATGTCCAGGCGGCCGTGGCGCGCGACGATGGCGTCGATGGCGGCGTCGCCCGCGGCGCGGTCGCGCACGTCGAAGGCGGCGACGTCGGCCAGGCCGCCGGCGGCCTCGATCTCGGCGCGGCGCGCCTGCAGCGTGGCCTCGTCGCGGCCGTTGAGCACCACCCGCGCGCCCGCGTCGGCCAGGGCCTGCGCCATGGCCCAGCCCAGCCCGCGCGAGGCCCCGGTGACGAGCGCGACGCGGTCGCGCAGCGAGAACAGCTTCAGCATCACCGGCTCCTGTGGCCAGCCGCGGCCGGCATGTGAGGGCTCATGCGTGAGGGCTCATGCGCGAGGGCTCATGCGTGAGGGCCCATGTGCGAAGGCTCAGGACGCGAACAGCGGCCGCGCGTCGGGCGTGTAGCGCGCCACGCCCTCGGGGTCGAGCTCGACACCGAGCCCGGGGCGGTCGGGGATGGGCAGCATGCCGTCGGCGTCCAGCACGAAGGGCTCGCGCAGGATGCCGTCGACGTAGGGGCTGCCGCCGATGAACTCCACCAGGTCCACGTTCGGGAAGGCAGTGGCCATCTGCAGGTCGGCGGCCACACCCATCGCGGTGTTCCAGCCGTGGCCGACGTAGCGCACGCCGAAATCCTGCGCCATCCAGACGATGCGCCGCTGCTCGCTGATGCCGCCCACCTTGGTGACATCGGGCTGCACGATGTCGACCGCACGCAGGTCGATCAT